>Ga0302325_10033613_pt1 | contig 10506 bp, 4 predicted proteins | sample Palsa_T0_2_FD_201948 | JGI IMG/M metagenome (GOLD analysis project Ga0302325, IMG submission 201948) | Peat permafrost microbial communities from Stordalen Mire near Abisko, Sweden - Palsa_T0_2 | ecosystem: Environmental > Terrestrial > Soil > Palsa > Peat permafrost | place: Sweden: Abisko...
CTTCTGCTGACTTTGTGTGGAGGCACGTCCTTCAGCCAGCAGCCTGCAACCCAAACCAGTACTGCCACCGTGGCTGCCGAGTATGGCAAGCTGCCCCTTACTTTTGAACCCAATCAGGGCCAGGATGATCCCCTTGTCCGATTCAGTTCTCGCGGCCAGGGATATTCTCTTTTCCTGACCGACTCGGCGGCCGTTCTCTCCCTCAGCAAGCCAGCGTCGCAACCTAAGACCAACGGCGCGGGGGCACATTCCGTCAAGACCGACGTGGTTCGGATGGAGTTGGCCGGAGCCGCACCGGGCCTGAAGGTAACCGGTACCGACATGCTTCCGGGTAAGGTCAACTATTTCATCGGGAAGGATCCATCGAAGTGGCGCAGCGATCTTTCCACTTACGGCAAGGTGAAGTACTCGGCCGTTTATCCTGGTGTGGACCTCGTCTATTACGGAAACCAGCGGCAGTTGGAGTATGACTTTGTTATAGCCCCCGGCGCCGACGCCAAACAGGTTCGTCTGCATTTCGCAGGCGCCGACAAGTTGAACATCGACTCCAAAGGCGACCTGAAAATATCAGCCAGCAACGGAGAAATCAGCTTCCACAAGCCGGTCGTCTACCAAATGAAGGATGGCAACCGTGAGCCGGTCGCCGGAAAATTCCAACTGCTGGCCAAGAGCGATCTGGGCTTTGCGCTGGGCAATTACGACCATAAACGCGAGTTAGTCATTGATCCGACACTGGCTTATTCGACCTACCTGGGCGGAAGCACCGGCGACAGCGCCACCGGAATTGCGGTTGACGCCACCGGACACGCCTACGTCACCGGAAGCACGGATTCCGCGGATTTCCCAGTCGTAGCTGGCAGCTATCAAACCGTCGACCCGGGCTCTGCGCATCCGACCAGCGTCGCGTTCGTCACCAAGTTTCATCACGACGGTTCAGGGCTGATCTACTCCACCTTTCTCGGCGGCACGGGTGGGGATGGGGCTAATGCAATTGCTCTGGATAGCAAGGGGGATGCTTATGTTGCTGGAACCACCTTCTCTACCGATTTCCCTGTAACTGCCGGCGCTTATGAAACAAACCCGGGCATCTCCCAAAACTCCTTCGTCACCGAACTCAACCCCACCGGTAGCAACTTGATTTACTCCACCTACATTCTTAATACCAGTTATCCCGGCGCCACTGGTATTGCGGTCGACGCCAGCGGTCACGCTTATATCACTGGGTTTACCGACTCTAAGAACTTTGCGGTGAGCGCCAATGCCTTTCAGAAGACGAATAAGTCGAAATACGGCACTGGTTTCGTCTTGAAGCTCAGTGAAACCGGCAATTCGGCGGCTTATTCCACCTACCTGGGAGGATCGAATTGGGAGTATGCCTACGCTGTTGCGGTGGGCAAGCCAGGGGAAGCCTATGTCACCGGTACCACCTATTCGACTGACTTTCCCGAGACCGCCGGCGCATATCAGACGAAGAATAAAGCAGCTGCCCATAAAACAAATAATGCCTTCGTCACCAAGCTAAACACTACCGGTTCCGGGCTCGTCTACTCTACTTACCTGGGAGGAAGCGGCGCCCCAGACGGCGTCTATGTCGGCGATACCGGTTATGGAATCGCCATCGATACAGCGGGCGATGCTTATGTCACCGGCGCCGCATTCTCAGACGACTTTCCTCACACGAATGGCGCCTATCAGACCGTGAACCACGCAGAAGGCACCCAGTCCGGCAACGCATTTGTTGCCAAGCTCAATCCAGCCGGCTCTCAACTGCTTTACTCGACCTACCTCGGCGGCTCCGGCATCGTGAATGTCGCTCCACTCTACGACGACGCTCCGGTGGGCTGGGGCGACAGCGGCAGCGCCATTGCGGTGGACAGCATCGGCGACGCCTACGTCACCGGCTATGCGGTCTCCGGAGATTTTCCGGTGACCAATGGCGCATACATGACTCAAGACCCCAGCGAGCAGGGAAATGAAGACGGCGACAATCCCGTCGCCTTCTTTAGCAAGCTCAACCCCGCCGGCTCTCAGCTGCTCTATTCCACGTTCATGGGCGGACTCGGCTGTGGCACGGGCATCGGCGCGGGTTACGACGGTACTGGGGACCTTGGCAATGCTATCGCGGTCGATCCAAACGGCAATGTATACCTTGCCGGCGAGACCTGCTCGGAGAACTTCCCGACCAGCGCCAATGCTTTCGACCCAAGCAATAAGGCCTCCGACTACGGTGGCTTTACGACCGGGTTTGTCAGCAAGTTCGAGTTCCCGGATGCCACCACGTTGAGCCTGGTGTCCAGCGCAAATCCGGCCCAGTTCGGAGCCAATGTCACGTTCACGGCCCAGGTGAAGCCGATGCTCGGGAGCGACGATTGCACCGGCTCAGTCTTCTTCGATGTGAACGGGATGAATTCTGCGACAGTCGCGCTCGACGCCGCAGGCCAAGCCAGTTACTCGATCGACAGCCTGGGCGCAGGCGAGGAAACGGTGGTTGCTCAATACTTCGGCGACTCGAATTGCGTGGCGAGCAGCGCGACCTTGATGGAAACGATTGTCTCCACCACGACCACTTCGCTTTCGTCTTCGCACCCCGATGCCACGCAGGGCGAGTCGGTCACATTTACGGCGATCGTGTCTGCGAACGACTCCAGGGACGCGACCACCGGAACGGTGACCTTCAAGAACGGCAGCACGACCATCGGCACGGCCACGCTGAACCCCGGTCTGGTTGGGACGCACACGGTCGGGATTGCAACCTTGACGACAACCTCGCTACCGGTGGGAACCTTAAGTATCACCGCGGTTTACGGTGGAAGTGCCGACTTTGACCCGAGCACGTCCCCAGTATTGACGGAGGTGATCACCAAGTAGCTACACTTCTGTTGCCCCGGCCGCAGATCCGTGGCCGGGATACTCATCAAACCGGGCTTCCGAGCCCGGTTTTGATTTTTGCCTTCAGCTTTCGTTCGCCTTGATGAAATAAGTCGTGTGCGATATGACTACTTCGCTGGAAGCGTCGCGTTCAACCGTGCCAGGCGTTGATCGTTGGCGGCCATCACCGACGGATAGATGGAAAGAGCGCCGCGACTATGGACTTGTTTCCATGTCGACCGAGCTTTTTCCGCGCTCTGGCGCGCCTCGTCCGGCTTGCCCGCCTCCTCCTCCACGGCCGCCAGCCTTGCGTAGGCGCGCGCCAGGCTGCCGACGGTCTGTTCGCTTGGAGGGCCGGTAGCGACGCGCTTCTCCGACTGGGCCACGGCGCCGGAGGCTAATTCCAGCGCGGCCGCATAGTCGCCCGTCGAGGAAAGGACTTGAGCCAAATCCTCCTCATTGCGAATCCTCTGCCCGTACACCATGACTGTGTTTCCAGAATCGAAGAAAGGCTGCAAAACCTCAAGAGATCTCCGGTAGCTTTTGATCGCTTCGGCTGTCCGTCCGAGGGCTTCCAAACGGCGGCCCTCAAAATCCAAAGCATTGCTCAATCGATATGCGTAGAAAGAGGACTTTGGGTTGGCCTTGGCGATTGGCTCGATCAGCGAGATGGCTTCTTGCAAGCTGGCGAGAGAGTCTTTCAACCCGTCGGGGGCAGGGTCGATCATTCCCAGCGTCACCAGGGCCATCCCCAGGTCGAAGCGCGCCGTGACATCCTGCGGATCGGAGCTCTCCATTTCGCGCGCCAATGCAACCACCTTGGCCCCGTAGATCAGTGCCTCTGCCGGTCTGCCTAGGTTTGGTAAGCTGGGAGTGCCAAGAATTCCCGCATAGGTCGCATACATAATCATGAGATTGCGACGCACCACGGCGTCATAGGGGTCCTTCTTTAGCAGCTCTTCACTGAGCGTAATGCTTTGCTGAAGGTCGACGGCTGCCCCGTCCAGATCTCCCTTTTGGCTCGCCGCCTCTGCCACGTTGTCCAGGTCCGAAGAGAGGCTCAGCTTTAGACCGCGGTCGTCTGGATACCGCAGCAGCAATTCCTTGGCCAGGACAATCCCGTGTGTGGCATATTCCAAGCCCCTGGGGTCGGACAGACGTAAGTATTGTTCTGCAAGATCGTCGTCGATAAATGCTTCCTGGGACTCGCAATCGACAGAGCAGGGCTTCATCTGAGCAAGGCGATGTGCGATCGGCAGCAGCGGAGAATCGATTGCGATCACCTCCTGGATGTGGCCAGCCTGGTCTGCGATTCCGGCCAACGCCCTTTGGATTTCAACCCACCTTAGGACGACCGCCGGATCGTCGCCGTTCTTTTCATAAAGAGGCAGAATCATGTTCCTGGCCTTTTGCAGGCTCGCCTCGGCACCGGCAAAATCCTGCAGGCTCGCACTAAGTTGGTCGCCCTGAATTAACGAGACTTTGTAGTAGCCGGCGGCGAGGGCCAGTCGCAGTTCGTCGTCCAACCCATTTTCGTTCTCCAGGCGCTTGAGGTAATCCAGCGTTGTGTTCACAATCTCCTGGCGCGCGGCCATCGATCCGGGAAGTTTTGCCACTGCATCGTGGATACGAAACAGGGCGCGGTCGGAGAGATCGAGCAGGTCTTTCGCCCGCTCCTCGGCGAGCGCCTTCTGATGCTGGGCGTCGTCTCGTTGTTCTTCGGCGATCGATGTCTGCCGCTCCGCAATTGCCCGCTGCCGGGCCTCCGACGCCAGCGCCTCCTCCGATTTACGTGCCTCGGCGGTAGCGCGCGCATTCTCGTGAATCGCCACCAGCCTTTGCGATTCCGCCAATCGCAGCGCCTCGTTGGCGCGGCGGGTCTGAAGGAGCGACACCGCCAGCCCTCCGGACAAGCCCACGATCAGCACCGAGACCGTTGCAAGTTCCAGCCGGTTGCGGACCAGAAATTTCCGCAGGCGATAAGTCACCGAATCCTGGCGCGCCAGGATCGGCCGCCCACTTAGATACCTCTCAATATCTTCCGCAAACTGGTCCGCGGAATGGTAGCGGCGTTCGGGCTCTTTGCGCATCGCCATCAGCACAATATTGTCGAGGTCCTCGTCGACACTGGGCGCGACCTCGCTGGGCCGAGGCGCTTCGAGCTGGCAGACTGCGCGCTCGATTTCCAAGGGGGTGGGCGTCAAGATCGGTTGGGCACGTCGATCGGTCAGCAGCTCGTAAAAGACTGCCCCTAGCGAATAGATATCCGTCGAGGTTGTCACCGCCAAACCGAGCACTTGTTCCGGGCTGGCGTATTCGGGCGTAAAAGGACGGAGAAGGGTGGTCAAGGTATGACTTCCCTCGCCGTTGCCGCTGATAAGCTTTGCGACTCCAAAATCGAGCAGTTTCGGAGTGCCGTCGGCGGTCACGAAGATGTTTCCCGGCTTGAGATCGCGGTGGACGACAAGGCTGCGATGGGCGTAAGAGACCGCCTCCAGTATCTTGTGAAACAGCTCGCAACGCGCGCGATTGTTGAGTGTCTTGCTGCGGCAAAAGACGTTAACTGGCTCTCCTTCGATATACTCCATGACGAAAAAGGGCACCCCTTCGTCAGTGCTGCCGCCATCGAAGAGCCGGGCAATGTAGGGGTGTTCCAGGCTAGCCAGGATTTGGCGCTCGTAGCGGAAACGGTCGAGCACGTCGGCCGTATCCATGCCCGGCTTGACCACCTTAATGGCGACCTGTTTCTGGTAGACCTCATCGTCGCGGCTGGCGAGATAGACGGCTCCCATTCCTCCCCGGCCAATCTCGCGCACGATACGGTAGGCGCCGACGCGCTTGCCCGGCAGCGGCTCCAGGTCAAACAACTTGGAGGCCTCGGACTGTACCGCCTCCGCGATCACTGTCCCGCTGTCGCAGTCCGAAGCCAGCAGCGACTCAACCTCGGCGCGAAGCTCCGCATCCTGCGCACATAAAGATTCCAGCAAACCATGCCGTTCCTCAACCGGCAGGTCCACTGTCATCAAAAACACGTTCTGGACTCGTTCCCAATCTTTCATCGTTCTGATCGAATTACGTCTCCGAACTCCCAGCTATCCGGAAAATCTCCCCAACTATGAAATGCGGAAAGCGGCCGCGCATTTTGCAGACTATTTTCGGGTTGCGCCGCTTTTATCCAATTCGCGCTTCAGCCACGCTTGAGCAATTCGTAACTCGCCCCGAATCTTCTCCACCGGCAAGTCAAGCACTTCGGCCGATTCCTCGGCGGTCATCCCGCCAAAGAAACGCATTTCGATTAGTTTGGCCTTGCGAGCATCGTGGACTTCAAGCGCCTGAATCGCGTCGTCGACCATGACCATCGCCGCCGGCCGGTCGATGGGTGCATCCATAAACTCATCCAGGGAGAAAAGCGGCTGCCCGGCGCCACGTTTCACCGCGCCTCTTGTCCGGGCGTGATCGATGAGGATCTGACGCATGACATGCGCTGCAACCCCCAGAAAATGAGCGCGCCCGTTGCAATCGGGCAAGCTTTGATCCACCAGGCGGAAATACGCTTCGTGAACCAGCGCCGTCGGTTGAAGTGTGTGTCCCGGTCTCTCCTGACGCAGGTAATGGCCGGCCAGCTTTCTCAACTCGGCATAAACGTACGGCATAAGGCGGTCTAAACCAGACTTGTCGCCGCGGGCTAAGTCTTGAAGGGCCACGGTGATCGGTTGGGGAGCGTGCATTGGACTGACGCGGTTGTGAAACCAGTAAACCCCATTTCGGGGGTGAATTCTAGAAAAATCTCGTGTAGAGCGGAAGCGGACTGGATCCGTAGATCCAGTCATAGATCGAGAGATCCAGTCATAGTTCGAGCTTTCATTGAAAGCTGTGGATTGCTCAGAAAGCAGATCCGAGAGTCATCTCACTCCCATGCATAGACGAAGGCCGTCCCAAGTGAATCCGGAGCGCCGTTCGTGCCGAGTTGATGGTCACGTCTCCAGGTCCGTGGATCCAACCGTCGGTCCAACGAGGGGCCAATAAGCATTGCGAAAAGTCTTCTGGGGCATCGTATTAAAAAATATTAGCCAGAACCCCCAAATAATTAAGAAAAACGACCCTCAGAGCTTGCCGGACCCTTCATTACCGCCCTCGCGTACACAAAAATCCCTTTCTTAAGGTGACCCCTCAAATCGTCGGGGCATAGAATATCGCCATGGAATTGCCTGGCATTAAGCAAATCGCGAAGGCCTATCTGTGGTCGATAGGCATTTGGTCGGGACTGTCTTCGCTAACAGGATGGCAATATTTTATTTTCGACAAGTCGATGAAGATTCACTCGACCCCCGGCCAAATGCTAATTCTCGCGGAGGCGAGAGGATTGGCTTTTGCGCTTCTCGCTCCGCCTGTCTTCTACTTCGCGGGGCGCCACAACTTCGGTGCCCGGCATCGACTGCGGTATCTGCTTTATTGCAGCCTCGGGGCGGTGCCCTACATGTTCAGCTACGCCTGCATTCGCTGGCTGATTTTTCCGCTGTGGGACGCCGCCAAGGAGGGCTTTCTGCCTCGCGCAGACACCAGCCCGTGGCTACTCGTTCATGATGGATTTGCGGACATTATCACCATTTATGTGGCGACGATCCTGGCCGCGCATGCATATGGTTATTTGCAGCGGGTCCGGCTCCAGGCGCTGGAGCGGGCTGAATACCAACAGGCCTTGGCGGCCAGTGAGCTCCACGCGCTCAAGATGCAGTTGCACCCTCACTTTCTCTTCAATACTTTGCATGGTATTTCAACGTTGATCGATAGCGATGGTGAGACCGCCAAGGCGATGATCGTCAAGCTTTCCGGCCTGTTGCGTACCGCGCTTGAATCCAGCGGATCGGACTTGATTCCCCTCCGCGAGGAGCTGAAGTTCATTGGGGAATATCTCGACCTCGAAACGATGCGGTTTGGGCCTAGACTTCGGGTCGATTGGACCATCGATCCATCGACCGGCGCCATGCTGGTCCCTCAGTTGATCCTGCAACCGCTGGTCGAAAACGCGATCCGGCATGGCATCGCCAGTTCTCGTGAAAGTGGCTGGGTCGAGGTCGCGTCGCGAAGACGGAAGAACGCGGTCGAACTGCAGATCCGCAACAGCGTGGGCCCCGGCAAGCCCAAAGGAATGGGGCTGGGCCTGCACAATACCGCCGCCCGGTTAAAGCATCTCTATTCCGGGGAAGGGACTCTTTCTTTCGCGGTGTCGGAAAGCGGGACCGCGACCGCGACCCTTGTTCTGCCGCGTTTGGTGCGCAGCGATACCAGGGATGGACCCGCGGCGCCGGATACTTCCGAGAAAGAGGTGGAAACATCATGCGCGTACTGATCGTCGACGATGAGCCGCTCGCGCGCGAAGCCCTGGCCAATGCGCTGGCCGCACGAAAAGACGTCGAACGATTCGATTCCGCCTGCGACGCGATGGAAGCTCTCGCCAGATTGGGCGAGGCCGCATACGACGTTTTGCTTTTGGACATCAGCATGCCCGAAATGTCCGGCATCGAGCTGGTGGACCGGCTCAGAGAAAGCAATTTCCCGGTGCCATCGTTGGTGTTCGTCACGGCGTACAAGGAGCATGCGATTGCCGCGTTCGAGAAACATGCGGTGGACTATGTGCTCAAGCCATTTTCGAATGACCGCATCAACGAGGCATTGGCCGCCGCGTTTCAAAGAACATCTGGCGAACGAGCGGCGCAATTGATCAAGACCTTGCCCTTACTGCGGCAGCTGTCTCAGCACGGGCCGGCAAGGATCGCGATCAAAGCGAACGGCAGTATTTTTTTCATCGACCCGAGCGATGTCCTGGTGGTCAAGGCCGAAGGAAACTATGTGTTGTTGGAACGCAAGGCTGGTTCCCACCTTCTCCGTGAGTCGATCTCGGTGATGGCCAAGAAGCTGAAACCTTACGGCTTCCTTCAAATTCACCGGTCGGTGCTCGTCAATGCCTCGTTTGTCGAAGAGATACAGCCGCATGCGACGGGAGAATATGGTCTTCGTCTGAAAGGCGGAAAAGAATACACCGTCACACGTAACTATAAAGCGAATCTCAATGGGTTGGCCTCCACCTGGATCGCCCCCGAAGTTTAAGCCCGCTCGCGTGGGGCTGCGCTTTCAGTATCCGGCCTAAGAAACATCGCTCGAAATTTCCGCTTTTCCATAACCTCGCCCGCGATAGTTCCGGGCATCCATATATGCCCGGCGGCTGGACGCAGTAAGCGGCGCGCGCGCTACAGCGTTCGTCCCTCCTTTCAGCATTCCACGGCATTTTTTCATGCTGTTCGTCACATTAGCCCAGCGGGGACCGTTTGGTGGCCCCCGTCATGCATAGTACTTCGCCAGAGGAGAGTCCTTCACCGGAGTTGCGCGATCAGCAATCTGCGGTGTGTCTCACCCATTACAGAACGCTAACGGCGGTGTATCCATGAAAAGGATCTTTTTCCCCTCGCTCCTCCTTGACCGTCGCTCGACGCGGCTGTTGATCCTCTGTTGCGCGCTTCTAACCGGCGTTGTTTCCCCTCGCTCGCTCATTGCCCAGGCTTCCAATGCAGCCGGCACCATCCAGGGAACCATCATGGACTCATCCGGTGCGGTTGTGCCGGATGCGAAGATCATCATCACGGAGCCTTCAACCGGTTCGCAAAAGGTTTTCACCGCCTCCGCCAGCGGGTATTATTCCGCCGGCTCGATGCTGCCGGGCCAGTACAACATTCATGTTGACGCGCCCGGTTTCTCGGCCACCGATCAATCCGTCATCGTGCAAATCGGCGTCGTGACGAATGGCGACATCAAGCTCGGCGTCAGCGGGCAAACAGCTATAGTGGAAGTGAAGGCGAACGCGGTGGCGGTGGACACATCGCAGACCCAAATCGCCGGCGTTTTGACGCTGGAGCAGATTCAGTCGCTGCCCTTGAACGGGCGCAACTTCCTGGACCTGGCGCAATTGCAGCCCGGCGTCCAGATCCAGGACGGTACTAACTTCGATCCCACCAAGAACGGCTTCTCCTCTATCTCGTTCGGTGGCAGGTTTGGTCGCACGGCGCGGATCAGCCTCGATGGACTGGACATTTCCGACGAGAACGTCGGCACCACAACCCAGAATATCTCCGCAGACGCGATCCAGGAATTCCAGGTCGCGCAATCGAACCTCGATATCTCCACCTCGATCACCTCGTCCGGATCGGTGAACGTAATCAGCCGCTCCGGCTCCAACACACTTCACGGAGACGCTTTCTACAACTTCCGGGACAAGCGCGCCGGAGGGGCGAATTTCCCCGGCGGCCAGGACAACCCACTCCAAAGGAACAACACGGGGGGCGCCCTGGGCGGACCCATCAAACCGGGCAGGGCTTTCTACTTCGGCTCGGTGGAAAATTTCACCCAACATCTCGATGCGCCGGTCAGTCTTGCCGGAACGCCGCTTGACAACCTTTCGGGCAGCTATTCCTCGCCTTACAAGGAATTGGAGCTTCTGGGCCGGCTCGACTTCAATCTTCCCCGCGGCGCTCACGGCTTTCTTCGCAGCGCCCTGCACAACAATAAGGACGTGGCGGGATTTGGCGGGGGAAACAACTATTCTCCTTACCTGAATGAGAACAATACGCCCAACGTGGGTGGCGG
>Ga0302325_10033614_pt1 | contig 10506 bp, 9 predicted proteins | sample Palsa_T0_2_FD_201948 | JGI IMG/M metagenome (GOLD analysis project Ga0302325, IMG submission 201948) | Peat permafrost microbial communities from Stordalen Mire near Abisko, Sweden - Palsa_T0_2 | ecosystem: Environmental > Terrestrial > Soil > Palsa > Peat permafrost | place: Sweden: Abisko...
CGTTGCATCCAGGAGATTCCGCCCATGGATGCGGCCAGGGAATTGCTTTGCTTGCTCGAAGGCATCTCTCGGCCAGACGTTCCTGGCGAGTCCAGCCGGCAGGCTCAATCGTCCGACTCCAACCAACCTCGCGTCATCCATGGACACTGAAGAAAACGCCATGCCGCCGAGCAGCGATGCCACCCCGCTCGTTCCGAGGGACACCGCGAAAACCCATCTCGGAGTATTGGATGGACTGAGAGGCGCGATGGCACTTTGGGTGCTTGGCGCACACGCCGCAGGTGCCACCGGTTTTACTTTTCCGCTACTCGAGCGTCCCGGCACGGCCGTGGACATCTTCATGTTCATTTCGGGCCTTCTGATGGCCTACCACTTCCGTCTCCGCGAAGGCGCCGAACCATGGCATCTACCCACCACATGGTGCAAATTCTACATCCGCCGCTTTTTCCGCATTGCTCCGGCCTACTATCTCCTTCTGACGACGGCATTCATCTTTCGCGCGCAGCTCTTTGGCGCATTTGCAACCATCGTTTCGACCTATCGCCCTGCCGGCTTTCCGTTTCCTTTCGTTACGCCGCCGCTGACCTGGTTGGACGCGCTCTCTCACTATACGTTTGTTTTTGGCCTCATTCCGAAGTACGTGAACGACACCTGCCTCCCGGACTGGAGTATTTCCCTGGAGATGCAGTTCTATCTGGCATTTCCCTTTATCATGTTGGCGTACCGGCGGCTGTCCTACTTTTGGGCGACGCTTCTGTTCCTGGCGTCATGGGTTGCGGCAAATGCGCTCTTCGGCGTTTATGTCGGCTCTGCACCCAAACTGCTTGGCACCTTTCCTCAACCCTCGTTTTTGCTCCTCAAGTTGAATTGCTTTATCATCGGCATTCTCGTCGCCGAAGCGCTGTTTTGGCGTTCCTCGAATTGGCCCAAGGCGACCATCCTTTTCTTGGGGGCATTTGCCGTGACGCTCAAGGGGACGTCGCTAGTGTTTCAGGTGGCGTGCCTTCTATCCTGCATGGTTTTACTTGGTGCCCACTGGACAACGCCGGCAATTCTGGGTCGCCTTCCCTTCAGGCGCATCGTCTCTTTTTTCGCGGATACTTCGTACGGCGTTTACCTTTCCCATCCGTTTTACATGCTGCCAATCTCGACCTTTCTTCTGCGGCATCCTGCATACGCCCAGCTTCCGGCTCCAGCTAAATTTGCGGTCTTGATGTTGGTCGTTTCTACGCTCTGTTATCCGATGGCCTTTTTGCTCTTTCGCTTCGTCGAGACTCCAGGAATCGCCTATGGCCGCCGCCTGATTCGCACTTTTCACGAGAAGCAAGCGGCAAAGCTATCGAAAGAAAGGCTGCGGACCAGCATCGCCGCGCCCGCCGAATTCTGACGCCCCCAACCGAGCTTTTTCCACTTGCCCGCAGACGAACAGATCCTCGCCAGAAACTAAATATGCCAACCGCCACGGCACCTATCCGAACTCTGATGCCCCCTGCGCCACGCGGGGCGAATCGCAACAAGAATCGGAAAAGCGAATGGTTTTGGATGGGCCTAATGATTTGGACGTTGGTGGGCGCCTATCTCGAGCTCCCCCTGATCCTGGGGGAAGGCTACATTCCCGGCATCATGCTGGTTCTCGCGGCACCGGTAATGGCTGTGTTGGTTCGGCGCGATATCGAGCGACGGGATTTGTTGTTTTTCGCGTCACTTGCCTCGCTCGCCGTAGTTTCAATTATTTTTTCCCCGGGTTTGGAGTTTCTATCCGCCAAACTAAAAGGCGCTGTTCAACTCCTTTTTTCCTGCGGCCTCATGATGCTGCTGGTCAAAGCCAGCAGGCGGATCAATGCAGCCGTGCTCTATTGGTGTTTTGTTGTTGCTGCGCTGGTCATTGGCAGCGGGTTGCTTCTGGAATTCTTCGTGCCGGCGGTGAAGGACCTAAACGATGACGCGCGCGAACGACTTTATTCAGCCGGCGATTCCGGCTTTGGCTATGCCATTTATGAAAATACAGAGCGGGATGAGGCCATGGTGGGCAGGGATCGGGCGACGTTCTTCACGACTGAACCTTCCGCCGCGGCGGAGGGAATTATGGTCTTTAGCATCTGCTGTCTCATTCTGCGGCAGGACTCATTGACGATTGCCGTGTTCGCGTACGCGAATTTCTGCGCATTTCTAACGACCGGTAGTCCCGTGATACCGCTCTCGATGGCCGCCGGATTTATCGCCCTGGTGCGGTTCAACCTGTTGCGCAAGCCCGTGGTGTTGATTCTCGGCGCCTCACTGATGATACTCACACTGGCCGTTCCCGGGGTGCGCGAGGTGCTGTCCAAACAGACCGAGAGACTCATCGACGGAATTGACGAATACGGCGATCTTAGTATTTTCTCGCGGGTTGGAGTCCCCTACTTTAGAGCATTGCCGACTGTCGCCGCGAAGTCCCCGGTCTTCGGCGTCGGTGTTGGAGGAAAGGAGATTCTGGACGCGTGGCGAACTGACAATTTGCGCTGGGGAAGTCTTGAGTTTGCGGTGGGCACCAATGCTTTTGTGCTTGTTTTTCTTTATTTCGGGCTCGTCGGCGGAAGCATCTATTATTGGTTGTTTTATCGCTATTTCAAGGCAATTGGAATTCGTTACCTGGTCCTATTCGCAATCGTTTGGGCGGCGTATGGCAATACCACCGGGGCGCTCGAATCGCCGAGATTTTGGGCCTACACCGGCTTTTTGGTGAGTGCATTTTGGTATCGCTCGCAACGCACCGTCTCAACCCGAGGGAAATTGATCCAGGCACCCTTGCTGGAACTTGGATCTTGCATCGAACCGGCGGCGCCAAAGGTGATATGAAGCTGGTGACCCTGGATCGAATAACTATCACCAGAGTAGCGATGGGATCGGTGGAATGAAGGCACTCCTCTATGAACCCGGTACTCGAGGGCACAGGCCAGTATTCCTGCGCTATCTTACACATTGTCTCACACAGCGGGGCATCGACTATCACGTTTGGACCACTGGTCCGGATAAGAGCGTTCCCGCTCACAGCGAAGTGGACTGGTTGACTTCGATCGCCCGGAGAGAAGACTGCTCGCACATTCACGTCATGAATTTCGACGGAAAGGGCCCTGTCTGGCTCCGCTATCGCTCGCTGCGGCGGGCCGCCGATACTCCGGTCATCGCTACTCTTTGCCTATTCAACAATCTTTACGAATTTCCGAAATGCCTGTTTTGGGATTTGCTTTTCGCCCGTAACCTCGTGAACAAGGTCGCTATCATGGATGAGTATCTCGCGGAGCGGCGATTGCCGTCCTGGCGTCGCCGGCGGCTCGTCTACGTTCCCGATCCATACGATCCAAACGACTTTTTGCCAGTCGAACAGGGTTTCGCACGCGGGGAGCTCGACGTGCCCGGGGACAAGGTGGTTTTTCTGATGTTTGGCGAGTTATCAAGCGGAAAAGGCCTTTTGACCTTGATCGACGCCGTGCGGATGTTACCCACATCCACTTCGGTATGCGTGCTCTTAGCCGGCCGGCTGACCGACGATGTGAAGCAACTCGGCGTCGCCGAAGTGCTAGACCCGATGGTTAAGGGAGGAAAGGCCATCCTTCACGATCATTACATCGAGGAAAAGGACGTCGCTTTGTATTTTTTCGCGGCAGACTACGTCGTCTCGCCCTACCCGAAATGGTTTAAGGTGTCGAGCGGAACGTTTACTCGCGGTTGCGCAGCGAACCGGCCAGCCATCGTGTCCGATCACGGCATGTTATCGGAAATTGTGCGTCGAACCGGCTGTGGACTGACTTTTGCTCCGGAAGACGCGCAATCACTGGCCGACGCCATGCAACACGCGAGCAGGATCCGAAGTTCCGCGCAGTATGATGAGATGGCGTCACGCGGTCGTGCTATTGCCGGGCGCAGAACCGTAGATCAATTTGGCGACGCCGTGATAGCGGCCTATGGGGAGCTACTCCGCTGAGAGCTCTTCACGCCATTTGCTATAAGATAACGCACCATCAAGCAGGTACGCCGCGGCGCTTTTTGACGAGGGCGGCGAGAAGTTCATGGCAGTCTGCGGCTCGATCCATCCACGTTCCGGTGGGCAGTGAAGCAACCGCGCGTGCGAGAGACTCGAAGCGGCTCTGGTCGAGCGCTTCAAAGAAGATTTTCAGATTCGAGAGCAGCGGGGTCGCAATCTGAACGCCCGCAACGTGCGCCTCGACCCAGCGTCCCACCTCGGTGCCGGCTTGGGCCAAAGGCACGGCCCCAAAACAGCCGCCCTCATAAAGGCGATTGGGCAGCAACCATTTGGAGTTGGTACCCATTTCGAACATGTCGATAGCCCAGACGAAATCGACTTCGGCATAGATTTGTTTGAGGTCCTCTGGGGTCCGATAGCGACCATAGAATCGAACGTTGGGAAGGTGCTTGATATGGCTTTCCAAATCGTCCAGCACCGAAGGCGCTGGAAATCCACGCATGACCACGGTGACGCGGTCGGGCAGAGCCGTGGCAAGGGCCGTCAATACTCGCAGACTCTCCGCGCATCGGAGGGCGCCAAACCAACCAATCGTCCACGGCGATTGCGCTCGATTGATGGATTCTTTTGCCCGATCCAGACCGGAGAACGCATCCAACTGGAGTACTTTATTTTCCACCAGCCGGATGGGCACGTTGGGTCCGAAACGGGGGAGGAAGTACTCCCGGATAAACCCGGGAGAACTCGTCAGAACGAGATCCGCGTGTTCCACGTAGAAGCTTTCCAGTTTTTGCAAAAGGCGGCCCGCCACAGCGCGGGAAAGCAACAGACGATGAATATCCAGGGATTCATAGACCAAGGTGGGATGATTGCGAAAATAACGCTGGCACGCCGCGGCCAGCGGCATCATCTCCAGGGTTCTGGCCAGCACCGCACTCGGCTCCGGAAGGCCATGCAAAACGCGGCGCAGGTTGACGTAACCGCGAAGGATCCTGGCGAGGCGATGAGAAAATCTGCCTGGGTGCGTCTGCCCAAGATCAATCGGCCTCACGCCTGCCACTTCTGCCAGAGGCGCGTCCGTTCGGCGAAAACCGATTAACGAGACTTCAGCTCCCCCCTCCTGAAGCATCCGAACCCGCCGGCGCGTAGTGGCATCCGAGCAGTCGTGACTGAAATAGATTACGTGTTTCATCGCAAATGCGATCGTCCGGGATAGATGCGACAGATCCCGACTCCAGAAAATGCCGGAATTTCAAGGAGCGCAAGCTTCATTTGATGTAACGATCAAGCTTGATGCGGCGGCATCTGAAGAGCAAAAGCAATCCATGCCAACCAGAATTCATCATCATGATTACCAACCGAGAAAGGAACTCGATCGAGGCCGTCCCCTCTGGTTCGAGCTGATTTGGTACGGAGTAAAATGCGTATTTTTTTTGAGTCCCATTCCCTGGCCGGCGGCGTGGCGGCGAGGTCTTGCCCGGATCTTTGGGGCGAAGATAGGACGGGGTGTTTATATCAAGCCGCGAGTGAATATTCACTTTCCGTGGAGGCTTTCGATTGGTGACTATAGTTTGATTGGCGAGGAGGTATTTATTCTGAATTTTGAGCCGATTAGCATCGGAACACAATGCTGCATTTCGCAAAGAGCGTTTCTTTGCACTGGCAATCACGATTATCGTGATTCCATGTTTCCTTATCGAAATCGCCCCATCCTGATCGAGGATGGAGCGTGGGTCGGCGCCCAAGTCTTTGTCGGTCCGGGCGTGACTGTTGGTGAGGAGGCGGTTGCGGCCGCGGGATCGATCGTCACCAAGGATCTTCCGCCGCGGATGGTATGTTCCGGTAATCCCTGCGTGCCGGTCGCGGAGCGTTGGCGGGATGGAGTGCCGTGAATTTTGATTCGCAGGGCGTTGCGAACCCGTGGAGCGATTTCGAGAGCGATCCGGGCACCCCGGGAACTTCCCTAAATAAAAAGTATTTAGCAGGGGCACAAGGCTCAAACCGCTTGACATGTCCTTCCTTTTCAGATGTCTCTTTGCCAGCAGCCCTCATGGACTCCATATCTAACACACTAAATACGTGCGCCTTGCGAACATCGGGGGCAGTGGTATGCGTTTGAAAACAATTCTTAATCCGGGGACATTGTTTTTAAAGGCGTCTTCTTGGTTCATCAGCAGGCAGCGCCTCTACCCCAACCTCCGAGGCGCCGTCCTCTACCCTCCGGGGCATTACTATTCACCCTTGCTGGATATTCCCAAGAACCTAGGAGGCAATGACTCGATTTTGCCGTTTGATGGCGCAGAGTGTTGGGAGCATGTTGAATTGCGAGCGAGCGAGCAGCGATCGTATTACGCCGACCTCCTGGAGCGATTTCCGTTTCCGCCCTTTCCCAGCAAAAAGACCGACAGCTACCGATACTTCACAGAGAACGATTTCTTCGTACCGTCCGACGCCTTCACGCTTTCGGGCATTATCCGCAAGGAGAGACCTCGCAGGATCGTAGAGGTAGGCTCCGGGTTTTCGTCCGCGGTGATTCTTGACACCATCACCCGGGATCAAGCATCCGTTGCGCTAACATTTATCGAACCCTATCCGGATCGGCTTTATTCGCTACTCTCACCCCATGACAGGTCCCTTTCGACAATCTTGGTCCAGCGGGTCCAGGAAGTGCCGTTTGCGGTGTTCGATCAACTCGAAGCGCAAGACATACTTTTCATTGACTCGTCACACGTCGCCAAAGTTGGGAGCGACGTTACTTTTATGCTATTGAGAATTCTCCCCCGACTAAAGCCTGGCGTCTTTGTGCATTTTCACGATATTTTCTACCCATATTCGTATCCTGCGAGTTGGATTCGGGAAGGCAGAGCTTGGAATGAGTCGCTCTTCCTAAGAGCGTTTCTCGTGGGAAACTCGCAGTTCCAACTGATAGCATTCAATTCTTACGCCGGCTATTCTTTCCCGGAGATTTTTGCAGACCGTTTTCATGCCTTCTTGATTAACCGGGGCGGAAGTATATGGATCAGAAAGGTGGTCTGACCACGTCCGGTTGATTTAGGTAGAACTGCTCGAGAGATAACAATCCAGCCATAAAGGGCGCTTCTATTTTTCGACATATGCCTCACGCAATAGCTGGGCGACGTGGTCGGAAAAGCGAATGGCTCCCTCCGGACTCAAGTGCCGCGGATCGCCGAACTCATGCCAGGATAGTTGAGGCAGGGGATCCCCGAGCGGGTGAAAATTCGGGTATTTAGCCTTGTAATTTTCGATGAAATTTACGTACTCTATTCGGAATCCGGCGGGAAGGATGGCGGCGGTTACGTCGCTGACAGGTTCGCCTAAATAGAAGACTGGGATGTCTCGTTGCCGCAAGAGGCTCAACATATCCGAGAAATACGCATCGAGAACTGGGGAAAGCCTAAAGTGCGGTCCCAGGTAGATTGGGTTCTGAGCTCCGTGGTTCACCGGTCCGGGCACATGACCCGCGGACGCCCGGATTTCATCATAGACCCGCAGATTCGATTTTTGCCGATGGTTTGAGACAGCTTGCAGCAGTGAGGGAAAGTAGAAGGATGGAAACCGAAGAAGCTTAAGCCCGTACGTTAAACGAAAGTCGATATCACCAGGGGATTTAGCGCCGGGCAACGGCTCATGAAGGGCGCGGGCGCGGGAGACGAGTCCGTCGAGCATTGGCCGATCGTAAAGTCCAGCAGAGACCGCGTCGTCGAAGAAGAATTGGTAGGTCGGGTCGTCGAAGAATGATCGGTCGCTGGAATTCAAACGCCACGGCCCATATAAAACGAGAATGGCCCGCGGCGGATGAGGTGAGGAGAGCATGAGTTGCGTGAATCTGAAGGCTTCGATCGGACTCGACATTTCAAGACCGAGATTGACCACGTCACGTCCAAGGCAATTTGGGACCAAATCGATTGCGGACCCGGAATCGCCGAGGATAACTACCGCGTTCGGGGGCAGCGTTTTCGCCATCTCGATTTTGGCCGTCAAACGAACGTCAAAGTCGCTCATGAAGGACATCGGCCGCTTTACCACCAACAGCCACGCGCTCCCAATGAGCACTGCCAGCACGGCAATGAAGATAGTCATATACCGTTTCATGCTAGAATCGGAAATAGAGAAATTCCGTTGCGCCACCCACGGAAAGGATGGCGATCGCGGCGATGAGGGCCATGGCGACGGCCCAGGTCACGGTTGGCCTCCATTGAAGCCACGGAGGCACGAGCGCATGCGGCTTTGAAAGGGTGGGCTCCCACGGGGCAAACATTTGCAGGACATTCGGCGCGAACCAAATCAGCGGGAAGGTCAAAATAAGCGGCTTGGGAAACGCAATCGGGATACTGTTCGGAGGGGGCGGGAGGCGATGTCCAGTCAGGTTTCGGAGAATCGCGAGGGCGTCGGGGAGCGTTGCGGCCCGGAAAAAAATCTGGGCCACGACGACGGCCAAATAGGTGAGCAGAATCTTCCACGCCCGGTTCAGCCAGAAATCGCTTCCCAACGGTTGAAGCGCGCTCTTCTGATGAAGCAGGAGCCGCCACCCGTGATTGACCGTCAGATAAATGGCGTGGAGAAGCCCGAAGATCATGAAGTTAAATCCTGCCCCATGCCAAATTCCCGCCAACCCCATCGTGAAAAAGGTGGGAAAGGCAACCATGGCCATGAACCCTCCACCCGTCTTTAGCCCTTGCCTCCCAACCGGATACCCCGCTTCGGTTCGGCGACGGGTCACCCAGAGCGCGATCGGATTGTAAAGGTAGAGATTGAGATACCTCGTAAAGGTCATGTGAAACCGCTGCCAAAACTCAATAATTGAGGCACTCTTGTAAGGGGAGTCAAAATTGGCGGGAAAACGGATATTGAACAGCAGTGCGAGCCCGAGCGCCATTTCCGAGTAACCGGAGAAATCGAAATAAAGCTGCATGGAGTAGGCCAACACCGCAGTCCACGAATCGACAATAGTCAGATTTCCCGCAAGGCTGAAGCCGTCATTCACCGTGCTCCTTAAATGGTCTGCGATGACAACCTTTTTTGCCAGGCCGATAAAAAAGATCGCGAGACCGATGGAGATTCGGTCCAGTCGGAAGCGCATCGTCTCCTTGCTTTCGAATTGGGGCATCATTTCGCGGTGGTGAAGAATAGGCCCCGCAATGAGATGAGGAAAAAAAGTGACGAATAAAGTGTAGTCGAGAAAACGTCCCCCGGCTGTTAGCCCAGCCTGGCAATCGATCAGATAGCCGATCTGTGTGAAGGTGAAGAATGAAATGCCCAATGGCAGAACCACGGAAGCCTCGGGGGCAACGAGATTGATGCCGTGTTCTCCCAGCCAGTGAAGCAGGGGAAACAAATATTTGTAGAAGCCAAGCAGCGCGAGATTGCCAGAAATGCCGAGAAATAGAATGGTCCTCTGTAACGTGGTGTTCCCGACGGTAGCCTGAATGAGCAAACCGATGACATAATTCACCGCGATGGAGCCGCAGAGGAGGACGAGGTACGCCGGGCTCCACCATCCGTAAAATACTAGCGATGCGCCGACGAGCCAACCCTTGGCGATCTTGTGTCCGATGGCACAACTGAGATAGTATCCGCCTAAAGCCAGTGGCAGGAAGAGCAGGAGAAAAGTGAACGAGTTGAACAGCATTAGTTTGGGATGCCACTCATTCAAGAATTTCCACCAACCCCATACCTGCCACATTGTAAAAAGAAACCCTTTTACCGTTAAAAAGCGGAGCCGGGCTCGGCGGGGAGAGACAGATAACACGCAGCCCCGCCTCCTGGAGTTTTGCCAGCGCCGCTGTCAAATCATTTGTCTGATAACAGATATGATAGATGACTCCCGAAGAATGCCGCTCCGTCAGGACGTCAATCGGGCCCGGGTCGCCAGATGGCCAGATGACCTCAACAGCCGGCTGGCATTCATGAGTGCAAAGCGCCAGATGAACATTCTGCGTTGGATCGAATACCGCATCACCGATTTGATAGCCGAGAGCCGCCAGCAAAGCGGTTGCCCTGCGGGAATGCTTTACAGCCAGACCAAGGTGATGAAACTCAAGGAACGGATGGTCCATAGCATTTGATGCTAAGCGTTATCCGATTGATGCGATGATTTGTTTCGTTTCCGGGAAGGTGTTGGCAAATAGAAACTGGGTCGCTGCGGAGTCATAAGTCATCGGCCTAGCGCAGCCAGTTTCTTGGCGATCGCCGCCTCGAGATCTCCGACATTCTTCAAGCTTTCGACCTCTGCCGTTTGAAATTTGATGCGGAAACGGGATTCTACCGTGACGATGAGGCTCACGTGGTTCATGGAATCCCATTCGGCAATGTCCGCCGCAGTTGTTGCGGACGTAAGTACTATCGTGTCGTCATCAAAGATCTCGTGGAAGATCTCCGTGAGTTGCTGCAGAATATTTTCCTGGGTCATCGCTGGGCTTTCTGAATTACAATTGCGGTTTCAAGGTTCATATAGGTGTCAAGGGGAAGTCTCCATTGTCCTCCTCCGGGTTCGGAAGTTGCAATATCTTGAACTCCGAGAT
>Ga0302325_10033615_pt1 | contig 10506 bp, 5 predicted proteins | sample Palsa_T0_2_FD_201948 | JGI IMG/M metagenome (GOLD analysis project Ga0302325, IMG submission 201948) | Peat permafrost microbial communities from Stordalen Mire near Abisko, Sweden - Palsa_T0_2 | ecosystem: Environmental > Terrestrial > Soil > Palsa > Peat permafrost | place: Sweden: Abisko...
GATCGACGCCAAAACGTCCTCGTCAGCCGCCACGCCCGCGCCGACGGCAACTCCGGCAAGCATGTGTTCGATCTACGCGGGCTTCGCCTCGGTGTCCGCGTGTTACAACATGGACGAAGCTTCGGGCACGGTCCTGACCGATAGCTCGGGTTCCGGTAACAACGGAACGATCTCTTCGAGCGGCCTCACGTATCACGCCGCCGGACTTACCACCAACAGTACCTACGCCGAACTCACCAACGGCTCGAGCGGCGCGCTCACGAGCGGATACACGCCGGCAAACGGATCGTTCAGCGTCACCTTCTTCGTTTCGCTGCACGGCAACGCTGGGAACTTTGCGCACCTCGCGGCGACCGGCAATCCCGACGGCAGCCCCGCTACCGGGTGGAAAATCGACGTCAACACGGACTCCAACAACACGGTCTTTGCGAAGCTCGGATATGGAACGGGTGAGACGGACGTCTCGGGCATCGCGCTGCCGCTCAATACTCCCTCGAGCGTCACGCTGACGTACAACTCGAGCACGAGCGTCGCGACGTTGTGCCTGGGCACGAACTCGTCGCCGGCGTGCACCTCGCAAACCTTGCCGTCCGCGTACGCCGCTTCCGGCTCGCCGATCGTTTTCGGAGGCGGCAGTACCTACGCCCCCGCCGATGCGACCTTCGACGAAGCCGCGTTCTGGCAGGGCACCGCGCTGACGGCGAGCCAAATCGATACGATCGCTTCGAAGACCGCAGCCTCGAGCGCGACACCAGCGCCTACTTCCACGCCGACGCCCGCGCCCACAACGAGCGCCTCGTTCAACGACTACAGCACGTTCGGTTACGACAACCAGCGCGACGTATTCAATCCAAATTCGACGGCGATCACGCCGGCGAGCATACCGAACGTGCACCTCGCGTGGCAAATATCGATGAACGACTTCGATACGCAAGCGCAGCCGATTCTTGCGACCGAGATCCCGTCGCACGCGGGCGTTCTGTTCGTCGGCGGTTCGGTCGGTAGCGTCTATGCGTACGACGCGACGACCGGCTCGAAGATCTGGTCGACCTACCTCGGAGAGATGACCTATTCGTGCGAGAACGGCTACGATGCGAATTTCGGTGTCGGCGGTAGCGCCGCTTACGATCCGTCCTCAAAGACGTTATACGTAACCGGCAATTCGAACAGCGCCGCGAACGCCCCGAACACGAACACGCTCTACCACATCGATGGAGCGAGCGGTACGATTCTCGCCCACGTCAACGTCGAGCCGACTCCGTTCGGGCCTTCGGAGCTCGACCTCTCCCACACCTCGGTCACCCTCGGGTCCAATGGGCTCGCATACGTCGGGATGAGTGCCGCCTGCGACGTCGCCTCGTGGCGTGGTCGCGTGGCTGCGGTTCAAGTGAGCTCGATGACGCTTGCCGACACGTACTTCACGGTCTGGAACAATACGACGCAGCCATGGGGCGGCGGCGGCGTTTGGGGTTGGGGCGGCGTATCGCTCGACGCGAGCAACAACGTCTACACCGGCGTGGGGAATACCGACAACGGAACCACCTCGCACGGAACGATCGAAGCGCCCTTCTCGCCGGCGCCCGAAGAATACAGTTCAAACGGCGACGCATTCATCAAGCTTTCCTCGAATCTATCGACCTTGGAGAGCAGCAACCATCCGATCCCGACGGGCGACTTTAGCGGCAATTCGGTCGATCTCGACCTCAACGGCACGCCGGCGCTCTTCACGCCGAACGGTGCGGGGTGCGACACGCTCGCTGCCTTGCAAGGGAAATCGGGATCAATTTATCTCTACGATACGACGAAGATCGGTAGCGGAGCGATCGGGCAGTATCAGCTAGCGCCGAGCACCTATGCCGACGGATTTCTCGGAGGTCCGGCCTATTCGCCGGTGACGGGTCTGCTGTACGTCGGCGTCTCCTCGAGCAACAGCTCGCTGTACGCGCCGGGCATGATAGCGATCGATCCCGGCTGCGGTTCGCCGAGCGTCGCGTGGAACACGTCCTTTGGACCGGACTCGTACCCCGCCGGCGTTCCGCGTTCGGTTCCCGCGGTCACGGCGGGCGGGGTCGTATTCATCGCTACCCCCTGTACGCCGGCGAGCGGCGGTGGCTGTACCTCCACGACGACCTCGAGCTCCAAATTGCGCGCAACGGCGTCCACGCGCCGCCCCGCGATTTGCTGCGCGCCGACCGGATCGAACAGCGGCGCGGTCTGGGCTATCAACGCCTCGACCGGAGCGGTCCTCAACGGCGGGCTTCCGCTCTTTTATACGGATGCTCCGGTGCGTGCCCCGCCGACCGTCGACGGCGACTGGATCTACGTCCTCGACCTCGCGGGGAACTTGTACGGGCTGACGACCGACTCGAAGTACCCGCCGATCTCGACGCAAGACCGCGCGCCTTCAAAGCATCTCATGATGCAGTGGGAAATGAACCCCAACGACCGCGTTCGCTAAAGCGGGGTGACGTCGACCCCGACGTCGACCTCGTGCTCGCTGCCGCCGGTGATGATGCCGTGCACCGGAGCGACGTCGGCGTAGTCCCGGCCCCATGCTACGGTAATGTGTTCGGTGCTCGGCAGCATGTCGTTGGTCGGATCGAAGTCGATCCAGCCGAAGGGCGGAACCCACGCCGCAAACCACGCGTGGCTCGCATCGGCGCCGACGAGCCGTTCGCGCCCGGCGGGTGCCTGCGTGAGCAGATAGCCGCTTATGTAGCGCGCCGGTAACCCCATCGCGCGCAGACACGCGATACCGGCGTGCGCGAAGTCCTGGCAGACCCCCGCACGCAGTTTGAAAGCGCGCTCGACCGCCGTCGATGCGTCGGTCGCGTCCTTGTCGTACGTGAAATCGGCGTGGATGCGCGAGTTCAACTCGAGCAACGAGGCCAGCACCGAGCGCCCCGGCGAAAAACTCGTGCGCGCGTACGCGAGGATGTCGTCGTTCCCTGCCGTGAGCTGTGTATCGAAGGCGTACTGCATCGCGTCGACGGCGGCGGGCTCGCTCAGCGTTTCGCAGGCGCGCCGGACCGTTTCCCAACCGGGACCGGCGCTGGGATCGAGTGAGGGTGCGGGACCTACTGCTACGTGACTCTCGGCTGCGACCTCGAGCCGGTCGTGCGGTTGTTCGACGACGAACCAATCCGTGCGGTTCCCAAAGAAATCCGCACGCTCGACGTGGTGCACGGGCACGGGCTCGACGCGTACGTCGTAGGCGAGCGGCGACTGCCGCGGCGTCGCGCGTGGCGCCAGGTGCGCTACGAGGCGCGAGTAGACGACGTCCTGACGGTACTCGTACGTCGTGCGGTGCCGAATCACGTAGGTCGTCACGCGCGAAACCGCGGCAGATGCTGGAGATACGCATCGCCGACCGCGTCCGAGATCGAGACGATTCCGGCCGTCACTTCGTCGAGCAGCGCGGCGAGCGCGACGCGTTCCCCGTCTTGGTCCGGCTCGCACAGCACGTACGGATCGACGCCGGAAATTCTTGCGAGCAAGAGTTCCGCACGTTCGCGCGTGCGGCCTTGGCGCTGCACCTCGGTGAGCATGGGCAAATCGGCCGCATGATGCACGATCGCTTCGAGTTGGAATGCGACTCCGCGCGGATTACTGGTATCGAGCAGCAAGAGATCGACCGCGGGGGCCGCCTGGAATGCATTGCGATACCGGTACCGGTAGGTCATCGAGCTATCGGCGATCTCGAGCGCGACGCCGATCGCGGCGCTGTCGCGCTCGTCGCTTGCAACGAGCGTGTTACGAATGAGATCGGTCGCGAAAAACGCGCGCTCGATGCGCCGGCCGAGGTCGAAAAACAGGCGGTTGTCGCCGCGCGTCATGTTCTCGGCCGAAAGCCCCGAGAGCGCTGCGGCACGCCGGATCAGCATGTCGAGATACGCGCGGGCGCCCGCCCAATCGAACGGCCCCGCGGACGCGTAGAGCGGATCCCACGTGGTTAGCGCGTAGATCGCACGCCACGTATCGAGCGATAGACGATCGCGAGCGGACCACGCCGCGCGCGCGACGCGCGCGAGCAAACGCTGCAGGCCCGAGCGTTCCTCGCCGAAGATCACCTCTTGCATCTCGCCGGCGAGCAGGGTCGCATCGCCCGCCGCGGCTTGCGCAACGGCCTCCTCGCTCGCAATTCCTTGCGGCAAGAGCAGGCGCTGTGCGAACTCCGCGGCGCTCATTCCAAGCCCCAGACCCGTTTCGCCTGCCAGCCTCGCCAGGCTCGCGCGCAACAAGCGGACCGTATTCTCTGCGCGTTCGGCGTAGCGCGCGAGCCAAAGCAAGTTGTCCATCGCGCGGCTCGGCGTCTCGTTGTCGCCGCGCCGAATCTCCAAACGAACCCGGGGTGGCCGCAGCAGGCTAAAGGTGTCGATCGGACCGGCCGCGATCGCCCAGACGTCCTTGCTCGCAGCACCCGACTGCATCGAGAGGGCCCGGACTGACTCGTCGACGGCCACGCGGCCGAGCCCCCCGGGCATGACGATATAGCCGTTCGGCGTCCAGGCGGCGAAGACGCGTAACGACATCGGCCGCGAGGCGAACACACCGCGCTCGAACGTCGGCGCGAAGCCGAGCGGCACGTGATCTTGCACGACGGAGGTCGCGCCGCGGCGTTCGATGTGATCGGCGAAGCGGGCGATGCTCGCATCGTCCATGTCGCTGCCAAGCACGGCCGACGAGCCGCGCGAGAAGAGCGGGCGCGCATCGAAGGCATCGCGCACGATGCCGCGGCGAGCGCGGGCGAGACCCTCCGCACGGCCCCATGGCGTACCGCACCAGACGGTCGGGACGTCGGCGACCAGCACTTCCTCGCCGAACAGCGCGCGCGACGCATTCGGTAAGTACGCATCGACCGCGGGCGATTCAACGACGCCGCCGCCGAGCGCATTTGCAACAACGACGCTGCGCGCGCGGATCGCATCGACGAGGCCCGGCACGCCGAGCGCCGAGTCTGCTCGCATTTCGAGGGGATCGGCGAAGTCGGAATCGAGCCGGCGAAAGATGACCGAGACGCGCGCGAGCCCGCCGAGCGTGCGCAAGTAAACGACCCCGTCACGAACCGACAGGTCGTCACCCTCGACAAGCTCGAGCCCGAGATAGCGTGCGAGATACGCGTGCTCGAAATACGCTTCGTTATACGGGCCCGGCGTCAACAACACCGCGTGACCCTTGCGCTCGCCCGCGAGCCCGGTCACGGAGTCCCGGAATTGCCGGAAGAACGACGCCAAGCGCTGGATGCCGAGTTCTCCGAAGAGCTCGGGGAACGTTTGGCTGACGACGATCCGGTTCTAGAGCGCGTAGCCGAGACCGCTCGGTGCGTCGGCACGGCTCGCGAGCACGCGCCACGACCCGTCCGTAACGCGTACGAGATCGGCCGAGTACAGGTGGACGTGCACGCCACAGGCGGGCGCCACGCCTTGCAATGCGCGCAGGTACTGCGGATGGCCGTACACGAGCTGCGACGGCACGACGCCGCTGCGCAGCAGGCGCTGCTCGCCGTAGATGTCGCGCAAGATCGCATCGACCAGACGGGCGCGTTGTGCCACGGCCGCCTCGATAAGGGTCCAATCGCTCGCGCTGATCACGAATGGGGCGACGTCGAGTTGCCACTGCCGGCCTAAGCCGTTCGCTTCGTCGTAGACGTTGTAGGTGACGCCGTTTTCACCGACCATGCGCATCGCGGAGTCGAGGCGCCGGCCGTATTCGTCGGCCTCCATCGAAGCGAACGCATCGACCAGCGGTTTCCAGTGCGGCCGTACGGCGCCGGAGCGATCGAACATCTCATCGTATCGTCCGAGCGCTTCTCCCCCGAAGAGCGGTGCGGCACTCGCCAAGTCTAGCGGCGCCGCTGATCGAGCGTGTGCGGAAACTCCGGGCTCACCGAGAGGGGCGGCGCGGCGAAGCTGCCGGGCGTAAATCCGAACGGCTCGAAACGCGAGAGACGCCGGCCTTCCGCCTCGTATGCGTTGACCGGGAAGGTCGTGTAGTTCCGGCCGCCGGGGTGCGCGACGTGATAGGTGCAGCCTCCGAGCGATCGATTCAAACGTTCGTCCCAAATTTCGCACACGAGCGGGACGTCGGGCGGAACGGTCGGATGCAGCGCGTGCGGCGGACACCAGGCGCGGTAGCGCACGCCGCCGACCGCAGCATCGGTGCTCGTTGCCGTCAATGGAACGCGCCGGCCGTTGACGAGGACCTGATGACGTCCGGCGACGTGCCCGGAAATCGTTACTTCGAGCCGCTCGACCGAGCCATCCACGTAACGCACCGTTCCGCCTAGCGTCCCTTCTTCCCCCATCACGTTCCAGGGCTCGAGCGCCGCGCGCAACGCGAGCGTTACGCCCTCATAGCGTACGGTCCCATATACGGGAAAGCGAAATTCGAAGTGCGGCGCAAACCACTCGAGCGCAAATGCAAAGCCGTGCGCGTTGAGGTCGGCGATCACCTCGGCGAAATCGGCCCAGACGAAGTGCGGCAGCATGAACTTGTCGTGCAGCGCCGTGCCCCAGCGCACGAGACCGCTCGTGTAGGGCGTCTGCCAAAAACGCGCGATCAACGCGCGCAGCAGAAGCTGCTGCGCGAGGCTCATCTCGGCGTGCGGCGGCATCTCGAACGCGCGGAACTCGACGAGTCCCAGGCGCCCCGTCGGCGAGTCGGGCGAGTAAAGTTTGTCGATGCAAATTTCTGTCCGGTGCGTGTTGCCCGTGACGTCGATCAAGATGTTGCGGAAGATCCGATCGACGAGCCACGGTACGACGTAGCCCGCCCCGCGCGGAGGCACTTCTCCAAGCGCGATCTCAAGTTCGTACAGAGAATCGAGGCGCGCCTCGTCGACGCGTGGGGCTTGGCTCGTCGGACCGATGAACAAACCCGAAAAGAGATACGACAGCGACGGGTGATTTTGCCAAAAGGCAACGAGGCTTCCGAGCAGATCGGGACGGCGCAGAAACGGACTGTCGCCGGGCGTTCTCGCACCCACGACGATGTGGTTGCCGCCGCCGGTGCCCGTGTGCCGCCCGTCGAGCATGAACTTTTCCGTACCCAAGCGCGAGAGGCGCGCTTCTTCGTACAGGATCGTCGTAATGGCAACGGCTTCGCGCCAATCGTGCGCCGGTTGCACGTTCACTTCGATGACGCCCGGATCGGGCGTCACTTTGATGACGTTGATGCGCGAGTCGTACGGCGGGGGATAACCGTCGACGTTCAACGCGACCCCGAGCTCCGCCGCGGTCTCCTCCACTGCCGCGACGAGTTGCAGATAATCGGCCGCGGATTCGGTCGGCGGCATGAACACATTGAGACGTCCGTCACGCGGCTCGACCGCAAGCGCGGTGCGCACGGAACCGTCGATCGTCAGCTCTTGCTCGATGCGTCCCGTTCGCGCGTTCACGTGCTCGCGCGGGGCACCCGCAACATAGTTTTGGCGCCGGTCGTTCGGATCCGGTAACGGAAGCTGCGCGGCAAACGGGTCGGGCGGCGCGATGAAGGGACGGTCATTCGGCGCGAGCCACGGCAGCGATCCGAGCGGCAGCCGGAATCCTGCGGCCGAGTCACCGGGCACGAGTTGCAATCGCCCGACGCGCGTCGACCATTTCTCGGAACGCCAGCGCCGCAAGTCGGCGGCATTCCAACGCTGCAGCGGCAGCACGAACGCCGCGGGCGTGTTTAACCCACGCGAAAACGCCCGCGCGAGCCGGCCGCTTTCTTCGAGATCCTCGAGTTTTGAATCGACCGTCGTCACGTTCACCGGCAGCGCCGTTTCTTTTTCGCGAAACGTCTCTTCGTCTTCATAAGCGGGCACGACGTATTCGGAGTCGATCCCGATCCGTCGCGCGATGCCGCGCGCGAGCGCCATCGCATCGTCCTGCGTCGCGTTGCCGTCGCCCCGTTCCCTCGCGATCCGTCCGGCATCCCGCCAGAGCGGCACGCCGTCGTCGCGCCAATATAACGAGAACGACCAGCGCGGCAGCGATTCGCCCGGGTACCACTTCCCTTGGCCGTAGTGCAGCAGTCCGCCCGGCGCGAAGCGGTCGCGAAGGCGGCGAATCAACTCGTCGGCGAACACCCGTTTCGTCGGGCCGACCGCCGCAGTCGTCCACTCTTCGCCGTCCATGTCGTCGATCGCCACGAACGTCGGCTCGCCGCCCATCGTCAGCCGCACGTCGCGTTCGCGTAAGGCCTCGTCGACGCGGTCGCCAAGCCGGTCGATCGCGGCCCACTGCGCGGCCGTATACGGTTTGGTCACGCGCGGCGGCTCGTGGACGCGCGTCACGGACATCTCGAAACCGAACGTCACGGTGGCCGGGCCGACCGTTCCCGAGATCGGCGATGCGGAGGTCGGGTTTGCAGCGCACGCAAGTGGAATGTGTCCCTCGCCCGCAAACAGGCCCGACGTCGGATCGAGACCGACCCAGCCGGCCCCCGGCAAATAGACTTCGCACCACGCGTGAAGATCGGTAAAATCGTGCGTCGCGCCCGAGGGTCCATCGAGCGATTCAACGTCGGGTTTGAGCTGAATGAGGTAACCCGATGCAAACCGTGCCGCAAGGCCCAGGCGGCGCAGCAGTTGCACGAGCAGCCACGCGGAATCGCGACACGAGCCCGAACGGCACTCGAGCGTTTCGTCCGGAGTTTGAATGCCGGGCTCCATGCGAATCACGTAGCCGATTTCACGTTGGACGGCTTGATTGAGATCGAAGATGAACGCCGTCGTGCGTTGTGGCGAACGGTCCACCTTCGCGAGAAACGATTCGAACGCAGGTCCGAGCGACTCTGCGACGAGATACGACGCAAGCTCGAGCGCTAGCTGCGGATCGTAGGTAAATGGGTACTGCTCGGCCGACGCTTCGAGAAAGAAGTCGAAGGGGTTGATGACGGCGAGGTCGGCAACGAGGTCGACCGTGACGGTCAGATGATCGGCGAGGTCGGGAACGAGCACCCGCGCGAGCCAGTTGGATTGCGGGTCCTGTTGCCAATTCAGGAAGTGTTTTTCGGGGCTGACGTCCAGGCGGTACGAGAGGATCGGCGTGCGGCAATGCGGCGCCGGCCGCAGACGAATAACCTGCGGTCCAAGCTCGGTCAGGCGATCGTACGTGTAGCGCGTCGCGTGGTGAAGGGCGACTCGGACGCTCATACGCTTAAGACTCGCGCTTCCTCCCTGGAAGGCCTACCGAAACCGGTGACGAGAGGGGTCGGGCATTCGGTCAGCTTGGTGAAAGGAACTTTACTTCAGCGGTGAGGCGTGCCTCGGCTCGTGCAGACCGAAGGTGTCGCTCCCGGGCAGCCGGAGCTCGCCGCCCGGTCCCCACCCACGATGGGTGACCCGGCAGGATTCTTACACCACGTAGCAGTTTTCGGATAGGCCTCTCCATTCGCGGACGCTAAGATTTCGACATACCGAATCTCCGAAATGAGGATACGATGGCTACGCAAACCAAAACGATTCGCCCCTTCGCACTCGTCGCCGTACCGGTCCTCGCGGCCGGCGTCGCCGGCGTGCTCGCTGCGTTCCCGCAAATCACCCGTGCGGCCGACGACACGGCGGCCGCGACGTACATCTGCCACCCGGCAGCCGACGGGCAGACGGCGAACGCCGAGATGAAGAACACGTCGACGGCTCTCGTCTGCCATGCGGTGAGCCTGGAGCTGCATATGAGCAGCGGCAAGATGCGCGTGATCGGCACGGTCAGCGCGAAGCCGGCAACGAGTCCTGACTTTAGTAACGCGCTGACGCCGGCTCAAGTCAACGATGCCTGGGCCCACTACATCATGACGACCTTCAACGTCGAACACAGCCCGTAGCCGGGCCCGAAGAGCCGCACCCCAACAGCGCCCGATGAGCGACGAGAAGATCGTCTCCCGCGGTTTCGCCGGACGGCGCCTCGGCGGCGGCAGCAAGCTGCCGCCGGGCCAACACCTCGTCCAGGACTTTCCGGTTCTCTCGGCCGGTCCGACGCCCGCAGTAAGGCTCGACGATTGGGAGTTCGCGCTGACGACGGAGACCGGCGCGACGCGCAAGTGGACTTGGACCGCCTTTCGTGCGTTGCCCACGGTTACGATCACCACGGACATTCACTGCGTCACCCGGTGGTCCAAATTCGGGACGATGTGGGAAGGCGTGTCGCTCGACACCTTACTCGAAGGCGTGGAAACGGCCGCGTCGTTCGCGATGGCGCACTCCTTCGGCGGCTATACGACGAATCTGCCGCTGGCGGCGCTGCGTGGCGGCAAAGCGTGGATTGCGTTTTCCTACGGCGGCGCCGAACTGGAACCCGAACACGGGGGCCCGGCGCGACTCCTGGTTCCCGCGCTCTATTTCTGGAAAAGCGCGAAGTGGGTCAACGGCATCACCTTAATGACCAAGGACAAGCCGGGCTTTTGGGAAGAGCTTGGCTACAACAACAACGGGGATCCCTGGAAAGAACAGCGCTATTGGGGCGACTGAGCTGACCTGGTACGTCGCGACGCTCCTCGAGCGGCGCGACGAAACCGCAACCGCGC
>Ga0302325_10033616_pt1 | contig 10506 bp, 12 predicted proteins | sample Palsa_T0_2_FD_201948 | JGI IMG/M metagenome (GOLD analysis project Ga0302325, IMG submission 201948) | Peat permafrost microbial communities from Stordalen Mire near Abisko, Sweden - Palsa_T0_2 | ecosystem: Environmental > Terrestrial > Soil > Palsa > Peat permafrost | place: Sweden: Abisko...
ACCCCCTAACCCTCTGCCCAAACCCTCTCACCCGATCCCCGACCCCCTGTTGCCCAGCCCCCATCATACCAAACCTGAATCTCCCAGGCCGCCATCTGCCTCCACTTCCACCTCCACCTCCACCTCCTTGACGAGAGGAAGCAATAGTTTCCGCATACCCGCGATTGATCCCCGGCCCGATGTCGACGGAGTGCGAGCGCGCGTACGGGTTATAGCCATAAGGGTTGAAGCGCCCGCGACGGTCGACCATGGGGCGGTTGTAGGGGTTGCGCCAGTTGTTGTACATCTTTTGCCCTGAACCTTTCTGGTTTTCAGTGGATAGATTATTTAATATAATTTCTTACTAAATATTGTGGTTTTCACGGCTTCTTAAGAGTTAGTTTCTTGGGAGAGACGGGTTGGAATTTGGAGATTTGAGGACGATTTATAGACTGTAGAAAGTTTCCAGAAGATGCTGCGATGAAGAGATATTCACAGTTGGTTCCCCCCCGAGAGTTCTCATTGTCCCGTCTGATGATCTGTGATTGTGGGTATGTTGGATGGTATTCAGGATGTTCGGAAGGAAGCTGTGAATTAGGTATGCTTCATGAATCAGACATAGTACAGATGCTCGATTTAACGTCTTCTCTTACTTTGATTTATTATTGTGTAAACATTACATTTTCTCTATCCTTAATTTTGGTTGGTCCAATACGACATTAAATGGATGGGATTTTATCAATTTCTGGATGGTTTTCTTTGCAATACTTTTCAAGGGTCCAAATTTATCCTCCTTTCTCGCTATAAGGGAATGATGAAATTCATCTTATTATCTTATAAATGTGTACTTCAAAATTCGACGCCGTGTTATTCGAAAGAAAGGGGGTTGTTTGTTGTTGTTGTTGTTGTTGATTCAGGGGTATTATCGCTAAACGTCCACTGTAATTTAGCGATGCTCAGCGCAGCGCAGGGCTTCCCCACAATCATTCTATTTTAAGAGGCACATTCAGACCACGTCCTTCTTCCCATGTATCCTACTGCAGTACTGCTCCGTATTCTGATTTCTGGGCAGAATTATTACAGAGCAGGCTGTGCATCTCTGTCATTGCTCACGTTTTTGTGACTCGGATGATTTAATATATTTTTATATTGATGTTGTATGGTGAGGTCACACACCAAGATATCACGTACCTATCTTGTCCCTCGACCGCAAAGCACATCTCTGTCACATTCCCGTGTTCTCTTCCTCCTCCATTCACCAAACAGTTGCCTAGATAGTACCGTTACTCTCGCTACCAACAATTCTCACAACGAGGTATTTAAATCCAAGCCGACCCTCCAAACTGCACCCGGCTGGTCCACTCGAACTCCTCGTTCTCAATTTTTTCACAAATAATGAGACGTGGCTAGCTGAGCGAAAAAAAAGTAGGCAACTCGAATGTCCTAATCAGACCATGAGGCGTCGAGTGGTCGACCGTAATGACGTGGGTGTTGGTGAACGCCGCAAAATCAATACGAGGGGTTTGGGGGGGTTGGACGCATGTGCACGGTTTCGGCATTCGGGACAGTTGAAGCTCGAAATAGTGCAGACTGGGTATCTCAGAATGCGGGCGCTTTTCTCCGGCTTCGTTTGTTATGGCTTTATTCGTGCTACCCTGCAGCAAGTAGGGTAGAGTGCTGCTGGTATAACAACAGTCTCGACCACCCCGCACCGCTTGCCCCGCTAAACTCAACACCAACACTCTTTTTAACTTTTGACCACGATCCATCCATCGCTCACTCCATAATTTAGATAAGCTTTTAGACCCTATATTTCACCCATCAAACTCTCAATTGCCTTGAAAGTCTACCCGAGCCCGAAAAATGACGGTCCGATTCTCCAAACCGATCAGGCATACGAAGTAGTTACTGTGGCTTACCCCGCCAACTCACCACGTCTCCTTCGGCAAATTCCACGTTTCAGCTTCTTGGCAACTTCCGCTCCACAATGTCCACATGATCATTATATCGCAATATCAATTCCTGAGACTGGTTAGTCTCTGGCTGACTAAAAGCGTGATATTCTGGTTCCCGGAATTTCGGAGAGGGGGGCTTTTGGGTGCGAGACGGTGAGGACCCGGGTCGGCAATTGGGCGCGGAGCTGTCAGTGAGGATGGAGTTCGGCCTGAGCCGTGCGATCGAGGCAGCTTTGAGGTGGAAATAGTTAGTTATACTGAGTTCTAAAGAACGTATCAACATTAGCCCTAGTAGGGTTAGAAAGGAGTGGATTTCAACGAGTGCGGACGTGAATAGACCAAGGAGTCAGATTCAGAGACTGTCCATTTTGGCTTGAGGTGAGTACTACCACAAACTTTTGCTTTAGTTAAGCGACTACAGACAAAGGACGAATTACACCGCTCCTCGTTAATACGTCAACAATTCATATCGGGAGTTGTTACTCTAATCTTTTGGTCCTGAGGTGAGTAACCGCCACCGAACCTGAACTTCTCAACAAAGCCCTGAACAAATTTTTAGGCAACCCGAACTCCCAGGGGAAAATTCGAGGAACAGTTACAGTACAAGGCTACGTAGCGGAGTTCACTCAATCATCGATGCCCACTATCGACCATCTCCAGAATGCCCCATCAATACCCGTGTCCAAAACCGCCTTCCTTAGTCTAACAACCAAAGGCCTCGTCTCCTATTCCCACGTCCTCCGATCAAGGCTGTCCCTTCCACCATACCAGCGGCAATTTAATTTCCAGAATGAAGTCAAGATTCTCGTTTTCACCTCCATTACCCACAACTCCTGGCATCGCTCAGCCGACAAAAGCTCACAAATTACACCCCTATTCGAAATACTGGATCATCAAAACGTATTTGACGATCTCACAAGTAGTGTTTCGTCGGTATAGTCATCTTCAATCCACCCCGGAGCAGATACAGCGGAGTCGGGAATTTCCTGCCCCAGATAATCCTGCCTACGAATTATCAGCCTATTTGGATAGTACCATTACCAAAATCACAGGCGGTATGTATCGCATCGTTCATGACCACAGCAACAGATATCTCGAGGCGATTCCAAGGAGGTGTGAAGTGTACTTCCCTACCTGAAAGTACAATTCGTGTGGATTTCTAATTCCTGGTTCACGAACAGCAGATTGAGAGTCGTAATCGGATTTGCCGAAGCTATCTCACGGCCGTAACTTGACGAGGTCCTAGTAGTCCTGAAATTTTTTATTGAGAGAATGCGGTCCGGTTCCAAGGTATACAGTCATTAGTAGGACTAGCTATTTGCCGCGGTCTTACCTTGGCGTCGCTGTTATTTTTATGTCAGCGTTTATTGCTTCCACGCCGTCTTTGCACCGTGTTTACCAGAGTGTCTAAGAAGGCTAATTATAGATAACTCCAAGTTTAAAGTTAATTTCTTCGGGCAAGTGCTTCGACTTCAAGACGGTACACGACTTTCTTTCTATCAGCTTGCTTGCAACACAAGGTCGATCTCCGAGCGCAACAATTTTCCAACAGAGATAAAGATTCTGCGATTTCCTGAGTATTATTTATTTAACCTGATTTGTTGAAGGAGAACTTGTTTCTTTAGTTGTTCTGTTCTGAGATCATCGCAAAGTCGCTCATATCTCGGCACTTTCAGCTCGAATATATTGCAGTGCGTCTTCACTAAGTCGGAAATATCTACTTTGGATTAATTCAAATAATCTCTCCTATTATTGAGTTCATAGCAGTGATATTGATTAGATTTTTGACTCCATTCAGTGTGAAGTATTCACTTATTTCGCAGCCAATCAGAAGGCGCCTTACATCACCCGAGCTTTGTTCGCCCGGACCAGTATGGGCAACGATAAATTATTATCAATAATAATCGATTAATAATCGATAATTATCGATAATAATAGGTCTAGATAGTCAAATCTAGCAAAATCGGTTATAGTATACCAAAGCTTATATTTATAGCGTATTAAAGCCTAAACTTATAGCGACTGGAAGGCTATATAACCCACGAAATCCTATATGTATTACGTGTATTATATATATTATAATTATTGCTAAAGTAAGTTTTAATAAATTATTATTATTAATTATTAATTATTAATAAGTATAATATGTGAGTATACGACGAGTCTCTAGATATAGTCCGAATCGATAGCCTGGGCTATCCTTAAATTTATAGTCCTATAGTAATAAGGTTAAAGCAATGAAGTAGCTCACCTTATACTACATTAAAAGTAATAAGTGCAATGAATGTAATAGGTGTAGTAAGGGTAGTGAGTGTAGTGAGGGCAGAATGCAGTAAGGGTAGTAAGAGGAGTGAGTAATGCCTATAATGCGTGCAATATATAGAGGATTTCGTGTGCTATTTAGGCTTCCGGTCGCTATAAGTTTAGGCTTTGATGCGCTATAAATATAGGCTTTGGTACGCTATAACCGATTCTGCCGGATTTTACCGCCTAGACCCACTATTATCGATAATTATCGCTAGTTATCGGTTATCAACCAATTCGCGCGATAAGCCATGGATCGATTATCGAGCTTATCGTTGCCCACGCTGGCCCGGACCGACCGGGACTTGCGGCTAGTAACAAAAATTGTATCCTAAACCTCTCAGGTATCAACCCCTCACTCACCATTATCTACCGTAATCGGAATGATAGTCTCAAAATGAGGCGGACAGCTCGGAGAGCCCTTTTCCATCTCTCCGTATTCACCACCATATTACTCCTCATCCTCTACATCAACCGCCCCCAATCCCAAACCAAGACTTTCGCATGGAACAAAATCCACTACAAACCCACATCAACCACACTCCCCGAAGCTCGTGGCATCTGTCCTGGCCTATCAAGCACTTCAAAGCCCGCACTGGTAGTATCCCGCGTCGCCGCTGACGGGGACCCGGAATGGCTGGCTGCCTTAGCAAAACTGTACCACCTATGCATCTACACAGTCGACACAGCTCCCAACAAGAACTCCAAGAATCTCCAAGTTCCCGCGAACCGCGGGCATGAGGCGATGGCATATCTGACTTTCATGATTGACAACTATGACCACATTCCCGCTGCGGGTGTAGTGTTCGTCCATGGAGCAAGATTTCAGTGGCATAACGATGAGCCACAGTATGACAACGCAGTCTTGCTTGCCGCACTCAATGTCTCTGCAGCGCTTGAGCCATGGGGATACCACAATTTACGCTGTGATTGGAGCCTGAGCACATGTCCAGCTTCCTCACCACCACAAGGGAGTTTGGAGACTTCTTTCCAGGCGACATTCGTGCCTTGGGATGATCGGGCGAAGTCTGATGCGGGCTTACCAAAAGCTCTTGCTGTGTTGTTCGGTAGTAATGATGGGGATGTTGTTCTAGGTGCCACTGATGCGGTTCGAGCCCAGTGCTGTGCGCAGTTTGTTGCTGCACGTGAGCGGATTATGAGCCATTCTCGTGAGGAGTATGTTGCTTTACGGCAGTGGCTACTTGAAGATAGTAGGGTTGACCTTGTTGTTGGCAGGATCTTGTCCTATGTGTGGCATATTTTGTTTACGAACCGGGATGGTTTCGACACTGAGTACTCGGAACTTGGTGCTTATAATGGAATCGGCCTGGAGCAGCTCAATAAACAAGCGTGCCCGCGAGCCGAAGAATGCTATTGCCGTCTGTATGGACGTTGCAATCTTGAACGCTGCACAGCAAGTAGTTGTCATGGACAGTATCTTTTGCCAGTAGACTTGAAACTCCCAAATGACTGGGCTGACGTACATGGATGAACTACATAAAGTGGAGGTATTATTGGAGATCCTGGCGACTTTTAGATTTATCAATACTAAACTTTCATTGTTAATAGAATATGAAGATGTATTGTACACGAAGACCTTGCATATCATATTCGACCGAGCGCTACATCCCTTTCCACTTCCTTCGAAATTTTGATTTTATATTCCATGCTTCAAGTCCCCAAAGTCAGTTTCAATCAACATCAACTCTCTTCTGTCTGTACGACTCCTTCAACCTCAAGATTGACTCGTGTCTTGAGAGTCGAGTATGCGGGCAGTCTGTGCAGTCGTATGGACAGCTAGGCTTATACTTGTTGGGGCATTCTTTAAGGTGTTCGCCACAAGACTTGTTGGCATGGCAGCTGGTTCCCATCAAAGGGTTAGTGGTTGCCTTGGATGGTTGGCTTTCCATGTTGGTGAAAGTGGATATGTGAAACTTGGGAATCGTGTGGATTTGGATGGTCTTGCGTTGGAGGCGTAGTTATTCTTGTGAAATAGGAGAGAAGGTAAGAAAGATATAAGTAATAAGATTCAAAGCCGACTTTGTAATTCTATACGTGGCTAGTGATTGAGACCCCGTACAACCATCATTCTGGGTCACCTTTATGAATCCTGCCTTGTCTTGGTGAATGCTTGAAACATTGTCTAACTCCTTTTCTAAAAGTTTGTAATATTCAAAACCCTTCACAACAATGCGAGAATTCTATTTCGTGAATATAGTCATTCTGGTGCATTATAAAAATAAATGTTCGTGTAACCTTCCTCTTCTCCACCAACCTCAATAATACCTCTACCAAAAGACAACTCCCCTAACATCCACAACGAGAAAATCCCATGCAATCAACATCAGAACCCAGTACTTTCACTATGAGAGTCCCACACATCGTCACCGTCACCCCGGAGAACACCCAAAACTTCACCCAGAAACTGGCAGAAAATCACATACCTCTCAGCAAGGCACATGCCAAGCTAGTGGGCAAAGGAGTCGGCTTCGTTCATCGCACTGTAGAAGGCAATGCGGATAAGTGCTTTGGACTAGCAAAGAAAGCATTTAAAAAAGGCACGAAGAAGTCAAAGAAAGCTAAGCCCGTCATCCACGAAGGCACCACCCTCGAAAATCTATCATTGGACTCCTCTCTTGCTTCGTTCCCGGCACTCCCTTCATCCACCGAGGAGCTTGATCGCACGCCGGCTCATCAAACAAATAATAACTCTGTCACTTCGAATTCCTCACCACATCCCTCTCCACGTCTAACTTCATGTTCCTCGACGGATTTAACGTCACAGACCGACAAGAATCCAAAGACCCCCGTACTTCAAACTCAACCCGATTCTCCAACTCCGTCAGAATATATGACTCCACTTCCCTCCCCATTATTCCCAACACGTCTTATTAGAGATACGACGCAAGTCATCACCACTTCAAGTGCTCAGATCTGTGAGATCCTCAAACAGCTTGACAAAGAAGGGTATTTCCAAAAGGACAAAGTGACGGCGTTGCCGTCGCAGTTGGATATGAGGTTGAGGGAACAGGGTATCATTCTCCCAGAAGTCCTCTTGTCCCAGAGCGAGATAACCGTCGACGTACCTAGCTGTGTTGGAAAGGTTGTTTAACTTTTGAGAATTTGTTTGTCGAGCAAGGAATTGTATGGGGTTTGCTGGGAGTCACTGGGTTGTTGGAGCTTCCTGAATTTGAGGTTGCTTGTGGTTATTTGAAAGGCTGAGAGCTCGTTGCGTTTGCGTTGGATTGTCCTTGGCTGTAGACAGTTCTTGAGAGCAGTGTACCACCAAAAAGTGGGCAGGCAGGCCACTACACTATCTTCTTACTGGAAAAATTTAGGTTCGAAAAAAATTCTTCAACTATAGTCCTTGTTCTGTTTATTATTTAAGAGAAGCGAGAATTTAAGTCTATGTAAATCAGAAGACTTTGAGCCTAGTTGCCCTCCTACAGTTGCTCACATTTGCTGGATTATTGTGCTTAATCCCAAGCTTACTCGTTAGAAAGCTTGGCATTTAAAACAGTAGTGTAGCTTGTACACGAATATTTTAGCAAAGAAACATTGAGTGAGCCCTACATTCTCTGCTTTCAAGCGACATAAGATATTCCCCTATCATTCCTCCCCCATCAACTCTCCCGCCATTTCCCAAAACCTTCCCTTCAACTCTACCAACTCCTCATAAGTTCCACTCTCCACCACTCTCCCATTTTCAACAACCAACACCTTGTCAGCCCTCTTAACCATCGCCATTTGATGCGTCACACTAACAATCGTCCTTCCCTTTCCAACCCTCTCCAAAGCCTCCATCACCAAACTCTGACTCTCGGGGTCAAGTGCACTCGTAGCTTCATCCAACAATAAAATTTCAGGGTTTCTGAGCAATGCACGAGCAATTGCAATCCGCTGCCTTTGACCTCCAGAAAGAGAAAGTCCTCGGGGTCCGATATCAGTATTATATCCTTCGGGAAGGGAGATGATAAAATCATGGATGTTGGAGGCTTTGCATATCTGGATCAAATGCTCCTCACCAGCATTGACATTGTTGTCCTTCAGACCCAGCAGGAGATTGTCCCTGATGCTGCCCTGGTAGAGATGTGTTTCTTGTGATACGAGACCAAGAGAAGCCCCTACGCAATCTTAGAGTCAGTATATCTTGCTCAGAAAATTTGAATATGCCACAATTCACTGGGCATTCAAATGAGGGAAACAAAATCAAAAAGATGCGTACTATAAGCTTCAACTTCTTGAGCGTGGATGTCTCCACCGTTCATCAAGATCATTCCCGCAGTGGGCTCGTAAAACCGTTCAAGCAAGGAGATGATGGTTGATTTCCCCGAACCACTGGGACCTACGATACTGATATTCTCGCCTGGCATCACCTCGAAGGAAAGTCCTTTCAACACCGCAACTTCAGGACGAGTAGGGTAGCGGAATTGTACTTTTTGGAAGGCGATTACTGGTCGTAATGGCAGAGGAATGGTGCGCGGGGATTCCATTTTTGATGAGGTTAGGGTAGTGGTTTTGGAGTTACTGGACTTCATGTACAGCATACGATTTATGGCCGTTTGTGCTTTCGTAGTGCCTAACGCCAAATTAGGACGAGATATTACTGGACGAGATACTACTGTAGAAATAAAAGAGAAGAGCCTCACTGCTGCTGTATCCGAAGATAAACCCGGCTCCTTGTCCCCCGAAAATGATCGCCATGTACACGAGAAAGAATGCTTGCACCGACATCTGTCCCTTCGATACAAGCTGACCTCCGTACCAGAACGTCAGTGCAATAGCTTTCTGGTTAGTTCATTTGCAATATTTGCTGAAGATGCGGGTCACTCACCAAGGAGATCTATACAGTCTGACAACGCAAAGAAAATCGTTGAAACCATCGTCCTTCTCGTATTTGCAAAGACTGATTTATTTAGCCTCTCCTCATATCTCTCGAGAACCTTCTTCTCCAGTGACAGACTCGACACCGTTTTGATAGCTTCCACGGCTTCACTCCCAAACCTAGTACTTTCCAGGAATGCAGCAGCGCAACGGTCCTGCGCTCCTGCATCCATTCTCAATCGAACGTAACCTGCCAGAAAAAGAACAGGGAAGCAACCAAACACGCCAACGAGACCGAGCCGCCACCCAATTGCAATTGCCAAAACACCACAAGCAAAGATATCTATGGCGAACACCACCAACAACGCAAGAGACATGCCGAAGAAAGATTCTAGATCATCTCCGTCTGTACTGAGCAGAGCGTTCAAAGCCCCTGAGCTATTTCCAGTCACTTCAAAGAATCCGATGTCCTGTGACAATAAGTCCTTCATGTATCTAGCCCTATACTTCTTCGAAATTTTACTACCCGCAATAGAAAAGAGAAGCCAGAGAATAGCATATGAAGTGATGTTCGTCAAAGCAAGGGTGAAAAACATGGCTGCCCAGAAATTGGCGCGTTCAGTTCGGCGTGGTCCTGTAAGCTGGAAGACGGTGACTAGTTTCGAAAACAGGAAACCCTGGATTGGGATAGCCGCTCCAGCAACACACGCACCTATTGCGCCGCCAAAAAATGCTGGAAGAATGCTCTTAGTGTCGGAGAGGATAGAAAAAACACACCGAAGTATGCTCCAGCGGCGACTAATGAGTTTAGAGTCGAGGCTCAGGCGTTGCTGACCAGGTTCCATTATCTTGGGTGGCTTTAACTGGGAAGATGCAACCCTTAATAATCCAGGTTCCACGGCCTCCTCGCTTGCTAGAGTGGCTCCCTCTGGAGGTGTGAGAGTCTGAGCGTGTAGAAGTCGGCAATAGACCCCCTTGGCTTGCAGTAAAGAGGCATGTGTACCCTCTTCAGCAATCTGACCCTTGTCCATGACAACAATCTTGTCTGCCTTCTCAACGGTAGAGAGCTTGTGAGCTACAACCAGGGTAGTCCGTCCGCAGGATGCTCTCTCAAGAGCAGCCTGGACGAGCTTTTCGGACTCGGAATCGAGAGCGGAAGTGGCTTCATCCAACAACAGGATTTTGGGGTTAGATATCAGACTCCGAGCAATGGCGATCCGTTGTTTCTGTCCGCCACTCAGAAGCCCTGCTCTCTCTCCTACAATAGTGTTATAGCCGCCTGGAAGCTGCTTGATGAAGTTATGGGCGTTAGCTTGAATACAAGCATGGATGACTAGATGTTGCTTTTCCTTCTCAGAAAGTTTATCGACTTGGCCGCCGTGATATCCATTAAGGACGTTCTGAAAAATCGTATCGTTAAAAAGCATCGGATCCTAATTGAAGG
>Ga0302325_10033617_pt1 | contig 10506 bp, 5 predicted proteins | sample Palsa_T0_2_FD_201948 | JGI IMG/M metagenome (GOLD analysis project Ga0302325, IMG submission 201948) | Peat permafrost microbial communities from Stordalen Mire near Abisko, Sweden - Palsa_T0_2 | ecosystem: Environmental > Terrestrial > Soil > Palsa > Peat permafrost | place: Sweden: Abisko...
CGTGGTGTTCGACGGCGTGGCGGGCGTTGAACCCCAGTCGGAAACCAATTGGCGTCTCGCCGACAACTATGGCGTACCGCGATTCTGCTACGTCAACAAGATGGATCGCAGCGGCGCGAATTTCCTGCGCTGTGTCGATATGATCAAAAAGCGCTTGGGCGCGCGGCCGCTGCCGGTGCAGATTCCGATCGGCTCGGAAGATAATTTCAAAGGGATGGTCGATCTCGTCGAGATGAAGGCCTTGGTCTGGGATTCCGACGACAAGGATGCTGAGTGGCACAGCCTTGAGGTGACGCCCGATCTCGCCGACAAATTTCATATTACCGTCGCGACCGATCGTAAGTTACTGGCCGACATCGCCAAATACCGCACGGAACTCGTTGATACCTGCCTTGAGCAAGACGATGAGGCCATGGAGGCATACCTTAACGACGCAACAGTTCCGTCGCCCGATGTGTTGCGTCGGGCGTTGCGCAAGGGCACGCTGAATTCGGCTTTCACGCCGGTACTTTGCGGCTCCTCCTACAAGAACAAAGGCGTGCAGCAGCTCCTCGACGCAGTGGTCGATTACCTGCCGGCGCCGACTGATGTGCCTTCCATCAAGACCGTCGACGTCGATGGCAACCCGATCGGCGAGCGCAAAACCTCCGATGACGAGCCGTTCTCGGCGCTGGCGTTCAAAGTCATCAATGACATCTACGGCGCCCTCACTTTCATCCGCGTGTATTCGGGCGTCCTCGTCAAAGGTGCGTCGGTGCAGAACACGACGCGCGGCAAGCGCGAGAAGATCGGCCGCATGGTTGAGATGTTCGCCAAGGAAGCCAATCCGGTCGAGGAAGCGCGCGCCGGCGATATTATTGCCTTGGTGTCGCTGGCAGATACCGAGACTGGCGACACCCTTTGCGACGCTGCCAATCCGGTGGTCCTGGAACGCATGCGCTTTCCAGACCCCGTCATCAGCGTTTCGGTCATGTCGAAGCTCAAAGCCGAACAGGAGAAGTTCGGCGCCGCGCTCGGCAAGATGGTGCGCGCCGACCCGTCTTTGCACCTCGAAACCAATCGCGAAACCGGACAGACGATCCTGCGCGGCATGGGCGAGCTGCATCTTGAGGTCACGCTCGACCGCATGCGCACGGAATTCGGTGTCGAGGGTGTCATGGGCGAACCGCAGGTCGCGTTTCGCGAAACCATCACCAAGAAAATCACGAAGCAATACGTCCACAAGAAGCAAACCGGCGGTTCGGGCCAGTTTGCCGAAGTGTGGATCGTGTTTGAGCCGCTCGAACGCAGCGTCGGCTTCGAGTTCGTCGACAAGACCCGCAGTGGTTCGGTGCCCAAGGAGTTTGTGCCGGCGGTCGAGAAGGGCCTGCGGATTCAAAAAGAGGACGGCGTGCTCGCCCATTTCCCGACCGTGGACTTCCGCGCGACGCTCATCGACGGCAGCTACCACGATGTCGATTCAAACGCGCTGACCTTCGAAATCGCGGCGAAAGCGGCATTCCGCGAGGGTATGCGCGAAGCCGCGCCCATCCTCCTTGAGCCGGTGATGAAGGTTGAGACGGTAACCCCCGGCGACCATCTCGGGGATGTGATCGGCGACCTCAATCGCCGGCGCGGCACGATCCTCGACCAGTTGGAGCGCGGCACCAACATTGCCGTCGTGGCCGCCGTACCGCTGTCGGAAATGTTTGGCTATATCGGGCAACTACGCAGCATGACGAGCGGCCGCGCCTCCTACACGATGGAGTTCTCGCACTACGAACCGGTGCCGCGCCAGGTCGCGGACGAGGTGATCGCGGAAGTCGCCAAGGTGAAGGCTGCGGCGCAGGCCTGACGTTGTGGTGAATGCGGCGCCCCGGGTTCACAGATTCAGCGCGCCGGAAGAATGTTGCTCCAGGTCTCGGTCAGAACGTTGCTGCCACTCTGAAGGAAGCCACGTAATTCGGTGGGTTGTGCGGGGTTCAGTTGTTTGACCCGGACCGTCATGCGCCACGCTCCGTTGGCCTCGAGACGGTAGGCGTTGCTCTCTACAATCTCCCCGTTGGAAGGCGCCGTCACGACAGCCTTCACCTGTGCATCGGCCGGCAGCGCCGCGAGCGACGGGCCGGTAAAGTCGACGATGAATTGCTGCTCATCCTCCGGCAGCTCGGCGAAGCCGCGGCCGATACGGGTCTGGGTAACCCACGCGCCCGGCGGATGCATTTGCGGCGTACCTTGCCAGTGCACGCGGTAGGCAAGATCCAACGGTTGGCCCGGCGCCGGGAGCTGGTCTGGCACCCAATACGCGACAATGTTGTCGTTCGTCTCGTCAGGCGTATGCAATTGAACGAGTTCGACCCGGCCAGGACCCCAGGATCCGACGGGCTCGATCCAGGCACTGGGCCGTAACTCATAGCTCGCCTCGCTGTCCTGGTAGCTTGCGAAGTTGCGGTCGCGCTGCATCAGTCCGAATCCGCGCAGCTGCGGCATCGAGAACGAGGTGGTCAGCGTTTGGTTCGGGTTGAGCAGCGGCCGCCAGAGCCATTCGCCGGCGCCGGTTGCGACCATCAAGCCGTCCGAATCGTGCACTTTGGGACGAAAGTCGGTGCGATGCGGCTGGTTTTCGCCAAAGGCAAACATGCTCGTCAGAGGCGCAATGCCAAGGGTTGCGACTTTTGCCCGCAGGAAAATCCGCAGGCGCACGTCGACCACGGTCTCCTCGCCGGGCCGAACCTCAAACTGGTACGCGCCGCTTGCGCGCGGGGAGTCCAGTAGCGCGTACACGGTCAGCGTTTTTGCGTCGGCGGCGGGCTTCACGATCCAGAATTCGGTGAACCTCGGAAACTCCTCGCCCTGACCTCCGACGGTGTCGATCGCAAGTCCGCGCGCGGACAGCCCGTAGCGTAGCCCCGCACCAAGCGCGCGAAAGTAACTCGCGCCCAGGAAAACCACGACTTCGTCCTTATATCCCGCGCCGTTCAGCGGGTAATGGGCACGAAATCCCGCGAAACCCACATCTCCCCAGGTCTTCGGAGACAGCTTGTTTTTCCCATAGTTGAAATCGCTGCTCTGATAGGCAATATGCCGCACGCCCTGCGGCGTGATCTCGTTGATGCGCACCGATTCGGTCTGGTACTTGCCGAGGTGGAAAAACATCAACTCAAACGGTAGGTTCTCCTGACGCCACAGAGCGTGATCAGGGCGAAACCGAATGTCGCGGTACTGATCGTAGCTCAGTGCCTGCAATTCGGCCGGCGGCTTGTGACTGACACTGTGATAAGGCTCGTGGGCTTGCTGCTGCGCCTGTGCCGCGACGTCGTCGAAGCCGAACGCCCGCGCCGGCTCGCCGTGAAGGACAACCAGAAAAAAACTTAACAGCGCCAAGGCGCGTCCCGGGCGGGCGGCGGCTTGGCCATAGGGCATGAAAAACTGGAGCGAGGCGTGCATCAGGGGCGTCCGATCTTCTCTCTGCGCGAAAGATAACACGCTGATCGAAACAACCCGGCAAAAACTGGGTTCGCCGCGCACATTGAAGGAATCGCAGCGAGTGCCTGAATGGACGCTGCAGGACGGTCTCAGCATGCGCCGCGCCAGAGTCTGTATTGCGTGCGCACTGTCTGTCGCAGGCGGAAAAATGTGCGCCCGGCGCGATCCCAGTACTCAACGGTTTATGGGCGCCACAGTCGCGGGGTGCGTGCTACGCTCACTTTCTTGGTGCAACTGCCGCTCGCCTCGAGTCGTAGCAATGAACGCGACGCGGGGCGCGGGCGGCGGCCACGAGACGACATGAGCACGCCGATACCAAAGATCAGCTTCGAGGCGAGTCTGCGCCAGGCACACGCGGCGCTGCGCGCCGGGCGTGCTGCCACCGCCGAGCGTCTTTTGCGCGCGTTCGAAACAGAGTTTCCCGGGGAGGTGAATTGCCTGTGGCTCCTGGGCGCTTGCCTCTTGGATCAGAACAAGATTTCAGAAAGCGTCGCGACGCTCGAAGCGCTCCTGACTCGAGTCCCGGATTTTGCAGCGGCACGCGTGGATCTGGCGCGCGCTTACCGGCGCGATGGTCGTGCGACGCGCGCGCGTGAGGAAGTGCGGCGGGTGCTTGAGAAATTCCCGCACCACCATCTCGCGTGGCTTGCCTACGGGGACACGCTCGTGGATCTCGGCCAGTATGCGGACGCGCGCGTTGCCTTTGAGCGCGCACGTGTTACGGACGCTCATCGAGAGCGCATCGAGGAAGCGTCCGCTTCGCTCGCGGCCGACGATCGCAAAACATCTGAGGAAATTTTTCGTGAAATTCTTCAGGAAGATGCGAGTCATGTGGCGGCGCTGTGCGGACTTGCCGCACTCTCGCTAGCGGCCGATGTACCGAATGATGCCGAGCGCCTGCTGCGCCACGCGCAGAAACAGTCGGAGCATATACCGCTCGCGTGGCGCGGCTTGGCGCAGACGTTCCTCGCGCTGGGACGCCTCAAGGAGGCAGATGCCGCTGCGCGCTATCTGACGAAGATTGAACCCGAAAACCCGCAGAGCTGGATCACCATTGCAAACGTCGCGACGCGGCTCATGCGACAGGAGGAGGCGCTTGCGGCCTATGAGGAAGCCGCGCGCCTTAAGCCCGAAGAAGTCCGGCTGCGAATGTCGATCGGCCACATTCATAAGACGCTGGGTCGGCGCCAGGACAGCGAGGCGGCTTATAAAACCGCGCTCGCAATGGATCCGCGCGTGGCGGAAGCGTACTGGAGCCTTGCTGACCTCAAAAACTACTCGTTCAGCGACGCTGAGATCACGGCTATGAAAGAGCAGCTGGCCTACGAGAAGATCGAGCGAGCCAATGCAGCGCAGCTGCATTTCGCCCTCGGGAAAGCCTTTGAGCAGCGCGAGCAGTATCCGGCCGCATTCGCAAGCTACGCCCAGGGCAACGCGCTGCGGCGACTGGATGCGCCATTCAACATCGAGCACTTCGAGCGCCGCTCGGCGCGGATTCGTGCGTTCTTTGATCGGGAATTCTTTGCCAAGCGTGTTGGCAGCGGCAACCCCAGTGCCGCGCCGATTTTCATCGTCGGCCTGCCGCGCTCCGGTTCCACACTGGTGGAGCAGATCCTCGCGAGCCACTCGCGCGTGGAGGGCACCATGGAGCTGCCCAACATCATCAACATCACCCATCAGTTCGATGACATGGTCGAAGGCCGCGAGGGTTATCCCGAGACGGTTGGCACGGCCCCGCTTGGACTCTTGAGCGCACTCGGCAGCCGTTACCTTGCGGAAACTGCGCCATTGCGCACGGATCGCGAACACTTTACCGACAAGCTGCCCAATAACTTCAGCCACATTGGGCTCATTCACGCGATCCTGCCACAGGCGACCATCATCGACGCGCGCCGTCATCCGATGGACTCGTGCTTCAGCACCTTCAAGCAGCATTTCGCCGACGGACAGACCTTCAGCTACGATCTTCAGGATCTCGGCCGTTACTACCGCGCGTATCTGTCTCTTTTGGACCACTGGGACGAAGTCTTGCCGGGCAAGGTGCTGCGCTTTCAGTACGAGGCCCTGGTGCGAGATCCGGAGGCGAATATCCGCCGGCTCTTGGAGCACTGCCGGCTGCCGTTCGAACCGGCGTGCCTGTCCTTTCACGAAACGCGGCGCTCGGTCCGTACGGCGAGTGCCGAACAGGTGCGCCAGCCGCTATACACCTCGGGCGTGGGCTACTGGCGGCATTTCGAAACGCAGCTTGAGCCCCTGCGCCTCGCGCTCGGCGACAGCCTCCAGCGCTTCGAGTAATCCAGCCGGCCGGAACCGCTCGCCGCCCCCTATTGAACGAGTGTTGACTAAGGATATCCGCTCAAAGGAAGATCCGGTAACGTACTCAGCCCATGGGTGAGCGCGGTCGTAAATAATAAGTGCTCAGGGAGTCCCCGATGCATTCACGTAGACCCAATCGTGCGACACCGTGCCATCCCAAAGCGCTTGCGACGCTTCCGCGCCGTTCCCGATCGGCGATCAGTCTCGCGGTCGCCGCGGCCATTGCCGGGGTCGCTGCGCCGGCTACGCCGTCGCTGGCGGCCGACGCGGACGCGGAGACCTCGGCCTACGAGGGTCTGCAGACGGTCGTCGTGACCGCCCGCAAGCGCGAGGAGAACCTGCAGGAGGTTCCTTTGAGCGTTGACGTGTTCACCAAGAAGGACATGCAGAACCTCGGCATCTCGGGGTTCGATGACTACGCGGAAAAGGTGCCATCGATTTCCTTCATCAGCGAGGGTCCCGGCACCCAGTTCTTCGTGATGCGCGGCGTTTCCGACGGCAGTAACCCGAACTACTCGAACACCTCCGCGACCGGATTTTTCATCGATGATATGTCTTTAAGCTGGCAGGGCGTCCAGCCTGACCTGCACCTCTACGACATCGAGCGCATCGAAGTGCTGAACGGTCCGCAGGGAACAACCTTTGGCGCGAGCTCCATGGCCGGCGCCATCCGCTACATCACCAACAAACCGGACGTGAACGCCTACAGCGCCGGTGTCGACTTCAACGGTGGCCAGATTCAGGGCGGTCAGCAGAACTGGACCTACGAGGGGTTTTTCAATGCTCCGATTATTGACGGGGCACTCGGCTTGCGCATTTCTGCCTTCAGCGACTCCCACGGCGGGTTCATCAACGACGAGCTTACAACTCGCACCTGGGTGAACGGTACCGTCTCCAACAACTCCGCCTGGGCGCGCAACGACTACAACCGCGAAAATGTCGAGGGCGGGCGCTTAGCCTTAAAGGGAGTCCTCAACGACCAGTGGAGTGCAACGGCCACCTACGGCTTTCAGCGCCAGGCGACCCAGGGCGCCTGGGACGAAGACCCGAACTTGCCGCCCCGCACAGTCGAGCGCTTCGGTCCCGAGAGCCATCTTTTCGAGGCCAAGACCGGGGAGTTCCACGTCGATGGCGATGTCGGCATCGGCGATCTGGTGTTTGCAAGTACTTATTGGTCACTGCCCACGCGCCAGGAGAATGAGTACTCGGAGTACATCCAGAACTATAACGGCGGTGCCAACGAAGGAGTCACCTGCCTCAACGACCCGGTCTATGGCACCGGGCCTTACACCGGCTGCAGGGTGCCGATCCAGTACTACGAATACCATACGAACCCGGAGCGCTGGTCGGATGAACTCAGGCTCGCATCCAAACCCGGCGGAAAGTTCCATTGGCTCGGGGGCCTGTACTGGGAGAAGACTCGCGATAAGAACTCCGGCAGCACCTACTACATGCCGGGACTGCGCACCAACAGCCCCGCGTTTGAGTATTACAACGCCTATAGCGGCACCCCGCCGGGATCAACGTCGCTGCCGCCGACGCAGTGGTATAGCTATCGGACGCGCTCCGACTACCTGCAGGTCACCGAGTTCGCGGATATCAGCTACGACCTCACGTCGAAGCTCAACGTCGAGGCGGGAGAATCGCACTTTCACTCCAATTTCAGGTATTACAGCCCGTTCGGCCAGTTCGCCTATGCTCCCACGTCGCCGACGCTGGACGTCGGTTCCTCAAAAAAGTGGGACAGTAAAGTGGGTGCCAATTACAAGATCACCGACAAAATAATGGTTTACGCGGACTTCGCGCAGGGATTCCGCGACGGCGGCTCCAACTCCGGCTTTCCCCAAGGCTGCTACAACAAAGGCGTGCCGCAAAGCTACGTGCCTGACACGCTCAACAATTTCGAAGTCGGCTGGAAATCGACGCTCCTCAATAACCACCTGCTGTGGAACGGCGCCGCCTACTACATGGACTGGAAGCAGCTGCAGACCATCATTTACGACGTGGATGTCTGTGCCCCGAGCGCCTATTACGTCAATGTCGGAAACGCGCGCATTTACGGCTTGGAATCCAACGTCGACTACAAAGTGAACGACAACTGGTCGTTCCAGGCAGCCGGCAGCTACACCGACCCCCACATCAGTTCCAGTCCCTATGCGAATTTCCAGGGCAACATCGGCGAGCGCTTGCCCTACGTACCGTACTTGAGCTGGAGCTGGAACGTGCGCTACGAGCACCCGGTCGCGAAGGATCTGCGCGGCTACGCGCAGTTTGACATCTCCCACAAGGGAGACATGTGGAACGACTTTCATGTCCAGGGTTCCAACGGCTTCCCGCGTATCCTGCAGCCGAGCTACAGCATCATGAACTTGCGCTTCGGATTAAACCCCGCGGGCGGCCATTGGCTCGGCGAGTTCTACATCACCAACATTGCTGACAAGAACGCGATCATCTACAGCAACACCGGCAACTTTGATCTGCGCGAGACGACCAATGAGCCGCGGGTCTACGGGCTGCGCCTGAATTACCGCTTCGGCAAGGAAACCAATTCCTAATTGCGCTTTGGCTGACCGGGCATATCTAAATTTGAACGACTCGGACCGTCGATGACTTCGGGTGCGGATTTCGCGCCAGGCGCGCTTCGCTAACCCTCAGGTCGTATACGCGGCAATCAGCGTCCGCGCGCCCTTCAAGGCATTCTCCGCGGGGCCGTGCCGACCGTGAGACGTCAAGCGGCTTAAGTAGCTGCCCTCCCAAAGCAGCATCAATGAGTCGCCCAATGTGTCGGCGTCGCGCGCTTTCATGTCGTGCGCGAGCTTATGGAATCGCCGGCGCATCTCCGCTTTGTACTTCTCGATGACCGGGCGCGCCGGATGATCGGACTCGGTGATTTCGACGGCTGCATTTGCAAGCGCGCAGCCGCGCGATTCAGCCGTGCAGGTCTTCTGAATGAGAAGTCCAAATAGCGCCTCGACCTGCGCGCGCGGATCTAAGGCGTGTGTCGCGATCGTCTCGTCCCACCACTCCCAGGCCTCGGCCTCGGCCTCTCGCAGGTACTGCGCGACGAGTTCGTCCTTGGAGCCGAAGTTGCGGTAGAAACTCATCTTGTTGGTGCCGGCTTCCGAAGCGATGGTGTCGACGCCGACCGCGTGGATGCCCCGGCAATAAAAGAGCGCGCTCGCGGTTCGCATGATGCGATCCCGCACCCGTTCCTTCGCAGCAGCAGGAATAATGTCTTTCTTTCCAGCTAGTTGCGTTGTCTTAGGTCGGTTCATAGCGAATTTCCAGTTGACACGTTACTGACCGGTCACTAACCTACCGCCCTACTACGTGACTGACCGGTAACACACGGTACGTAGCATCGGATTGTTCGAGCAGCAAGTCAAGTACAGCGCTTGGCTACCAAAACGAGGTCGGCGAGAGGCCAGCAGCTGCCAGGGTCGCGTCCGCAGGGCTTGATGGGAGTCGTTCATGTCGCTTCAGAAACTGACCGTTCGTAAATTACCGGCGCTGCTTGCAATCAGCGCCGCCCTGATCGCATTCGTGGTGTTTGCCGGCATCGGCCATACGCGGGGAAAGGCGCCTTCACCCGCGGCTGCGCCCTTGGCCGAGGTGACCGTCGCCGAGGTGATTCACCAGCCGCTGCGCGAATGGCAGGAATTCACGGGGCGCCTTCAGGCCGTGAATACGGTCGAAGTCCGCCCGCGCGTCAGCGGCTACATCGATCGCGTCGCTTTCGCAGATGGCGCACGCGTCAAGAAAGGCGAACTGCTGTTCCAGATCGACCCACGGCCTTTTCAGGCTGAAGTCGACCGCTTGGTCGCGGAACGCACCCGCAGCGTTTCTGACTTCGAACTCGCGAAGGCCAATCACGCCCGCGCTGAGCGGCTCATCAGCGCGCACGCCATCTCGCGCGAGGACTATGAGCGGCTGGTCGCCGCCGAAACCTCAGCCCAGGGCGCGTTGGGTTCCGTCGATGCGTCGTTGCGCGCGGCGCGCCTCAACCGGGAGTTCACCGAGGTACGTGCGCCGATCGACGCTCACGTATCGCGCGCAATCATCACCGCGGGCAATCTTGTCACGACCGCAAGCATCCTGACGACACTGGTCTCGGATGATCCGGTCTACGTCTACTTTGACGCCGATGAGCAAACCTATCTGCGTTTTGCCAAGGCCCAGCGCGATGCGCATGGATCCGATGATGCTGCAGATGTCTATATTGGACTCGTGGATGAGGACGGCTATCCGCACGCCGGACGATTGGATTTCGTCGACAACCAGGTCGATCCGACCACCGGCACCATCCGTGCTCGCGCATCACTCGCAAACCCCGATGGCCGCTATACGCCGGGTCTCTTCGCCCGTGTGCGCCTCGTGGGTGGTGAGGATCACGACAGCGTGCTGATCGAGGACCGCGCCGTCGGCACCGATCTTTCCAAGCAATTTGTACTGACACTGGCGGGTGGCAATCGGATCGAGTACCGGCTCGTGGAACTGGGCCCCGAGATCAATGGCCTGCGCGTTGTGAAACAGGGCCTCGCCCCTGGCGACATCATCGTCGTCAACGGCCTACAGCATGTGCGCCCCGGGCAGACTGTGACGCCCACGCGCGTCGCCATGGCCAGCAATCCGGCGGGGCTCACGCAGGTCGCGGCAGCCCCCCATGCAGTAAGCGCAGATGCTGCAAGCGTGCTCGCCGCGATCACCGTCCACCCCCGCTGAAGC
>Ga0302325_10033619_pt1 | contig 10505 bp, 7 predicted proteins | sample Palsa_T0_2_FD_201948 | JGI IMG/M metagenome (GOLD analysis project Ga0302325, IMG submission 201948) | Peat permafrost microbial communities from Stordalen Mire near Abisko, Sweden - Palsa_T0_2 | ecosystem: Environmental > Terrestrial > Soil > Palsa > Peat permafrost | place: Sweden: Abisko...
TTGGCCGCGATCGCATCGCGCACGTTCCCAATCGCTGGAATCAGCGCGTTCTTCACCCGCTCCGCCGCAGCAATGTGCATTGCCGCCGGAAACGTGTCGTTCGACGACTGCGACATATTCACGTCATCGTTGGGATGAACCGGCTTCTTCGATCCCATCTCGCCACCGGCAATTTCAATGGCGCGGTTCGAGATGACCTCATTCACGTTCATGTTGGTCTGCGTGCCACTGCCCGTCTGCCAGATACGCAGCGGAAACTGGGCCTCCAGCTTGCCCGAAATCACTTCGTCGGCAGCTTGCACGATCAGCCCGGCCTTGTCTGCCGGCAACTTGCCCAGATCCTGGTTCACCAGCGCGCACGCCTTCTTGAGCGTGCCAAAGGCCCGGATCAGTTCCGGCGGCATGGTGTCGCGCCCAATGTTGAAGTGCAGCAGCGAGCGCTCCGTCTGCGCACCCCAATATACGTTGGCCGGGACTTCGATCTGTCCCATGCTGTCGGATTCAATGCGGGTTCCTTTTCTGGTCGGGGTGGCGGGTTCGGTAAGAGTAGTCATGATGATCTCCTCTGCGTCGGACCGGAGCAGAAACAGCTATGGGTCTCGGCAGGTATGAGGAACCGATTATTATACGGCGGGGTCAAAGGTTTTTCGCCCCATTGGCAGTGTCGGCCAGCCCCAAGGAGTGCTTGCCAATGAGTATCCACTCGGATACGAGGAGGGGACTTGAATACATCGCTTCGATCGTTGGATTTCGATGGGTCGCTGTCCCGTCTGGCCGACCAAAAAGCAAAGGCCAGAATTCTGACTCGCCTTACTGGCGCGACATACCGGAAAATTTCGGCCATTGCGAACCGGCCGGGCCAAGGCGTTTCCGCGATGCGCGTTCATGTCGGAGCAGGGTATCGCTGCCTCCGATCGCGAGTCGCGCAAGACAAGCCTTTACGCACGATTGAGCGCGAAGTTCGACCCGCCTCATTCGCCGCTGTGACTGCCCCGTCGTAATCCGCTCCGTCGACCACTTCCAGGTTCCGGCGATCCCCGCGTGCTAGAATCATCGGTCTCTGACCAGTGCTCGTGCTACCGCGCGGGCACAACCGTCACGGAATTGCGATGCCCGACTTTCTCACCGCCGAAGAGCTCGAAACTTTGCCCAAGGCGAGCACTCGTCCGCATCCCGAGAATGCCGACGTTCTGGTCATCGGAGCGGGACCCACGGGCCTGGCCTGCACCATTGAAGCCCAGAAACTCGGGTTTCGCGTCGTGATTCTTGACAAGGGCTGCCTGGTGAATTCGCTTTTTCACTATCCCGCGGGCATGGTGTTTTTTACCACGCCCGAGCTGCTCGAAATTGGCGATATCCCGTTCACCACCGCCCAGCAGAAACCCAGCCGCGAGGAAGCTCTTGAGTATTACCGCAAGGTTACCGAGCATTACCGACTCGACATTCGCCAGTACGAGTGGGTCAAGACGGTCATGGGCGAAGATGGGAACTTCAGCGTCACGGCCACCGACCGCGCCGGCCGGCCCCGCGATTACCACACTCGCAAAGTGATCGTCTCCACCGGATACTACGATCTGGCCAATCAACTCGGCCTGCCCGGCGAGGATCTGCCCAAGGTTTCGCACTATTACGCCGAGGCTCACCCCTACTACAACACTGACGTACTGGTGATCGGCGGGAAGAATTCCGCCGCCATAGCCGCTCTCGATCTGTGGCGGCATGGCGCCCGCGTCACACTGGTCTATCGTGGCGCGCAACTGCACCACCACGTGAAGTACTGGATCAAGCCCGATCTCGAAAACCGAATTAAGAACGGGGAGATCGAGGCGTACTTCAATAGCACAGTGCAGGAAATAGGAGCCGACCACGTCGTCGTCGTCACGCCCCGCGGCGCCATCCGGTTGAAAAATGACTTTGTACTTGCCCTGGTTGGCTATCACCCTGACTACGACTTCCTGCGCAGCATGGGGATTGAGCTTTCCGAAGAGCAATGCCGTCCGGTCTGCGACCCGGTGTCGCTGGAGAGCAATGTGCCCGGGATCTATGTGTCGGGTGTGATCGTCGCTGGATCGCGGACCAACGAAATCTTTATCGAGAACGGCCGCTTCCACGGTAAGCAGATCGCCGACGACCTCAAGCGCAAGATGCGGCCCGAGTCCTGAGAATTCTCGTCACTTTAGCAAGTACTCCTTCACAAACACCACCGTGGCATAGAACTGGTAGTCGCGGTTCTTCTTCTTGGCGAAGCCATGGCCTTCGTCTTTGCCCAGCAGCCACCAGACCGGCGTTCCATTCTGCCGCACGACTTCGACCATCCGCGCCGACTCGCTGGCCGGAACCCGCGGGTCGTTCTTTCCCGCAATGACGAACAGCGGCTTGGTGATGTTCTTCGCCTTGCTGGCGGGCGCGATCCGCTCGAGGAATTCGCGCATTTTGGGATCGCGCTCGTCGCCATACTCGACCCTTCGCAAGTCTTGACGGTATCCCGAGGTATGTTCGAGGAACGTGACCAGATTCGACGGTCCCACGATATCCACCGAGCAGCAAATGCGGTCGTTGTAATTGGTTGCAACGGCCAGGGTCATGAACCCGCCGTAGCTGCCGCCGGTAATCATGACCTTTCCCGCGTCCAGGTCTGGCTGCCTCTGTATCCAGTCCAGCAGGGAGTTAATATCTTTGTACGACCCCTCACGCAGAAAGCCATTGTCGAGCTTCTCGAAAGTCTTGCCGTAACCGGTTGAGCCGCGCACATTGGGATAAATCAGCGCGATGCCCAACTCATTGATGTAGTAATTGTCACGTCCAAGAAAGTCAGGGCGGACCTGACCTTCTGGTCCACCATGAATGGCAATGATTACGGGATGTTTGCCGGGAAACTTTGCCGGAGGCTTGTACAGGAACGCGGAAATGGAGCGCTCATCCCACGACTTCCAGTGGATCAATTGCGGCTGCGCGAATCCTGAAGTATTCAGACCGCCAGTTTCGCTGAGCGTCCAGCGCTCCAGTTTGCCGGTAGCCATATCGAGGGAATACGCATCGTCATTTTGGTTCGCGGTACTCAGGGTGAAAGCCAATTCGCGGCTGCTGTTGCGCCAAGCGATGCCATTCACCACGCCGACCGGCAGCTTGGGAACGGGAACCTCTTTGTTCATCTTGGTATCGAGCACGTGCAGCACGCTGATTCCGTCCTCATTCGCTTCGAAAGCAATCCAGCGCCCGTCCTTGGAGAGGTCCAACTCGCCTACATCCCAGTTGAGCGCGGGGGTCAGAACGGTTACTCTGCGGCTACTCAGATCCATGTAAACCAGGCGTTCAAATTCCGCATCCTGATCACTCGTCATGTAAGCGCCCTTGCCATCCTTGGCAAAGCGTACGTTACTGTACGCCACTGTTTCCGATCCCGTCTTCGGAGTGAGCAAGTCCTTTTTCCCGCTGGCGATGTCGATGAGCCACACGTAACTCTCCGCCGCCGAGACTGTATTCGTCGCCAGCAACCACTTGCCGTCGGGCGACCAGTCGGAAACGCTCCAGCCACCGCCTTCCATTTGCGCGATCATGTGGGCCCTGGCCGGGTCGTTGGCATTGACGACCCAGATGTCCACATCATTCCCGGTGCGCTTGGTCGAGCCATATGCGATGCGGTCTCCCTGATACGACCAGTGCGCGCCGGTGTTCCGCGACTTGCCGTCAGTCAACAGCGTGATATCGCCGGTGGCAAGGTCGTAGCGATACAGTTGGAAGAATTCACCTCCGCCAACATCTTTGACAAAGAGAAACGAATCGCCATTGCCCGGCTGATATTCAGCTCCTGCAATCCGGTCGGGGAAGAATGTGAGCTGAGTGCGCGCGCCCCCGGGAAACTTTACCAGGTGTACTTGAGCCGTGTCGGCGAAGCGGGTTTCGATCAGCATCTCACGTTTCGTCGGGTGCCAGCTCGCGAAGCTGGCGGTGCGGAACTCGCTGTAGCGGCCGACCGATTCTGCGAGGGAGTCAGGAATCTTGGGAATCCCTTCTGCAACCAGATTCTCGTTGGGAACAATTTCATCGCTCTGCGCGAAGGCGAGTCCAGAGAAGACAATGACGGCGAGCACTCGCAAAAACAAAGAAAGCGACAAAGATCGTTTCATCGATCAGCTCCTGTGTCCCTCGGACGAATGGGGACCTGTTCCGTTAGCGGAATTGCAGGGTGCATCTTAGGCTGGCGATGAAACCTGAGTCAACCGATGTTCAACAGGACTGAATGGGAGCTGCGAAACGGTTATGCTTGCAGCCGGTCGATTTTAGCGGCCATGATGAAGTCGCTTTCGGTTAGGCCGTCGATCTTGTGGGTCCAGAGCGTGATCTCGGCTTTACCCCAGGCTAGCAGAATGTCAGGATGATGGCCTTGCTCCTCAGCCAGCGCGCCCACGCGGTTCACGAAGTCGAGCGCATTCTTGAAGTCGGCAAAGGTGAAGGCGCGAGTGATGTGGTGCTGGTCGACCACGCTCCACCGGGGGACGATTTTGTGCAGAGCGTCGAGTTCCTTGCCTTTGAGCGGTGGCACTCCGCCCCGGCAGGGAACACATTTTTTGTCGGCTAGTTCTTCCGTCATGGGAGGCTCACTGCCTATTGTAACGGTTCATGGCGATGGAAGTATCAGAACCGACACTCCAGATCTCGGGCTCCGTCAATTATTCAAAGAATCAAGATCCGGCCGCTCGGCCCCATCGAAGATTAGATGTTTGAAGAATTTTGCGATCGGCATCCCTCGGATGCCTTGGAGTGCGTCTGTGCTAAAACCGCATACCGACCGGGAGCTGAGATGTTTACGCTTAGCGCTGCACCGAGGCATAAGGATATTTTAGTCCTTCACCAACCATGCCAGAGCCTCCTCGCGGCTCTTGAAGCCGGGAAGTTCCCGACGGGAGAACTTCTCGACCAACTCGGAAGGAATCTTCCTTGCCGCCACCGAGGCGGATTTCTTGACGTAAGGCTTGTCAAAGACAGCGGTTTCTTTGATAACCCGCATGCCTTCCTCGTCGACGAATGCTCCCGAGTAGTCGACAAGTATCAAGAGCGAACCACGAGGATGGGTGGTCACAGTGTCGGGGAGTCCTCGCATGACCTCCTGGACTTCGGCCGCTGAACAACCCGAGAGGTCTACCGAAAGAACCTGCTTTCCCAGATGGGTAATGAACCGAACTCGGTCAGCCATGCAGAACGATGTGCCTGTTTTTTTATTGGTTGACAGAGCTTCTTGCTTCGCAGTCACCGTGTCGTGGTACGAAGACATCCTTACATTGTGCCGAGAGCGCCCCGCTGCTGTCTGTTCAAGACTGCACATGTCAAGGCCGACGAAGAAGTGATCGGTTTTAGTCGGTCGCGGCCGGACCCAGTGATCCAGGGAGAGTCCCCGGTCGACCGGGACGCGGTAGGAACTCTACAGGCAGTTTCTGAATTCAAATTAGTTTTTCCCCGGAGACTTGCATACCGCTCGAGCTGGAATGCATCCTCGACATCGCCATCGAAATCTCCGACGCCCTCGATGCCGCCCACGCCGAAGGCATCGTCCACCGCGACATCAAGCCCTCCAATCTCGAGACCAAACTTCAAAACGGGTTCTCGTCATCGTACTCCCGCTTTCGATACTTCTGCCGCGATGACTGTAGATGCGTAGGGTGGGGCGGAAGCGGAATCTGTGGAAATGGCGGAGTCGAGTCTCCAGTTTCGAGCGCCGCCACAATCTCCCTCAGCTCCATTATCAGTTGCGCCAGCACCTTCGGCGAGACGGCGCCGTGGACCAGCCATGCCTCCAGATCGGGGACCAGATTGGCGAAGTAAACGACCAGATCCTCCAGTTGCCACATCGTATCCCGCGACTGTTTCGACGTGTCCAAGTCCGGTTTTCGGAGGGTCGGAGGGTAGGCTTCGACAACTGCGACTCCGGATCAAGCCGGCGGTGCTCGAGGGGATCATCACCGAATCGTTTGCAGTAGCAGGATTCGATGAACTCGCCCACCGGGAGCTTCCAGCGCTGGTCCGGGCTGGGACGCAGGCTAGGCAGCTTCTTTGGATTCATCCCGAGAGCGCGCGCCATCTCGACCTGCCGAGCATTGAGTTTGCAGATCCTCTTTGCATTTCTCCAAACTTCCGGATCATACCTTCGACGCTTCGACGCCACGCTTACACCCCGCATTGCCGAAATTGGAGTTCTGCAGGCCTCAGTTTCCCTGATCAGCCTCCATGAAAGAAGCTCACTTCGAATCATGGTTCATTTGACCCAAGTTGATAAAGCCGGAAAAATTCAAAGTGGGGAAACTCTCTCGGCGAATTTGTCGGATCGAGCTAAGCAACCATGGGCGATACGGGCTGAATTTTCGGAGTAGACATTGTCATTGTATCGTCTCCGGGCCGCCGTCCTCCCCATTCTCCCCGTTATCATCGAACCAGGGTTCGAGCGCCTTTGCTCCCGATGATGGGGGCGAGTACCGGATCCAGGTTGCGAGTTCTGAGACGCTCTTCGTCCACTCATCGAAGGTAGCTCGGAACGTGGAAGCCAGCCGACTGAGCTCGACTTCGGGATCTCGCTCGGCTTCGCGACGCCCGGGATCATCCCAGACGCGGGGGACGCGAACCATCCGGAATGCGGAGATCGCCAAAGCCTTGAGGAAGACGACGCCATCGGATTGCAAGCCGCCTTCAACCTCAAGATCTGCGTGCCCGCCTAGGATAGCTGTAATACGTCCATGCTTTTCCTTGACATCGGTGAATGCAGCATCGACCTTGTCTACGATTGAACCATACCAGGGCCCAAACAATTGGGGATCTGGCATCAAAGTCGTCGAACCATAAGGAAGACTCGCGCGAAGTGAAAGGTTTACCCGGTTCCACCTGGGCGCTGTCCTCGTTGCTTCCTTCCTCCTGCCTATCAACTCCGTGAGGAGGTCTTCTTCGCAACTGTAGGCTCGAGCCTCGTTGAATGGGGACCAGTCGAAGCCGATCTCAGCCGAGATATGGAAAGGTTCCGCCTTCTGGAGTGCGCCGCTTATGATGTAAAACTTCCAATGCCGGGAGGTGTTCGCCAGATCGATCGTCTCAGTTCGATTCAAACCAAATGCGAACAGGCCCACATCCTGAAGAACCCTTTCGAGTCGGTCGCGGAATTCCGGGTAGCGCACAGTTTTTTCCTCCTCAGAGATTGATAAGGTAGCACGCGCATACATGTGACCAAAACCGGTAAGGTACTTGATCGATCTCCCATCCATGCTCGTTGCGCGTTGCCTTGAGTTTTTGGGCATGTGCGATATGGAAAGACGCCTGAGAGGACTGGACCGCCACCCGGCGCGCATGCGCAATTCCTCGGTAACTGGGATATGCCTCAACGGCATGATCTCTCAAAAATTTGCAAGCAGAAGGCGCGTAATGTTAACTCAGTCAAACTTCCCGTAGCGATTATGGACGAGCCTCCGCTCCGGCGGCCTAATCACCTTGGTTGCGGCTTCCGGAGATAAAGCAGCAAGAAACGAAACAATAATAACGCTCCGCCTCAATACCTGGAAATATGTGGGCCAAAAGGTGAAAGCTTTTGACCAGGCATGGAAAGGCTTCAACCTGCAGGCAAACCCTCGAAACCATGCATCTACGAGATTCTGAGATCGATGCAATGCGGCAGCGCTGCGAGGCGCGTAATAATGGCGTTCCGAATCACGCGCTGACATCTTGCCATTGCGGGCCTGTCTTTCGGACGCTCTGGATATTTCGACGTCGAGGCCATACTTTTTTATTGTTTTCCGATTAAAGCCTAGCCGGCGCGCAACCGAGAGGGCGTTGAGTGGCGCTCCTCCAGCTTCGGTCTAGCCCGCATTATTCGTGAATTTAAAGACAAAAGAAGCCTCCCGTGCTACAAACATGTTTACGAGACGCTGTTTGAGGCACTTCCGGAGGCTTCTTCGTGTCTGACGATAGCACAACAGAGTGTTTGTTGTTCCCAGGAATTTTTTGCAAGCCTGTCGTTGCCCAATTTGATCAGCGAGAAGGCAGTTCCGATGGCGGCGCACTACTGCTGAAGGCTGCCAATCAGCACTATAGATTGGTGGAGGAATTGACGGCCTGTCTGCGGGACGAAAGACAAGCCGGCAAGGTCGATCATACAGCTTGTGCATGGGGTCGCTGCCCAATCGGGCCGAGTCGTTGCCGTCGGGATAGCCACAGGCAATTGAGAACACGCGCTGTGCGACTAAGTCCTGACTTCGCCATTGCTCCGAGGTAGCCGGTGAGGACTTCACTGTGACCGGACTCCAGTGCTGCGACGAGGAAATCCACGGCTTCTTTGGTTCGTTTGTTGAGTTCTTCTTTCGATCAGCAGGATCACCCACAATCAGCGCAATGTTGCCAAGACCAAGAAGGCTCTCAATTCCCGCAGTACATCCGCCTCATTCGAGAGGAATACGAAGTGGTCCGCACCCCATAGCTCAACCACGCGGGCACCTCCTGCGGCGCGGTTGATCCTGTCTATTCGTATTCTGGCCATGCCAATATATTGGCCGTAAACCGCTTCCACGATGGTGCGTTCTGCTGCATCCGTCACATGATATTTCCGTATCTGTTCCTGCGGCGTCCCATCCGGCGTATCGTAGACAACGAACGCAAGCACCGGCGAGCGAATCTCGGAATAATCGTGCCTTTTGTCCCCTGTCGCCATCGCGTCAAAAACGTATTCCGGGGTTTTACGACTACCGACGCTTCCGTCCGGATTCTCCACAAAGTCATTACGCAATTCGGATTCAGGAATTGGAATCCCTTGGGTCCGAAGTCGCCAATTCCGGTAGACCGGAAACGATTTCAGGTCGGCGGGGGAGGGTTCTGGTCCATTTTGCATAGCTTCCGGCAACTTACTGCAGAGCGCATCGTAATCGGTGTAGTCGTCCGAGCCGTCGTTCAGGGCATCTAGGTAAACGAGTCCTCCGATTCGCTCATAGTGGTGAATGCCCAGTTGCGACAACTCGTGCCCGGCGACGGAGTGACCTACCACAACCGGCGCGACAAGCTTGAGAACGTCGAAAACCTTTAGGTCATCCTCTGTTCGGCGCTGCTCCGTATAACCCGATGTGGGTTTACTGGAGGCTCCGAAACCGCGTCGCGTGATTCCGTAAACGTGATACGAGTCGGTCAATTTCTCGGCGAAGCCGTCGAAAACATGCGCGGTGAATCCGCGTCCCGCCAGCAGTACATCGGACGTCCGGTTCCACCCCAATCGAGCACCTCCAACTGGACGCCCACTTCCACTGTTACGAACTGCACTTTGTGTTTGGAGGGATCGTGCCAGGGCGTAGACTCCTGGGCCCAGCCAGTGGCAATGGCTACCAGACCTAGCACGAGCAAGCGAATCGTGATGCGGCGATTCTTACTCACGGGCAGTACTCCAGGGAGAAGACCGGCAAAGCCAACCTTACGCTGAATCCACCAGGAGTTCCATCAGCGTTAGCCAACACAGCCAACACACAGGTTGTAACCAGATAGCGCTCATCCCCTCATCACCTGGAGGGGCTGGGTTCGGGTTCTGGGCGGATCGCGGCAATCCGGAGGAAATTGAAAACCGGTTTTGCCATTTCACGAATGGCTGACTTGGTATGCCGGCGAGATAAGGGTCCGCGCAGCCTGAGACGCCAGCCTGTTCAGCCTGCCTGGAGACAACCGCACTATGTCAAGTGCAGCAGTTTCTGCCATGGCTACACCGCGTGCCCCTGAAGTCCAATCTACATAGTCCGGCTGGTGACGTTAAGCTTCGGCAACATCATGCTCGCCGCACGCCAGAGAGCAGTGACATGCTGCTATACCTCGCTCGAGTCAATGAACATGCGGTCTTGCGCATTGTTGGAAGCAAGCGATGGAGCGTAGCACATTTTCTGAGGACAATTCAGTACCTTTTCGAATACGGAGTTCGCTTCTTAGCAACTTGATGCTACTGTACGAGCCGTGAAGGCCTACGCCGCCGGAAAGAACGGAATTACTTCTTGTTTGCCGACTATCCGATCAGAACTCCGTTTAAGCTCTGCATAGGTAGCTGTTTCCACCTTCCTTCTCAGGTGTTGGCCGAAACTGAGTTATTCATGATTCAGAGAGACAAGCAGGTCCACTTCTGTGTCTGTGCGGGCTTGCGACCGTCTTGCTCGGGCCGGATTAGGATGGCCAATCGGGGAACACTGCTTCGACCGCGCCACCGAACCAATACTTATAAAAGCCCTCGTCGCATGGGTTCATATGATCGCCGTATTTGCCCACGAAGTGGCGGCCCCAGTGCGGCCTGCGGCCGTCGGCGTCGCAAAACGCATACTCATCGGACAGCCCCCAGGTGCTGAAGACGCGGCCTGACTTCTTCATTAGGCCAGGGTCGGCAGCCAGGGCTACGACCGCCCGTCCTGCGTAGAGCGGTGTTTCGGAACAGATGTAATTCGGATCTTTCTTCACTGCGTCTTGCCAAGTCGCTTCGGTCACGCCAAAACGCTCCAACATCACTTCTGAGCGCA
>Ga0302325_10033621_pt1 | contig 10505 bp, 7 predicted proteins | sample Palsa_T0_2_FD_201948 | JGI IMG/M metagenome (GOLD analysis project Ga0302325, IMG submission 201948) | Peat permafrost microbial communities from Stordalen Mire near Abisko, Sweden - Palsa_T0_2 | ecosystem: Environmental > Terrestrial > Soil > Palsa > Peat permafrost | place: Sweden: Abisko...
AAGGATCAAACCAAAGTAGCCTTGCTCCAAGCTTTGTCCTAGCAAAATATTGTAAATATCAGCCATGTCATCTGGAGAACTATTACTTTGGTCATAAACATGATGCGAAATGATAGATCGTCCTTTAGCCTGAAGCCACCTAGATAGAGACCTCGAAAAACTGACTAGCAGGCGGCCTTCTACTTGATCAAAAGATGCTATTTGGCCTAATGCGGCTAGCAAGATAATAGACATTACTGTATTATTAGTAATGCTATTTGTTTACTGAACAGATGCCCAAGAGATCTAACGTCGCAAGAAAAAAGTCCCTATGTTGGATCCAAAGGTGACGTTGACCACCTGGTTCAACTTGACAAACACCAAGTAGCAACGTGTCAGAAGCAGAGGATCAACCAACAGAATGGCGCTTCTACAGTCTTTTTTAGCATCGTGCCCAACGGGTGGCCGAGACGCAGCCGCAATATGCCAATGCCCAAGTACTAAATGGCTTGATCAGGCTGATAATTGTTCGTGGTATTAATGGTCGATTGGTTCAGCGGCCTGAGAAGTTGTATCAAGGTGCAGAACATGCATAATATGGCATCGCCGATCCATGCCGGAAGAGAAGGCGATTCAATCCGGCTTGCTGACTCAGGGGAAACGAGCTTCTCACTGCCCCTTGAGGGCTTTCGCTTGATCGCGAACTTTATCAATGTTCTCTGCCTTCTCCAACCACTTCGAAGCTTCATCCATCTGCCCAACAGCTTTGCACATCATAGCCATATTCAGCATACTCAAGCCAAATCCATCAGCGGCAGCAACCTGGAACCATTCTCTAGCCATACCATAATCAGCTAGCGAACTTGGTTTCCCTCCCTGCTTGTTGATCTTTTCTAGCTCCAGAGCTCCAAGGTTATGCCATGCTTCTATTACTCCTGAAGACGCGGCTTTGAGTAGATAGACTTGCTGATTTGAGGAGCCAGGCTCTTGTAACTGTGCCAGGTAGAAATATGCGAAAGGGTCATCGAGCTCCAATGCAGCTTTCTCGAAAGCAGCTTTCGCCCTTTCCTTCTCGTTCCGTTGGAAAAGAATTCGGCCTTCATTCACAAGTGCTTCACCAGAACCGTCAAAGTCCAGTCCACCAGTTGGCGGTCGAGTCGCTTTTCGGAACCAGTCCAGAGCTTCTTTGTCGCGTCTCTCGGCCATGAGCACTTTGCCAAGCAGAGTCATGGCTTGCGGATCATTGTCCTCCTTGGCTAGGATACCAAGTCGCTGGAGGGGAGCTTGATAATAATTTAGAACACCAGCACGCAGAGCAGTCGAGATAATCTCGAATGTCGCTGCTTTCTCCCCTAACTCTGAAGCAGCCATCATGATACTCTTTGCTAAAACTCTTTGGCCCTGCCCAGTACATCTCCTGAGGATACCAGCGAGCAAAGCCATAGTCGAGGGCGTTATATCGTGCTCTGGAAAGATGTCAGACAGCTAGGTTGGAACATTCCAAGCAACCTGCTCACCAGTGCACAGCCTTCGTTCCCACCCCACATTCGACTTTACAGCCAGTGCTTGGTATTCACGAAGAAAATCAAGAGCTTTGTGCGGCTCTACAACAAGGACCCCGGATTTCCTAGCAGAATTTAGGAGGGAAATTGGTGGGAGTGACTCTTCGAAGTCATAGGTCCGCTTTACCCGAACCGCACTGGGTGGTGGAATGCCAGTATTGACTCTTGGAGATCTCCTGGGAGCTGGACGGGCCCTAAGAAATGACGTTTCATGAAGCTGTCTCGATGGCAGTAGTCGGTATCCCCTTTCAATCAAAGGTCTTGCACCTCTGTAGGTGGACATATCTGGGACTTTTCGCCTGTGAGTCCAGGCTTCACATATAGGATGCTCTGGACTCGGAATTGGTGTTGAACAGCCCAATGCTGTAGGAGTAAGTAGAACTCCGAGACTCCAAGAAACCAATAGATCAAAGTTACTGAACAGCGGCCGAATCCCGATATTTCCTTGATGAGAATTCGACTCGGGAAAATATTGGGGCACGATGGGAGGTTCCTGCGTGACAGGACGGGAAGGCGGTGAAAATTCTTGGCGCGCACTAGAAAATACTGCCTCTTCGGTTCAAAATTTTTTAGACGTCACATCCACGCACAGCCCACGATGAACTGAGAAACCAATCCTTCGTCCTACAAAAACGCCTTGAACACCCAATGTTCGCCAGGCTATACCAATCTGCCAGAGCCATATTCACTGATACATCCCACAGCGAGAAGATACAGGCAACCCCTGTGGTCGAGCCACTGCTAGACGAGACGATGGTCACAACCCGGCAGAGAAATATTCAGGACCCTGTCGAAGACGAGGTCAACGAGGAAAATTCAATTAATGTCTATGTTCCGAATAGCAGCAAGAGACGACAGAAGCGGGCGAAGGACGAAGGCGTTGTGGTCCTGAGCGACGATGACGATGCCGAATTTAAGCTGCCCAGCACAAGGAAACGAAAGAGATTGCCAGTCCGGGCGAAAGACGTGGAGAGTCCGGATCCTGTAAAAAGTCGGCTTGTTGTAGAGATACCCGCGGGGGGCATTTCTCAAGAACCAGAGCAAGGGAACGAAGTTACAACTAGGAAAGAAGTGGAGGATACAAAAGCTCGGGATGAGACACAAGATGTGGTGGCTGCAGAACCTCTCGAACGCTCGAAACATCGTCGTTTTGGAAGTGAAGAGGCAGAAGACGAGTTCTTTTCTACAGCTCGGGAAGCGGTGATCGACGAGGAGGACGCTGTTGTGAAGGCTGCCGGATCTCAAGAGGTAGAAGACAGTGAAGTGAGTGAAGTGAGTGAAGACGATGCACCGGAGGCTGTTGGTATCGAAGAAGCAGCAAAAGCTGTGAAATTGAAGGATAGAGATGCAGCCAAGGCTGTGAAAAGGTAAGTCTAACAGCTTCCTCTCATTGCTCTGTTTATTGACCCTCTTAGCCAATTGTCGACGTCGCGAAAGAAACGGAAGCAGAAGGATGATGCTCTGAAAAAACAAGCCGAATCCAGCAAGAAGCGGAAATTGGAGGTTGATAGTGCGAATACGACGAAGCCGACGCAAAGCTCAGCCAAGCAAGATACATTAATGCCGAGACCTGATTTGAACATGGGCGAGGGATCTTATATTGCCGAAGAAGACCGAGTCAAGAATGGCACCTTATCGAGCGCTCCCCTCTCAAGTAAACGGAGCCTGCCCGATATCTTACCGGCCGAATATTTGGACGACACAGAGCCCTATAATCTGACACTCTTCGATGAATTGCCGCGCAAAAAGGCGAAAAAGACCAAGTTCCACCAATCCAGGGAGAAAGAGCCAAAGGACCGTCGCATTGGTAACACCACCTATCGTGTCACGAAAGCAAGCAGCACGAATCTAGCGCCAAAGTCGTCTTCCCAAGCCCGTAATACCAAAGAGTCTTGGCTCCAAGGCCGTTCTGGAAAGAGTATCAGCGCGAATCGAACACCTTTCACAAAAGGATTCTTCAAGAAGTAGGATCAAATTTCATAGGTGGCGATGATTGAGAGTTGGGGAGAAGTCCAAAGTTCGGTATGATATGCAGGAGGTGATGAATAAATACCCAATGAAGACAATTATCCGTCAGCTATATACTGCTCCTCCAATCTGGTCACGTGCAGCGTGATTTTTGGTTCATTTTGGAGAAGGATGTGTCATAAACCTAGGGTTGTCCTGAGCAGCTTGGCGCTCAGGATTTGATAAATCTGACTCCCACCCTGGCGGGAATTTCTGCGATGGCTGGTCCTAGCGGGAACATACCAGAATAGCATCCGATCTACAATTAGTAACGCAAGGATGTTTTGGCAATGAAAGATTACAACATCAGGTCCCTCCTTTCGGGTTGTGCGGGTACGGTTACGGAGATCCGGATTTAGGCAAACACTGCGCTGCACTGAACCAGACAAATTTCTTGTTTCGTCAGCATCCCCAATTTCATTTTTTTCCTTGGACCAAGAGTCCACGACAATTTCGGGAGTAATTTGAAAGAACTCTAGCTACCAGTGCAGAGAATGCCACTGCTGCCGTGTCTAATAAGGACGCTCGCTGATCAAGCTTGATTGAAACAAGCTCATCATACGCAACTAGAATTAACCACATACTCTCATCGAGCACAGCCTGCAGCCATCTCTAACGAGAAACCAGCGAGTGATATCAACGCAGACTGGTATGTCGTTGTTCATATGGGTTGCTAGTCGAAGAAACTGACACGAGAGACATCTCAAATATCGAAGAACCCATTCTCCGTGATCGCGCTACAGCGGCAGCTTTTGCATCCTTGATCGCCTAATCAGAAAGAAAGATGGCTTTTCCGACCACGAAGAAAAACTGATGGAGCTGTATGCTGGAGTTGATACTGGTTCTAACCGCTCTCAAGTTCGGGTACTTCGATCTGGCCAGAACGCTCCTTCAGTTTGGAACTGCTCCAAACTTATTGGAGAAGCAGTCAGACATTATTCCGGCTGTGTTGACCATGGATCAGATCCACGAGTCCCCAAGAGGCACCGGCAGTTGGGTTAATGATTTGCAAATGGAAATGGTCGATCTTCTAATGTGGTCCCTCAATCGATGCTCTGGACGGAGAAGGGATTCGCCTCTCTACTATTGCTACCGCCATGGAAAGGAAAAATCTTTCAAGTGTCTCATTGATGCCGGCGCGGACCTATGAACTCTGCATAGTGCGAGATAAGTCAGTCGATATAAGTCAGTACTGATGACTTATAAGCTAAGAGGATTCTTGATTTTGTTTGATTTTGGCATTACATGCCTATAATTTAGCGCAAGTACGCTAAGAGAAAGCCTATGGGCGCTTAATTTTGAGGTGCCTTGCCCTTAAGGCCCCTAAAAACCCGCCCGATAACCCCGCATGTTTAAAATCATTTAAGGTTTTTATTTATATATTATTTTCAATTAAAAATTATAGAGAAGAAATAAGAAGAGAAACAAAGGGCAAGTGAAAGGTAAAGCAAAGAGGGGAAAAGTACAAGTTTAATAATTTTATTTAAATTCCCCTTTCACTTGACATTTACATACAAATATTAGGAGTGTGTAGCTGATCAGTAGTTTATAGGGGCCCGTCCTGCCAACATCATTTCCATTCACATCCATCATTTGAGCTTAGACCAGGTTGCATAGCTTGCATGCGGCTAACTCCATATCTGAACTCCATTTAAAAATAAGGTTTTATCACTGTGTACATTGCTTTTTTGGATTGACTTCCAATGCTGATCGAGACTAACTTTCGACAGGGGTAGTCCTCCATTTATCTCTTTTAGCATATAAGCCCTATAATTATAAGGCATAAAGGCCTAAAAATAACCACGCGCAAGGAATTCTGCCTCTTATTATTTAAAAAGTATATATTAGCCTCTAAGCTAACTTTTAAATAAAATATTAAAAATACTTAAAAGCATAACACTTATAAGCTTCAGATAATTTATTGCCCTTAAAGTACTCTGAAAGTAAAGACACATTGGCATACATGAAAATGTCAAATGGTGCTTGCAGAACGCGCTGCTAGTTTTGCCATTTAAAGCACGGACGCATAATCAGGATAAAACAAATGATGAATATGACTGGAGTGGCAAATGGTGTTGACAGGACGGGCCCTAAGTCAGACAAGTTAGTCAGTCAGTTAAGAAAAAGACGCCAATAAGATATAACTCAATAAGTTGAGGTTTAGAACTCAACTGATGACTGACTGACTGACTTATCTCGCACTCTGGAACTCTGCACTACAACATTCGACGACCTGGAATTGAGGACTGACTAAAAGTTAGCCTTCTCTAGATTGTACTCGATGCAGAGCTGGACGGTACTGGAGGGCTATTTGACTTCGACCAAGAAGTCATTTCCCAGAGATTGGGAACCTATGACCTCCAAATTGATCGAGGCCGGCCTATTTTTTGACGGGAACAACCCCATTATAGTCCTGCAAATTCAGACCGCATGCTTCCTTAGCATTCTAGACATTGCCAAGAAACTTCTTAGGCCGGACGTGGAAGAGAAGGCGCGTGGCAAACGAAGCACTTGACCGACTTCATTCTGCACGATTTAGTGGTGGAGGTAAGTAAATACTGCATACATATTAGTTCGGACGACTTGGGCGAATAGCTTAAGACAGCCAATGAAGAAAAGCAGAAAGCTGTGGAACGAAGCAAGCAATTGTTTCCACAGCTAGCAATATATGGGTACCCACTTAATGATATTTCAGTACGGAGGTTCCGGCACAGAGTAACTCCACTCCGTAAATTCATAAGAAGAATAAGGTTCAAAGCCCGTAAGAGCCTGTAAGAAGTTGACCACTGGAACCGCTTGACTTTAGGCGTAAGCCCCCCTTACGAAGAAGTTAGCTAGCAGGGCAACATCAGCGCCCCGAGCGCTGTAACCGAATTTTTTACATGGTTTGTTAGGGCTCGTCAACCGAAGGGAGATCCTACGTTACAGATTGCTGCAGGCCCTAAGCCCTATTCTCTTTACTTTGTGCCAGAAGTAACAACGCCGCCAGCTCCACCAGAAGCGCCATCGAACACATCGGTCATATTTTCCTCACATCTCTTAGCTATTTCTTTGAGTTTTGTTGCTACAATCTATTTTGTAACACAACACGCTTGAAGAGGAGGCCCCTTCGTGCTTCCACACCACAGGAGCGCTACCTTTTCTGTTGCAAGTCGGCTTAGACTTGCTTAGTAAAGCCTGCTGAGTATCTACGACTATTTCAGTGACCACTTCTCCAATGAAATGCAATCCTGTCTGGCCCTCGCTCCAACTACACTACTCTTCTCAAACAAGTACTGTGCTAGACAGACAGGGCCGTCATCACCATCGTCATCTAATAATCGCTATCCTAATCTTCATCATCACTCCATCCACCATCCTCGTCACTTAGCTCTTCAGAATACTCTTCATCCTCATCCTCATCATCTTCCTCATCGTCTTCTTCCTCGTCATCATCATCTTCCTCATCTTCTTCCTCGTCATCTTCCTCAGAATCACTGCTTCCCCATTCTACTTTCGGAGCTGGAGTTGTGTATCTTGAGGGGGCTAGACGAGGTCTGCAATAGCTACATGGGCAGCCTCCCACATATGATGTACCCGAAATCGAGCTTTGCTCCCTGCGAAGCCTCTTCTGCTCCTGCTCTTGTCGTAACTGTGCCGCCCGAACATTTGCTTGCCGCTGTCTCTCTCTCTCCAATTCTCGCTTCCTCCTTTTTTCCGCTGCTCTCTGCATTTCTTGGATTTGTCGAATAGCTTTCTGTCTCTGTCTTTCTTGTGCAGCCTGTCCTTCCCTCATCGCCTGTTCTCGCGCCTGTCGAACATTTTCTGCCGCGATCTCTGCTTCCTTCAGCTGCCGTGCTATCAACTCTTTCTTGGCTTTTTCCGCAGCTTCGTGTTCTCGACGCATGGCTTCCAGCCGCGCGAAATCGCTGTTCGTCCTGACAGCTTGTGTTTCCTGAATGGAAAGACCCTGGTTCACTAACTCATCTTGAATTTTCATGGTGACGCCCTCTTTCCCCATCATTCGTCTCAATATTTTCAGATTCGAAGTACGATTAGGATAGACTCGCAGGATTTGAGATCCTCGCTTCAGCATGTCACCCCAGAACTCTGGAGTGTTGGAAAGTTCTTCCTCTCGAGCTGCCCCGATGACAGGCTCCACCAGGTCCCAGCATGTTGTTCCAAGCAGAACATTTTTAAAGCAATCTTCGCCGCAAATTTTGCGAAACATGGCCAAGTTTCGAAGGGCTGTGCCTTGCATACGTCGATCTGTGATTCGGTGCAGATAAAGGATGCCGTTGATGCGCGTGCCTTCCCGGTAAGAGTTCTCCATCCATTCCACGATGGCTTGAAAGATGTCATAATCTTCTCGATCAGTGTCATCAAATCCCGGAGTGTCTATCAGAGTGTAGTTCACATTCTCATGTCTAAAGTTGTAGGCTTTGACTTCGTCCGTCTCTGGTAACTATGTCAGCCCGAGAGCTACCTTTAGTGGCTTATATCAGCTCTTTACTTACTAGAGGCCAATCCTGTCCCAATCCCGATAACACTTTTCCCGGTAAGTCTTTTGATGAAACTGCTCTTTCCACTTCCAGTAACTCCTACTACTGCTATTACGCAAGTCTTGGTTGACATCCTTGAAGAGGAACTGGAGTTGGGAGCTAAGGCTAGGCCTTGCATTGCTCCTAAAACCCGTGAGTGGGATAATTCATAGGGGTTTGTTATGACTGAGTGACGACTATGGTTTTTTGGTTGAAATTACCTTCTATTTCCCGCTCACAAGAATCATCAAACCACGTTTCTTCTTCAATCGCGTTCATGGCCTCATTTTGCAAGTCATCGCATCGCTTGTAGAACCACGTCAGCTTCCCCTTGGATCCGTTTAGATGTCCTGGCCAAGCATTTGCATCCTCATTCACAGGGTAGTGTGCTTCGCTCCTGGTATCATTGCTCTCTTCGACATATTGCCATTGGGTGCGCAGTGAAGCCATGCCACCGGTGTTGGCTTTTATTTCTAGTAGTATCATGTAGCCCCGAAGTGTTTGATATTTGATCTGGAGGCAAAGGCCTTCTTAGAGTCTTATCAGTGTTACCGTAAGTTTTAGGAACTGTTGACGCCTCAAATCATGAATTCTGCCCGACCAGCCCTGACCTGGCTGCGGGGAACAATTGTCTTGCCCCACAACTCGGGGCGAACCGCAAGGCTCCGCACTTCTAACAACACATCACAAGCTGGCAGTAGAAGCTCATTGGCAATAAGCATTTACTAGATAACGAAGGATTCGAATCCCTGCTTTGGGCAGAAACGACACCTTCGATTACCAATAGCATGCCATTCTCAAAGGTGGTGGGGGGCCAAACAAGGCTCCGTGGCAGCGGGGCAAATATAAGGCTACGAAGTGGCGTTCACCCCCAACGTGCCATTTTTATGGAGCAGTAATGACACAATGCCATTGGTATTTCCAGAGCGCACAAACTCATCTGGTGATTATGATCCTTGCCTTTCATCAAGTCGTGCATCTCGGCGACCACGTCGGGATTCTGAGCTCAATCATACTTTGGTAGCCTTACTCCCCACTTCGGAACTTTGATATTCCTGGCCCTCTTTCATAGCTTCTCTTCATTTAGGTGTAGTTATTTTCCATTTGTATAATCACGGTACCTTGAGGCAACATAACCCACACACAGAATCCAGAGTAAAATGGCGTCCGAGGACGAGAATTCAGATGGTATGATCTTTAAAGTGGGACCAAATGACCTCTTTATTGCCGTGATGGGCATTACTGGGTCTGGGAAAAGCACCTTCATAGCCCGAGGTATTCAAACTTAATATAGAAGGAGCACCTTTGAACTGACACTCACTCAGCAACGGGAAGGGAGCCAGAAATTGGACACAGCCTACAGTCCTGTATGTTTCTCGTGACGCATCAAGATCAATTTCTAATTAAATTAGGTACAACCAAGGTCGAAGTCTACCCACTAGAGCGAGACGGTCGTATAATTTGGCTTATCGACACACCCGGTTTCGACGACACCAACGTCTCCGATGCCGACGTTCTAGAAGATCTTACATATTAGCTAAGCAAATCCTTCCAAGCCGGGACCTTGCTCAGTGGTATGATCTACCTGCACCCCATATCCAACAACCGCATGGCAGGCTCGGCTGTCAAGAATCTTCGAATCATGAAGAAGTTGATTGGTGAGAAGAATCTACACTGTGTGGTGCTGGGATCAACGATGTGGGGCAATGTTGAAAAGAGTGTGGGTGTCAAGCGGGAAGAAGAGTTGATAAAGACTTCGCAATTCTGGGGTGAGATGGTGAGGAGAGGAAGTGCTGTGTTGAGGCACACCGGGAGCCAAAGCTCAGCACTTAAGATTATCGATAATATCATAAAGAAGCGGGCTAAGGTGGTGCTAGACCTGCAAGAGCAGATGGTCAATCAAAATCGCTCAGTCAATGAGACTGAGGCTGGCAAGGAAGTTGAAAGCGCACTCCGAAAAGAACGGGAAAAGTTTGAACGACGAATGAAAGAAACAGAAGAAGAACTTAAGCAAGCGCTCAAAGACCACGACCAAAAGGCTACAGAAGACTTGCTGAAGGTTCAAGACCAGTATCGTGCTCAGATCTCATCGTCAACCCGTGCAATCGAGGACATGAGAGTGTCAATGCAGCGGCTCCACGAGCAGAAAGAGGAAGCTTTCAGACAGGAGATTGAACAGATGAAAGAGCAGAGGAAGATTGATGAGGAGAATCTGCGGCAGCGGGAGATGCAGCTGGAGCGGCTGGCAAACGATATACAGAATTCTAGAGCAAAACAACAGCAGCAGCAGCAATTGGCTATGGAGAGACAGTACAAGGAGCAGCAGGCGGTATATGTTCAAGCCACGAGAGAATATCAAGCGAAAGAGAATCAACGCCGCCAAAGAGCTGCGGCGAGGGCGAGTATCATTGGGGCGGGCGCGGGGGTGGGAAGTTTG
>Ga0302325_10033622_pt1 | contig 10504 bp, 7 predicted proteins | sample Palsa_T0_2_FD_201948 | JGI IMG/M metagenome (GOLD analysis project Ga0302325, IMG submission 201948) | Peat permafrost microbial communities from Stordalen Mire near Abisko, Sweden - Palsa_T0_2 | ecosystem: Environmental > Terrestrial > Soil > Palsa > Peat permafrost | place: Sweden: Abisko...
TCGGAGGGATTGATATGCTCAGTTCCATCCCCTTCCGCGGAGCGCAACAGAGTTCAACAAGCTCACCCAAAGTGATCGCTGAATCTAAAGGAGTTAAGTGGACCCACTCACCTGCTCCCAAAGCATACCGCGAACCTTGTGGAAATATGTTGAAAACATCTGCTTTGGATTGAGAGAGTTGGAGCGATGCGGCATCGGATGTTGAAGTTTGATGAACGTTTGTGCTCTCTCCGCTACAAAATCGACTACATCAAAATTCACCCGACTGAATTTGCATAGGAGTTGCTGTCGGGAGGATCGCCCGTGCACTTTAGGAGCGTGTGACCGGCAAACCGGAAGTTTCGCGGTCTGGGCATCCGCCTTGCTGCTCCTCGCTGGCCAAATGTCCATATCGCCGACAGTACGCCCGCGAGGTAATTACGGGGGGCCTGATCGCAGAGCCACAGCGTATCGTAGAGTCAGTGTTGTCTTCGAACATTTGGAGCATCAACCAGAGCCAGGATGGTATTTACAAATCTAGTCATCGCCGCGTGGATAGAGATCCTGGTCTGCTGGATTGCATGGTGCGCTGCCTTCCTGAAACCGAGCCGTCAGGCAAAGGGACAGAAGAGGGTGGCGATTGCGGCTTCGTCTCGGTGGGGCATCGGGCTGGTGTTCGTCGCTTTCATGCTGGTCTGGATCTGGCTCAAGCCAGTCGGATTTCAGAAGTCCACGACGTCACTGGTCGCCTCGATGATTATCGGCCCGATTTCCGTTTTCCTTGCCTGGTCATCGGCACATGAATTGGACAAGCAATGGCGATTGGAGGCGGCTCTCAGCGCGGATCACCAACTGATCGAAACCGGCCCTTATCGCTGGATACGGCACCCAATCTATACGTCGATGTTCGTGATGTTGATGGCAACCGCTGCCGCCTATACATGGTGGCCGATGTGGGTGGCCGGCGCGGTGGCATTGATCGCCGGAACCGAGATTCGGGTCCGAGCCGAAGACCGGTTGCTGGACCAACATTTTCAAGATCGATTTCGCGCCTACCGCTCGCGGGTCCGCGCCTACGTCCCTTTTGTTCGATGAGTAAAACGGCCTTCGTGCTCCCCGCCGGGGACTTGGCGTAGTTGCCGGATGAGGGCAAAACGAAAACAATGTTCCGCTGGCTTCTGAAACTTCCGTAATGGCCGACCATACGGACACCAGGACACTGAATGCCGTCCGAATCGATGTCACTGGCGCTCGCCGTAGACGAACAAAGCCTCCTTATCCTCGGTGTGCAGTGACCAACTCGCGACACGATCCAAAATGGACTGAACGTCCTCCGGTAGACTAGCGGCGATAGAACAGGTAGAGGCTACCGCCCATCTCGACTGAGCAGCGCAGCAGCTGATATTAAGGGGACCTTTATGAAAATGGCTTCAGGTCTTGTTTTCTTCCTCGTGACGACCGCGCTGGCGCAGGAGCCACTCAAGATCGGCACACCAGTGGTGCGCCAACTTGCCTCCGGCTCTGTACAGTCTTATGCCATATCCCTCAACGCGGGGGATTATGTCGCAGGTTTGCTGGAGCAGCACGGCAGGACTGAACTTACGGTTCTTGCACCGGATGGCTCACCGGTACGGCACTATCCCAGCCCGGAAGAAGATGGAAAACGCCTCTGGGTCTTCATCGCAGACACTGCGGGAACCTATCGGCTTGAACTCACGACGTCCGCGACTCAGCCGGTACATTACACCCTGACGTTAAACCAGGTGTTGTCTCCGGATGAACGTCTAAAGCCAAAGCCGTGGCAGGATCCAAACCCGAGTCCCCGGATTGAGACACTGCGAAAGCAGGTCGCTTCCGGCAACGCGAATGTCGCCGCTTTCTGGAAGCAAGTCACCGCGGAAGGCACACCACTCGTCGAATCCATCGAAGGCGATCCGCACCATCAGCTTGTCACGTTTTTGTGGCGCGGAACATCGATCACTCGCAACGTATTCCCAATAGGCTCTTTTAAGATCGGAGGCCGCTATCCGATGGACTACGTTTTTCACCAGATTCCTCTCACGGACGTTTGGTATCTTACGGTCCGGCTTCCAACCGGGGCGCGGTTTACCTATGGTCTGTCTGAGAACGATCCCCTCGTGTTCAACGGTTTCCAGCCGGAGCGATTTGCGACGACACAAGCCGATCCACTCAATCGTCATCGATGGGGATGCGAGCCTGATGCGACCCGATACGATTGTCAATCCATGGCTGAAATCACAGGGGCCGTTCCGCAACCATGGATCGTGAAGAATAGCCGCGTTGCAGCGGGAACAATCGATAAGCAGAAGATTCGCAGCGAACTTCTGAAGAATGAACACGACCTGTCGGTCTATCTCCCCGCTGGATATAAGACGAACGCTGCGCCGTACGATCTTGTCATCATCTTTGATGAAAGTGCATACCTAACCAAAGTCCCAACTCCCGTGATTTTGGATAACCTGATTGCAGCTTCGAAAATTCCTCCAACAGTCGCTGTGCTGATTGCCAATCCCTCTCAGGAGTTGCGCGCAGAGGAACTGGCGCCGAATCCTAAATTCGCCGATTTTCTCACGAAAGAGTTAGTCCCGTGGATTCACGCTCACTACAATGTCACACACGATCCCCAAAAAACAGTCGTGGCCGGGTCCAGTCTGGGTGGTCTTACGGCGGCCTACACCGGATATATGCACTCTGAGGTTTTCGCAAACGTTCTGTGCCAGTCGGGGTCGTTTTGGTGGGCTCCCGACCACTCAGGGGCCATAACGGACGGAGTGATCACGGAAACAGGATGGATGGCGAAGCAGTTCATCGCGAGTCCAAAGCTGCCTCTCAGGTTTTATCTGGACGCGGGATCGTTTGAATACGACGCGAATGGAACCGGTGGTGGAATATTAGAGACCAGCAGAAACATGCGGGATGTGTTGCTGGCTAAAGGCTATGAGGTTCATTATCAGCAGTTCGCTGGTGGCCACGATTACCTGAGCTGGCGAGGCACATTTGCTGATGGACTGATCGATCTAATAGGAACCAATCATAAACACACTGCTGGCTCGTAGCTTGTTTCGAACTCGAACAGCTCGATCTGCCTTCCAGCTTTCGTTTTGGCTGCCACGGTCCACGATCCTAGTAACCGGCTCGAAGGAACCTTTTGAGAATCCGGACCAAGTCCGAAACTTCCGTATAGCCGACATCCATGTAAGTCAGTTGTCAAGGGCAGGCGCAGGTGTATCGGGCGCGGTCGCGAGACCGCGCAGACTTCTGATTCAGGATTCATCCGGGCGCATGTATGCCTCTCGGCGGGTGGTTCCTGCTCTTCGCAGAACCGGACATCCATTTGCTGTCTCGGGCTCCGGGGAGCCGTCACAGAAGATTGAGTTTGTGTTCTCTGCCAGTCCCAAAACAATTCGAAGAGAGCCTCGGGAGTCATGAACTCCTTCGCTCAGTCGGCAATCGGCAGGACCTGGCAGTCTGCGCATCGATGATCCTGTTTTGTTTTATTGGGCAGTTTTCAGGCTGCCAGTCTCCCGCGCTGTTCTGCAGGAATAAACTCTCGTTGTGTCGATCCACGGCCAGCAGATACGCCACCATCTTGCGGGCCACGGCCAGAGTCGCCCTGTTGCTGTTGCCTTTTTGCTTCTCCTTTTCGTGGACCATGGCCAGCTCGGGACTCTGTCTGGGCGCCAGTTTCGCCGCCTCCACCAGCACGCGCTGGATATGCTTGTTCCGCTGCTTCGACAACGGCATCCGCATCACCTTGTCGGCCGAGCTCCTCTCGTCTCCGCACAGACCGCAGTAGCTGATCGCCTGTTTGATGGTGCGGAAGCGTGCGACATCGCCCATCTCCAGAGCCCAGGTCAGCGCTGTGATCGGACCGACTCCGGGAACGGATCTGAGTCGCCTGATCCTGTCAGCCAGCAGCTGATCGCGCTGGAGGGAACTCACCAGAGCGTACTCCGTCTTCTGACATCGCTCGATGGTCTCCCGGCTCAGATTCAGCAGCGGCCGGATACTGGCATCGATCTCAGCGTTTTTTGAGAGCATTTCGTGGAAGTAGCCCACCTTGTGCAGTCGCTGCTTGTTGTGCTCCACGCCCGTCTCCATCAGCAGCCCCGAAACGCGGTTCTTCATCTGCACCATCTGCCTGACCAGCAGATGCCGATAGCGCAGAGTGCGGCGCCGATCCCGGATCTCGCGCGGCATCATGTGGCACTCGGGCAGGAAATCGCAGCGCAGGCAGTCGGCGATTTTAGCGGCGTCGATGGTGTCGTTCTTCTTCTTCGCCGCTGCGATCGCCCGCAGCATCAGCGGATGAGCCACCTTGATCGCAACCGCATGCGGCAGCAGATGGTCATAGATCCAGCCGCTGAAGATCGTTGCTTCCATAGCTACCGTCCATGGCTGGGGCAGGGTTCCGATCCACGCATCCAGCTCTCGTCGCGTCGAGCCGATCTTGCCTTCCTGCTGCACGCGGCCACTGGCGTCCTTCACGCAGTAGCTGATCGTCTTCTTGTGTACATCCAGTCCGATGTAACACATATCGTCTCTGAGGAGCCTCCGTGGTTGTTCTCTGAATCAGCGTCTCCGCTGAGTTCAGCCTATGCAACTCCACGCGCTCCTCACTGACTTAGCATTCAAACAATCCGTCCAGAGCTCGGAATCCAGCCCAGAGCCGCTCGATGAGTGCCGCCTCGACTTTGCATGAGTTGAGGTTCTGCGCTCGGAGGGTCAGAACCTTTCCCTGTCCACATACGGACATATAGCCCCGAAAGCGGACGCAAGAAGGTGGCTAGCCTCTAGGGAGTCAAGGAAAAATGCTTGTTCTTCGTGGTGACCCACTTGCACTCTAATCCGGGTGATCTTGTCTCGAAGCCTTCTGCGTATCCGCAGGTCAGCGAGAGCATTTGCGCGGGCACCGGGCCTGTCCTTTACTCTATTGCTTACAATTGCGCTTGGAGTCGGCAGCAATTCATCCGTCTACGGGTTTCTCCAGGGATTGACTCACGCTACCTCTCCTCTCCGAGGGACTGACAGGATCGTCTCGATCTTCAGGCAGGATCGCTTCCGTGGGGCAGGACCCTTCTCGCCTGACGATTATCAGCTGCTGAAAACCAGCCGCGAAGCGTTTGATTGGATCGGCGCGGCGCGCATTCAACCAAGCGACACGGTGATCGGTGATCGTTCGGAGATCGCGATTGTCGCCGCAGTCACGCCCAACTTAGCTGGAGTGCTGCAATTACCGGTGGACAATGGCGTAGTTATCAGTCATCGCCTATGGGCGAGCGAATTCGGCGGCAGGGCCAATGCGATCGGCTCGCAAATTCGAATCGATAACGTAGATCTTAAAGTTAAGGGCGTTGCACCCGACCAGATGGAAGGCCTCTATAGCGACCGTGCTGTCGATCTCTGGATCACCTTACAAGATCGGGACCTGCAAGGCGACGGTCGAGATAGGCAGGATTTATGGGTTCTCGCGCGTCTCCGCCGCGACGTTTCAACCAGTCAATCGCAGACCGCTCTTCGTTTCAGTTCCGCCAAGTTTAGCCGAGTGAGCGTAACTCCCTTCACAGGTATCGCGCCGAGTATGGCCCGCGGATTGTCGCGTGTAGGTGCGTTTCTGAACTTTTCTGCGGGAGCTGTGTTCTTCATCGCTTGTATCAATGTCGCTTCGTTGCTGCTCGGACGAGCCTTAAGGCGATCCCATGAGACGTCTCCTACGTTGCCGCCCTCTTTCCGCTCGTGCCGGATCAGGAGCACGGCCAGATGCTCATCTCTGGCCCGTTGAATGGGCTCCATCGCTTCAAGGATGTCTCCCGCACTGTTTTCCTTGTCGCCGATGAGGCGAGCGAAGATGCCGCGGGCGACGGCCTTGGTCTTGTTGCCGGTCGACCTGGCGGACCACTACTCCCAGATGGCTGCCTACCTGAGGCTGAACGGGATGTTGCCGCGCCGCTGCCTGCTGAAGCGGCTGCGAACCCGGTGGTGTGGAGCGCGAAGATGCTCTACGAGCTCGATTCGAAAAACATGATCGCCGCCGCCGAAGAGATGCCCGCAGACAAGTACAGTTACCACCCGACACCCGACCAATGGACCTTCGGGAAGGTGGTTTCGCACATAGCGCAATAGAATGCAGGGTTTGCCAGTCGAGCGGCGAAGGCTCGGATGTTCAGTTTGAACACGCTTTAATCGCGCGACGGATGCCTCACCAGAATGTCTTAGCTTCGACCTTCGGCTTGCCTTGTATTCCATTGACTAACTGCGAGCTCAGCACGACTTCGAAATTCTTTTTACTCCAGTCGGCGCCAGCGCTATCTGCCAACTGTTTCAGGTCTTCCTGATCGGTCAGGAATTCACCGGCAGCTCTGGTCCCGCTGCCCGCAATTCCCGCCGCGACCAGAACTACCTGCCCGGTGCCCTCATCAGTGAAGCGGGCGGCTATTGCATAATCCTTGAGAACATCGCTCCTATGAGCATGTGCGCTGATTTGCCACGCGCGTGACTCAGGGTGCTGTCTGTCCTCGATCCAGTACACGGAATTTGGGTCCTCAAGCCCTGCAAAGTGAAACCTGAGTGAGGATGTTCGGTTCAGCGTCCAGTCATTGTTCAGCGCTCCAATCAGAACAACCGGTCCTTCCCGAAGCTGTGAGGAAACGGTCGTCCGAAAGTTCTGAATTCTGAAAGCGTGTCCGTGAGCCTGGACCAAAGACGAGAATCTGCTGAGAATCAGCAGGTCGGAAAAAGGTACAAAGTCGTTTTTGTCCGCCAGCGCCTGAAGAAACGAGTCCTCATCTGCCCCGCTTTGGAGCTCACCCAATTGGGAACCACCAGGAAAGGTAATCAACCTGGATCCGCCCATACAGAATAAGACTGGCTTGCTACTGGTGAGCAACGGAGACCAAACTTCTTCGAGAGCGGACCTTTGCGTTTCGAGAGATGATTTTTGTTTCTCTAGGTGATTTCGATACGCAACGCCCACAACGATTGCTACAACGATGATCGCGGCGGAAGCTATCCATACCCCCGACCAACGGATTTTCCTGCTTCTCGTCGGCCGGGTAGCCTGGGGCTGGCTGATTTGCTCCGCTTTAGAGGAAACCTCACCCGGGATCAATTCGAAGGTAGACGCAGCGAGCGGTGGTTGTGAGAAGACGGGAACATAGGATCCCGGATTCAACTCAATTCTCAGCTCTCCCGCATGCGACGGTGACTGATAGTACTGGGCAAGCCGCTTCCTCACTTCGGCGGCACAGAGACGCACCACAGGATCGAGATTGGTGTCGTAATCCGGCGTCCGATGAAAGACTTCTACCCCGAGGGTGCGCTCTTTCAAGTCGTCTTCGTTTCCCGCGAGAGTCTGCTCGACGATGTACCGGAGCAGTTGCGGGTAACGCTTACTGGATGTGAATCGACCGTCGTTCACAATCCTTTCGAGTTGCGAGCGGACGAGCTGCGTTTGGCTCGCTGTTTCGGGGCGCCAAGCTCCTGTCGCCAACTCAGTGGAACCCATCGTCTCACCCGCAGCCCAAGAATTCAGCCGATTCAACGTAACATCGCCTTGATACGTCCCGCAAGTAGGTCCCAATATCTACATTGTCTGCAATCGCTTACGCGGATGTGAAGCAGTGTCAACACGCGCGAGCTACCGTAGCAATCTTGACCAAAGAGTGGTTGAAGCCCGTGAATGTGTTGCTGATCAGGCAGACCCTTTCCTCACGTCACCGAAGTTTCAGGCGACGCGGGCGGTTCCAGTTTGATTGCAATCGAGGCGGAGTCAGGTGGCGCTTCCCCGAGATTGACGCACCGGTGCACGCTTTCCCAATAGGCAATTCATTCGCTGATGGGAACCACATTCAGGAGGGGAAATGTCAGTGAGACGCATGAAGCAATGCTTGTTTATCCTGTTGGTCAGCTTATTCGGCGCACATCTGTTGTCAGCACAAAACGGAACGGGAACGATCGTGGGACATGTCGCAGACAACACTGGCGCGGCGGTCAATAACGCGACCGTAACCATAACAAACATCGACACACAGGAAACCAGATCCTCGACGACCAACGAGGTCGGCGACTACACCGTTCCGCTGCTCGTGCCGGGCAACTACCGGGTGACGGTCGCGGCCAGAGGCTTCAAGACTGAAACCACCTCTGGAATCGTTCTGAACGTTGATCATACCGCTCGCTTCGACACTGTACTCTCAGTGGGCGCGACTACGGAAACATTGACCGTCACAGCTGATGCGCTCAGTCTAGATACGGAAAATGGGGCCATTGGACAATTGATTACGGGGGCGCAAATCGCTGAACTCCCGCTCAACGGCCGGAACTTTCAGGACTTGATGTTCCTGTCTCCTGGCGCCGTGAACAATCCTGGAGGCAATCAATCCGCTGGCCGCCTCACGATCAGCGGAAGCGGAACTAGTGCGGTTAGCCTGGGTGGTTCCCGCGGCGCGTCTGAGGGCTACACCGTAGACGGTACCTCCATTGAGGACGTCGGCTTCGGCACTCCGGCCTTTGGCCCCTCGCTGGACGATATTGCCGAGTTCAATGAGCTGACCAAGAGCTACTCGGCCGCGTACGGCTTCAGCCTGAACCAAATCAATATCACGAGCAAGAGCGGAACCAATAACTTCCACGGTACGGCATTTGAGTTCCTGCGCAACAGCGCGGTCGACGCGCCCTTTCATGGGTATGTTCCCTCACAGGGTGCTCTGCCGTTGCTACAGCAAAATCAGTTCGGCTTCGCGCTGGGCGGTCCGGTGTGGATTCCCAAGGTATACAACGGACGAAACAAGACGTTCTTCTTTGCAAACTTCGAAGGCTTCCGCCAGAACACAGGTGGCCAGGCAACACCCCAGTCCGTTCCTTTGGCAGACGAGATGAACGGAAAGTTTGATGCCGATGTTCTAGGCAATTTCACGACTGCGCAACTCGGCGTCGGCGGGACGCTAACCCAGTGCGGCCATACCTATCAGGTAGGCGATCCTCATCCCCTCTTCAATCCCTTTGATCCTAATGGCTGCCCTTTTGCAGCGGCGGCGGACGGCAGCTACACGATTCCCGGCGGTTCAATCTCCAAGCTCGGTAAACTGATTATGACCCCCGGTATCTATTATCCTGCAGGGCCGAACACAACCGGTCCCTCGATCGGCGTCCAGAATTATTTGTTTGCCTCGAAGGGCCTCTACAACTTCAACCAGCAAAACTATCGGATCGACCAGAGCATTGGTGCAAAGGATCTGATCTTCTTCCATTTGACGTGGCACGACGAATCGCAAACCGCTACTTCCTATACGCCGGCCAACGCGACAAGCCAAACACAGCCTGGCCGCCTGTACACGGCGACTGAAACGCACACGTTCTCCCCCTCTTTGACCAATCAGCTTCGCATTGGAATCTCGCACGCAAAGTGGGTCAGAGAGCCAGCGGGAACAATCACTCCCGAGGTGCTCAGCTCACTCAGCTTTCCCAGTGTGTTTACCGCGCCCGGAGAGAATTATCCCCGTATCGCGTTTGACAGCAGCAACCTCAACGACGGACTCACGTATAACGGCGGCGGCGCCTACGTAGGCGGGCTCGCCAGTAGCGTCACTCAGAACCGGGATTACAGCGACTCGGCAACTTGGAATGTCAAGCGGCATACCCTCACCTTCGGATTCCAAGGCCGCAATGTTCGCTACATCCCGATCTACAACCCAGGCATTGGGCGCATCAACTACAACGGCCAGTATTCTGGAGACGACTTTGCAGACGCTCTGCTGGGTGCAGGCGCGGCGGTTGACCTGGTTGAATTGGGACCTCTTTCCAATCCGTTGGTAAACCCAGGTTCACATCTCCACTTTAATTCTTGGGCACCCTATGTGCAGGACGATTGGAAGGCCAACGATAGACTTACGTTGAATCTGGGATTGCGCTATGAGTATATCGCCACGCCGTTTGAAGAGCAGAACAGCTTCCTCTGGGCCGATTTCAACGCGCCTGGTGGCGCCCTTTACATCGCCAACCCAAAGATTGCCGCGGCTTATGGTGGCGTCAATCCTTTCGACCCATCGACTGGCCTCTACGTTCCTGCACCTAACGGCATGCGCGGTGCCGGGCCGGCTGAGAAAGACGTTTTTGCGCCACGTGTCGGCTTCGCCTACCGCTTATTTGGAAACGATAAGACTGTGCTTCGTGGTGGCTTCGGCAAGTACTTCGACACTATCGAGATAGACGAATATGCAGCAAGCGCCAACGGAATCTATCCGTCTACATCAACTGTGAACTCGGGCAACGACGCACCGCTGAGCTACCCGCCTGCATTCAACACGAACGCATTACCCCAGGCCGCAGCGGGAGCTGCTCCGTTGGTGTCGTATGCCACTAACCCATCTACCAGCACTCTTGGCTTTGTTCAGACGCAGGGTGACCACACGCTCAATCCTTATTACCTGGCCTGGAATCTAGGGGTCGAACGCGAACTGCCCTGGGCGACGAAGTTGGAAGTCGACTACATCGGCAACCATGGGAC
>Ga0302325_10033624_pt1 | contig 10504 bp, 8 predicted proteins | sample Palsa_T0_2_FD_201948 | JGI IMG/M metagenome (GOLD analysis project Ga0302325, IMG submission 201948) | Peat permafrost microbial communities from Stordalen Mire near Abisko, Sweden - Palsa_T0_2 | ecosystem: Environmental > Terrestrial > Soil > Palsa > Peat permafrost | place: Sweden: Abisko...
GACCCCGCCGACCGAGAGGGTGCCCGACCAGAGGCCGGTCTGGGCCAGACGCTGGGTGTCGAAGACGACCTTGCCCTTGCTGCGCATGTACTGGCGCGGCTCCTCGATGGCGGGGATGTGACCCTCCCACGTGACATCCATGGCCACGCTGTGCTCGGTGGGCTCGACGATCACCCGGAGCCGACGCAGCGGCTCGAGGACCTCAATGCGGAAGGGCCCGACGGAGATGTCGCCGCGGTCGGCCAGGGGGGCCGACGCGCGCACGATGTGCTGCGACCCGCCGTGGCGCACGTCGACGAACGCGTCGACCACACCCAGGTTCGGGTACTGGCCGTAGCCGAAGATGGCGAACCAGTCACCCGAGCTCGGGTGCATGTTGAAGTAGTAGCGGTCGTAGAAGTTGCGGTCGCTGGTCGCGGGGTGAGCGATGAATTCGGCGGCTTGGTGGACGGGATAGTCGTCCCAGGAAGAGAGGCTCACGCCGGCGCGCTCAGCAGCACGCGCAGCCGCTGCCGCAGCCACCCGGGACCGGTGCGGCGCACGTACCACCGACGGGCTCGGGGGCCAACCCGGTCGTAGCGAAGACGGGGAGCAGTCGCCGGGCACCGACATGTCCGTCGGGACAGCTCGCCGGCGCGTCGGCATCGACCATGGGCCGGCGCTCGTCGAAGACGGCGTGACAGGTCGAACAACGGAATTCGTAAACGGGCACGTGGTGGACCTCCGGTGCGGCAGCCTACGCGAACGCTTCCGGCACCATGCGAGGCGGAAGCGCCGGGTGGCCCCTACGGCTGGGAGAAGCCGTAGATCGGCACGCCGTTGTACCAGGCCGAGTCAGCGGGCAGGAACGGCCCGTCCAGCGCGACCGAGAGGTAGCCGTCGCGACCGGGCCCCGAGTCACCCCCGACCGACATGATGGAGCCGTCGGGCCAGACCTCGGTCACGATCCCGACGTGGCGGGAGCTGGAGGTGCTCTGCGGACCCGTCCCGTACAGGATGGCGTCGCCCACGGCGGGCGTGGCCGTCGGCGGCAGGTCGACGCCGTAGGTGGCGGCCCAGTCCCAGATGTCGCCGGTGAAGGCGTAACGCGGGATCGGGACGCCCGCCTGCTCCCAGGCCCAGGTGGCGAACAGGGCGCACCACTCCTCGCAGGGCCCGTACGGATTGCAGTACAGCCCCTGAATGTCAGGGTCGGGCTCGATCTGGGAGGCCACGGCGGCGGCGATCGTCGAGGAGCCGGGGAACATCGGTTCGGCTGTGGCGGTGGAGAAACTGTACTGCCACGCCTGCGGATCGAGCAGCCAGTACCCGGTCCCCTGGTTGTTGCCGATGATGGCTGAGGTCTGCGTCGCCGTCGGGTCCAGCGAGAGCCCTCCGAAGGCCTGGGCGTCGCCGTAGGGCAGCACGACCCCGTTCTCGGTGGCGATGAGGTAGCCCGCGCCGTCGGGTGAGGCCACCATGCCGACCGCGGCGTCCGGCAGGTTGGAACCGCCCGCCGATCCGAAGAAGCCGGCGTCGCCGTAGTCGAAGATCCCGCCGTCGGCGGCGACGAGCCAGTAGCCCTTGCCGTCGTGCGTCGCGGCCATGCCCACGATCGGCTCGTTGAGCCTGATGCTGCCGGTGCTCCCGTAGAAGCCGGCGTCGCCGTAGGAGAAGATGCCGCCGTCGGCGGCAACGAGCCAGTAGCCCTTGCCGTCGGGGGTGGCCGTCATGCCGACGATGGGCTGGTTGAGGTGCGTGGCGCCCATGGAGCCGTAGAACGGGGCGTCGCCGTAGGCGAACACTCCGCCGTCGAGCGCGCCCAGCCAGTAGCCCTTGGCGTCCGGCATCGTTGCCATGGCCACGATGGGGCCCTGCAGCGGCAGGCTGCCGGCGGAGCCCTCGAAGTTGGCGTCTCCGAACGCGAAGACGCCGCCGTCCGCGCTGGCCAGGAGGTACCCGCCCCCGTCGGGGGTGGCCACGCCGGAGAAGACGGGCGAATTCAGGGGCTGCGGCAGGGCGGGCGCGCTTTGGTCGACGGCACCGAAGCCGATCATCCCCGCGTCGTCGTAGGTGTGTGCCGTCTTGGCCGCGCCGGCAGGCGCGGTGCTGGTGGCGGCACTGAGCGCCAGGCCGGCGACGAGTGCGCCCGGAACGAGGACGGTAGCCACGGCCATCGTCACCAGCGACGGGATCACCGCGGCCAGACGAGGGTGTCGCCGGCCGGACCGCCCGGCACCCAAGGTGCCTCCGCGTCTGCGCACGGTCACGATTCTGCACGCTGTGCCCCGTGCCCGAAAGGCGGAGCGGTTACGAAGTCGTTACGAAGCCACCCTCAACCCCGGTGTCGGCGCGGTTGGGCGCTCGGAGCGGGGTCACGGCAGAATGGGTCCATGAGCACGGACTCCACGTACGCAGAGCACCCCGACACCTTCAATGCCAGGGCGGATCTCACGGTCGGCGACCGCACCTACGAGATCTTCAACATCACGGCACCGGCGCTCAGCGAGCGGTACGACATTGCACGGCTGCCCTACTCCATCAAGGTCCTCCTGGAAAACCTCCTGCGTCACGAGGACGGGCCGCACGTCTCGGCCGACGACATCGTCGCCGTGGCGAACTGGGGCGCCAATCCCGAGGGGCACGGCCAGGGGGCCGGCGACGCCGCCCACGAGATCGCCTTCACCCCCGAGCGGGTGCTCATGCAGGACTTCACCGGCGTGCCTGCCGTCGTCGACCTTGCCGCTATGCGCGACGCTCTCGCCGGGCTGGGTGGCAACGCCTCGCAGGTCAACCCGCTGGTCCCGGTCGAGCTCGTGATCGACCATTCCGTCATCGCAGAGCGCTCGGGCGACGCGTCGGCCTACGACACAAACGTCTCCATTGAGTACGGGCGCAACATGGAGCGCTACCAGCTCATCCGCTGGGCCCAGGGCGCCTTCCGCGACTTCCGGGCTGTGCCACCCGGCATGGGGATCTGCCATCAGGTCAACCTCGAGTACCTGTCGCGCCTCGTGTTCGCGACCGAGGACGGGCGCGCCTTCTGCGACACGCTGGTGGGCACGGACTCGCACACGGTCATGGTCAACGGGCTGGGCGTGCTCGGTTGGGGCGTCGGCGGCATTGAGGCCGAGGCGGCCATGCTCGGTCAGCCGCTCTCCATGCTGCTGCCACCGGTGGTGGGGCTGCGGATTTCTGGGGAGACCGAGCCCGGCATCACGGCGACCGACGTCGTGCTGACCGTCACCGAGCTGCTGCGCGATCACGGCGTGGTGGGAGCGTTCGTCGAGTGCTACGGGCCCGGCGTCGGTGCCCTCCCGCTCGAGACGCGGGCGACCATCGGCAACATGAGCCCCGAGTACGGCGCCACCTGCACCATGTTCCCGATCGACGAGGTGACCATCGACTATCTGCGCTTCACGGGGCGCGACGACGAGCATCTCGCGCTGGTCGAGGCCTATGCCAAGGCCCAGGGCCTGTGGCACGACCCGGATGCCCCCGAGCCGGTCTACTCCGAGCACGTCAGCCTCGACCTGGGGACCGTGGAGCCGTCACTGGCCGGGCCGGCACGACCGCAGGACCGGGTCGCGCTCTCGGTGGCCGGCGACGCGTACCGTGTGGCGCTCGACCGCGCCCCGCGCACCGCCGCCACCGAGCCCGCGGCGGCGCCCCACCACCAGATGTCGGACGGCGACGTGGTCATCGCGGCCATCACCAGCTGCACCAACACGTCGAACCCACAGGTCATGGTCGCGGCCGGGCTGGTGGCCAAGAAGGCCGTCGAGCGGGGCCTGCGCTCGAAGCCCTGGGTCAAGACCTCGCTTGCGCCCGGCTCACGCGTCGTGACCGACTACCTCGAGCGGGCCGGCCTGACCGAGCCGCTGCAGCAGCTCGGCTTCTACCTCGTCGGCTACGGCTGCACCACCTGCATCGGCAACTCCGGCCCACTGCTCGACGGCGTGACCGACGCCGTCAAGGAGGGTGACCTCTCGGTCGCCTCGGTGCTCTCGGGCAACCGGAACTTCGAGGGACGCATCCACCCCGATGTGCGGTTGAACTATCTCGCGTCGCCGCCCCTCGTGGTGGCCTACGCGCTGGCGGGGACGATCGACATCGACCTCACCACCACGCCCATCGGCGACGACGCCGACGGCAGTCCGGTCCTGCTGTCCGACCTGTGGCCCTCCATGGAGGAGGTGAGCGAGACCATCCGCGCGTCACTCACCTCCGACATGTTCCGCACCCGCTACAGCGCGGTCTTCGACGGCGACGACTACTGGCACGAGGTGTCCACGGCCGCGGGCGAGACCTACGCGTGGCAGAACGATTCCACCTACGTGCAGAACCCGCCATTCTTCGAGGGCATGACGATGACCCCGGCGCCTGTGACCGACATCGCCGATGCCCGCGTGCTGGCCATGGTGGGGGACAGCGTCACCACCGACCACATCTCCCCCGCCGGCTCCATCGGACCGACCACGCCGGCCGGTCGCTACCTCACCGACCACGGCGTGGCGCGCGAGGACTTCAACTCCTACGGGGCGCGCCGGGGCAACCACGAGGTGATGATGCGGGGCACGTTCGCCAACGTGCGGCTGCGCAACCTGCTGGCGCCCGGCACCGAGGGCGGGGTGACCCTGCACCTGCCCGACGGCACCGAGACATCCATTTTCGACGCGGCCATGCAGTACGCCGATGAGGGAATCCCGCTCGTCGTGCTGGCGGGCCGCGAGTACGGGACGGGCAGCAGCCGCGACTGGGCGGCGAAGGGCACGGCCCTGCTCGGCGTGCGCGCCGTCATTGCGCAGAGCTTCGAGCGCATCCACCGCTCCAACCTCATCGGCATGGGCGTCGTCCCGCTGCAGTTCTACAAGGGTGACTCGGCCGCGGGATTGGGCCTGACCGGCCACGAGCGCTTCTCCATAAGCGGGCTCGACGTGGTGAACAAGGGCGAGCTCCCGAAGGAGCTGACGGTGACGGCCACCGCCGACGACGACTCGGTCACCGAGTTCCGAGTGATCGTGCGCATCGACACGCCGATGGAGGCCGAGTACTACCGCCATGGCGGCATACTCCAGTATGTGCTGCGCCAGATGGCGGGCTAGCAGCCGGCCGGCGAGTCAGTCGATCGGCGCGTCGTCGGCGAGGCCGACAAAGCGGCGCACGATGCCCTCGCCGGCGCGGCTGACGTGCGCGACGTCGGACTCCCGCAGGAAGACACCGGGCGGGAGATGCGGTCCCCAATGGGCCACCAAGCTCGCGGTCACCTCCACGTGGAACTGCAGGCCGTAGACGCGGTCACCGAACCGGAAGGCCTGGTTCTCGTAGGCGTCGTTGCCCGCCAGGCGCACCGCGCCATCCGGCAGGGCGAAGGTGTCCCCGTGCCAGTGCACGCAGGGCAGCGGCGAAGGAGCCGGACCGAACACCGGATCGTCGAGTGCCGCCGTCGTCAGGTGAACCTCGCCGATACCGCATTCGGGCGCCGGTCCCTCGAACACGATCGCACCCAGCGCGGCGGCCAGTTGCTGTGCCCCGAGGCACACGCCCAGTACCGGAAGCCCGGCCTCGACCGCTCGGCGCAACAGGTCCCGCTCTTCGGCCAGCCAGGCCAGGTCGTCGTGCACACTCATGGGGCCACCCATCACGACGAGGCCCGCCACCTCGCCGAGGGCGGCCGGGGGCGGGAGGGCGTCACCGCGATCCATACGCAGGAGCGTCAGTGGCGCGCCGGCGTCGGCGATCGCCTGGGCGATTGCCCCGGGACCCTCGAAGGCCACGTGCTGTATGAGCAGCCAGGGCCGGCCGGTGTCCACGTCGCCTCAGGGAATGCGGATGACCCGGAAGAGCTCGGCGAAGCGGCCTTCCGGGAAGCCGGCCAGCTCCGCGTTGCCGCGCGCCCAGTCGCGCACCCGCTGGGCCGTGCTGTCGGGATCGGGCATCTGGCTCTTGTGGCACATGAGGGCCGCCACCTTGCGATCCAACGTGGCCGTGGTATCGACGGCCACGCCGGCCTGCTCTCCGCCGGGGCCCATGATCCAGAGCTCGGGCACGGTCCAGGGTTCGAGGCGCTCGACGTCGAGGAGCTCGGGGTGGGCGAAAGGGTTACGCGCGTCGGGATACACGGCGTCGAGCGTGGCCTCCGCGGTCGCCAGGTGATCGGGATGGCTGGCGAAGATGAACTCCAGGTTCCGCTCGGGTGACTGCGTCACCACCCGCTCCGGCCTGACCTGACGTATGACACGACTGATGTCACGCCGCAGTTCGCGCGTCGTCTCGACCATGCCGTCGGGGAAGCCGAGGAATCGCACGTCGCTGACGCCGACCACGGCGGCCGCGGCGCGCTGCTCGTCCTGCCTGAGCGCCGCCATCTCGGTCCGGGACATAGTACGGTCGGAGCCACCGGATTCACCGCTCGTCGCGATGCAATACGTGACTTCGAGGCCGGCCGCCGTGAAGGCCGCCACGGTGCCCGACGCACCGAAGTCGACGTCATCGGGGTGGGCCGTGACCACCAGGACACGGCCAACCCCGTCCCCGGGTGACCAGACCGGGAGCCGTGCGTCCCCGGTCAGAGGACGCTCTCCTCGGGGAGGGGAGTCCAGGCGGCCAGGTCGGCCAGGCGCGGGTCGTTGGAGAACATCTCGACGATCGGGATCCGCAGGCCGAGGCGGCGCTGGATCACTTCCATTTCGACCAACTGGTTCCACAGCGACAAGCTGACCACGACGCCGGCCTTGCCGGCTCGCGCCGTGCGGCCCGACCGGTGCAGGTAGGCCTTGTGATCCTCGGGTGGATCGTAGTGGATGACCCCGTCCACCCCTTCGATGTGCAGGCCACGGGCCGCCACGTCGGTGGCCACGAGGACCGCGAGCTTGCCGTTCGAGAAATCGGCCAGGGCGCGCTCACGGTTGGCCTGGCGCAGGTCGCCGTGGATCGCCTGCGCCTTGATGCCTTCCTTGACCAGGTTCTCGACCAGGCGGTCGGCACCCCGCTTGGTGCGCACGAAGAGCAGCGACTTCTCCTGGCTGCGGCAGATGGCGGCCGCAACCTTGACCTTGTCCATCTGGTGCACCTGCAGGAAGCGGTGCTCCATGAGGGTGACGGTCTGCGTGTTCGAGGCCACCTCGTGGAAGACCGGGTCGGTCAGGTAGCGCTTCACCAGGCGGTCCACCGCACCGTCGAGCGTGGCGGAGAACAGCAGCGTCTGGTGGGGCTGGTCGAGGCGGCGGAGCACCCACTCGACCTGGGGCATGAACCCCATGTCGGCCATACGGTCGGCCTCGTCGAGCACCAGCGTCTCGAGCTCGTCAACGGCGAGCTCACCCCGGTCACCGAGGTCGATGAGGCGCCCCGGCGTGGCGATGATCAGGTCGACGCCCTTGCGGAGCTTGGTCACCTGCCGGTCGATGTCGGCACCGCCGTAGACGGCGACGGCATGGAGGCCCAGCTTCTTCGCCAGCGGAGCCAGGACGTCGTGCACCTGCACGGCGAGCTCGCGCGTCGGCAACAGGACGAGCGCGAGCGGTTTGGCGGGACGGGTGGCCGGCGCCGGTCCGTGCTCGTCACGCGTCGCCTTGGCCCGCTGCAGGAGCGGCACGCCGAAGGCGAGGGTCTTGCCCGAACCGGTCTTGGCCTTGCCACAGACGTCGCGCCCGGCCAGGGCATCGGCGACAGTCAGCGCTTGAATGGGGAAGGCGCTGACGATGCCTTCATCGGCCAGCGCCTTGTTCAGCTCGGGTGAGACGCCGAGGGACTCGAACGTCCGGGCGGTCTCGTAGGTGTCGTCACCGGAGACATCGCTGTCCCTCGGGGCGGCGCCGGCGTGCGCGCCGGCTGGGGCATCAACGGTCATTGACCCGCTCTCTCTGTTGTACGGCGGGGCTGTGCGCCATCCAGAGGAGGGAAAGTCAGCCCCGACTCGCCAGCCCCCGCCGGCGGTCGCATACGTATTGTACCAGCGCAGGCCGGTCGGAGGCGCGACCGGCGGCAGGGACCCTGTGCCAAAGTGAACCGTCCTGCACGACGATCCAAGGAGGGCCGACATGGCCAAACTCGAGGCGGGAGCGACCGCCCCTGCATTCACCCTGCCTGACCAGGACGGCAAACCGGTCAAGCTCTCGGACTTCAAGGGCCGGCGCGTGATCGTCTACTTCTATCCCGCTGACGACACGCCGGGCTGCACCAAAGAGGCGTGCCAATTCAACGACAACCTCAAGACCTTCGAAAAAGCCGGGGTGGCGGTCCTCGGGATCTCACCGGACAAGGCCGAGAAGCACGTGAAGTTCCGGACCAAGTACAAGCTCAAGTTCCCGCTCCTCACCGACGCCGACAAGAAGGTGATGGAGAAGTACGGGGCATGGGGGGAGAAGACCATGTACGGCAAGAAGACGGTCGGCACGATCCGCTCGACGTTCCTGGTGGGGCCGAACGGCAAAATCCAGCGGGCCTGGTATCACGTACGGGCGGACGGCCACGCGGCCAAGGTGCTCGAGGAGATCGCCGAGGACTGACGCCCTGCAATGAAGACGTGGCCGGAATTCGGCGCGCTGCCGCGGGTGCATCCGATGTGCCCGTTGCTGCACCGGGCCGGCTCTCGCCTTCATCATCCCCTCGCTCAAGCAGCGCTACCTCCGGCGGGACGGCCGCTACGCAGTCCAGTCGTTCCCCTGCGAGGACAATGAGGACGCGTTCTCGTGCGTCGGAAAGGTGCGCCTCGTGGAGGACGCTGGGCTACGGTCCGAACTCTCTTCGAGTTCCTGCTGGGTTCGTGCCTCCTGACCCGCACCACGGGTCAGGGCGACACCAACCCCGTGCACCGCGTGTGGCGTGACGAGTGACGTGACGTCGTAGAGAGGGAGTCGACATGGGGCAGGGAATCAGTGCAGTCCTGACGTTCGCCATCGGAGTGGCCATCAGCCCGGTGCCGATCATCGCCGTGATCCTGATGCTCTTCTCACAACGGGCCCGGGTGAACGGGCCGGCCTTCCTCGTCGGTTGGGTGGTCGCGCTGGCCGCGGTCAGCACGATCGTCTACGTCGTCTCCCACGACGGCAACGTGGCGCAGACGAGCGGCACGGCGTCGGATTCGGTCTCGTGGGGCACCATCGCGCTTGGTGTCGGCCTGCTCGCGCTCGCGCGTCGCAACTGGCGCAAGCGCCCGGCGCCCGGGGTCGAGCCCGTCATGCCGAAGTGGCTGGCGACGGTGGAATCCGTCTCGCCGGTCAAGGCCCTCGGGCTGGGCATCGCCCTGGCCGCAGTGAACCCTAAGAACCTGATTTTGACCGCCGGCGCCGCCGCCGGGCTGGCGCAGGTCTCCGGACTCACGACCACGGACGTCGTCGTGGCCATCGCGGTATTCGTGGTGATCGCCAGCCTCACGATCGCCGGTCCCGTCGTCTACTCGCTGGTCGGCGGGGCGAAGGCGAAGGCCTCCCTCGAGTCGGCGAAGACCTGGCTCACCGCACACAACGCGGCGGTGATGGCCGTGCTGTTCCTCGTCTTCGGCGTTGACCTGATCGCCAAGGGGCTTCCGCCCTTGACCCACTGAGCCGAGGCCGCCTCACCTGGCGGCCCTTGACGGGCGCGGGTGATAGGTGCATAGTTACCTAGTTAACTAGATAACGTAAGTGAGGTCAGGTGATCGAGTTCCACCTGGACAGCCGCTCCGGCGTCTCCCCGTATCTCCAGATCGTCCAGCAGGTCCGCCAGGCCCTGCGCGTCGGCATGTTGCGGGAGGGCGACCAGCTGCCGACGGTCAAGGAGGTCGTGGGGCAGCTCGCCATCAACCCCAACACCGTCTTGAAGGCCTATCGCGAGCTCGAGCACGAGGGATTGGCCAGCGCCCGTCCCGGCGTCGGTACCTTCGTGACCGGGAGCCTCGGCGCCGAGTCGATCGCCGCCCAGGGCCCGCTGCGTCAGGCCCTGCAGCGCTGGATCGTCAAAGCGCGCCGGGCCGGGCTCGACGACGAGAGCATCGAGGCGCTGTTCCGCGACTCCTTTCGTTCAGCTGCCGAGGAGGACATAGCGTGAGCTGGGTCATCGACGCCCAGGGTCTGGGCAAGCGGTACGGCCGGCGCTGGGCGCTCAACGACTGCGACCTCCAGATCCCCTCGGGCCATGTCGTCGGTCTCGTCGGCCCAAACGGAGCGGGCAAGACCACGCTGCTCCACCTTGCCGTCGGCCTGCTCGCACCGAGCTCCGGCACCATCGCGGTGCTCGGCCGTCCACCCGCCGCCGACCCGGATCAGCTGGCGCGCGTGGGCTTCGTCGCCCAGGACACGCCGACGTATGCCCGCCTCACCGTTGCGGACCACCTCCGCTTCGGGGCGCAGATGAACTCGGGGTGGGACGACGAACTGGCCACGCACCGCATCACGGAGCTGGAACTCGGTCTCGACCAGTCGGCGGGCTCGCTGTCGGGGGGCCAGCGGGCGCAGCTCGCCCTGACCCTCGCGGTGGCCAAGCGGCCCCAACTGCTCATCCTCGACGAGCCGGTGGCCAGCCTCGACCCGCTGGCCCGCCGGGA
>Ga0302325_10033625_pt1 | contig 10504 bp, 10 predicted proteins | sample Palsa_T0_2_FD_201948 | JGI IMG/M metagenome (GOLD analysis project Ga0302325, IMG submission 201948) | Peat permafrost microbial communities from Stordalen Mire near Abisko, Sweden - Palsa_T0_2 | ecosystem: Environmental > Terrestrial > Soil > Palsa > Peat permafrost | place: Sweden: Abisko...
CTGGTAACTTCCCGTCCGGTCAAACCACAGGGGACAATATGCTCGAATCCCGACAAATCCGTGCTGACGTTCAGGGCCAGTCCGTGAAGTGAAACCCCGCGCCGGATGCGCACACCGATAGCGCAGATTTTCCCGACCGTTTCTCCCGCGGAAACCCAAACGCCGATTGCCTTCGGGTCCGCGTGGCCTTCGATTCCCAGTTCGGCCAGCGTTGCGATCACGATCGCTTCCAGACGATGGACATATCCGCTCACGGATAAACCATGCTCAGCCAGGCGAATGATCGGATACGCCACGATTTGCCCGGGGCCGTGATAGGTAATGTCCCCCCCGCGGTCGCTGTGGACCAAATCAATATGCGCCTGGTCCAGTTCCTCCGGACTCGCGATGAGATTTTGGATGGATTCCTCGCGGCGGCCAAGGGTGATCACCGGCGAATGTTCGACAATGAATATCGTTTCAGGTCCCCCGGCAACGACCGTTTCGTGCGCACGCTCCTGCCGTTCCCACGCGGCGCGGTACGGCATGCGGCCAAGATCATTCACGATGATATTTTCAGGCATCTATCCAAGACACTAGAATACTCGAATGCAAATGTCATCTTCCGCCGTCGATGCCGAGATCAGGAAAAATCACGCGGCCGTCGCGACGATCACGCTGCTCGGGCAGCATCGCAAGCCGTTGGCAAAAGAGGAGGTGACGGTTGCGCAGACCAATCATGACTTTCTCTTCGGTTCCACGGGGTCGAGCATCATCGCCCTGGCCAACGACGAGTTGAAGAGCGATGCGAAATCGCGGGCCCAATCGCATGCCCAAAGCCTGACGCATCTTTTCAATTTCGTCACCCTGCCGTTTTATTGGGGTCGATTTGAGCCGAAGCGCGGGCAACCTGATACGGCCAGAATCGCCAAAACCGCCAACTGGTTCACCCAGCGCGGATGCGGCGTGAAAGGACATCCGCTCTGCTGGCACACGGTCTGCGCCCCATGGCTGCTCGAGATGAGTGATGAACAAATCGTCCAAACGCAGTTGGCGCGGATTCGCCGCGAAGTCACCGACTTTTCCGGCCTGATCGATATGTGGGACGTCATCAACGAAGTCGTGATCATGCCGATCTTCGACAAATACGATAACGGCGTCACTCGGATGGCCAAACGGCTTGGGAGGATCGGAATCATCCGCGCCACCTTTGACGCGGCCCGGGAAGCGAATCCGCGGGCAATCCTGCTGCTGAACGATTTCGACGTCTCGGCCGCTTACGAATGTCTTCTGGAAGGTTGCCTGGAAGCCGGGCTCAGGATCGATGCCATCGGCATTCAATCCCACATGCACCAGGGATATTGGGGCGTGGAGAAAACCGAGCAGGTCCTCGAGCGATATGCCCGATATAAATTGCCGATCCATTTCACGGAAAACACGCTGGTTTCCGGAACGATCATGCCCCCGGAAATTGTGGATTTGAACGATTACCAGGTGGCTGAATGGCCAACGACGCCCCAGGGCGAGGCCCGGCAAGCCGAGGAAGTCATCAAACATTACAAAACCCTGATGGCGCATCCGCTGGTCAAGGCGATCACCTGGTGGGGATTGGAAGATGGCGGCTGGCTGAAAGCGCCCTCCGGATTGCTGCGGATCGATCAATCAAGGAAGCCGGCGTATGACGCCCTGGCGAATCTGGTAAAGGGCGAGTGGTGGCTCCCGCCGACGAAAATGATGACGGATCAAGATGGACGACTGCGCCTCGAGGGCTTCGCCGGGGAATATTCGCTGGCACGGGCCGGGAAAACTAAAACATTCAAACTGGAGGCCAAGAGCGAGAATATGGTGGAGGCGGTTTTGTGAGCAACGGATTTCACATCCACCAGTTCAAATCGATATGCGGGAAAACGCTGTCATGAAAGTCCATTTCCGCTAGCTCGATCTTCCGCATTTCCGACAGCTCCCGCCCGGCCGCCAGTTCCTCCGCCATCAGCGTCGCGCGATCGAAATTCGTCGCGTGGCCCGAGAAACGCTGAATTCCATAATCCACCGCGCCTTGCGTGTGGACGACAAAGGGCCAGTCGCTGGCCTGTAAAAGCAGCAGTTGCCGCCCGGCCCGCTCCAGCACCTGGCGAATCTTTTCATTCGTTTTCCACGGCAATTCATGGAGCAGTTTGAGCATTCGATTTTCCGCCCGATATTCGATCTCCCACATCCACCGATTGCGGTCGTTGATCCAGACGCTGTGATTTCCCTTTTCGCCCCACGACCCTTCGGGGAGGCGTTCGACCTTATTCGGCGGAAAATGGTACAGGGCCTCCTCCGCCGTCATGAGCTTGATGTCTGGATCGTGCGCCAGCGTGAGTATCACATCGCGGAGGAATCGCGGACCTTCGAACCACCAGTGTCCAAACAGCTCCGCGTCGAATGGCGCGACGCAAACGCCTTGGTGCCCGGTGCGATTTCGATGCTCGCTCAGCACCTCCCGCACGACATTGCAGAAATGCTGGGCGTGCTCGTACAGCTTGGCGGGAACATCGTCGGGATAATACGGATCTTTGTACCCCAGCCCCGCTTTGTTGTCGGTGACTTTCCAGTATCGCAAGCCGCGATCGCCGTGTTTCTTATGAAATTCGAGATACGTCCCGTTGCCGGGATACCCGATAAGTCCGCTCCACACCTGCTCGCTGACCCGCGGGTGCCTCCCGAACGCAAAACATCTCGGCGCCTCCGACCGGCTGGAAACGCCGACCGGCTCCAGCACATCGCGCCAACCCCGCCGGGTGTCCCAGTGCACCTGGGCATCGTTCACAGACTGGAAATGTCCGTTGTCGAAAGTCCCCAGCGGCTGCCCGCCCGTGATCAAATGCGTATCCACAAAAAAATGCGTGACCCCGGCATTGGCGATAAAAGTTTCCAATCCCGGCCGGGCGCGGGCGTTGTCGAATAAAACCGACGGCAACCAATGGTCCCATTCCGGGCGATAGCCGCATTCCGGAAGCCACATCCCGCGCGGCTTAAGCCCCAGACGTTGCTGGCTGGCATACGCCCCGGCCGACATCTGCGCGCTAATGGCCTGATCATTCAGCATCAGCGGCATATATGCATGGGTCGCGTTGCTGGTGAGAATCTGAATATGTCCTTCCCTGGACCGGCCCGCGAATTCTCCCGGGATATCTCTCTTGATTCGTTCGAAATGCGCTAATCGGTCCTGATACCACTTCTCCCATTGCCCCGCCAGAAAAGCGAAATGCGGTTGTCCCGACTTCTCAAAGTCCTTGCGGTCGTCCGCCGCCCGCTTCGCGCGCTCGTTAAGATATTCCGGAAATCCGGCCTTGAACCGGTCATGCGACAGTTGCTCAAGGAGCACGGGGGTCAGACCGATAGTTAGGGCTGGCCGGGCCTTGAGGAGGGCACATTCACCCACCATGTCCAAAATGGGCAGGTACGTTTCCGCCGCCGCCTCATAAAGCCAAGCCTCTCCATGGGGATAGGAACCGTGATGCAGAACATAGGGCAGATGTCCGTGCAGAACGATGCATAGAGATCCCAGCGATTCGCTCATGGGGACCATGCTATCCGCTGGAAACCGGCATGACTATCTCCGGTTTTTACGCACAAATTGAATAAAGCAGATGAAAAAGTCTTGTAAAGAACACGTTAGGGTCGGTAAACTTATGCCATTGCAGGTCGGCACGCGTGTGCACTCCGGCATGGGATCCTTGTCATATCTGACTGAGGGCGCCCACATGCTGCAGCAGCCGCACATATTTCCACCCATGCCCCCCATCGGGCAATCTGAATCCCACTACGCAAAATTAGCCAAGCACGCCGATTCCGAAGGAAACATTTTCGCCCACGAAGCCGCCAAGGTCGGACAATACATCACCCTGGCCCTGGACCCCCATTTGGAATGGCCCGCCAAGCTCCGCTATTTCCAGCACGCCCTGAAACGCCATTGCGTCCCGCCTCCGATTCCCGATGAGCCGGTCTGGGTTTTTTATCGCGATCTGGCCGATCTGGTTCGCCAGTACGCGGGCTTCGAGGCCCTTCGCCTGGCCAGCAATGAAGACGATCTCTTTGCCACCCGTTTGTCATTGGGCGCTATCCGTGAGGTCGTCGAGTCCGACGCCGAACTTTTTTTCGCCCAACTGATCGGCTCCGGCGAACGCCGTCCGGATTGGGTCTGCGAGGAAGATTGGGCCCAACTGAAGATCATTCGCGATCAGTGGATTTGACCGCATCAGCGATTTTCATTCTCCCCACAACCCACCCCGCGCAGCTTCCGTTTCAAATCCACACGAATCTCCCGAAACGCCCACGGCGCCGCCGTGGGTCTTTCCCCTCCCCCGCGACTTTTCCACCCTAACCTCTTCCCCCCATCGCCCCCCTCCGCACACCCGAAGAATTTTGGTAACAATATACTTGCCGCACTCCCCGCATTTGGCGCATGAAAAAGCCCGGCTAATTGCCGGGCCTTTTCCGTTCACTTCGGAAACATTTCGATCTTTGCCGGCCCGTCGTCTTTGAGATCGTGGTTTGCCACGCCTCCACTGTCCGATTCGACGCTTCCCAGAATTCGGCGCTTAACCCGATCTAGCCATACCGTCAAATCCTCCCTATCGGTCGCTGCCAACCGTGCTGGCCATTTGACGAGGATTTCTCCCGTTTCTGAGATGAAAGCGTCTTGTTTAACGCCTTGGGGGATGGGTTTCGTTCCGGATGGAGGATTTTCGATTAGTGGCGACTGCATTTTTTTGAAACCTAAGCCAAGTTCCGGGGGCGAAAAAATCATGCTTTCTTCGTCCTTTTCTTCGACTTCGACTTCATCAATTTTATCAGATGATTCAAGTTTTGCAAACGAAATTGTCTCCTTAAAACGATCAATAAAAGCATCTACTACATCTTCATTAAACCGACCGGCTTCTCGCTCGAACAGGAGATAGTTCCGAATCACGTCCGATGATGGAAGCCCATCCGTACCGTATTTTTGCCAAAGTTCTCCATGGATCGCTGGTGCTAGCGCTGCATCCTTAATTCGCTCAGCGGCATCATTGGCCCCAGCCAAAATTCGATATGCTCGATCCGATATGCGTACCATCCGCTTATCGCTACTTCCTGTCACCTCAACCAAGCCGAACGCACGTAACGCAGCAACGGTTTGATCGCCTTGGCTGCTTCCGGCTTTGAATTCCCACCTCTTTTCACTGACCACCCGAATAGGCACTTCGTGCCGACGATCTGCCTCGTAAATCTGCCTGGTCCGTTCAATCGCTTTTTCCAAATTGATGAAGGGATAGTTTGGACTACGGTGTCTTGCCCGTGACGCCTGTTTCGCGTTGACCCGCTCGGTTGAGCCATCGTCATCATCGGTGTCGGGGTCGCGTTCACCCAAATGCGCATGCGCTTGTTGCGGGGTCATTTTGTCGATTGCCGACTGATCCAATCCAGAATCGCGCAGGCGGCGATTCATGTCTTGCGTAATCATCACGGGTATACCCGGCGGCTTTGGCGCAGATTTTGCCATAAATCTTCCTGTTAGCGTAAAGGAATGATAGCCATAAAGTCTACCGAGTCAAGAGATATTTATCGGTAATTATATGGCTTTTTTATTGACTTGAAATCGGTAGTTATTAGAATGCTGGTATGAACGCTGAATCCAACGCCCCGGCAACACTGCAAGAAGCGATCAAGCATTTCGCCGACTATTCCAATTGTCATGCGTTCATGGTTCAAATCCGCTGGCCAGACGGCATGTGCTGCCCCCACTGTGGCAGCATCCGCGTCCGCTACATCCAAACCCGCCGTCAGTGGGAATGCCGCGAGAAGCATCCGCAAAAACGGTTCTCGTTGAAAACAGGCACCATCATGGAGGATTCGCCATTGCCGCTGGAAAAGTGGCTCGCTGCATATTGGATGGAAGCGAATTGCAAGAACAGCATCAGCAGTTGGGAAGTTCACCGCGCCCTTGGCGTCACTCAGAAAACCGCGTGGTTCATGCTCCACCGGATTCGCTTCGCGTTGAAACAGGGGTCAATGGCCAAGATGGGCGCTACCGGTACGCCTGTGGAAGCTGACGAAACATTCATCGGCGGTCTCGCCAAGAACATGCACGCCAAGCGCCGGAAGCTCAAAATCACCGGCGGCGGCGCGAAGGATAAGACTGCCGTTGTTGGTTTGCTTGAGCGTCATAGCGGACAAAAGCACAGCACCGTTCGCGCCGAAGTTCTCAAGGGTCACGTTAACAAAGCCAGCCTGTATCCCGTTATTCACAAGCACGTCCAGCCGGGCGCACAATTGATGACCGACACTCACGCGGGATACGCGGGGCTGGATGGGGAGTACATTCACAAATTCATCGACCACGCCGAAAAGTACGTTGATGGAATCGTCCATACCAACGGCATTGAAAATTTCTGGTCATTGTTCAAACGCTGCATCAAAGGCACTCATATTTCGGTTGCCCCGGTTCATCTTCTCGCGTATGTCGATAGCGAGGCTTTTCGGTTCAATCACCGCAAGACGAATGACGGCGCGCGATTCCTTGCCGTCGCAAACTCAATCTCTGGTAAGCGATTGATGTACAATACTCTCATCGGGCACGATGGATCGGAGGGGTATACGTCGGCGGTCAAATGAAACGAGGACGGAGACGAAATGGAATTGACCCCCACGGGCGCGGACACACACCGTAGCAATCGGTGGTGTCTTCGCAGTATGCAAGTGAGGAGCGAGCCTTGTGTCAATGTAGGCCGCTGTTCGCGTCCGTGGTTTTATTATACGCTACGAACATGGCCAAAGACACCACGCCACCGAAACCGCAGACGCCATGGGAGAAATTCACGGAAGCGGCGCGGATCGGATTTAATCTCCCGAAATCCGATGTGGAAAAGGTCAAGTCCAAGGTTCCATATAAGCCACCCAAGAAGCGCAAGCGGAGTTAGCGGCCGTGAACAATCCGATAAAGTACGATCCAAAAGCAAGTTCTTTTGGCTGTATTGTAATCGTGTTGGCGTTCGTAGCCCTCGTGTTGGGCTTGTGGCTCATCGCCTATTTATATCCGCACCAAAGCTGACTGTGTTTTTACACCCGTTTCAGCGGGGAGTGCAACGTGTATATTGTTGCCAGAATTTTCCCCTTGCAATTAAAGCTTTGCACCCAAAATGCCATAACGGCAGAGATTAAAATGCAGGCGGGGTCTTTTTTATTCAGCCGCGAGTTTAGGCGTGAATCCTAGCAATACATTTAGTAGGTGAGCGGCCACATAACCACACCCCGCCCTTTACACACGTCCGCGAAGTCAGCTTGATTGTAAGTGAGCAATTGTGTCACGCGATAATTTTCATCACAGAGAACCGCCCGCACAATTAAATCAACGAGACTAATTGCTCGCCCTCTCTGCGCGAAAGCAGCATTCAAACAGTCGCTTCGGTATTTATGGTCGTCGATTTTAATAACCTTTGGACGGCTGACCACGCGCCTGAACCCGTCCATCATTTTCGGATTCTTTACTGTATAGGTCCGCAGAACTTCGTACATGATCGGCCACGGCATTAGCAAAACACCGCGAGAAAAGTTGTCAAGGAGTTTAACAGCGTGTTTGTGGTGTTTACGCGACTGATCGAATGCTTCCAGCCAGAAACAGGTATCACCAAGAATTCCATGAATGCTAGTCGGCATCTTCGGTGTCCTCGGTGCTGTCAGACCCTTCAACGGCGTATCCCGCCCATGGGGACCGATGCCGTTCTCCATGAATAAAATCGCCGCTCATTTTCTTATCTTCACGACGCCAGATGAGGTAGAGACGATCCCTTTTCCTCAGAGACGTGCGTTGCTTAATTTGTTTCAAGATAAAGGCTGGTATGTCACGGCTCTTTCCCACATCAAGGGCAAAGGATGCCAGACCGTCACCACATTCAATGGCTTTAATTCTGTCGAGCCAGCCGTAGAGACCATCATAATCCCCGTCAATCCCTAAGTCATAGCTTAACCAAAATCGTTTTTTCATTTGGCACCTGCCGTCTGACAAACCGCAGGCGCATTATAAATCATTGCCAAATAAAAAAATAGCCTTATTGCTGACCGGATGGAATCAGGGTCTCATCGGCTGGCGCGGTGGGCTGATCCGCTGGGATACCCGCCCTGTTTGCCGATTTGCAAAAACTCCGGTTGAATGCCCAATTCATAGATCGCCGAAATCAAACAGCAAATGTTATGGCAGAGAATCTTCGCCAAGACTTCGTTGCGCGCCGCAACGTCCGTCTTGCTCCGAACGGCATCGCCAAACTTCGTCTTAATCATCATCACCGTGGACTCGACATTGCTTCTCCGGTGATAGTGCTGCAAAAACTCTTCTCGCTTGAACTGGAAGTAATGGAACATCTTGGCGAACACGCCACCCCTTTCGCCGGTGGCGCTTATGTTGAACGCGATAAACGGGGTGGCCCCGACCTTGGCAATCGCTTCGTGGTTGTCGTACCCGGAATATCCTTTGTCGGCGCTGACTTCCTTCACGTCGAAATTCTTGACCGTGGAGTTGACCAATGCTGGCAGAATCGGAGCATCGCCAGCGTATTGGCCATGAATCTCGACGGCCGTTACGACGTTAGTTTTCGTCCCGCAACAAAGGTGGGCCTTCACCCAATGCTGCTCATGTGTAAAGCGATTGTATTTGATGTCGAACCAGCGGGTGAACCGGCAGAACGCGAAGCCGGTGGAATCGACCGCAAATTGAGACTCAACCGACCGGAGCGGCAGAGCGCTTCGCTCAATCATTTCCAGCAAGACGGGGTAGATCGCGGGGTTTTCGAGACACTTCAATACCGAATTGAAGTGAGAAACCTTGGTGATGTAACCCTTGGCCTGCGCATCGCACAGATCGCTTGTGAAACGGCGGGCGCTCATCGTGGAGTAGATTTTGAACACGGCGGCAAACACCGCATCCGAGAGTGGAATTGACTTGCGGCCTTGCGGACCTTTCCGTGAAGTGGAAGCAGGCAACGGTTTGAGACCGCTGCAAAGATCGGCCAGTATGGGTTGGAAGTGCCGTTTCTCGTTCGTTTGAGCGAGGTTGTAATTCGCCCAATCCTGCGGATACGTCTTGCGGGTTTTAGTGACGGTGACTGATTCGGTGACAGTCTCGCTGCCATCCGCATTCGCTTCACGGCGGAGCATGTATCGGACGGCATAAATATGCTTGCACTGGCAACGCCGAGTTTCGTGGTCGGCGCAAGTGCAGGTAAAGACAGGTTTGGCGGGATTCGGCCAAACCTTATATTTGGTGGCGCGGGGATTCGTTTGCGACGGCACGAAGTAACAGCCGTCCTTTTTCTCGATCCGGGCAAGAGCCGCGATTTCGAGACCCCGTTGCTTTCGGACCTCAACGCCGGTTGTAATTCCGTCAGTGACTTCTTCGCCGTTGTACGTCATAATTTCCCTTTCATTTCTTACCTTCATAAGTATATGCCATACAGGTAAGATGTCAAGAGAAAAGTTACGTTTCAAAGTATTGCCTTGACAGGTATGAAATCTGGAATAGAATCGAGACATGGCGAAGATCAAACTCCAAATCTGGGGTTATCGCTGCGAACGGTGCGGACATGAATGGATACCGCGCGACGACCAGACACCGCGTATATGCCCGAAGTGCAAAAGTCCCTATTGGGATCGACCTAGAAAATCCGAGCATCCAATAGTCGCGGTGCTACAGGATATTGTGCGCACGCACGGTGTTTTCCTAATCACGATTTTGGGGCGGTATTCAGTTGAAGGCAGGTCGATCCCGCTTAATGCAGCACATAAACCAGAAGCTATTCTCAGCGCTGGATTCAAGCTCCCGCCGACGTTGCGAGGGAAAGTCACCATCCACGGAACATTTTCAATAGGTGTTAAGCCAATGCTGAAAAATGCAATTGAGGAAATCAATTTGTTGCGCAAACCGGATGGTCTTGGACCTTTACCCGACGGCGTTGTTTGCGAGGCGGTCGATGCAAAGGCGATCCCACCAACTTATCGGGTAATTCTTCACGCCCCTTCGGTGGAGGACCATCCCATAGCCCCTGACTCTTGAGGCATCGGTACACTTCACCATCCGTAGCGTTCGGTAGCGGACCGCTCCACATCCCTCGCCTCACAAGCTCTTGAACAATTTCATCGACGGAAGCATTATCGAAGTCGAACAGCGTCGCTTGTGCCTTTTGTTTCTTCATCCCCTATATTTTGCTGGGGAATGACAGTTGCGCCTACTGGTTTACTTTACTCCGGCCGGTGCTGACATAATGAATCGCGTTCAAGGTTGTAAAAATTGTTAGCGACGATCTTCTGCGAACGCTAAAATGAATTCCCCGGCGGACGGTTTTGCGGACGCGATCCGCCGGAGAAAAGGAAAGAGCCATGCACACCGGGAAATGCCCCAAATGTGGTGAAATCATTGAGGGAGTCAATGCTGAGTCGATTGACCTTTACAATCATGCACTGGAACCGACTTGGCATGGAATCTCTTTCGTCTGCCCATCATGCCACGTCG
>Ga0302325_10033626_pt1 | contig 10504 bp, 7 predicted proteins | sample Palsa_T0_2_FD_201948 | JGI IMG/M metagenome (GOLD analysis project Ga0302325, IMG submission 201948) | Peat permafrost microbial communities from Stordalen Mire near Abisko, Sweden - Palsa_T0_2 | ecosystem: Environmental > Terrestrial > Soil > Palsa > Peat permafrost | place: Sweden: Abisko...
CCAGACGACTAATGACAAATTCGAGTGTCTTCTTCGGCGCTGTATTCGGGGGACGCAAGAACTGGAGGAGGTATGATGCCCCCATTTTTGACCACAGGATCTTGATCGCCGGCACTGTGACATCATCCCTTCTTTGCAGGATCTTTCTGATCTCGGCATTCTCCGGTGGGCCGCTTTTCAAAATCAACATCGCGGCGCTGAGATCCAAATCCAGCCTCGCAAAAAACTCGTTACTCATTCTGGCTTTGATACCACAGGCCGTAAGGGAAGACGGAATCCGTGGCAGAGTATCAGCCAAAGTGAGTAACTTTTCGCATTCACGCCAGTCACTGGGGTTCCGTGGTGCTTTCTCGGCCAGAATCTTCGTAAGTTCCTCCACCGTCGCCGGCATCTGGCTGACTAACACCGGGGCTATCCAGCCAGCTTGGTCGAAATTCGCCCGGATCGCGGAAAGTATGCCTGCGGCGCCTGGCGCTCCGAGCCTGAAGAGCACTTTCCTGGCTTGCGCGCGATGGTCCTCGTTTTCGAATTCGTAGCCGGCATATCCGATCCTGGAAGCAGCAACTCCCGCCACCACGCCGAGCGGGCCTCCACAGGAAGCATCCAGTGTGTTACCGTTCCGCTGCGATAACTCATCCCATACGAAATCGGCCAACTTCGGAGCATTCGCCACGCGCTCAGCGATCAGCGGGCAGCCCTTGGCGCCGTGGCGTAGCACAGCATCCATAATGCCGTCCAATACAACCGCATCTTTCACGCAGCCTTCCGCCACCCCGTTTACCAACGACTCCAGAAAGGGTCCCTCTTCCGGCGGGGCTGGCTCCTGGTTCAAGACCGTTTCGAACATCGCACGATTGCACTGCCACAGATCTTCCCGTGCCACGAGTAATGACCACGTGCGAGCCCGATCGCCCACCTTGAATAGCAGTGCGGTGGGCGGCCCCACTCGTAGACTGGCCTCAACCGCCGCGTACTGCACTTCCTTGCTCAAACCCTCAAGGGTAAGAATTACCGTGGGCAGAACCGCCGGCGCTGCGTCCGCTGGGAACCTGGCGCGAATAATACTGTCAATTTCATTGGTGAGGTTGATTTGGGGATATTTCGCCAGCAGCCGCCAGGAAATTACCGCATATTCGGGTGACAACGGAGCAGTTCGAAGCAGCTTCGCCACCACTGGTCCCACGCTCAATCCGCTGGCGCTATCAACCGCGAGCAGCGACTCCGCGCACCGCAGCGTCACCGCGACCTTTTCTCCCTCCGCCTGGAGCCCTTTCTCCAGTTCGGGTCGCGAAACTCTTGCAAACGGAGGTCCGAACTTACCCAGGGCAATAGCCGCAGAAGTTCTTACATTCGCCGATGCGTCTCTCAGCGCGTATGCGACATCGGAAACCGTTTCATCCGTCGGAGACCCAAGTTTTTCTAGGATGCTGAGCAGCACAACCTTAGCGTCCGCCGCGGTATCCCCCAAAAGAGCCGCCGCAATTTTCCCCAATTCCGGCCGCACTTTCTCACCGAGCCGGTCTAAGTCCTCGGCGGCACTTACCTGTACCTTCGGGTCCGGGGACTTGAGCTTGGTTAACAGATCCGCGAGAGTTCGATCCTCCGGCGCAGGCCCTCGCGGTGCGGGGGCAGGACCTGCTACCCGAGGCACGCTAGCAGGCTCCAGTTCAAGGTTGATGGGCACCCGAACGTTACAAGGCTTCCAGTCGTCAAAATTCTGATAGCCTTGTTTCTTCACTCGTATTCGGATTCTTCCGTCCTGGACGCACTTTTCGGTAACATCGAGTTGGTAATCACCCGATGGAGTGCCGCTGGTTGTCGACTTCGGACCGTACTGAGAGTCGGCAGACGAAATGCTAGCTCCTCCAATTGGAGTTTTCGTAACTTTGTTGTAAACGGTTCCGTGCATGGTGGGACCGCCATCCGTGGCATAGCCGCAGCACAAAAGCGAAGCTCCTAACATTACAGCCAGCTTCATTTCGATCTCCTGTCGATAACGATTTCTACATTGCTGGACCCCGAAGGGACTGTGTCCACCCTGGAATGGCCATCTTTTGTTGTCACCGTAAGTGTCACTCCATCTTCCGGCGATGGGGAACTTGCGTGTATCAAAAAAGTTCCGTTGGTACGGGTGTTGATCGTTTCGGCTCCTGGTGCGGAGACGGCCGCGCCGGGAATCTCGTTTCCGTCTTCGTCCTTTACAATTCCCGATATACAATCCTGACAATCGTGAGGAAGATCCGGAATGACAGGTGTCTCGCCCCGCGTCAAGTAAACTCCCAATGCTGCCATCAATACGGCAAAGGCCAGAATCCCAACGGCCAAACCCCGGGATTGCTTGCCTGCCGTGTGAGCCCATACCGCCAACCCCGCGACAGCGAGGGCAAAGGTCAGGATCAGCAGCAATCGCAAACTACCCCTCTCACCTGACAAAATGCCGGCTTGGCCGGCTATTTGATAAAAGATAAGCAGGCCAAGACCAGCGGAGATGCCTCCCAATCCGGCTACTTTACCCAGGACGGATACTAGTTTCGCAGTCCCGTCCGGTGGCTCCGGATCTGGTTCAGGTGGTTTTTTGGGCTTCGCTTTCATTTTAGGTAACGGCAAGTGGCCCCGCGGCGCCACTGACGTAGTTTATTAGATTCGAGAGTATCCCAGCAATCGGAAGGTCGCAATCGCCACACATGCTGAAATCGCTTAGGACTCTTCCGGCGAAAGACACTATACCCACCCTTCTGCACGCCGGCCCGCTCCCGAAGCCATACCAATCGTTCTGTGTGGTGCGCGTCGGATTAGTGACCGGCTTCCGGAATGCAATCACCGGAGTTGGGATGCAAACCGTCCGACCTGCCTCGGTTCCCGACCGCAGTTCAGGGCCCGTACTACGAAGCCAGTCGTCGCGCGCGCGCGGCTTCATTGGATGAAAAATAGCGTCCGCAAGCCGGTTGGGAGAAGCGCAACCGGGAGATCCCGCCGGCATGGTGCTCCCCCGACCCCATATCATCCGCCGAGGCCGGGCCGCTAGCCGTTCACACAAACCTGAATGGCAAAGGGGAACCAGGTCTGCAAGCGCACGCGCATCCATCCGAACTCCCGGTCGATGTATTAGAAATAGACGTGTAGGCAATCAACTATGGACCCGTGACAAACCTCGTCCGACGCGTCTCTGTTCGCATTTCTTGGCGTTCTTTGCGCCTTTGCGAGAGAATGCTTTTCGTAAGCCGCCGCCCGAAGTCGGACTACCATTCAAGGTTACAATCCCGCGGACTTCTAGCGCCGCAATCTGAGAACCCCTTAGCGAGAGCCAATTCACGTTCGTTGTCCTGCAGTTCAGCTTGTCCCCTACCGTCCGTCCTATTCTAAAAGCATGCACTCTTCGGAAATCGAGACGCCCGCCCTCGTCGTGAACCTGGACATTCTCGAGCGGAACCTTCGTCGCGTGGCGGACTACGCACGCCAGCATGGCCTCAGACTCAGGCCGCACACCAAGACCCACAAGTCCATCCTGTTGGCTAAACGCCAACTGGAATTAGGCGCGGCAGGGCTCACCGTCGCCAAGGTCTCGGAAGCGGAAGTCATGCTCGGGGCCGAACCGGCCGACATGCTGGTGGCTTTTCCCATTGTGGGCCGCGGCAAACTGGCCCGCCTGATGCAAGTGGCCCGCCGCACGGCCGTTACCGTGGCGCTCGACAGCGTAATCGCCGCGCGCCAACTCTCCGATGCGGCTCGCGAAGCCCAAACTCAGGTGGGAGTGCTCGCCGAGTTCGATGCCGGACTGGGCCGCGTCGGCGTGGCCCCCGGAGAACCGTTGCTCCAACTGGCGCAGTGCATTCAAAAACTTCCCAACCTCTCGTTTCAGGGCCTCACGTTTTATCCCGGACACATTAAGGATCTCGATCCCGCAGGCATGCGGGCTCGGGCGGAGCTTTCGGAACTGATCCAGGCGATCCTCGCCGATTTCGCGCGCGCCGGGATCGAGGTTCGCATCGTAAGCGGCGGGTCGACACCCACCCTGTTTCATTCCCATGAAATCCACGGCCTGACGGAAATCCGCCCGGGCACTTACTTATTTAACGACATCAATACCGTGCGCAGCGGCGGTTGCTCCATGGAAGACTGCGCCGCCGGCATTCTGGCCACGGTGGTCTCCACCGCGCGGCCCGGCCAGATGATCATCGATGGTGGGTCGAAGACGTTCTCGTCCGACCGGCCCGTAAACTCGCCGGAAGTGACTTTCGGACATCTTGTCGAAGCCCCCGGCGCGAGCTTCCATAAGATGAATGAGGAACACGGCTTCATCGCCCTGGCGGCGGACGGGCCGGAATTCGCAGTCGGGGATCGCGTGTATGTGATTCCCAACCACATCTGCGTCGCCGTGAATCTTCACGAGCGTGTCTATGGTGTGCGCGGTGAGACAGTAGAAGAGATCTGGAATGTGGACGCGCGCGGCAAGCTGCAGTAGCTCGTGACTCAGTTCACGACGAGCACATCATTTCAATTATTATTTTGAGGGCATTCCTACACAAGTTACATCTAAAGGATTGAGACGCGGTCAGGCATGATCTTTCGGTATTCCTCTTCTGTGCCCACAAAGAATCCGAATTCGATTGTTTTCTCACGGCGCGTGGCTATATGTTCTCCAAAGATCAGACCGTTACCGTTCCAGTAGTCTTCGGCAATCGCCCGCGAGACTCCATTCGCTGATTGGTAATAGCAGTAATGGTTATCCGAGGCCGATCCGGGCACGAGGACGACGTGCGCAAACTGCCGTCGTCGCCAATCCTGTAAACCACCCGGCCGTCCTCCTGGGACATGGCAGGCTGCCCTTCCATGCCGCATCGCAGTCTCACCGATCCGCGATATCCCTCGGGAATCACGATCTTGGTCAGGACCGTAGTGTCCCGCTTCCGAGTAAGTTTAATATCGAGCTTCCACTCATTCGCGGATAAAACCGGCAAGAGCGGTTTCCCGGTAACCGCATCTCTTACGATTCCCGTAATTATTCCGGCCTTAGACCCCAGCGTTACTTCCACCCTCCCCAACGGTTGCTCCGCCGACAGAATGACTCGCGAGAGGGGAAGGTCGGAAAACCAACGGGGATCCTGATACCCTTCGTCTTCCTTACTCGCATAAACCGCATAGTCGCCGAAGCGCAGGCGGTCGATGATGAAATTACCCTGCGGGTCCGTCTCCACATACCGCGCGATGCCTCCCTGAGGCGCTCCAGGAATCCCCGCGAGAACCCTGGCTTGATTCACCGGCATGCCGTCCGCATATAAGACGAGGCCGCGAATCACGCCCACTCCATCGCTGGGCTGCGCCGCCAGAATCACCGCGAAGACAAACATCCAGGCAACCCGTGTTACCACCATGCAGGTATCATATCGCCCCGTGCCGCCGCGCGCCGAGCTACGAATCGCGCGAAGATAGAAAAGGTGCCTGCCATTCCCGCATCTTTGCGAGCTCTCCTTTCCAACCTGATCGATTACGCAGGACTATACCCGCCGGCAGCGCTGCCGTTGCGCCATGTCACCGCGAACTATCAACGGTACCGCGCCTCGGAGCATGGCTGGATGCTCCATCGCCTGGTATTGCCCGTCGCCAAACTGGCGGAAACTACGCTCCAGGACGATTGGCAGGTGACTCTGCTGGTGGACGGAGAACCGGGGCCGCTGCCCGCGCAGGTAGAGACGCTGGAAACGAAACTCACCCATCAGCTCTCGCTGCCCACCTATTGCGAAGGACCCATCGAGCAATTGACCGGCGCATTCGCCAAGGTGCGCACTGGCGGCCTGACTCCGGAAGCCATCCCCACTACCGAAAACCTGGCCAATTTCCTGCAGGACTCCGCCGCGCGCCGCATTCCCTTCAAAGCCACCGCGGGATTGCACCATCCCATGCGATCGCTGCGCCCCCTGACCTACGCCTCCGACAGTCCGCGCGCCATCATGCACGGCTTCCTCAACGTATTCATCGCCGCTGCCTTCGCCTGGTATGGTGAGGACGAACTGCTGCCGGACATCCTCAACGAAGAGGACACCCGCGTATTCGTATTCGCGGGCGATGTGCTGCACTGGCGCGATTACGGGCTCACTACGGTCCAAATCCAGGCAGCACGCGCCGATTTCGCCCACAGCTTCGGCTCCTGCTCTTTCGAGGAACCCGTTGCCGACCTCCGCCAACTGGGATTCCTTCCATGATCGACGGCACCCACGCCCCCCAACGGCGCAGCTGGCTCGAATCCGCCAACCGGCCGGAGAGCGATTTCCCCATCCAGAACCTCCCCTTCGCCACCTTCCAGGAACCGGGCGATGACCGTCCGCGTGCTGGTGTGGGCATCGGAGACCAGGTCTTCGATATCACTTCCGCCCTGAAAATTCCCTCCCTGCAATCCGTCATGGCCATGCCCAAAGCCGCGCGCGTCGACCTCCGCCGGCTCATCAGCGACCTGCTGTCCAAGTATCCCGAACATAGCGAAGCCTTTTTGCTTCCGATGTCCCACGTCGAACTGCTTTTACCGTGCGCCATAGGGGACTACACCGACTTTTACGCCTCCATTCACCACGCCACCAATGTGGGCAGCATGTTCCGGCCAGACAATCCTCTACTGCCGAATTACAAGTGGCTGCCCGTGGGATATCATGGCCGGGCATCCTCCATCGTGCTCAGCGGAACTCCCGTGCAGCGGCCTTGGGGCCAAAGCGTCGAAAACCCTGGCGGTCCGCCGATTTTCGCGCCCACCAGCCGCCTGGACTACGAACTCGAACTGGGCGCCTTCCTCGGTCCGGGAAATTTCCCAAACGAACGCATTGCGGCATCCCAGGCCGGCGACCACCTGTTTGGCGTCTGCCTGCTCAACGATTGGTCGGCGCGCGATATCCAGACCTGGGAGTATCAACCGCTAGGCCCTTTTCTTTCCAAGAGTTTCGCCACGTCGATCTCGCCCTGGGTGGTCACCGCGGAGGCGCTCGAGCCCTTCCGCCGCGATCCCGTCCCGCGGCCGCCTGCCGACCCGCAACCCCTGCCCCATCTGCGGACGGGGCCGGACGACGCTTACGCGATTACGCTGGAAGTGTGGCTGCGTTCCGCCCGGATGTCCGAGCCCATGCGGGTCAGCCGGACTGATTTCGCCGGCCTCTACTGGACGCTCGCGCAAATGGTGACGCATCATACATCCAACGGCTGCCCTCTGCGCCCGGGCGACCTGATCGGCAGCGGCACGGTTTCAGGTCCCGATAAGGATAACCGCGGCTGCCTGCTGGAAGTGACCTGGCGAGGGACCGAACCGCTCGCGCTGCCCACCGGCGAGCTCCGCCACTTCCTGGAGGATGGCGACGAGGTCATCCTCCGCGGCTGGTGCGAGGCCCCCGGATTCCGCCGGATCGGGTTGGGCGAATGTCGCGGAACTGTAACCTCGGCGGCCAGAGAAACGTGAAGCCGCAGCCGCTTTCCGTTGTCTAATGGAAGAGGAGAAATACATGTCCGCTACCGCCTACGATATCGACCCGGCTCACTCCAGCGCCCACTTCTCGGTGCGCCATTTAATGATCAGCAATGTGAAAGGGGAATTCACCAAACTGTCCGGCACAGTGGTGTTCGATTCCGAAAACCCCAGCGCTTCGAAAGTGGAAACCGTCATCGACGTCGCCTCTCTGCATACGCGCGACGAGCAGCGCGATGGACACCTGAAGAGCCCCGACTTCTTCGATGTCGCCAACTTTCCGGAAATCCGCTTCGAGTCCACCAGCATCACGGCGACTGGCGCAAGCGAACACCTGGTAAAGGGCAACCTGACCATCCATGGCGTCACTAAAGAAGTGACATTAAAGGTGGAGGGGCCCACACCCGAGGTCAAAGACCCGTGGGGCAACACCCGTGCTGGCGCCACCGCCACGACGAAAATCAATCGTAAGGATTTTGGACTCACCTTCAACGTGGCCCTGGACGGTGGCGGGGTGTTGGTGGGTGAAGACGTCGCAATTACCCTGGAATTGGAGATGACCAAGAAAGCCGCCTGACCCCGGGAACGATCCATGCCCGATCTCATTTACCTCGTGGCGAACGGCGACCTGCGCCTCTCCGCCAACCGCAACTGTTGGGATGCCCAGCAGAAGGCAGAGCACGCGATCATGGAAGCCATCCGCCGCGAGGGCTTCCGGATCGTGCGGGCGCATCCTTACGATGAAGAGCGCCAGCACGGATTCATCGATAGTCAGAAGCACGGCAATCAGGTATTTCGGAATATTCCTCCGGGGGCTCCGCTGGTGGTCTGCGAAGCAGTCTGGCAGTATAGCCATCATCTGCTGCCCGGATTGGTGAGTCATCGCGGGCCCATCCTGACGGTGGCCAACTGGAGCGGACAGTGGCCCGGGCTGGTCGGCATGTTAAATCTCAACGGTTGTTTGACCAAAGCCGGCGTTCCCTACTCCACTCTGTGGAGCGAGGATTTCGGGGACGATTGTTTCCTGGCCGGATTGCGCCAATGGCTCGGTGGCAGCCCGGTGCAGCACGACACCTCGCATGCCCGCTCGCTGGAATCCTTCCGTCTTCCCGCCGAGGCGTTGGCCATCGGGCAGGAATTAGCCGGCCAGTTACGCCGCGATAAGGCCATCATGGGGGTTTTCGACGAAGGCTGCATGGGGATGTATAACGCCATCATCCCCGATGAGAATCTCATGCCCTTGGGTGTCTTCAAAGAGCGCCTTAGCCAATCGGCGTTGTATGCCGCCATGCGCAATGTGCCCGACGAAGAGGCGCGCGCGGTGCGGCACTGGCTGGATGACAAGGGGATGCATTTTCATACCGGACCGCATCCCGAAACCGATCTCACCGACGGCCAGATTCTGGAGCAGTGCAAGATGTACATCGCGGCTCTACGGATGGCCGACGAGTTTGGCTGCGACCTGATCGGGATCCAGTATCAGCAAGGGTTGAAGGATTTGGCCCCGGCGTCGGACCTGGTGGAGGGTCTGCTCAATAACAGCGATCGGCCGCCGGTGACGGCCGCCGGCAACGGCAGAGTGCTTTACGAGGGCCGGCCGCTGCCGCATTTCAACGAAGTGGACGAATGCGCCGGACTGGACGCGCTGATCACCAATCGCGTGTGGAGCAAGCTCGGGTACGACCCGGAGACCACTCTCCACGATGTGCGTTACGGCGAGCAGTACAACGGCGAGTTCGTATGGGTATTCGAGATTTCCGGTTCGGCGCCGCCGCAGCACCTGATCGGCGGCTATGCCGGGGCGGTGAGCGAACGGCAGCCCGCGATGTATTTCCGTCTGGGAGGCGGTACGCTGAAGGGTATCAGCAAGCCCGGCGAGATCGTATGGAGCCGGATTTATCTGGAAGGCGGCAAACTGCACGCCGATATCGGCCGCGCCAAAGTGGTGGAGTTGCCGCGGGAAGAGACCGAGCGGCGATGGCAGGCCACCACGCCACAATGGCCCATCATGCATGCCGTGATGTATGGCGTGTCACGGGATCAACTGATGGCCAAGCATAAAGCCAACCACATCCAGGTAGCCTACGGCGGCGATGCGCAAGCAGCCAACGCAGCGTTGGCCGCGAAGGCGGCGATGTTCGCCGATATGGGCATATCGGTGAATATTTGCGGCACGGAGCACGGTTTGGCGGAAGTGTGAAGTTTGACTTGGTAGCGCGAAGCGCGGTACCTTGCAAAGAGAGCTCACCAATCGGGCGCGGTAGCCAAGTGGTAAGGCAAAGGTCTGCAAAACCTTTATTCGTCGGTTCGATCCCGACCCGCGCCTCCAGCACTTTTTCCTTTTAAATCAATAACTTCCAATCCTGCGAATTGCCGCGTACCCCTCACGTACCTAGAATAAAAAGAGGGGATATATGCTCACGCTGTACCGCCGCCATTTCGGGAAGTGCGACCACGCGAAGAAGGATGACGAGCCAAGCAAGCCGCGCGGAACCCCTGCATCCGAAAAAGATTCCTGCAAGTGTCCGATCTGGATTCAGGGTACGCACGATGGCGAGCCGGTTCGCAAATCATTGAACACGGGGTCGTGGGCCGCCGCAGAAAAGCTGAAGCGAGGAATTGAGGAAGGTAAGCAAGTCGAGATCGTAAAGCGCGAGGATCGAAGGCCGCCTCGACACCGTAGAGAAGTGGCAGGCCACGTCCGAGGGCAAAGATATCGGTGTTTCGAAGCTCACGTTGGTCATTTTCAACATCATTACGGCGATTGTGGCGGTAACGGCCCTTGTTTTGAAGTTCGCAAAATAAGCCCGTAAAACCTGAACTTTTGCCACTCCCTACCCTTTCACCATCTCACTTTTCTAAAAAAGAGAGACATCTAGGCGGCAGGGGAGCGGGGATTGGAGAATGACTTGTGCACATCGAACCTGTGTAATATGAGCGGGTGAGTAGGGATAAAGTCATTGACCGGATAATCACGCTCGTCGCTGAGAGATACTCGCTATCCCGCGATGATATTTTCGGTCATTCAAAGAACAGACACCTAATTACTGCTCGACGTGAGAT
>Ga0302325_10033628_pt1 | contig 10503 bp, 11 predicted proteins | sample Palsa_T0_2_FD_201948 | JGI IMG/M metagenome (GOLD analysis project Ga0302325, IMG submission 201948) | Peat permafrost microbial communities from Stordalen Mire near Abisko, Sweden - Palsa_T0_2 | ecosystem: Environmental > Terrestrial > Soil > Palsa > Peat permafrost | place: Sweden: Abisko...
TATTAAATCACACGTACAAGATGAAACAATAAGAACTATTCGCGTTTCTGGTACCCGCGGATGCAGCGTTCACAACAAAACTGTGGTCAAACTTTGCGCCGCTCTCGGTGTGAATGAAGATCGCGTACTCGTTGGCACACACGATGGTCCGATTGTAACCAGTGCTTTGAGCTCCGTTTTGCGTGACGACCGTTCGTCTCGATTGAAATCGAGTCGCGATTCTCGCTCACGCATCTCGCGGGGACCGCTGACCGGCACGTGGTTTGGTGAGATTTTCGACAAGAATGGCAAAATTGCAAAATACGACCGGTATAAAGTATCTCACAAGGGCGAGCGGGTGTATTTTGTGAAGGGCCGACGTCTTTTTCCAAAGGACCAACGTAACCGAAGGTTTTATGCGGACGCATGGTTCCGCCAGGGCATCCTTGCTGGTAGGTACAAGCCCATGAACCCGCTGGCCCAGCACCGCATGGGGTCTTTTCTGCTCATGCTGGACCATGATACGAATTCTTTTTCTGGGTTCTATTTGAGAGTGCACGAGCGATCTGAGGGATCGGGAAAGGTGTATCGGTCCATCCAAACCGTTGAATACAGATGGAGTCAAAATGCTAACCCAGAGTACGTCAAGAATCTCAACCGTATTCGGTCTGGAACAACAATTGAGGCTCACTAGGGCAAAAACTTACCGAAGTATGTAATTTTGCATTAGGTCATATCACTTTGGCGAAATCTAAAGGGAACAAGGTCTCATCTCCAAGGAGTCGAGCAAGCTTTGCTTGAGCTTTTGCTAGGGGATAGGATCGTCCCCGCTCCCAATTCCGAATCGTATCAACATCGACACCCATTGCCCGTGCGACATCGGCTTGAAGCAAGCCCAAGCTGGCCCGTAACTGCCAAATACGATAGCCTAATGTTCCCGGAAGCATAGGATATCTCCGTGCCGGAACCAAAACCTTTAGTCGATATGCCTTTAGCGTCAGGTGGCAACTTGGCAACGCACGCAACGGCACGGGGATTCGCATCGGACAATCCGCGCGCCCGGGACCGGTATCTGGATAAGCTCAGCGGGCCGCTGCTGGACCGGATCGATATCCATGTGGAGGTGCCAGCGGTTCCGTATCCGGAACTGACGGGTAAGAATCGGGGCACCGACAGCCAGACGATGCGGCAGCGCGTGCTGGCGGCTCGGCAAATCCAACAGAAGCGATTTGGAAGTGCCACTCTGAACGCGCACATGAACTCAAAGGCGCTGAAAACGTTTTGCGAATTGAGCGAAGGCTGCCTGATCCTCATGAAGCAGGCGATGAACGAGCTTGGGCTGAGCGCGCTGGCGTACGACAAGGTTCGGCGAGTGGCGCGAACAATCGCCGATCTGGAGCAGGCGGAGAACCTTCAGGAACATCATTTGGCGGAGGCGATTCAATACCGATTGCTGGACCGGCGGTTCTAATTAAAAAAATGCTACCGAACTATAAGGCGGATACCCAGGAAATCCTAAGGCACATTCGCTTCGGGCGTTGGCTGAATCGCGCGTTTTTCCGGTCTTAAGGACAGGTTGTTCGTCATCACATAGACAAGCATGAGGGCGAGCATCAGCACCACGACAAACCAGAATCGCCAGTCTCGGTGTGCATGCTTCCAAAAATGGTGGCGAGGGTGGGCGTGATCCCGGGACTTGGATCCTTCACTTTCCACATCATGCTTGTGCGTGTTCATTCAGTTCCTTATTATAACGACTCCACGAATCAGACACCTGCTTCACTGAAATAAAAAACCCACCCGACAAACATCCGACAGTGATCAATTGCGTCGGCTTACTCTGATGGTCTTGTCTGGTCATGTGCAAATCCAATTCAAGTTTTTCCCGACCCCGAAAGCGCGTTGTTCACGATCTCTTGCGCTTCGTTCACAATGGCCTCCAGGTGATGCTCATCGCGGAAACTCTCCGCGTAAATCTTGTAAATGCTTTCCGTGCCGGATGGGCGTGCGGCAAACCAGCCGCTCGCGGTGACCACTTTTAGACCGCCGATGGCGGCGCCGTTGCCGGGAGCGGTCGTCAGCCTGGTGGTGATTGGATCACCGGCCAGCTTCGACTCCTTCACAGCGTCGGGAGAGAGCTTGGCAAGGCGCGCCTTCTGCTGCGGCGTCGCGGGCGCATCGATGCGGGTGTAATAAGGTGTGCCAAACTCCGCCGTCAGGTCACGAAAATGTTCGCCCGGATCTTTGCCGGTGCGGGCGGTGATTTCAGCCGCAAGCAGGTCCATGATGGGGCCGTCCTTGTCCGTCGTCCACACCGTGCCGTCGAGCCGCAAGAAACTTGCCCCGGCACTTTCTTCTCCGCCGAAACAGATCGAGCCGTCAAACAGACCCGGCGCAAACCATTTAAAGCCGACCGGCACCTCGCACAGTTTACGATCGAGCTTGTTCACCACCCGATCGATCATGCTGCTGCTCACAAGCGTCTTACCCACGGCGACCTTCGCCGACCATTGCGGGCGGTGTGTGAGCAAATAGCCAATCGCCACCGCGAGAAAATGGTTGGGGTTCATCAAACCGGCGGATGGGGTGACGATTCCGTGGCGGTCCGAGTCAGGATCGTTGGCAAACGCGACGCGGAATTTATCCTTGAGGCCGATAAGTCGGGCCATCGCATACGGGCTGGAGCAATCCATGCGGATTTTTCCGTCGTGATCAACCGTCATGAACGAAAACGTCGGATCCAGCTTCGGATTGACTACCGCGATGTTCAGCTTGTAAATTGAATTGATCGGTTCCCAATAAGGCAATGCCGCGCCGCCGAGGGGGTCGACACCCAGCTTCAAGCCGGCCATACGAATGGCGTCCATGTCCACAACGTTCCGCAGGTCGTTGATGTAGGGCATAATGAAATCTTCCGCGTGCGTAGTCGCCGCCTTGATTGCGATGACAAATGACACACGCTTCACTCCGGCATTATTCCCGCGCAGCAATTCGTTCGCCCGGTCCTGCACCCAGCGCGTCACATCGGTGTCCGCCGGTCCGCCGTTGGTTGGATTATATTTGAATCCGCCGTCTTCCGGCGGGTTGTGCGAAGGGGTGACGACAATGCCGTCGGCGAGACCGGTTTTTCGTCCTCGATTGTGGACGATGATTGCGCGCGAGATGACGGGCGTCGGGGTCACCCCGTCGTCGGGCTGGATGATCGTCTCCACATGGTTGGCTGCGAGAACTTCCAGGGCGGTGCGCTGAGCTGGAGTGGATAGAGCATGCGTATCCTTGCCCATGAAAAGCGGGCCATCGATTTTCCGGCCTCGGCGATAATCGCAAATAGCCTGAGTGATGGCGAGAATGTGGACCTCGGTAAATGTCCCGCTCAGCGACGAGCCGCGATGTCCGCTCGTGCCGAAGCTGACCAATTGGTTTGGGTCTGACAGATCAGGTCGCCGCTCGTAATACTCACGTTCGAGCCGGAGCAAATCCACCAGCATATCTTTCGGAGCTGGTTTACCCGCGAGTGGTGATATCGCCATATTCGTTGTTAAATCTCGATTCGTCCGCTTAAATATTTGCCGGTTGCTGTCACACATTTAAAATCGACTTGCGCGCCCATATATCTTGATTGGCGTATAGTGCAACCAGCTTTTGACCTGTGTCAAGAGAATTCTTGAGACCGCCCGAGCGCGCGGATGAATGACAAGTTTCGGTGAGTGAGGCAAAAATCGCTGATCTGGAGCAGCCGGACGCCATTCACCATCAGTTGCTTGATCGGCGGTTCCAATTAAAACAAAATGCTACCACCGAGGCGCCAAGAGCGCCGAGGTTAGAGCATTCTCAGTTACGCTGTAGCGCTACAGGTGAACTGAGAACGCTCCAGACAAAAGAGAATTTATGCGGTGCAGATTGAAAAACCTATTTTGGGTATTGTTCTTGGCGGCCTTGGCGTCTTGGCGGTTCGATTTCTGCGAAGTCGCTGTGGCGGCGGTTTATCATGTCAGTCCGCTTGGAGATGATTCGGCAGCGGGCGATGCCAGGCATCCGCTGCAGACGATTTCGCATGCGGCCGATCTGGCGGGGCCGGGGGATGTGGTGCTTATCGCGCCGGGAATTTATCGGGAGTGGGTGGGACTGACCCATTCGGGTACCGCCGACAGGCCGATCACGTTTCAGGCGGAAAAGGAAGGCGCCGCCATCATCAGCGGAGCGGACCCGCTGACGGTATGGACGCCGGTGTCGGATCATCCGGGGCAGTATATCTCGGATTGGCCGTACGATTTTATCATCGATCACAACGCGGATGGGTCGCCGGTGCGCGATCACGGCGCCCCCCCGCCGGTGGGATGCGCGGAGCAGATTTTATGGGAATTGCATCCGTTGCGGCAGGTGATGAATCCGGACGATCTCTCGCCGGGAAGTTTTTGGGTGGACTGGCAATTTCATACTTTGACGGTTTGGCTGCCGGCCGGGATCGACGCCCGAAGCGCACGGATCGAAGGGTGCGCGCGGCCGTCTCTGATTTCGCCGATGGAGAAGGACAATATCTTTTCCGATGCGCGGTACATCACGCTTCGGGGTCTGGTGTTTCGGGATGCGGCGAATTTCGCTCAGCGCGGCGGGGTTATTCTCGGCGCGGACTGGCATGCGGACCACTGCACGGTCGAGGGCAACAATGCGGGCGGGATGACTCTAAATGGCGATAATATTCTCGTCGAGCATTGCATCGTTCAGTACAACGGATTCTCCGGCATCGGCGGATCGGGAGACAATAACACCATCACGGACTGCATCGTGCGGGGAAACAACCGCAAGGGTTTTCCCCCGGGGTGGGAAGGCGGAGGGGGGAAATTTACCAATACCCATCATCTGCGCATCATCCGTCACACCAGTTACGAAAACACCGGGCCGGGAATCTGGCTCGATGTCGACAACGCGGATTATTCCATCACCGATTCCACGTTCTACGGCAACCGCGGCCTCAGCGCCGACTGGGAGGGAAGCGGAATCTGTCTGGAGATCAGCCCCGGCCCGGGCGTGATGTCCAACAACAACATTTACAGCAATACGGGCGCGGGGATTGTGCTGGCCGAGAGTGAACACATTTCCGTCGAGTCAAATACGCTGGTTGACAACGGCAAGGGGATTGAGCTGCGAGCGATGTCCGATCGGGGTAATCATCATCTGCGGTTTGTCGACATCAGCCGCAATCGGTTCAAGGAATGGAGGAAGCAGGCGATCGCGACCAGTTTGGGGGATTGGTCGCCGGCTTCGGTGGCGGAGCGGCAGATCAGGATCGATCAAAATGCGTACGATCCGCCGCGGGACCGGGCATTTTTTTTGTGGGGGGACACGGCGTTGGCGGGGTTGCCGGACGTACGATCGGTCCTGGGGCTGGAAGAGCAGGGATCGATCCAGGAAATTCCATTTGCACACTCGCTGGAGGATATCAAGACGATCGCCGATGCCGACCGTCCCACCATCGCGCAGGCGCTGAAGGATGCGAAGGCCGGGCAGGCGCTATCGATCCCGGTCAATTCGCGGTCGCCGTTGCTGGACGATAATAGCTGCGCTGTTTTCGATCAGGACAATTCATGCGTGGCGGTTGCCCTGCCGACGGAGGAACTCCGGCGGCGAATGCAGGATGCGGTATCCACCACGCCGATGGCCACGGCGGTGTTGCTGGCGGTTCGGATCGATCAGATTCTTCCGCATCAGGATATTCGGGCGACGCTGATTGAAATCAAATAGCGCGGCCCTAGGCGAAAACCCAGGTGGGGTCGTCGGCAGTATTGAAGTACACAGTCGGCACCGGAATATTCAGGAGCCGCAGGTACAGGCACAATTGGCCGCGATGGTGAATCAAATGGTTCAGGCACCAGACACGGTAAACCGTCGCGCGAGGCTGACTCGTCATGATTTGCTGGCCGTTGCGCATCGTCCAGGTTTGGCCATATTTGGCGGGATCAAACCGCGCCACGGCTTCCCGCAACGCGGTTACGTTGCGGTCGAAAAGGTCGAGCAAATCCTTTCGGCTCTTCAGCTCCGACGGCGGCCGCGGAGCGGTGGCGGCATCCAGTCCGTCCTCCCCAATCGCCCCGCGCGCCCAATCCGGCAACGTCGCCACATGAAGGGCCAGGTTGCCCAGGCTCATCGATTTTTCGTGGGGCTTCCAGGAGAAATGTTCCTCGGGCAAGCGCTCTAGAACCTTGCGCGTAACCGTCAGTTCGCGCTCGAGATCACCAAAGATAATCTCCCTGGCGGATGGTGGATTGGGATTCATTCGGATTTTCCTTTCGATCGGTATTCAGGAGTATCTACAACCGAGGGGTTCGAAGCAACGAGAATTGCCACATCATCGTGTGGAGCGTGGCGGACCGGGAACGGCACTCCCACCCTGGGTGCGAGCGCCGGTGCGAGTCAAACGCTGGGTTTCCGTGGGTGATTTGTCGCACATTCGGGCGGACATGGGCGCGTGAGCGGTCTCACGCACTTGAACGCGCGGTATACTGTTGGCAGGTGACCGCGACCACCGCCGAATCCGCGAGGGATGAATGTTACCGATGCGGGTACGATTTGCGCGGCGTTGCCGATCAGCAAGCCTGCCCTGAATGCGGGTTGCTTGCCGAGCGAAGCCGGCGGGTGACTGATGAGCTGCACGATACGCGTCCGCGGTGGTTGCGAAGCTTGTCGTGGGGGATCAATCTCATCCTGCTGGCGATGGTTGTTCCATTAGCCGGGCGATTTGTGACCGCTTTTCTACTCTCTTTCTTTCCTGCGTGGTGGGAATTTTACCTGGATTTGATCGGATTCGATCTCGCTGCGGTATTACTGCTGCTTGGTGTAATTCTACTGACTCGCCCGGAAGGGTACGCGCCGGCCGATCGGACGGACCGCTGGTTGCGGGTTTTGCCGCGGATAATCGTGCTGGTTCCGCTGGTGATGCTGGTGCTTGTGCATGTGGAACTCGAATCGGCCGTCATGTTGTCAGGCACTCTGTACCTGATAGAAAACCGGTTGTTGAACTGGTCGCCCTTATTTATTGCTCTCAGCGCGTTTCTACCAACGCTCCTATTCCTGCATTTGCGCGGGTTGGCCAAGCGTGCTCGCAGCGCGCATTTGGCCGAGCATTGCATGATCGTTGGTGTTGGAGCCTTCGTTTCAATGCTGTACATCTCCATCGTTTCGATCCCTCTGAATAATCCAAATCTCTGGGGCCTGGAATATGGTTGGGAGTTTCGATCAACCGCGTCGCTGCTGATGATGCTCCTGCTGGGCGTCGCCAGCGGCCTTTTCATCCTCTAGAGCATCTATCTGCTCGTGCGCTTTGCCGTGGCCTTCTGGATCGCCGCACGCACATTGCGGCGCAAGTGGTCTCAGGCGGATCGCTCGCTGACGACATGAGAATTGGAAAATACAGGTGACCGCCCAACACCGAAAATGACTATGAGATCTATCCTGCGCATTCTCGCCGCGGTGTTCTTCATCGGGGCGGGCCTGAACCATTTCCGCAGCATGGGATTTTATGAACGGATTATTCCGCCGGGTTTCCCATCGCCGCATGCGCTCGTGATAATCAGTGCCATCGCGGAGGTCGCCGGCGGGCTGGGATTACTCATTCGGCCGCTACGTCGCGCGGCGGGTTGGGGGCTGATCGCGCTGCTGATCGCGGTTTTTCCGGCGAATCTCTATATGACGATGGAGCCGTCAAAATTCGCGGACCTTCATTTGCCCGCGTGGACGTTCTGGGCGCGATTGCCCTTGCAGGCGGTATTCATCGTGTGGGTGTGGTTCGTTGGGCTGCGGAAAATTCAAGATTTATCGAAATTATCGCAATCTTGAATGTCTCTGAGTCACCTGTCGTCAGGATTGATCCAGCGGAAAGTGGCCGCCGCCAATGCGCCGGCCGACAGATTTGCCACCAGGTAAATCCACAAGTTGGACATCTTGGCGATGTGCATTAACGTCACGCCGACGGCGACCGCCGGATTAAAAGCGCCGCCGGAAATTCCCCCGACCGCAAAAGCCATTGTTGCCACGGTGAAACCGATAGCCAGACCGTAGTACGAATTACCCTCGGTGGCCTTGGCCGTGGCCACGTTCAATACGACATAGGCGAGGGCAAATGTTCCGACCAATTCGCAAATCAGCGCCGGCACGATTTTGATGTCGCTCGGCGTGATTGTTGGATTTCCCTTGAGATAAATCGACAGCAGCGCCGCCACCACAGCCCCCAGAATTTGCGAGACCCAATACCACGGCACATCCGAAGCAGGGCATTTGCCGCGCAACCACACGGCGAGCGTAACCGCCGGATTATAGTGACCGCCCGAAACGTGGCCGCCGGCATATACCATGATCATCAGAGCCGATCCGATCGCCAGCGGCGCGAGATTGCCGGCGCCCGGCACGATGACGCACATTCCAATGGTAAGTACCAGGAAAAAGGTTCCGATGAATTCCGTCAAATATTTTTTCATGAAACTCCAAGGGGCCGGGAGTCTTTGCTGAAGGCCAACCGCGCATCCGATAAGAAAGCAGGGAGTATACCCGGAATTTCGCCGATTCCCCGCCAAATTGATGCTTCTTATTGCTCGCAGGTAGAAAGAACCGTATCAACCATCGGCGGCGGAGATAGACTTGGCCGCCGTCAACCCAAAGGAGAAAGCAAATGGATATCAAACGATGCGGTTCTCAGCCATCGGACAAAGGTCCGGCGGATTGGTTCACCGGCACGGTTCGCATCGACTCGCCATTTCAAGGCAGCGATGCGGCGCGTGTCAGCGGCGCGATCGTTACCTTCGAGCCCGGCGCTCGCACGGCCTGGCACACACACCCGCTCGGCCAGACCTTGATCGTGACGGCCGGCTGCGGCCGGGCGCAGCGAGAAGGCAGTCCCGTCGAAGAAATCCGGCCGGGCGATATAGTCTGGTTCCCGCCGGGTGAGAAGCACTGGCACGGGGCGACGGCCACGACGGCGATGACGCACATCGCCATTCAGGAGAAGCTCGACGGCAAGGTAGTGAACTGGATGGAGAAGGTCTCCGACGAGCAGTACCGCGCATAATTCAAGGCATGCGAAACTCAAAGGAAAAACAATGCAAAAGCGAAAACTCGGCAACAGCAATTTGGAAGTGTCGGCCCTCGGCCTCGGCTGCATGGGAATGAGCTTTTCCTACGGGCCGCCCAAGGACAAACAGGGGATGACGGCCCTTCTCCACGCGGCCGTGGATCGCGGCATCACATTCTTTGACACGGCCGAGGTCTACGGCCCGTATATCAACGAGGAACTTGTCGGCGAAGCCCTCGCGCCTTTCCGCAGGCAGCTCGTGATTGCCACCAAGTTCGGATTCGACCTGAGCGGCGCCGATAAGCGGCCGGGCATGGCGGGCTTGAACAGTCGGCCCGAGAACATCAAGCGGACCGTCGAGGGTTCGCTCAAGCGGCTCAAGGTCGAGACGATCGACTTGCTCTATCAGCACCGGGTAGACCCCAACGTGAGGATCGAAGACGTTGCCGGCGCGGTAAAGGAACTGATTCAGGCGGGCAAGGTCAAGCACTTTGGCCTCTCCGAAGCCGGCGTCCAGACGATCCGCCGCGCACACGCGGTCCAGCCGATCACCGCTCTCCAGAGCGAATACTCTCTGTGGACGAGAACTCCTGAGAAGGAAGTGATACCGACCCTTGAGGAACTCGGAATCGGCTTCGTACCATATAGCCCGCTGGGCAAGGGCTTCCTCACGGGCGCGATGAACGAGACCACCAAGCTCGATAGCACTGACTTCCGCAGCACGCTCCCGCGCTTTACGCCGGAGGCGATGAAGGCGAATCAGGCTCTGATCGATCTGCTCGGCAGCACCGCGCAACGAAAGAAGGTGACCCCTGCACAGATTGCTCTCGCCTGGCTGCTGGCCCAGAAGCCGTGGATTGTTCCGATTCCCGGCACCACGAAGCTGCATCGCCTGGACGAGAACATTGGGGCAGTTTCAGTCGAACTTACACCGGACGATCTCCGCGAGATCGACAGCGCGGCTTCAAGAATCGCGGTACAAGGCGCCAGATATCCCGAAAAGCTGGAGCAAATGACCGGTCGTTGAGCAGCGCCGTGATTTCAAATGCGCCGAGTGGACGTGCGCCTTAAACTTCAACCGGAATACGGCCGGATTCAGCGCTCGGGTTCAACGCCTCGGGCGGTGATGCCATCCTTTTGCCAGACCGCTGCCTGCGACGCTCGTTTTAGAGCGATTTTCATCTGACTGTAGCGTATTTGTGGATTCTTCCTCGGCACGTTACAAATTCAACCGTCCAAAACGCCCATGGCGCGGGCGGTTTTCGCCGATTCCATCCGAAATATCTCCACGAGGAGCGAAGCATGAAATCCAGCGGGGCGAGTTTATCGCTGTTGGCCGTCGCGGTTTTGGTGATCTGGGGATCGTCCGCCAACGCCCAGGACAATGTCAGGGACGGAGCCGAGCCGATCGTCAACTCCATCGATCCTTCGATGCTGACCTATGACTATCTGGTCGATGGGAA
>Ga0302325_10033629_pt1 | contig 10503 bp, 11 predicted proteins | sample Palsa_T0_2_FD_201948 | JGI IMG/M metagenome (GOLD analysis project Ga0302325, IMG submission 201948) | Peat permafrost microbial communities from Stordalen Mire near Abisko, Sweden - Palsa_T0_2 | ecosystem: Environmental > Terrestrial > Soil > Palsa > Peat permafrost | place: Sweden: Abisko...
CTGGCGAAGCGCATCCACTTCCCGACCCTCAATGAGAGGCTGGGCAACCCGCATGAGTTCCGAGACACGTTTCCAGCGTCTCCACCACAGTGCACACACAGCAACAAATCCGCACAGCCAAACTGCGGCCAAAACAACCAGCAGTTGAGACGCCGGATACGAACTGTGCGCGAATGGCCGGGCAGCGGCAGCAGTTCCCGTAAAGGGCTGACCAGCCTGTTCAACGATGGAGTAGAAGTCCGGATGCGCGGTAACCGCAATATGGGGCCTGCCCAGCATGTTGCCCAGGCCGATCAACAGCGAAAACGGAACTAGGAATTTGATCGAGGCCGCCAGCCATAAGCCAAAGCGGATTTGCGCCTGACTCCTTCGAAAAGCCAACGTCAGAGCAGCGATGGCGACTGCAAACCACGACGATTGCCACACGTGATTGGCAATCATAGGCGCTGCCTTTGTGCTTGCTTCCTGCAGCAACTTCAATATCATGATTTGTCCCTCCGCTCCAACTTCCGCAGTGCCTTTTCTGCATCCTTCACGTCTTCAAGCGTCAGTTTGCCGGATTCAACCAGGTGGGCCATCAAGGGTTGAGTGCGTCCGCCGAAGAGTGCAAGCAGGTCGTCGATCAACCTGCGCTGTGCGGCGCTCCTGGAGACAGCGGCGGCGAAGATGTGGAAGTTTCCGACCTTCTTGACGCGGCGAACAATCTCCTTGGCTTCGAGCCTGTAAACAGTGGTCTGGATCGTCGTGTAGGCCGGCCTCTTCTTCGACGGAAACGCCTCTTGGATTTCTCGGATGGAAGATTCGCCATGGGTCCAAAGCGCCTCCATGATTTCAAATTCAAGTCTCGACAATTTGGGCTCTGCCATTTCTTCCTCCTACATCTGTCATATTAACTACTACAGACGTTTGTTATTGTCAAGACACTTTCTTTATTTGTGTTCCCGGCGATGTCCACCGACGCGGAGAAGCGGACCTTCCGGTGCGATAAACTGTAGGAGTATGGACGTTCCTGAAAGCTCCACAGCACATGCTCCTGCTGCTCATGCCGCGACCGATCCGGCGCGGGCGGCGGAATTGTTTGAGCAGTCGGTGAGCATCATGGCGCGGCTGCGTGCGCCTGGCGGCTGTCCCTGGGACCGCGAGCAGTCCTTCGATTCCATTCGCAAATACACGCTGGAAGAGACCTATGAAGTGTTTGACGCCATTGAGCGTCGCGACTTTCCGCATCTGGCCGAGGAACTGGGCGATCTGCTGCTGCAGGTTCTGTTTTATGCGGAGATGGCGGCCAATGAAGGGCACTTCACCATTGCGGAAGTGCTGGAACACCTGAACAACAAACTGGTACGGCGTCACCCGCATGTGTTTGGCGAAGAGGCTTCGCGTGCGGCGGGAAATCGGGCTGATGTTGATGCTGCGGTCGAGGGTTCATCGGCGGCTGTCTTGCGCAACTGGGAGGAGATTAAGGCAGCAGAAAAGGCATTGCATGCAGCGAGCGCGCCTACTGCTCAGGGGCCGCCGGTATCGAGATTGGATGAGGTGCAAAGGGCCCTGCCGGCCCTGGCGGAGGCAACGAAACTCGGCGCCAAGGCGCAGAAGGCGGGATTCGACTGGCCGAGCTGGCGGGATCTGCTTCCCAAGTTGGCGGAAGAGACCGCGGAACTGGAGGCTGAGGCTGCTTCGACGGACCCAGGGCAGAAGCATCGTGTGGAGGCGGAGTTGGGCGATCTGCTGTTTACCGCTGTAAATCTGGGCCGGCACCTGGGCGTGGATGCGGAGATGGCGCTGAGGGGGTGCAACCGGCGCTTCCGAGATCGATTCCGGGAAATGGAATTGGCATCGACGCGGCCGCTGGAAGAGCTTTCACCGGCCGAGCTTGAGGAGTTGTGGGCGGGTGCGAAGCGGAAGCTGGAGGATGGATTGTCCGCATCTGGTGCGGTGGAGCGGCGATGATCGTGATTCGCAGTTGCAGCGGTCAGGATGAGCTGGAGGCGTGCGTGCAACTCCAGGTGGAAACCTGGGGCTACGACCCTACGGATGTGATTCCGCGCAAAGCGTTTCTGGTATGGCAGAAGGTGGGCGGACAAGTGATCGGGGCCTTCGACGCGGAGATTGCAGGCTCCGCGCCTGAGGGAGGGCCGGAGTCGCTGGTGGGTTTTGTACTGTCGCTGCCGGGAATTAAAGCCGGCGCGGGTGGTCCGCAGCCTTATTTGCATTCGCACATGATGGCGGTGAAGGAAGGCTACCGCGACAAGGGTCTGGGCATGCAACTCAAGCTGGCGCAACGCGAAGAAGCGCTTGAGCGCGGAATTCGTCATATTGAGTGGACCTTCGATCCGCTGGAGATAAAAAATGCGTTTCTGAACATTCGCAAATTGGGAGCTATCGCCCGCAGCTACTTCATTGATTTCTATGGTGTATCCTCATCTCGACTGCAGGGCGGGCTTCCGACGGACCGGCTATTGGCGGAGTGGCGGCTCGATTCGCCTCACGTGAATGCAGTCCTTTCGGGGCGCGCAGAGAGCCAGTCAGCGAATACACTGGAGATTGAGGAGCGGGTTCTGGTTCCCGCCGCAATCTACGGGTGGAAGGCCACCGAGGCGGGCCGGGAGCGGGCTCTTGAAGTTCAGTTGAAGAATCGCGAGAAGTTTCAACGGGCATTTTCTCAGGGGTTGACGGTTGTCGGGTTTGTCCGCGATGCGGAAGGAAATGGAATCTTTGAGCTGGGGCAGCTATCCCAGTTGGAGTCATCTCCCTAAGGAATTGGAAGACAATGAAGATCGATGCAATCATCCTGCGCGAACTGCACCTGCCACTGGTGCGACCCTTTGAAACCAGCTTTGGCGTCACCACCAACCGGAGGATCGTTCTGGCCGAAGTGCGGTCAGAAGGATTGACGGGGTGGGGAGAGTGTACTGCCGGGGAACGGCCGTTTTTCTCGGCTGAATCGACTGACAGCGCCTGGCAGGTGATCGTGAACGAGCTTGGGCCTATGCTGGCCGGCGCTGCGCCGGAACATGGGGGAGACTGCCAGAAGATCTTTCGGCTGGTGCGCGGTAACCCCATGGCCAAGGCGACGCTGGAAAATGCTATCTGGGATCTTGAAGCGCAGCGCGAGGGGATTTCTCTTTCGCAGTTGCTCGGCGGTGTGCGCGACACCATTCCGTGCGGCGTGTCTCTGGGAATTCAAGCGACCATTCCTGACCTGATGGCGATCATTGAGCGGGAGCTTGCGGCCGGCTATCAGCGGATCAAGCTGAAGTGCAAACCGGGCTGGGATACGGAAGTTTTTGAGCGGGTGCGGAACCGGTGGCCGGAGATCATGCTGAGCTGCGACGCCAACTCGGCATACAGGTTGAGAGACGCGGATCGCCTGGTGGAGTTCGATGCCTTCGATCTGCTGATGATCGAGCAGCCGCTGTGGCACGACGACTTCTATTACCACTCCATGCTGCAGAAGCGGCTGGAAACGCCGATCTGCCTGGATGAGTCGATACGCAACCGGCGCGACGCTCTTGCAGCCATCGAGATGGAGTCGTGCAAGATCATCAACATCAAGCTGGGGCGCGTGGGCGGGTTCTCAGAAGCGATCGCGGTGCACAATGCGGCGCAAGAGCGGGGCATTCCGGTATGGTGCGGCGGGATGCTGGAGGCGGGCATCGGCCGCTCGCACAACATTGCGCTTTCGACGCTTGAAAACTTCTCGCTGCCGGGGGATGTGTCGGCATCGGCGCGCTACTGGCGCGAAGACATTGTTGAGCCGGAGATCACTGTGTCTTCGGCAGGTGAGATAGCGATTCCGGATACGCCGGGACGTGGGTATGAGGTGCGCACGGAATTGGTCGAGAAGCTGACCGTGCGCAAGGAGCAGATTCGAGCGTTTGAGTTGGTGGGATAAGGCGGCGGAGGCCTTTAACCAACGGCCTCTCGCCTTTGCCGCGGCAGATTCTTTACTTCTTGCTTATAACGGTCACGATCTTCGATGCGCTGGTTTTGTACGTGCTCGACCCGTTGTAGAACGCTAAGAACCCAATCTTTCCCGGAATCCCAATATGGCCAGATAGCTTTGCGACTCCAGCAACCACGGAGGATTTTCCAATTTCCTGAAAAGGATCTGTCGGGGCTTTTCTGCCGTAGAAGGTTACGGTCCCCTTCGCTTTTGAGGGTGTCACCGTCGCCGTCAGAGTTATCTTCTTGTCCTCATTGATAGTCGACGCCGATGCCTTGAGAGCGGTTTGCGTGCCTTTTTTCGCGAGCTCAGGCGATCTCTCTGAAGCCATCGAAGGGAGCGAGTGAGCAGCGAAAAGGCAGACGGTCAGCAGCGCAAATGCCGAAACCAATCTTCGTCCTCGCGTACGACTTGCGGTTGTGCCATTTGAGGCGGTTGACGCGGTTGGTATTGGTCTCTTTTGCAGGCGAATCATTGCAAGCATGGTCTCTGGGGCCTCCTCGGATGAATTCCGATGCGCCGAGAGTACACCGACGCTCTATCGAGTGGCAAGGCCAGTTTCAATTGGCAGAAAACGAAACGGGCGGTTTCGTGTAACTTCGGTGCACGGTCAGGTTACCGGGGATTCGGCGTCGAGTTCGGCTATAAGGCCCTTGGACGCGTGCATTCAGCAATCTCGATGAATGTGACTGTGTTATCCGGCCACCAGGGCATCCTCGGCGCGGGCAAACGTGTACGGGCCTTCAGGCACGAGCGCTACGCGCGCATTTGGCGGGAGCCCATCGAGCGTGGCCGCGACGGCCTCTTCAAGGCTGCTGTACGCCCTGTCTGCCAAAAGCCCAAGCGACCCCTTCGAAACCCCTGGCGTGAAGAAGAACAGTTCAAACTTCTGGGCAGTCAGCGCAAGCTTCTCGAGTTGCCACTGATCAACCTCGACGGCAGAGGTTCGAATCTCCTCCAGAAAGACCTTGAAGTCTTTCAGCCCAGAAAGCTTGCGGGCGAACTCGGGCGAGCCAACCCCTTCAGCGCACTGGGCGACGATGAGGATGCGGCCGCCTGGCTTGACTATGTGCGTTGCTGCCGTAATCCCTTTCACGCATTGATAGAACGTCAGGTCAAGCGGGTAGCCGGCAGAACTGGTAATCACAGCATCCATGGGCTCATCGAGACGCTCGAGGCAGGTTTGCTCGACAAATGCCACGCCCGCGGCATGGGCCTTGACGGGGTCACCGGCAAAGGCGCCGGAGATTTTGCGGTCTTGTGTAAGGGTTACGTCGAGCATGAAGTCGTGGCGGGCCATTCGCGCTACTTCAAGCAGTTCGGCATGGAGGGGATTGCCGGCGATGGATCCCTCTGTCGCCATGGGTTCGCGCATGAAGCGGGGCGAGTGTATGACCTTGATGGTTTCCTGCGCCGCCAGGCCGGGCGCAATCAGCTTGCGCCCACCGCTGAAGCCGAGCATCAGGTGCTGCTCAATGAAGCCGAGCGTGATGTGCAGATCGGCGGCCATAAATCGCTGGTCGATGTAGACCGGCGTGCCGCGGCCCGTTGTGCCGAGGTGGATGTGCTCAGCAAACGCTTTGGCGTCGTGGCTGACGATGTGGTACTTGGCCGCGATTTCCGGCCCGACAATGGTGTTGATCTCGTCCTCTGTGGCGCCGCGATGCAGGCCGGTGGCGATCAAGATGGTGATGCCGTCCGCTGGAATGCCCGCCTGGTGCAGACGGTCGAGCAGCGGCGGAAGCGTAACCCAATTCGGCGCGGGGCGCGTAATGTCGCAGACCGAGATGGCGGCAGTCTTTTTCCCAGCCGCGAGTTGAAGCAGCGGCGCGCACCCGATGGGGGAGTCCAGTGCCGCATAGAGGGCTGCCTGCTCATCGTCCAGCGCTCCTGCGGTGTGGCTCATGATCACCTGGCTTCGGAATCCATCTGGAATCGAGACTTCAATTCCGGCTTTGCCAAACGAGAAATGTGCTTTCATGCGCTTCCCTCCGACCGCCTTGCAATCACTGCGGATAGTCTTCCTTGAACATAAGTCTACGTTCTTTTGGTGCAATTTGCTGGTCTTGTTAACCAACCTGCTGGTTCATCCGTTGTGTATGCAGAAGAGCTTGAATGGCTTCTTCGAGAAGAGGAAAACGCGAAATGCTCAAAATTGCCCACTTCCTGCCCAGGCTTCTTGGTTCTCTGGCCGTGCCCGCCGTGCTGTGTGCGGTGATTGCTGCCGCTCAAACTGCGCCCGCGCCCGCCCGTCCCGCAGCTCCGGCCCGGGCCGCTGTGGCCGTTCAGGTTGCAGCTCCTGCTGTTCCGGTGAGCGACCACGATCTGGCGATTACGCAGGAACAACTGATCAAGCTGCTGCGGCTGAGCCCTACGCTGACCACGGTCGTGGCGCGCGACCCGTCGCTGCTGGCCAACCAGGATTACGTGAGCCATAACAATCCACAACTGGCGGAGTTTCTGGCCGCGCACCCTGAGATCGCGCGCAATCCGGATTTCTACCTCTTTACTCATGTGCGCTCAGATGACGGGGGTCCAGACGAGGCGCTGGAGCGCGCTGTTTGGCCGCAGCTGGTGCCACGGAACGACTCCTGGTCTGCCAACGATGTAATCGGGCCCATCGCCGCAATGCTGGCGTTTGCGTGCTTTCTGGCTGCACTCGTGTGGCTCGTTCGTCAGTTCCTTGAGAACCGACGCTGGGGGCGCATTTTCAAGTTGCAAAGCGATGTTCATGGCCGCTTGATCGACAAGTTCAGTTCAAACCAGGAGCTTGCCGGCTACATGCAGACCGAGGCAGGGAAGCGCTTCCTTGAGGCTGCGCCGATCCCTGTGGCCTTCGACACGGAGCAACGCATGCCCAACGCAGTGGCCCGCGTGCTGACACCGCTGCAAATCGGGATTGTTCTGGTTTTGCTGGGAGTGGGATTCTTCCTGCTGCGGCATGTGCGCACCGAGATGTACGAACCGATGCTGGTGCTGGGCACTGTTGCGCTGATGCCCGGCCTGGGCTTTATCATCTCCGCAGGGATTACATGGGTTCTGGCTGGCCGTCTGGGCCTGATCCCGGAGAGCCCGGAAGCCAGCAACCGCCTGGCACAGACTCGCTTTGGATCCGGTTCCGGGGATGGCCAGTGAGCCGGAATGGCAGCCAGTCCGTTCAGAGAGCCAATGCCGATGTCTTGGGAATCCATATTTCCGAACCTGATTGCCGGCGACGCGCCGCATGCGACCGAGCTGGCTCGAAGTCTGTCAGCAGAAATGCTCATGGATAGCGAGGCGTTTGCTGCGTTCTATAGCCGTTCGGCACGGCCGTTGTGGGCTTACCTGGCGCGCGTCTCCGCCGATCCGGCCCTGGCTGACGACCTGATGCAGGAGAGCTTTGTGCGCTTTCTGTGCGTCTCGCGGCCGGAGTTGTCTCTAGTTGAGGGTGAAGTCGCGGCACGGCGCTATCTTTTCCGCATTGCCACCAATCTGCTTCGCGACCACTGGCGGCGGCCCACGGCGGCCTCCATCGAGGAACTCCCTGAGGAGCTCTTCGCGGCGCCTACAAACGCTGGTCAGGCCGACTCGCAGACGATTCTTGGCCCGGCGCTTGCCCTGATGCGTCCGCGCGACCGGCAGATTCTTTGGCTGGCCCACGCGGAGGGTTACTCGCACCGCGAGATCGCTCAGATCACAGGCCTGGCCAGTGCCAGTATCCGGCTGCTGCTGTTTCGTGCGCGCCGCAAGATTGCTCGTATTCTGCTCATGCAGGCGATTCTGCCAGTAGACCGCGAGCAAGATTTGCAGCCAGGCGAGCTGAACGCGAAGGCGGTTCAGCCTAAGACGGCTGCAATCTACCGGAGGCCGTTATGACCCTGCGCCCCTGCCCGCGCCAACCCGAAGTTCAGGAACTGCTGGTCCGCGGCCACTGGCCCCACGCTTGCTCTGTGGAGCTCCGGTCTCATCTTGCCGGCTGCCGTTCCTGCGCCGAACTGACCGTTGTCGCTCAGGCCTTCCAACGGTCTCGCGCCACCGCGGCCGCGCAGGCCCAGCTCCCGGCTCCCGGAGCGATTTGGTGGCGCGCCCAGCTTCGCCGCCGCAACGCAGCCGTCGAGCGCGTGGGCAAACCCATTCTTGGCGCATACGTGTTTGCTCTCTCGATGACAGTTCTGGTGGGCGCAGTTTTTGCCATCACCCAGGCGCGGCACGGCATCCACTGGCTCGACTGGCTTGGGCAGTCCCAAGACTCCGCTACTCATTTCCAATGGATCAATGCGTTGATGCCGTGGAGCCCTGGTTGGAGCCTCACCCTGCTCATTCCTGTTCTGGCCACGCTTGCTCTGCTTGGAGCAGTCGCCGTGTACCTGGCGGCGGAACGACAATAGGTTGCAAACAAGCAGGCGACAGCTGAATGTGTATCTGGACTGGAGCCTAAAGTAACGCATATTATTTTTTTCCTCAAGCTTTTATCCTTGACGCAATAAGCCGCATCCTGTCTTCTCAAGCAACTGAACCTTATTCACTCCAGCGGAAAACACGGCTGAGCAATTTCGTGTGCGAACTCACGAGGAGAGCGGGTGAGGCGGTGACCGGCAATGGACGTGGGGAAGCGTCCCCGCAGTAACGTCCATTAAGCGAAAGCCCGCGCCGCCATGCACGATTCCCTTGCGCGCCATCGATACCGGTTTCGGATCGAGACGCGAAGTCCGTTGGTCGGAGGGGTTCGTGCTCAAGCGTGGCGTAGACATCGCCCTGTCGGGCGTGTTGCTCATCGTGTCATTGCCGCTTCTGGCAGTGGCCGCACTCGCAATCAAATTGGATACCGAAGGGCCTGTCTTCTTTTGCCAGGCGCGCGTTGGCCGGAACTCCAGGCGATTTCAGATATGGAAGCTGAGAAGCATGCGCATATCCGGCCTGGGCCGTGGCTATACTCTCAGTGAGGATCCGCGTGTAACTCGCTCAGGACGTTGGCTGCGCCGGCTCAAGGTGGATGAACTGCCGCAATTGTGGAATGTGTTCCGCGGTGAGATGAGCATGGTGGGCCCTCGCCCGGTGGTGCCTGAGCTGGCGCTTGAGTACCGGCAGGCCTATAAACAACTGCTCAAGGTGCGGCCAGGACTGACCGACCCGGCTACGCTCAAGTATTGCCACGAGGAGCAGTTTCTGCTGCTGGCGCCCGACCCGCTTCTGTACTACAAGACAATCCTGGTGCCGGACAAGCTGCGCCTCTCCGCCGCCTACCTGGAGCGCGCCAATTTCTTTAGCGATCTGGGCGTATTGAGCGGAACGGCCATGGCTCTTGTTCCTATCAACTGGCTTCAGCAGTTCATTCGTGCGCTGCGTGCCAAGCCCACCAACTCAGCGGAGCAGCTTTCCCCCGAGCAGGTGCAAAGTGTCGAGGGCCGGCCGTCCCTGGGAATCTCCGATCGTGGAGATTATGATGGTGCGACTTCGCTGTTCTGAAGCTGGCGCAAGTGTGTTGCTTGTCACGTGTGTGGGTAAGTGCCGGCTTGGTATGATTAGAGGCGAAAACAAGATGCCGAACGCACGGATGGAACGGCAAGGAGATTGTAATGCCCGAAGCAAATACCTTCAGCACGATTCCCACAAGGATTCTTGTGCCCATTGACTTCAGCCCCTCATCGCATGCAGCGCTAGAGTCGGCTGCGGATCTTGCGCTTCATTTTGGCGCTGCGCTTCATCTTGTGCATGTGATCCCGATGTTTCCTGCAACGACCTTCCCTGACTTCATTCCTGAAACCAAGTTTCTTGAGGAGGCCAGAAAGAAGGCAGACGGGAAATTTGCGGCAGCCATCAAAGATTTGACAGCCAAGGGAATCAAGGTGGGTTCCAGTGTGGAAGAGGGCGACGATGTTTCCAGTGCCATTCTGGAAGCGGTAGAGCGCGAGAAGGCCGACATGGTTGTGATTTCGACGCACGGGCTCACGGGCTGGCATCCGCTGGTGTTCGGATCGATCGCCGAGAAGGTGATGAAACTTGTTTCGTGCCCGGTATTGCTGCTGCGGACGCCCAAGCCGGCGAGCAGCGCTAAAGTCGCTTCAGGCCGTTTGATGGAATGGTGGTAGGTTGCTGGGGTTGGGTGGGGAGATCATTTCCACATGCGCCCCATATCGCTTTTCCCTTGATCCATGGTTAGATTGAAGGGCACAATCTGCTGCGCCTTTACGTGGACAACGCCATCCTGATTCTGCAACTTTCCTGCGATGGAGAGAAACCGGTTGCGCGTGACGATGAGGCGATTCTGCTCAAAGACGTCAGGCGCGACGATGATGTTGGCGATGCCGGTTTCGTCTTCGAGTGAGAGAAAGACGAAGCCCTTGGCGGTGCCCGGGCGCTGACGGCAGATGACGCGCCCTGCGATTCGAACGCGACGATCGGTGCCGCACTCTTCAAGTTCCTGTGCTGACAAGAAGCCTTGCCGGTGCAGATTGGCGCGCTGCCAGGCCATGGGATGCGGGCCGGTGGTAATGCCGGTGCCGGCATAATCAGCGGCGAGGCGCTCGTCGTCGGTCATCTGGAGCAACAGATTTTGGGCTTCGGCTTGATCTGGTGAG
>Ga0302325_10033630_pt1 | contig 10503 bp, 10 predicted proteins | sample Palsa_T0_2_FD_201948 | JGI IMG/M metagenome (GOLD analysis project Ga0302325, IMG submission 201948) | Peat permafrost microbial communities from Stordalen Mire near Abisko, Sweden - Palsa_T0_2 | ecosystem: Environmental > Terrestrial > Soil > Palsa > Peat permafrost | place: Sweden: Abisko...
GCGGCTCCCGACGAGGAATTCGAGGTCTGGCGAGATCTCTGAGGGTCTGGAGATCCTCAGGACAGCCGGCGAGGACGCCGGCGCTACGGTTTTGGGCTCCGTGTGAGAAATCCATGCTAGCCCTTGAAGCACGCAACCTTCGTTCCGCACGACGCAGTCCTGAGCTTTTCGTTGGATCACTAGAATCCGTTCTTTGTTTCGCTCGCCCCTTGCGCCCTCAGCGAGAAATCCGCCGTCGCGGAACTCTGGTAGATCACAGGATGCTGCCGGCCGCCGCTCTCGGCCGCCAACTGTGAGACGCTCTTCGACACTTCCGCGTAGACCTGGCTCATCGGCGTATTTCCTTTGCCGGACTTCAAAGCCTGCAGCAAAAAATACGTGAAGTAGCCGTGACCCAGCTTGGCGCTTTCCAGTGATTCTTCGTCTGACTGGCTCGCCGCCAGCACGATGCGGCCCGTCCCCTGCCCCATCTGCTCGAGCATCGCGTGGGAAGGCGCTGCCTTGACAGCCGCACTCTTCGCCGCGGACGCCTGATTGTCCACAGATCCCCCGCTGTAACACGTGTCCAGCACCACCAGAGTGCGCAAGGCCTTCATCCGCGTCGCCACGGCATCGGCCAACTCCACCATGGGAAGCGCGGACCCGTACATCGCGTCCTCATCGAAGTTGCCGCCGTCGTACATTTCCGTGTCATACGTGATCAGATAGTTGACGCCGCTCACGGAGTCCAGACTCCGTGGCGAACCGTGGGTCGCCACATAGATCACCACAAGGTCGTTTGGCTGCGCGCTGCGCGCAATCCAGTTGAGCTGTTCCTTGATGTTCCTGGTGGTCGCCTCTGCGTTGGTAATCTCCCGCACATTTTCCGCCGGAAACCTCCCAATCTCCGGATCCTTCAGTTCTGCAGCAAATGCATCAGCATCCTGCGTGGAGAAGTTCAGCGAAGGAATCTCCTTGTCGACGAATTTGCTGATGCCAACCACCAGGGCCCATTTGCTCTCGACGGGCCCGGGAACCACTGCCGGTGGCGGAGCCTTCGGCTGCGGGCTCTTCCCCGATGCCTCCAAGTTGAATCCCCGTGACGCCGGCGTGGCAAGAATGAACGGGTTCAGGCCTTGCTGCAGAGCCTCCGACCCAAATTCTCGCGCCTGGCCTAATGCATACACCACTTTTGGCGGGTGATTCAGCTTCGCCTCAACCAGTGAGCGGTAATACCACGCGTCTCCTGATTCGGCGCACAGATCGATCGCCCGCCTCAGTAGCTGATCCGCGTCTTCAAGATCGTTCGATTCGCTATCGGCGCGAAGTCGCTCCAGCGCCTGCACAACGACGTCCTTGGCGGTGTAGCAGCTCTCGCCCGCTCGCTTCTGCTCCCCACGCCGCTGTCCCCCATTCGCGCCCCCCATAGGAAGGGAGAGCGTCAGCAGGACGAGAGTGCAAACGATTCGTCGCATCGCTCTATCGTCTCTTCACCGGCGCCGACTGGACGTTGCGAGTCTTGTTCTTCATCGCCATGATGATGTTTCCGTTGACGCCCCCCTTGCTGAGCGCGATCTGGCCTTTGGGGCTCAGGTCGAAATTCACAGCGGGTGCATTCTGAATCGTGTCCAGAATGTTTTTCTCGTCCAGGTGCGCGGTCACCATGTCGATCACGTCACTGTTCGTCATTGCGCCTTCCGCAGGCTTCTCTGTGAGTTCCGAGCTCAACGGCGGTGCGTTCACTTCCTTCGTCAATTTGCCTATATCTTCGTAGTGCTCCAGAGCCGCCTTGATGCGTCCCTGTGAATCGAGAAATTCCTTATCTTCTGGATCTGCATCGAGCGCTTTGCCGTAGGCGATGCTCGCCTCGTTCAGATATTTCATGGCAGCCTTATGATCGGTGGCGTCATAAGCCTGCCCCTCGTTGGCAACGCCGATGTCGTACTGCCTGTAACCTTCCGCCTTGGCGTCGGCGAATGGCGTCATCTCCCCAAGCGCTTCGCGGTAGCGCGGCCACAGACCGTTCTCGGCCAACTTGTCCGGTCCGGTCAACGGTCCGCCCACGGCCAGAGGTACGGTGATCACCTCTTCCGTGTTGACCAGGTAGGCCGCGATCTGCCGGGCGACATCGTCTACCATGTAAGTCTGTGCTTCGTCCGTTGTCGCAAACCTTGGCTTGGTGGTCGGCTGAAAATTGTTCTGCGATTGCGTCTTCGTTGCCTCGTCCTTAATTCTCTTCAACTTATCCATTAAGCTTTTGCCGCTCGCCTGATCATTTGTTGGCGCAGCCGTCCTGTTAAACACCTCGTTGACCTTCGTTGTCGCGATGTCCGACTTCACCACCATGCGACTTCGCGGCTCTGAGATTCGAAAGTCGACAGATAGATCGCCAATCATCCTCGTTACCAACAAACCGTTCTCGGTCACTTTTGAGAGCGCTACCACATGACTCTGCGATACTGTGGCCTCGATCAGCAGGTCCGGATTTGTCCCGCCTACCTTGATCGTCGAGTCGCTCTGCGTCAGTTGCTTCTCGATGGCGATCGTCAGCACCCCATCCTTGGTCTGGACCTGCACAGATTTTCCGCGCGCATCGAAGACGGGTGGAAGTTTGCTGCGCAGTGTGACGGTTCTCTTCGATAACAAACCGAACTTAGGGCCGCCAGTTTGCGCACTTGTGCCCGGAACGCAAACGATGGTGGAAAGAGTGAAGGCCACACAGCGGGCTGCCTTCGAAGCAGGGTTGGGAAAACGCATAACACCTCTCTGTGCATGCAAGATCAGCGCGCGCAAAACAGCACCAAGGGAAGTTATCAAGCCAGCGGACGAGCAATCTGGATGTTTTCGGGGGGACCAAACCGCCAACTGACGGATGCCGAAATTGTCCGGTAGGCAAACTCGTCTGTCAAGTTAAACCCGCGCTAGCACGCGCTTTTGCAATCGCCTTCGCCTCAAAACTCCGTCACGCTCAGCGCGTTTCCATCCGGATCCTTGAACCATGCAATCCTCGCCCCGCTCGGCGCCGTCCATATTCCACGCGGCTCCGTGTCGTTCATCCCCGGAAAGCGCAACATCTCAACACCGGCCGCGGTCAGCTTGTCCACCGTAGCCTCAATCGACTCCACATCCCACCCCAGCACGGTAAACGGATCCGGATTCAGCTCCCGCACAGTCGCCACGCGCAGCATCGTCCCATTCGCATCGAACACCAGTGCAAAGGGCTTGGCGTCTTCCACCAGCCGCAGTCCCAGCACGCCTTCATAAAACGCTCGCGCCTTCGCCGGATCAATCGTCGGCACAAACGCCACCAGCTTGCTCGTGCCTAGAATCGATTCCTGCGTCATCGTGTACCACCTCTCAAAGCGCTGTCATCCTGAGCGAAGCGCAGCGGAGTCGAAGGATCTGCGGTTGCTTCTCTGCTCTACCGTACGCCGATACTCGGGCGCAGGCCATCCCTGTCCCCTACCTCTTCATCAGCTCCACAAACTCCTTCTGGAATCGCGGCAGATCCAGATCTACCTGCGCGTGCACCAGCCTCACCCCCGTCGCCGGCTTGAACTTCTCGTCCCACGTCAGGGTTTCTCCATAGGTGGGCCCATGGCTGAGGTCCACGTCCATATAGAGCACCCTCTCCTTCGTAATAATCCCCGGATCAAGCCACGCGCACGCCGTCAGCTCGTCCCACAGGTAATAGCGGTCCTGGCTCCACGCCGCAATGTACTTCGCCGTCGGCGAATCGCTCTTCGCAATCTCCTTCAGCATTGCCTCGGTAAACGGCGCCTTGATCGACACATCCACCGTTGTCACATCAATCCGCGGCCAATCCGCCCGCAGCATGATGTGCGCCGCCTCCGGATCGAACCAGAAATTAAACTCGTGCCGCGGACTCGTCGCAAACTCCGGATCGTCCGTCGCCGGGTTCAGGCTCCCGCCCATCAGCACAATCCCCTTCGTCAGCGACGCAAACTCCGGATCGATTGCAATCGCCAGCGCGATATTCGTCATCGGCCCCGCCGCATAAATCGTCACCTCATGCGGATGCGCCCTCACCTGCCGCACCAGAAAGTGCGCCGCATCCTCGTCCATGGGCTTCGTCGTCGGCATCCCCTCCGCCATCGGCGGCACATCGTACGGCCCATGCGCATGCTGATTCGCCGGCGTCACCGGAACCACCCCATTCGCCGTCTCCATCAGCGTCGTCTGCCCTTTGCCCCACGCACCCAGCCACGCCACCTTGCCGTTCTCGGCTTCCTCGAGCCGCGTCTCCAGCTCCGTCCGAACCAGCGGAAACACAGCGCCCCGAGCCACCGGCACATTCGCGTGCCCCGTCAGCTCCAGCATGCGCAGAGTGTGCAGCGTCTCTTCGTCGCGCCACGCATCGCCGGTCACCATCGTTATGCCAAGCACTTCCACCTGCGGCGACTGCAACAGCGCCAGAATCGACATCTGGTTCGAACCGCCGGGCCCTGACCCATCCTGATCAATCAGCACCATCCGCTTCTGCGCCGGGCACACCAGCGCAGCCGCAGCCAACAGGAAAAGCAAAAGTTTGTCTCTCATAGTTGGCTATTCTGCCACACCCGCGCACTCCTCCCGTCAACAGATTTGTCATCCTGAGCGACCGGACCCTGAGCGAAGTCGAAGGGGGAAGCAGCTGAAGGACCTGCTTCTGAGCGTTTTAGATTCGGAGGGGGCGGGAGAGTTCAGGCTCCTGAGAACGCGCATCGGTCGACGCGGCTAGTAGGCATTTCTCACAAGCGGCTCTCCTAGGAGAAATTTGAGGTCTGGCGAGGTCTCGGAGGGTCTGGAGACCCTCCGGACAGCCGGCAAGGACGCCGGCGCTACGGTTTTGTGCTCCCTGTGAGAAATCCGGGCTAGTAGGCCCGACTCTCACCCGCCGCACATACTCCCACGGGAAAAATGAGCGGTTTTCCGATGGGGAAGGGCCAGTTTCCGACAAAATATCCAGATTTGCGACATTTAGGCCGTCTGTATCTTATTGATATTATTTGACTTAGAATGTGTCAGGCTGCAAGTCGTTTGTTATCAGCGGGAGAATTTTAGCCCTGGGGCGTTGAGCGTGAATTCGGGTGTCGAAAATGGGAGTTGATGGACGGAAATGCGAGCAAATATGGAACAAGGAACCGGAAAAAGGAACAGGGAGCAAAGGAAAAAGGGTTGCCCGGCTGGGCCGGTTTGCTCGGTTTGGGCGGACTTCGCAGGGCGTCCCTGCTTCTTCAGATATCTGGGCGAGAAGATGCTGGAATCATTGTGCGCTTGAGCGAGGTAATTTTGCGCAAAGACAGGTGGCAGATTTCAAAGGAAAGATTTCGGGGGGCCTCCGCTGGGCGCTCGGCACTGTCTAATGCCCACTGTCCATTGGCACTACCGCCGCCGGTCCCGCCTGTCGTCCCGTCTACCTTCGCGCCTCTCCGGCCGGTCAAAGGTTCTCGGCCGCGCCGGCGCTGTCACCGGCAAATGCGTCTTGCCTGCCGGATAGACCGCCAGGAAGCGATCCATCCCTTCGCCCGAGCTGGCCGTCTCCACGCCTTCAATCTCGCGGAAACTCATGTGCAGCAGCCTGCGCTCGCGGCTGTTCATCGGCGGAAACGCAAACGGAACGCCGCTGCGGATCACCTTGTCCGCCGCCACCTCCGCCTGCATCTTCAGCTCCTGTGCACGAATCGCCTTGAAGCTTGCCGCGTCAAAGCTCACCAGGTCGTGCTCCCGCTGATCGAGCCGCAGCATCTGCGCCGCAATCGTCTCCAGCGCGCGCAGCAGTTCGCCGTTGTGCTGCGTCAGCATCGGCGTGTCCGGGCCGCCCAGTTCAACGTAGATCTGGCGCGCCTCCAGCCCCGCTGGATCCTTCGCGCCTTCACCCGCCGTGATCCGGAACTTCAACTTCATTCCGCCAAGCTTGTTCAGGGTATTAATGAATCCGGCAATTTTCTGGGCAGCTAACTGCAAGTCATCGATTGGCATAACAGATCAGTATCGCATCGCCGGGCCGGGAGCGGACGCCAAATTGCCGCCAATCTGTCTGGCTCCACGTGACTTCCGTCTTGCGCCTCGCGCCACCCTCGGCTGAAGCGTCGCTTCGCCGGGCAGTGTTAGCTTAGGCTCAGACAATTTGTCCTACGCCAGCCTTTCGGAGATTCCTCGAGTGATCCAGCGGCCCAGCAGATTCCCTCTTCTTGCTCTTCTGCTGATTACGGCCCTGGGCGCATCCATCGCTCGCGCGCAGGGCGGCCCGCCATTCATTACCGACGATCCAGGAACTCCCGGCAATCACCACTGGGAGATCAACTTCGGCTGGATCGCCGACCATAATCCCGGCAACGCCTACTACGAGACGCCCGACATCGACATGAACTACGGGTGGGGCGACCGTATCCAGCTCAAGTACGAGTTGCCCATGGCCGTTGCCACCGACCCCGACAACACCACCCGCGCAGGCCTAGGCGAGTCCCTGCTCGGCATCAAGTGGCGTCCTTACGAGTACCACACCAAAGGCGAGCCCAAGTCCGATGCGAACCTGCTCTTCTCTCTCGGAACTTATCCCCAGGCCTCCATCAACAATCCCACCAGCGCTGTCCGGCGCGGCATTGTCGAAAACGGCCCGCAATACTACTTGCCTCTCGAGTTCACCGCAAAGGTTGGCTGGGTAAACCTGAACGGCGAAGTTGGCCACTGGTTCGGCAACCATCTCGTTCCAAGCCGCTGGGGTCGCGGCCTGATCGCAGGCCACGAGTTCAATGACCGCTTCGAGCTCTATGGAGAGATTTACGACCTACAGGACATCAACCAGATCGGCGCCACGCCCAAGCAGCGCGAGCTGACGGCAGATCTTGGCGGACGCCAAACCCTCGACCACAACGGTCACATCCGCCTGCTCTTCATGGGAGGCCGGGCCATCCAGGCCGTCACCCGCCAGAACAGTGAGCCCAACTGGATCGCCTACGTCGGCTTCCAGTTCCTGCTCGGCCCCAGAGACGCCGATGACGTACCCCCACAGGGCAAAGAAACACCGGGCATTCACCCTTAAAACGGGGCCGTCCACATATTCTCTCCACCTTTGCATTCCCCTCGTTGACGGCTGCGCTCCTATGTCGCATTGTTGAGGGAGTATGCCAATCGATTACGCCATTTTCCTAGCCCCTGCCGAAGCGCGCGTCCTCGGATCACTGCTCGAGAAGGAAGTCACCACCCCCGACTACTACCCGCTCTCGCTCAACGCGCTGGTCAACGCCTGCAACCAGCGCTCGAATCGCGAGCCTGTCATGGACCTCGACGAGACAGAAGTTCACCTTGCCCTGCGCCGTCTTGAAGACATCGGCGTTGCCGGCCGCGCCCGCAGCGCCGATGGCCGCGTAACAAGGTACGAGCATTGGCTCGGCGAGGCATACAACTTCACCCGAGCGGAGTCCGCGCTCATCTGCGTTCTCCTGTTGCGTGGCCCGCAAACACCAGGCGAGCTGCGCTCCCGCACTGAGCGCCTCCACGCCTTCGCCGAGATCGCGGACGTCCTTGCCGGGCTGCAAAAGCTCACCGACCGCACACCCTCGCTCGTCGCCGTTCTGCCCCGACAGCCTGGCACCAAGGAATCCCGATACACCCACTTGCTGTGCGGGCCAGTCGAGTCGGTTGCTCCCAGCGCCTCGCCAACTGCGTTCTCAGCCCCCGCTACCGCTCACGCATTCGTTCGGCCATCTCTCGCTCCTGACGATCCAGCTCACGAACCGCGCATCGCGCAACTTGAAGCTCGTGTTGCCGAACTCGAACAGAAACTCGATGCGCTGAACAAGAAGTTCGACGACCTCTTCGCCGATTGATTCGGCCAGGCATCGAAGGAGCCGCTCTATAATTGGCGCGCATCATCCCGAGAGGACAGACTCATGCTCAAAATCAGATTGGTTCTTCTTTCCTTCGCAATCTTCGCTCTGCAGTTAAGCGTCTCGGCAATCCGTGCGCAGGTGCCTGTCGCGCCGCTTCCCCAGCAGATCCTCACCGCGAAAAAGGTATTCATTTCAAATGCGGGAGGAATGCTCGACCTCAATATGGTGAGCGGCGATCCCAGGCGCGATTACAACCAGTTTTATGCGGCCATGCAGGCCTGGGGCCGGTACTCGCTGGTCGGCTCGCCGGCCGATGCTGACATGGTGGTGCAGATCAGCATCATCTACATCCCGCGCCAGATCGGCGCCGAAGAGGTTCCGTTTCCATCGTTCCGCGTAGCGCTCGTCGACCCGAAAACCAGCGTAACCCTATGGGTTCTCGACGAATTCCTGGTGGACAAGCCGAACCTGGGTCTCATCTTCAAGAAGAACCGCGACAAGGTATTCGACGAGGCGATTAACAGGCTCGTGACCGACCTGAAAACGCTCACGGCCACTCCGAGCGAGCCCGCGAAGTGACGAAACCGTCCAACCGGACCGATCACGCCGCATGCCTTGCGTCTTGTGCCTTCGCACTATTCGCAATCGCAGCATTCTTCGCCACTGGATGCGGCGGCGCCACCGCTTCCGCTCCAGTCGTCCCCACGCCTCCTGCGAACTCCATCACGCCGCCGCTCCCCTGGGTCTACTCGCAGATCTTTTCCACCACATCGCCGTTTCACACTACCGTCGCAACGCTCAAGGCCAATGGCGCTATCGTCCTACCGCAATCCGCCATGACTTCCCTCTGGAGCCAAGACATTCAGAACGAGGACCTCTCGCCCACCAGCTGGATGTACCCGGTTTACGTCTCCCAATCCTCTGATCCGGTAAAGATATTCACCTGTGGCAACGCAGGCGCCGCGTGCGATGCGAATGACGTCGAGATTCACATCCCCGCTGGCGCGGTTCCCGAGCCACAGGCCGATGCGCACATCGCCGTCATCGATACTACGCAGAATCTTGAAGTGGACGGATGGGCCTGCACAGTTTCTCCGTCAGCAGTCGCTTGCCAGTGGGGAGGCGAGCACCCATTTGCCGGCACTGGCCTTGAAAACGTCGGCTCAACTTCAGTAAAGGGAGGGTATGCTGCCGGGCTCTTCGAAATCACAGCCCAAGAGCTTCTGAACGGACAAATCAATCATGCGCTGGGCCTGGACACCAACTGCCTCAACAACCCCACCGTGTACCCGGCAGACCAGCACGCCAATGGTACGGATGAGTCCTGTGGCGGCACCGGTCCGCCTTCCTATGGCGACATGATCCACCTGCTATGGACACCTTCGCAAATCGCCGCCAGTTCCTACTCGACCGAGTGCAAGACGGTGCTCACCGCACTCTCAACATACGGCGCCTATACCTTCGATACGGGCAACTTCGGACTGGCTCTTCTTACCCAGCATCAGCTTAGCTATACGGCCGTCGGACAGGTCAGCCCGTGGGCCACAACTATCATTCCTGACCTAATTGCTTCTGGCGATGGCAAAGGGACAACCTGGCAATCCTGCTTCAATCACTTGAGCTCGTCGGACTTCGAGCTCATTCAAATCGAGCCCGGAACGTACTGAAGCCCGCTCACACCGCCCAATGGGGTGGCGCGAACGGGCCTCAGGTTTTCCGAACGCCGCAATTCCTAGATAAGTTCGTACCCCGCGAACCAGTAGCCGATCTCAAACGCCGCTGTCTCCGGCGCGTCAGATCCGTGGATCGCATTGTGCTCAAGCGACTCAGCAAACTTCTTGCGAATCGTTCCCTCTTCGGCGTTCGCCGGATTCGTCGCGCCCATCAGCTTGCGCAGGTCGGCAATCGCGTTTTCCTTCTCAAGCACCATCAGCACCAGAGGCCCCGACGACATAAACGTCGTCAGCGAATCAAAAAATCCCTTCGCCGCATGCACCGCATAAAACCCTTCGGCTTCCTTCTTCGAGATCGACTGCTTCCTGATCGAGACAATGCTGAATCCGCCCTTGTAGATTTCCGCCAGAATTGCTCCCGTATTACCGCTCTTCACCGCATCCGGCTTAATAATGCTAAATGTACGTTGAATCATTGATATATCTCCTCAAAGGCCTCAAGGCCTGCCCCTTTCATTGTAATAGGAATAGCCTGCATCAATCGGTCTGCTTGCTTAAGAATCTGGCGCGAGAAAGAAGAGTTCGCTGATCGAACGGCTGTGAATCTCATCGTTTCTTGCAATCCAGGAATCTTTGAGTTTTCTGAAGTAGAAGTTTATACTTCTCAAATGCCGTTCGTGCCGCGCCAGATCGCTCCAGTTCTGATGGCAGCCCTGAGGCGTTTCCCGGCGATTGTTCTTACCGGGCCCCGGCGCGCTGGGAAAACCACACTGCTGCGTGCGTCGGTTCCCCACGCGCAATATGTGCTGCTTGAGGATCCAGACATCCAGGATCGTGTCCGTCGCGATCCGCGAGCCTTCCTTGAAGGACTCCGCCCGCCGGTCATTCTTGACGAGATCCAGCACACCCCACAACTGCTCAACTACATTCGCACCATCATCGACGGACAGCCTGGCCGAATGGGAAAGTGGCTGTTCACGGGGTCGCAGGAGGCCCCGCTTATGCAGGGCATTAGG
>Ga0302325_10033631_pt1 | contig 10503 bp, 6 predicted proteins | sample Palsa_T0_2_FD_201948 | JGI IMG/M metagenome (GOLD analysis project Ga0302325, IMG submission 201948) | Peat permafrost microbial communities from Stordalen Mire near Abisko, Sweden - Palsa_T0_2 | ecosystem: Environmental > Terrestrial > Soil > Palsa > Peat permafrost | place: Sweden: Abisko...
TACGTGATGTTGTTTTGCACCGCGTAGATCAGCTCTACGTAGCCGATCGCTCCCTGCAACTGCCGAATCGAACCCGCCACTCCTTCATTGCCCTTCTGCCCCAAGCCAATCGGCCACTTGACCGAGGTGTTACTGCCCACCTGGCTCTTCCAATCTGCACTGACCTTGGACAAGTAGTCGGTCCAGATGAAAGTGGTCCCGCTGCCATCGGAGCGGTGCACCACGATGATCGGCTTGTCGGGAAACTGCATGCCAGGGTTCACGCTGGTGATGGCGTTGTCGTTCCACTTTGTAATCTTGCCCAGAAAAATTCCCGCCAGAGCCTCGGGGGTAAACTTAATGTCGCCGCTCACTCCGGGAACGTTGTAGGCCGGCACTACCGCGCCCAGCACACTGGGAATGTTCAGGATCGTGGTCTTCAGCTTGGCTTGGGCTTCGGCGAGCTGCCCGTCGGTCATGGGCATATCGCTGGCGCCGAAGTCCACCGTGCCTTCGGTCACTCCGCGGATTCCAGCGCCGCTTCCCAGCGATTGATAGTTGATCTGCACACCCGAATGCGCCTTGTCATATTCGCTGAACCACTTCGAGTAGATGGGATTGGGGAACGTAGCACCAGCTCCGTTCAACGTGGTCTGAGCTGCGAGCGGCAGGGCAAGAAAAGCGCACAACAAAAGCAGGGTGAGTCTGCGCATCACGCGATGATTCCTCCTTAGATTAGGTATGCAACGGTTCTATCGGCGCTGTGTTACAGGACAGTTACAAACCAGTGAATTTCTGATGAATGAGCCGCGCCGCGCCGAAAAACCTAATGCTAATGTCCGGTTTGCAAACGCGCAATCTCGCGCGGAAACAGCGTGTTGGAGGGGAACTGCGTGCGTAGCCCGGTTAGCAGTTCGATGGCGCGAGCTTTATCTTTATCGTGCACGTAGGCGATGGCCAGTAGAATGCGCGCAAATGGTTTCAGATAATCTCCGTGTTGAGCGGTCGTCTGCAAATCGGCAATACCGGCCCGCTTGTCTCCCGGCAATCCCCCCATGCGCAGCAGCCAGCGAACCGGCGCGCTCATGCTGCCGATAATGTACTTGCTGAATCCCGTGGCCACCAGCACGTCCGCACAATCGTTGCAGATTGCAAGCAGTTGCTGCGCCCAGGTGGAAGCCTCTTTCGTGTAGTGCAAAGACGCCATATTTCGTTTCTCGATGAGCGCGGCGTAGTCGGCCTGCAATCCCGAGGCTAGAGTCATGGCGAACAACGCATTCTGGTCCCTGGAATCCCTTGTCAGGCGGAGATGCGCCAGCCCTTGTGCGCGCTCGATCGCAGTTTGAAAATAGCTGTGCACGGCTGGATCCGGGCTCACTTTCGTGCGTGCGAAAAACGCATCGTCGCTCTCAAAGAACTGCGACTCGAGCACACCCAGACGGTTAAACTCGGAAAAAAGATATCCAGCCGCCTGGCTGACCGGACCTACTGGATCGTCGGGATGCTCAGTCTCCCAGGTGGAAAAATCTTTCTGCGCGCCCGCGAAATCGAGGTTGTAAAGACCACGGAAGCCCTGATCCAGGGCAGTCGTCCCATTAGAATCGGGCAGTCTCCCACTGCTCGCCGCCGCACCCGGCGCCAGGCTCAGCCATAGGGCTGCTACCATACCAAAGGTGAAGGCTTTGCGAGATTGGAAAGTGCCAGGCATGTGAGTTCGCCCAGGGTCTTTCGTTATCGAATGTTTCCGCCTCAAAGCAGGATTACCATTATGCTTCCTGCTTCGATGCAACTAGTTGACCTTGCGTCTATTCCGTTCTGGTAGCTTCAATTCACTCGCAGGAATTTGGTTAAGCGCTTGGTTCTCGATCCCGTTTTGCACACCGTGCCGAAAACTTCATGACTGATTCCCCTTTGCACTATGCGCCCGGCTGGCCCGGCATTCCGCCGCGCTGGACCTCGAGCGCCAAAACCGGCGTCGGCACGGCCTTGAACCGCCAGAGCAAAGTCTGGTTCACGCTGAGCCACGGCATTTTAAACGAAGTCTACTTCCCGCGCGTCGATCAAGCCTGCACCCGCGATCTGGGTTTGATGGTCACCAACGGGCGCGACTTTTTTTCTGAAGAAAAGCGCCACTGTACCTTTCAGAATAAGGCCTTCGAGCCCGGCCTACCTGCTTATGAACTGACCAATACCGAGAACAGCGGCCGCTACCGGATTTCTAAGGAAGTCTTCACCGATCCTTATCGCAACGTGGTGCTGCAGAGAATCCGCTTCGAACCGCTGCAGGGGCAACTCTCCGACTATCACCTTTACGCCTTGCTCTCACCCCATCTGGCCAACTGTGGTTACAAAAACACCGGTTGGGTGGGCGATTACAAGGGCCTGCCGATGTTCCTTGCCGAGCATGACAGCGCGGCTTTGGCCATGGCATCGTCGGCGCCTTGGAAAAAGATGTCAGTGGGATATGTCGGCGTTTCCGACGGATGGCAGGATATCTCCGCCCATTTCCAAATGGAGTGGGAGTACCGGCGCGCGGAGAACGGCAACATCGCCTGTACCGGAGAAATCGATCTTGCCGCCTGCAACGGAGAATTCTTGCTGCTCCTGGGATTCGGCGCGAATTCGACCGAGGCCGGACAACATGTGCGCTCCAGTCTGCTCGAAGACTACAACGAACTTCGCGAGCAGTACGTCTTCCACTGGAGGAACTGGCAGAACACATTGCTAAAAATCGATGAACCGCTCCGCCAGAACGATCTCTATCGGGCTTCCACCGTAGTTTTGCGCACCCACGAGTCCAAGGATTTTCTAGGCGGCATCATTGCCAGCCTCTCGATTCCGTGGGGCTTCAACAAAGGCGACGAAGATCTCGGCGGTTATCACCTGGTCTGGCCGCGCGATCTGGTTGAAACCGCAGGAGCGCTTCTGGCCGCCGGCGCGGCGACCGATGCGGTGCGAGTGCTTCGTTATCTTGAGGCTACGCAGGAGGTTGCCGGCAACTGGGCCCAGAATCTCTGGCTCGATGGACGTCCGTATTGGAGCGGCATCCAGATGGACGAAACCGCTTTCCCCATCCTGCTGCTGGATCTGCTTCGCCGCGAGGCCGCGCCCAATATGGGCAAGCTCGAACGCTGGTGGCCGATGGTCCGCAATGCTGCCAGTTTTATCCTGCGCAACGGCCCAGTTACGCAGCAGGATCGCTGGGAAGAAGAGGCGGGTTACTCTCCGTTTACTCTGGCTGCCGAGATTTCTGCGTTGCTGGCCGCAGCCGAGATCGCCGAACTCACCGGTCACAGCGATGCCGCGTCAACCCTGCGCGATGCCGCCGACGCCTGGAATGACAACATCGAACGCTGGGTCTACGCCACGGGCGGCGACCTCGCACAGCAAGTGGGCGTGGAAGGCTATTACGTGCGCATCGCTCCCCCTATCACCGATGCCGCTGCCTCGCCGACCCAGGGCTTCGTTCCCATCAAGAACCGGCCGCCTGGCGAAAATCTGGAGCGCGCCTTCCACATCGTCAGTCCGGATTCGCTGGCTCTGGTCCGCTTCGGATTACGCGCGCCCGACGATCCCCGCATTCTGAATACGATTCGCGCAATCGACGCTCTCTTACGCGTGCAACTGCCTCAGGGTCCGTGCTGGTACCGCTACAACGGCGACGGCTACGGCGAGCATCAGGACGGCTCGCCTTTCGACGGCACCGGGATTGGGCGCCCCTGGCCGCTTCTGGCTGGCGAACGCGCTCACTATGAATTGGCGGCCGGGCACCCGAAAGAGGCCGAGGCTCTCCTGACCATGATGGAAAACTGCCCCGTCGGTCATAGCCGCCTGCTGCCCGAGCAGGTGTGGGACGCCGACGATATCCCCGCGCTGGAACTTTTCCGCGGCAAACCCTCCGGCTCTGCGTGCCCGCTAGTCTGGGCGCATTCCGAATACGTGAAGCTCCGCCGCTCGCTGCGCGACGGCAAGATCTTCGACCAGCCTCCGCAGACTGTGCAAAGGTATCTGGTGGAAAAACCCACGCGGGAAATCTTTGGTTGGAGACTGAATAACAAGACTCGCTCCGTGCCGCGCTACAAGAAGCTGCGCATCGTCCTGCTCAATCCCGCGCTGGTGCGCTGGAGTATGGACGACTGGAAGAGTTCGCAAGATACCAACACCCGCGACACCGGCCTGGGCACCTATGTTCTGGACTTGCCGACAGCCTCGCTACCCGGCGGCAGCCAGGTTGCGTTCACTTTCTATTGGCCGCTGGAAGATCGCTGGGAGGGCACGGACTACACCGTAAATGTGGAGTAAGGAAACAACTTTCCTTCGCGACTTCTGCGGGAATCTACGCCTCAGCCGCACTCGAGTAGAGAATCTCTACCACCGTGCAATCGTCATTCAAGGGATTCCCCGCGCAGAACTCCGAAACTGCGGAGAAAATTCCTTCCAGCGTCGGAGTCTTTGCGGCCGCCGCTTCCAGCCGCGAGTCTTCGAAGAAATCACCCATCGCGTTTTCCGCTTCCGTCACCCCATCCGTCACCAGGATGAAGCGGTCGCCAGAATTGAGCTGGCAGCGTGCGCTCTCGAACGTCGCATCGGGAAGCAATCCCACCGGCACATTCCCGTGCGGCGGACGCATCACTTCTCCCCGGCACACGAGTAACGGCTGCACGTGTCCGCAATTCACATATTCAAGATCGCCGTCGCGGCGCAGGCGCGCCAGCAGCACTGTGGCGTATTTTTCTCCTACCAGCTTTTCGGTGAAGAAACGGTTCACCGCGGTCACCACGTCCAGAAGCGGCATACCCGAACTCAAATGCGAATAGATCATTCCCTGCAGCGTGGAAGCCAGCAGCGCCGCCGAAACTCCCTTGCCGCTCACGTCCGCGAGCACCACCGTCAGACCTTCCTTGGTATTTACCGCATCGAAAAAGTCGCCGCCGATTTCTTTACAAGACAGATTCTTCCCGCGCAGCTTGGCAAAGGGCACTTCCGGAATCTTCACCTGCATCAGCCGCTGCTGGATGCTGGCGGCAATCGTCAACTCCTGCTGGTAACGGCGCGATTCTTCCTCGGCCTGCACCAGGCGGGCATTCTCAATAAGCGAAGCTGCTTCAGTCGCGATCGCCCGCAAAATATCGTGGCCCACGCCGGAAAATTCCCGCGAGGCGAAACGCGAATCCACGTAGAGAACTCCCGTGACTTCGGCTGACGCATTCGGCGCCGGGGTCTGCTGATCGCGCGTGGCTTGCACCTGCCGCTTCCGCAGCGGAATGCAAATCACGGTTCGTAGATCGTAAGCCACAATGCTCTGCCGCGCAGCCATGTCCATCGAACTGCCGGTATCGGTAAGCAGAAATTCGGAGTTCGAGCGCAGCGATTCATCCAGTGCCGAATGCGAAATGGTCTTGTCATCCAGCAGCGGCTCGCCCTTGCTGTTCCGTCCCGCGGCCAGCCGCAGCTTGCCATCGTCATCTTTAAGGAAAACGTAGCCACGTTCCGCGCGCGTCAATCGCAGCGTCACCTCCAGCATGGTCATCAGAATTTCGTCGAGCACGCCGGCGGTGTTCAACTTGCGCGCCGCTTCCAGAAACAGAGTCAGCTTTTCAAGATCGGTCGCCTCTTGCGAGATCTGGATGCCGGAAATCTGGCTCAGGAATTCGCGCGCCGTGTTCGACGTTCCGTGCGCCGGATTGAAGATGGCATAGGTCGAATCGCGCGCCCCAAATTCCACGCGGTCGTTGCGTTCCAGCTTCTGCCGCTGAATGCGCTCCCCGTTGACGAACGTGCCGTGCTTGCTGCCTTGATCGACTAAGAAGAATCCGTCTTCCTCGAGCACGATGAGCGCGTGATCGCGCGAGACCCGCGGATCGGCAATCACCAGATCCTTATCAACCTTGCGGCCCACGCTGAAAGGGGTGCGGTTGAGAACGATGTTTTTTTGTTCGTTCCCTTGCACCAGCACCAGCGCGGGAAACACACCCGAGCCAGAGCTTTTCGGAGTTCGTATCGAATTCAGGACCATGGCATGTGGCGCGAGTCCATGCTAAGCCTCTTGCCGAAGCCGCGTCGATAAGCATAATGACAGGAATGAGGCCCTGACGGGAAGGGGCTTCGCGAGGACTTTTCGTTACCCCCGCCGGTAGCGCTTCCGCCACGCCTTCGATAGACTGCGTCGGCGTGTTTCCGTCGAACCGAACTCGCAGGCAGGCTGTCGTATCCTGGGCGAAGACCATCATTCTCTTCGGCTTCGTATCCGCCCTGGCTGCGACCATAGGGCCGGGCTTCCCGCTCTCTCTGCAAGCCACCGATTTCCCTGACTTCTATTGCGCCGCGCGCATGCTCGCAGACGGCCACGGACACCAACTCTACGATGCCGTGCTTCAGCGCCAATACCAGGCCCGCTACGCCGCAAGAGTGGGCACACTTTATATTCACCCGCCTTTCGAAGCTGTGCTCTATCTGTCTGTGGCCTGGCTCCCTCTGCGGCGCGCTTACTGGCTTTGGTCCTTGATCAATCTTGCATTTCTTGCCCTTGCTGCGCGCCGCCTGGCCGGGGAGGCGCTGCCGCCGTGGGACTGGCGCCTGCTATTCGTGGCCTCGCTAACCTTTGTTCCGGTACTGTTTTGTCTGATCCAGGGTCAGGATTCGCTACTGCTGCTCTTAGTGCTGATTCTCGCGCTCACGGCCCTTCGGCGCAGCCGCGCTTTCGCCGCAGGATGCTGGCTCGGCCTCGGACTCTTCAAGTTTCAGCTAATCCTGCCGCTGGCGCTGGTACTCATTGTTAGCTATGGAAAAGGCTCCAGGGCAAGACTTGTTGAAGGATTCGGTCTGGTTGCGCTCGCGCTCGGAGGATTGTCGGCAGCCATCTCCGGCTGGTCAGTCTTCCTCACATATCCGCAATTTCTGATGCATCTTCACGCCCAGCCATTCGCCGGCATCGTTCCCGAGGCCATGGCCAACTTTCGCGGATTGATTTATTTCTTCTTTCACCGCGACCAGTCGCCCTGGGCCATCGCCGCCGTGTCGATCCTTTCAGCGGCGGCGCTGAGCAAGACCCTGACCTACTGGAGACGCTCGCGGCTCGCGGCTTATCGAGATCCCGAAGCTCCTAGATCAGAAGAGTTCGATCGCGCCTTCGCCAGCGCGATACTGTTTGCGCTGCTGGTCAGCTATCACCTCAACCCGCACGACCTCAGCCTTCTGCTGCTGCCCATTGCCCTGCTGCTGCATCACACGTTGGCGCGACCACGCCGCGAGTTGCATCCAGCCGACCGCGTCACGCCGGCCTTGCTTGCGATCCTATTTCTGCCTCCGCTGCACGTGTGGACCCTGCGCGCCGATGCATACGCTCTTGTTGCCATGCCCTTGCTTCTGCTGTTTCTAAACTCGAGTCCTTGCATCGCGCGACGAAACAACACCGCCCCTGTTGAATGAAGCCCGTCGCTAGACTCTCAGTTTTGCCGCGCTTGATGAGCATGCAGATAAGCATCTAAGAAAACCAGCGCGAAGACGAATAGTGGCAAGGTGAACGTGGCAAAGAAAGGCCACTTCCAACTGCTAAGCGCCCACGCCCGCGAGACGAAAAAATAAATTCCGCTCAAGCTCAAACTCGCAATCCACTGCCATGCCAGTGCGAAAGTCCCAGCCAGATATCCAAAACGCACCGCACTCGACCGCGAAGCGAGGAAAGCTCGATCGCGCACCAGCACCAGAATCGCCGGCAGAAGCAGCACCTGGTTATAGGGCGCGTACATTGGCACCACGAGCACGGTCAACGCCATCACCAGCGCCGTCGCTCGTCCGAGGTTTTCCTTCTCGGCCGTCTCTCTGCGCAATTTCCAGATAAGAAATACAGAGGCCAAAACCGCGCCCGCCGCCAGGATTTTCCCTGAAAAACCCCACGGGAACAGTTGATCGAGCACCGACTGATTCTGCGTGTAGCGATGATATTGCTCGATCGCGTGGGCGAACATCCACAACCAGCCTGGCAAGACAATTTCCGCCCCAGCCAGCAGAAACGCCATCGCGGCCGCAAACCCAAATACAAGCCGGCGCCGCACTCGCCAGTCGCTCACCGCCCAAAACAGCAGCCACGCCACCAAAGGCCACGCCAGTTGCGGCTTGACGGTCGCCAGCGCCAGTAAGGCTCCGCCGCAAAACAAGAAGTTGCTGGCCACGCATGCCGCGGACCCCGCCAGCAACGCCGCCACCAGCAGGCTCAATTGCTGCAGCTTGATTCCCTGCACCGCTGGAACGCTTCCCAGTACGAGCGCGATGCCGGTCGCGACCGCCAGCGGCGGCAAGCGCCAGCGCAACGCATGCAGCCATAACCAAACGCTCGCCACAGTCAGTCCTATCAGCAGCCAGTAAAAAAGGAACTGTACTTCATGAAACGGAACTCCGATCAACGGTGCCAGCAGGAACACCACATAGACGGGATAAGCAAACCCTTGCTGATCCTTAGGATCGTCAGGTCGGGCCGGATCGAGCGCGCGTCCGTAGTATCCTTTCTGGATTTCTAGTGTGACGTCGTCGCCGTAAGGGTTGCGGTGATGAAGCAAAAGTTCGCGCGCCCCCAGCCATCGCGGATAGAGATCAGAGAGATTGCCGCGCGGACGCCCGTGCGCCGCCGCATCCGCGACTTGATAGCCGACCACGATGCGATCGACGTAAAACCACATGCTCGCCGCCGCCAGCAAGGCGAGAAGAAACATCCAGAATTGAGCGCGCTTTCGCAAACCTACCGGCTGGTTCTCCACAAATCAAACGTTGAACAGGCCGCCTCATGTTACAACTGTCCGGTTGCGAAACATCGGACAAAACCAGGCGTGCGCTTTGCGAATCCTGATTGCGACGGCCATCGGACTGGCCAGTGGGGTCTATTGTTGGTTTCTCCTGGTTCATTTTCGTTTGGGCGCCGCCGACTTCAACTGGGCCATCTGGGGCGCTCAGGATCTGCTGGCCCATCGCAACCCCTACGACCGGCCCTGGCAGTTGTATCCCATCCCTTGCGCGATCTTTGGCCTGCCCTTCGCCTGGATGCGCCCTGAAATTGCCGGCGGTGTCTTCTACGGCATCAGTTCCGCGCTCATGGCCTTTGCCCTCTCGCGCGAAGGTTATCATCGGTTGCTCGTCTTCCTGGCTTACCCTTATTGGGCCGCTCTGATTACGGCGCAATGGACGCCTCTCATTGTGGCCAGCGCATTCCTTCCACCATTGTTGCCCGTCACACTGGCCAAGCCACAATTGGGACTCCCGGTGCTCCTCACGCGAGCGACGCGCTGGGGTCTGTTAGCTTGCGCCCTGGTGATCGCAATCAGCTTTCTGATTTTGCCCAGGTGGCCGTGGCTTTGGGTCGGCAACCTTCACAATTATGCAAGGTTTATCCCGCTCCTGCTCTGGCCCGGACCACTGCTCGCTCTGGCGCTGCTTCGCTATCGGGCGCGCGATGCCCGCCTTCTTCTGCTAATGGCGATCGTTCCCCAGCGTTGGTTTTATGACATGCTCATTCTGTGGCTGATTCCAAAATCGCGGCGCGAGCTCTGTGCCACTGTCTTCATCAGTTGGGCCGCAGGCATCTGGCGTTGGTACTACTTTCCCCACAGTTTTACCCAGGTCGGACGCTGCGCCGTACTCGCTTTTTATCTGCCGGTGCTGGTCGTCGTGCTGTGCAGGAAGAACTCGGCCGGCGACGCACTCGCAACCTCAAACAGAATCGAGGCTTGAGGGCTTGGCCCGTGGCGACCCATGTGTCGTGAGCCCGCTGGCGCGAGAAATCTCCCTGCCGATTTCCCAGCCCCACCACAGCAGGGGGATCGCCATCAGATTAACTTTGCCGTACCGGAGCCATAGTGCGATCCAAAACGGACCGATCAGGATCGGTAAAGCGGGAAGCAACAGCAACAACTTCCGACCTCGTTCTGCTGCCAACGCATGCAGACAGTAGTCAGCAATCAAAACCAGCGGCAGAATCAGCAAGCAGAGGTCGTGAGCATTGGTATGCCAGCCAAGCAGCAGCGCCACCACTGTCACCAGCGAAAATTGCAGCCCGAATTGCTCGGTTCCGACCGGCTGCGTCTTCCACACTACAAACACCAGCAAAGCCAGCGAGCTCGTAATTAGAAAGATCTGCATTACGCCGCGCGCCGAACCGAACGACCAGCCCTCAACGATTCCTCGCAGGTTCGGCATGAGTGCGGCAGGCACCGCCCCCAGGTTCTGTGCCGTGTCCGCGCGCATAGCAAAAGCCGGATAACCCAGCGCCCCCTCCCACCCCACCAAACCCATGGAAAGAAGTACAAGCAGGAGTGAAACCGCTCCAAACCCCAAAGCCACCCGCCTCCGCTTCCAGATGACGATGAGCACAACCAGCGGAATGATTAATTGAAACTTGAACATAGCCAGAGCGAACCAGCAGCCGGCTAAAAAATCCTCCTCTCGCGTCAGAGCATTGAAGCCCAACGCGCAAAGTAACAACTGCAAAATAGAATCCTGACCTTGCAGCAGGCAGGCGAACACAGGAAAAAATGC
>Ga0302325_10033632_pt1 | contig 10503 bp, 6 predicted proteins | sample Palsa_T0_2_FD_201948 | JGI IMG/M metagenome (GOLD analysis project Ga0302325, IMG submission 201948) | Peat permafrost microbial communities from Stordalen Mire near Abisko, Sweden - Palsa_T0_2 | ecosystem: Environmental > Terrestrial > Soil > Palsa > Peat permafrost | place: Sweden: Abisko...
TGCGCCGTCGCCGCGGGATTGCCGCCGGCATGGCACATCGTGCGCAACGATATCGAATCCACCCTGCGCGGGTCCGGACGCAGCCTGACCGCGGGACATCACGGGCTGCGCGCGGCGCTGGTCGTGGCGCAAGTTGCCGCGGCTCTGGCGCTGTTGGCCGGAGCGGGACTGCTCATCCGCAGCTTCGAGCGGCTGCTGGATGTCGACCCCGGGTTCCAGGGGCGCAACCTGGTGACCATCTCGACGCAAATGCCGGCAGCCGCGCGCACGCCTGCGCAACGCACCGCCATGTACCGGTTGATCCACGACCGCCTGCTGGCGGTGCCGGGCGTGGTCGACGCCGCAGCAGTCAGCCGGCTGCCCCTGATGGGGATGAACCTCAGCGCCCGGGTTTTCATCGAAGGCAGGTCCACACCGGGCGAACCGGGCGCCGACGTGGAATATCGCGCTGCTACGCCGAACTACTTTTCGACGATGGGGATTCCGCTGCGCGCGGGCCGCGTCTTCGACGACCGCGACGACGCCAATGCCGCGCCCATCGCGCTGATCAACGAGACCATGGCCCGCAGGTTTTGGCCGGGTGCCGATCCGGTGGGCAAGCGCCTCAAACTCGGCGACAACCCGGCACTGGCTCCCTGGATCACGGTGATCGGCGTCGTGGGAGACGTACGCCACGCCGGCTTGGATACCGAGCCGTTCGCGGAGATCTACCGGCCTTACGCGGCGAGTCCGCTGGGCGCGCCGGTCCTGGTAATTCGGAAGGCGGCCGATGCGCGGCCGTTGGTAGGCGCGCTCAGTGCCAGGGTTCGCTCCGTGAGTGCCGAGGTCCCTGCGTATAACGTCTGGCTGATGCAGGACTTGGTCGATCGCTCGACGGCGCAACGGCGGTTCGTAATGTGGCTGCTGAGCGCCTTCGCCCTGACAGCGCTGCTGCTGGCCGCCGTTGGAGTGTACGGCACGGTGGCGCAATTGGTGACCCAGCGGACACCGGAGATCGGGCTGCGCATGGCTCTGGGCGCATCGCCGGCAGCGGCCTTGATGCTGGCGCTGCGGCAGGGAGTCCGCCTGGCGGCGGTGGGTATTGCCATCGGCGCCGCGGCCGCGGCAGCCTTGGCGCAACTGATGCGCAAGATGCTGTTCGAAGTGCAGCCCCTGGACCCCGCGGCGTTCGCGGCTGCGGCCCTCGTCCTGGCGGCGTTTGCCGCATTGGCCAGCTACATCCCGGCGCGCAAGGCCGCGCAGATCGACCCGCTGGGCGCGTTACGCCGCGATTCGTAAGAGAGCCGCAGGAGTTACCCTTGTAACCGCGGGAATAACAGTTCCGTCGAAGCCAGCATGTGCGCTATCCGGCTGGCTGCCGTTACGCTTCTGCCAATGCTCAGCCTGGCCGCCGAGATCCCGCTCGAACGGTTCTACGATGACGATCCGGCCGTGCGGCAAGTTGCGCTTCAACAATTCGCATCGCTTCCGTCTGCGCAAAAGGACGCCTACGTTCCCCAATTCGCTAAACTTCTTGGTAGCGGATCGAAGGGTCTGGAAAATCGCTCCCTCTTATTAGCATTTGCCAAAATCGGGCCGGTAGCAGTTTCACAGTTGTTGCCTTTGCTCGACGACCCCAACCCGGGAGTGAGAGCATCCGCGGCGGAAGCTGTAGCCATCATTCGGCCCGCCGATCCGGCCGCTGTTGAGAAACTGCGCAAGATGCTCAGCGATGCGGAATTCGGGGTGCGGGACAGCGCGGCGAAATCTATTTTGAGCATGGGTCTTGGCGACGAAAAAGCGCAATCCATCGTTAGCGAGGATACCCGCGGAGATGGAGAGCCTGTAAGCGCGGAGAACCTGGTAGCGCTCTTTACTAAAGCGGGGCCGGTGTCGGACGGGAAAATAACGGACTGGATCGCAGCGCTATCATCGGACGATAGCTTCACCGCGTTCAGCGCCGTTGGGTTCCTGAGTATGGTGGGCACGCCAGCCGTACCCTTTCTGCTGACGGCCCTTAAAAGCGATAACTCGAATACGCGGGCTGGCGCTATGCAAGCACTCGAAGGGACGCACCTGTACCGGTCCGACATAGAAGCGGCGGCCATGCAGGCGCTGAAGAACGACCCATCCGCGCGTGTGCGTTACCATGCGCGCTGGACTCTCTTTTCTGTGTTTCGAGAGGCGGCGCAAGAGGCTCTGCTGCAAGATGAGATCGATGAAATAACGCGGAAGCGGAAGCTTGACGCGGATGCGCGTCTGGCCAGGACGCGTAGCTACACCCGCCACGAGGTTCTTGCCAGCATCGCCGCGGATCCGGATCATACCTACCCGCTCGACGTTTCTGAAAAACTCGAAACGAGAGCGCCCGACGGGACCGCAATCTTCGCGGTCGTGTATAGCGGAAAGAATCGCGGGGATCTGCTACGGGTATGGAGAGTTCGCGCCGGCCGGTATCGCTTACTGCGCGAAGACAGCCTTGAATACGATTCCGAGCACTGCTCCGCCAGTGTCTTCTATTTCGGAGGCAAGGTGTATCTGCACGTGCTGGCCACGCACGGCGGCAATGGAAATCACCATACCGACGAATTCTTTAGAGTCGAATCCGGCGGATTGACGCCCATAAAGACTCCCAAAGGCCTGCCTTTGAAGCTTGCGCCGGACGAGGCAGTAATGAACGGCTTCGACGAGAGTTTCCAGGATCGGGACTTGCGCTTTGCGTTCTCCATCTGGAAGAAAGGCGACGGACATTGTTGCCCGAGCGCCGGCAGCGTGAAGGGCAAATACACGATCGTTGGAAACGAGCTCCGCTACGCCCGCTGGACTCGATCGAAACCGCCAGGATAACAGCCAGCCGCTAAAAAACACCGAAATGCTCTATACTGTAAAGTACTTCTCGCTGGAGGGAAGCGTTGTGAGCCTTTTCGATCTGCTGTTCATCGTCATATTCCTGGCGACCGTAGTGACGCTGCTGAGCGTTGCATCCTTCGCGGTTCGCGGTCAAGGCGCCCGCGCGCTGGCGATCTTGCGCAGACTCTGCTTCTGCGCCGGGGCATATCTAGGCGTTGTTGTGCTCACATCGGTGTTCTGGCCCCGCACGGTGTTGCAGGTGGGCGAGCAGCGATGTTTCGACGACTGGTGCATGGCCGTCGCAGGCGCCAGCCGGCAGTCCACTGGCGCCGGCACTTCTTACCTGGTCACTTTCCGCCTGTCCAGCACCGCCCGCCGGGTATCGCAACGCGAGAACAATATAGCCGTCTACCTGACGGATAGCCGCAACCGCCGTTACGGCCCGGTTCCGAAACAGTCGGATGTACCGTTCAACGTCCAGCTAGGGCCGCAGGAATCCGTCACGGCCACTCGTGTTTTCGAAGTGCCCAACGATGCTCGTGAACCAGGACTCGTCATCGCGCACGAGGGCGGCTTCCCGATTGGTAGGTTCATCATTGGTTATGAAACCTGGTTCCATAAGCCGGCCATCGTGCGACTGCCATGACTGACCCGCATCTGAGGAGCCTCTAGCGCTTGGAGGAACTCGGCGATGTGCGGCGCAAGGGGCTCGAGCGTCAGGTACTTCTCGAGCCTCGCAAGCCTGTCCGGTAGCGCTTCGAGCGATGTTCCGGCGCCTCTCCTGCCAGTATGAGCTCCCGTTTTCCTGGATGTGCGCACCTCCGACTGCAACGCCCCGTTGAGCACCAAGGCCGCGATGCGTGGCTCCACGCCCGCCAGGACACCGCCGGCTATCCCGCCATAGCTGTGACCGACATAGGCGACTCGCTTCGGGTCGATGCCGGGCTGCTGCAGAAGCAGGTCCCATACGCCGAGATGACGCCGGTGCCCGCCAGAATCAGGGGCTTGACCAGCATGAGGTTGACGCGCCCGCCGCGTGGGCCGGTAAATCCGCAGCCTTGGAGGTCCGCTTCGGCTCGCGGCGCCGCTGCAAGTAGCAGGCCCGCCATCCCGACCCCCTAGACATCCGCGCTTGCGCCGCGCATACTTTAATCGATGGCAGAAGCCGCCGACTACGGCGAGTTGCTCCGTCAGCTTCGGGAAGACATCGCTTACCGCAGGTTGGATAGCGGTATGCGATGCCTGGAAGCCAACCGGACCCTGATCGGATCGCTCGTCCCTACACGGAAAAGCGCCGGCGTCCTGTTAGGATACCTGGCGCAGTGGGTGGATATCGGATTTGAAGGCCCACAACTGATCAAGCGCCTGCTACCGCGCTTCCCAAAGGACGTACGCGCCGCCTTACCGTTGCTCGATTACCTGCATGTGCGCATGGCCGAAGGCCTGGTCGCCATGGCCGAGGAAGACTTCGAGCAGGCCAAGCGGCATTTCGCTTTCGTCGAATCGGTGGAGGAGGAAGTGCGCGACCGCGAGATGCTGGCCATCTCGAATTTCTGGATCGGGCGCTGCCTGCGCAGCCAGGGCCGCTATGACGATGCCCTCAGCTACACGGTGCGGGCGCGCGCATTGGCGCAAGAACTAGGCTACAGCAAGGCGGCCGCCGTGATGCAAGTGCTGGAGAGCTGGCTAGCCTTCCAGAAAGGAAAACTGCAGGAGGCGGCGCGCACGCTGCAGGAGGCCGAGGCCGCGCTCAGCGAGACGGACGACTACGTCAACCGCGGCAATATCCAGTCCGCTTACGGCAGAATCGCGCGCCGCGAAGCGCGGTACGAACAGGCCCTGCAGTACTTTGAAAAGGCCATGGAAGAGTATGCCAGGCGCAATCCGCGGCATCCCAACATGGCGCGGTCGCTGCTGAATATGGCCTCCGCCGAGCGGTTGATGGGCCTGCAATTGCGCAGGAAAATGGACGCCGCCGCGGCCAGCCGGAAAGCCGCCGGGGGCCGGGAGCCGGGCGCAACTGCCGATACGGCGCACGCCATGTCCAGCGATTTGGCCAGCGCCCGCAAGCGATTTGCAGAGCTGCGGGAGAAGGCGCACGAACAACTGGAAACGGCAGGCGCCATCTACCGGGGCCAGGGCAACCACCGTGGCATGGGCGCGGTCCATATCCTACGCGGTTTTCTTTGCCTGGATAGCGGCGAACTGGACATCGCCGGATCGGAAGGCGCGGAAGCTTACCGCCTGGGAGAGCCGAAGGCCGACTACGTTCTGATGGCGCGGGCGCGCGTGCTGCAATGCGTCGTGGAAAACGCCAAATTCGACGAGCAGATCGAAGAGGCATCCGGCGCCAACGTGCATGCGCAGCTCGCGCACGATTTCGCCCGCGACGCCGTGGACTTCGCCAAACACACGCAGAACCGCCGCTTGCTGGCGCGCGCCTACGTGTGGCAGGGCATGACGTTCGCCAACGATTTCTTCGACAACGTGGAAGCTGCCCGACAGTGCTGCGACGCGGCGGCGGCCCTGCTGAGGCCGCAGGGGCCGGACTATATCTGGGACGATCTACAAGACCTGAAGGCCCGCATCCTGCGCCGGGGCCCGGTGGAGACGGTGCTGCGCGAGTGGTCGCAAGGGCTGGTCGGCGATAAGACCTTCCAGCAGATCACGGAAGACTTCGCGCACATCATCATTCCCAAAGTTTGGGAGCGGGAAGAGCGCAAAGTCTCGCGGGTGGCGGCGCGGCTCTCGATATCGCCGAAGAAGGTGCGCCGGGTGCTGCGCGCCGCCGGTTTGTTATCCGATGGAGCCTGACTATACGAACTTATACTCGCCGGGCACGGGGAGCGGCGGCACATCCAACTTCATCTCATAGTCGAACACCTTCGGCTGTAAGTCCAGGGTAGAGGCCATCATCTGGTCCCAAGTAATCTCCTGTCCCGAGTAAGCCGATTCGCGCGCCATGATACAAGTCATGGTACTCTCCGCCACAGCCATGCCATCGTTGATATAAGGACCCTGGCCGCGGATACTCTTCACCAATGCGATGTGTTCCTGCACATAAGGATCCTCGCCACCCTTCGGGCCCATGTCCGTGCAGTTGGTGCGGCCGCGCGTGCCGACAATCAGCTCCGAGACATTGGTGTAGGCGGGCTTGCGAAACTGGCGGCAGTGACTGGACATGTGTACTCCGTTCGCATAAGTGAAATCGGCGTCGATGTGATCGTAGATATTCCCATATATCTCCGTGCGAGGACGCCACGCCGCGCCGCCCGAGGCGAACACCTTCACCGGGTGCGTGCCCATGAACCAGTTGATCGCGTCGATGTTGTGCAGGTGCTGTTCCACTATCTGATCGCCGCAAATCCAAACGAAGGAGTACCAGGCGCGATGCTGAAACACCATATCGGACCATTTCGGATCGCGTTCCTTCTGCTGGATAACAGGCGTTCCCACCCAATACCCATAAGTGGCCAGGATGTCGCCGATGGCACCATCGCGCACCTTCTTCCAGGTCTCCACATATGCGTCCTGATGGCGGCGCTGGGCGCCCGACATCACGGTCAGCTTCAGTTCTTCGGCTTTCTTCGACGCCGCCATCACCTTGCGCACACCCACCGGATCGGTGCCGAAGGGCTTCTCCGCAAAGATGTGTTTTTTGGCCTCCACCGCGGCCACGAAGTGCTCCGGCCGGTAGCCCGGCGGCGCGGCCAGCAGCACCACGTCGATGTCGGACGCCAGCACCTTCTTATAGGCGTCGAAGCCGATGAAGTGATGGTCGGGATCGACCTTCACCTTATCCGCCACGCCCGCATAGCTGGATCCGCGGATCTCGCCCAGCGACTTCTCCAGGTGGTCTTCGAAGATGTCGCCCATGGCCACCAGTTCCACGCTCTCATTGCCGTGGAGGAACTGCTGCGCCGCTGCGGTGCCGCGTCCGCCGCAGCCAATTAGCCCGGCCCTCAGCTTCTCATTGCCCGCGCCGCGCACCAGCTCCGGCCGGATAATCGTAAACGCCGTGGCGGCAGCGCCCGCCGCGGTGGATTTCATCAGAAACGACCTTCTGGAAATTTCGTTCGAACCATTTTCCATGCTTTCGCCTCCAGGCCCTCACAGGCAGGGCTTTCAGGTGCGATTGTATCGTATTACCGTGAAGAGATGGCTAACGCGGCGGCGCTCACCCTGACTGCGGCGATTCTATGCCCGCTCGCGGCGCTGGCCACCGACTGCCGTTTTGCCCTGGCGGACCAATCGAACTGGGCCGCCAGGACGGGGTTTTATGTAGGCCTCGAGAACACTCCCGCGGCATCGTCGAACTTTTGCAAGCTCAAGACCGTTACGCTCGCAATGGGAGTCGGCAACGGTTCCGCGTGGCGGTTCATCGTGGCCAAACCGAAGTGGAAGCTGGACCACGACTACACAGCCAAAGCGGTGATCGCGCCCGCACGCTTCGAACTGTACCTGGACGGGCGGCGGCTAGGCCGCGCCGCCGGCGGATTCGCGGGCCTGCCGGACCAGAAGCTAGTGGCGGCCTCCGTTCCGTCATGGGCGGCAGGCGCCGGCAACTATCTGCCGACCGAAAGCTCTCTCGAAGTGGCGCCCAGCGATGGGGCCACCGTTTCGGAGACGTTCGCGGCGGCCGCCCAGCCAGTACCGCTGATGCTGCTGCCCGCGGCATCCATTTCCCGTAACATAACGTTGCAATACGCAGCCGGGGCATCGTTGACCGTCACCGCCGTATTCCGCCTGAGCGCCGCATCGCCGGACCCCAAGAGCTATGCGCCGTACGTGGATACCTACGGCCAAAGCGTTTATGCGAGCTTTCCGGGCAAGATTCAGACGGACTCCGATTTGCGATCTGCCGCGGCCGAAGAGCGGACTAAACTGGCCGGCTGGGGAGTGCCCGCGGGCTACGACGCGTGGGGCGGCGTCCTGAGCGCAAACTGGCTGGATGCCGCGACGGGATTCTTCCACGTGGTGCAGCACGAGGGCGTCTGGTGGCTGATCTCGCCGGCCGGCAATCCATGCTTCTACATTGGCCTGGACACAGGCCCGCTCACCACCGGCAACAACACTCCAACGACGGGCCGCGAGTGGGAATTCGCCGCGTTGCCCGCGCGGACTGCGCCATACAACTCGGCCTGGAGTTCCGGGGACTGGGGCAACCAGGGAATCGCCAGCGTCTCGTTCGACACCTGGAACATGATCCGCAAGTACGACAGCGAGGCATGGCGCGCCACCGGTACGAACCTTGCCGTCCAGCGCATGAAAGCGTGGGGATTTTCGGGCTTCGGCAAATGGGCGGGCGATGCCGGCGCTTTGCCCATGCTGCCGGTGCTCGAAGGCTACAACGTTCCGCTGCTCGGGCGGCATGCGGATATTTTCGATCCGAAGGTGCAGGAGTTGTTCCGGGCATCTTTGCGGCAGCAGATGCAAGCCCGTGTAAACGATCCGGCGATCCTGGGGTGGTCGTACGGCAGCGAATACAACGAAATCGTCACGCCGGACGAGATTACCGGCATACTCAGAATGGGCGGCAGGACGCCCGCGAAACGCGCACTGGTGGACCAGGCCTTGCGCGCGATTTACGGCAATAATGCCGCAGCGATGGCCGCGGCTTGGGGCGTGACGCGCGCGACCTCCGCCGGCACGGGCGATCTCTATACCGATCTCTACGGTGCGACGCCCACGCCTGCGGCCGCGGACATCGAGACGCTGCGCGAGTACTACGCGGACCGGTATTACGGATTCATCTACCAAACGGTGAAGAGCATCGACCCGAATCATTTGTATTTCGGCTCGTGGATCGTCCCCGGATGGTGGGTGAACGCGGCGGACTGGCAACTGATGGCTGCACATGTGGATGTGATGGGCTACGACCGCTACTCGCCGGTGTTCGAAGACAGGCTGCTGCGGGAGCTGGTGAAATCCACCAGCAAGCCGATCTTTCTGGGTGAATTTTCGTTTCCCCCTAGTTACAATCTGCTGCGCGGGTACGGCGCTTACCCGGACGCGAGCGCCAGCGACGACGCCGATGCGGGCGCACAGTATCGGACCTTGCTGGAGGCGGCCGCGCGCAACCCCTGGTGCGTAGGGGTGGCGTGGTTCGAATATCGCGACGAGCCGGTGTCGGGCCGCGGCTTTGCGGGTGAAACGGATCGCAACCTGGTGGAGGGGGAGGACTACGCATTCGGGCTGGTGGACGTGGCCGACCGGCCCAAGTACGACCTGGTGGAACAGGTGCGGAATACGAACCTGGCCATGGCGCAGCGGCGATTGGCGCTGGGGGCGGCGAAGCTGAACGCTTTTGTGACAGACGAAGCCAATTGCGTGCAAAGAATTTGTTTTCATTGATTTATGGCCGATTTTACGGCGAATTCCGCCGCCTTGGTTAGCCGCCGATCGCGTACATAGGCCGGGGCGGCGCGAAGAAACGCGACGTATTGATCTGGTGCCCCTCCCATTTGCCGGCGACGTTGCGGCGATCTCGGTGTCGGGCGCCCCGCGGCGCAGCATATCCTTGACGTCGTCTTCTTCGATCGCGAACAGGCGATAGCGCAGTTTGCCATCCGCCGTAAGGCGCAGGCGATTGCAATTCATGCAAAACGGACGGCTGACCGAGCCGTAACATCACGTTACATCCAGTTAGATGGACTGCGCCCTTTTTTGAGACAGCCGGGAGATACACGGCTAATGCTCTGGGATGCTGTCTTCACCCTTGCGCCTCGCCCCCGCGCTGCGGTGAAAATTGGCTTTGCTTTACTTTGCTTTGGAGCTTTTGTTTGAAAACAAAGGACCGCTTGGCTTCGATTGGTAATTTGCTCTTTGGGTTCGTCCCTGTAACACTCGGCTAGATTTCGAAGGTTGGTCTGCATCTGGAGTGACTCGATTGTGCGCAGCGACGTCGCTTTACTTACCCAACAAGAGAATAGCACGCGGTTTGGCCGGAGACCGGCGCGCGCAGCCGTGCTTAGCGATTGTTTTCAGGTGATTAGCGGGAAACGAACTTGTGTGAATGAAAAAGACGTGCTGGCGCGTCGGGGCTGCGGGACCCAGAGGGTACTCCCACAGGCGGTAGCTTAAATGATGCTCATTGCCGTGGGGTTTCCTTTCCCTTGAATCTGCGAACCTCCGGGATACCGTCCCTCGGTCCATTTCCGCAGCTTCACATGTCAAAGATGCGCGTTTTCGGCCCGGTGGAAGTGAGCCGGACATATCGGGGTGAATGCTACTGGACGGGCAGTGTCGGATTCGCGGAACCAAGGGCGTTTATCGTTCCCCAATCCGTCCAAGCGAGCCGCGACGGCCCGATTCGCCGACCCAGCGTGTTTTCTCCTCAAACTGACGTGACTGCGACTTCACAGGAACTATCCGGTAGCCGACTCGATACAGTTCTGGCTAGTGGGCATGTCGGGCAGCCGCCTGGAACCCTGGACCGGCTGGAGCTTGCGCAAAACTCCATGCCTCCGTTTAACTTGCAAAAGAATTCGCGTTCAGAACGCGCTTAATCCACTAAAGGTCAGCGCCGCAAATGGTGCCAAGAACCCTTCCCGTCAACGGCGCCGCGTCCCACTTTTGGTGCCAGCCTGGTATCCGCTAGGCGCGAACTGCAGCGGCGACAGGAAATTGAACGCCGCCCAAAAAAAGGGATCGGCGAACTCTTTGCCGGCTTGA
>Ga0302325_10033635_pt1 | contig 10502 bp, 9 predicted proteins | sample Palsa_T0_2_FD_201948 | JGI IMG/M metagenome (GOLD analysis project Ga0302325, IMG submission 201948) | Peat permafrost microbial communities from Stordalen Mire near Abisko, Sweden - Palsa_T0_2 | ecosystem: Environmental > Terrestrial > Soil > Palsa > Peat permafrost | place: Sweden: Abisko...
AGCGGGCCGGGGGCTGACCTGCCCTCGGTGCTGAGCAGCACGACGACCGAGCCGCCGTCGATCCGCAGCGCTTCTCGCCTCGCCCCGGCGCCGGGTCCGGTCAGCGCGGCGCGCACCCCGGCCAGGGTCGCCGCGCCGCTGGGGCCCGAGGAGATACCGAGGCGGGCGAGGTCATCGACCGCGGTCGCGGCGTCGGCGTCGCCGACGGCCACGGCTGCGTCACAGCCGGCCCGCAGCACGGGCCAGGCGGCACTGGACGGCGTCCCGCAGTTGAGGCCGGCCATGATGGTCGCCCCGGTGGGGACCGTTACGGGTTTACCGGCGACCATGCTGGCCAGGAAACAGGCCGCCGTGTCAGGTTCCACAGAAAGCACCGCCGGGCGGGACGCGCCGGCCCGGCGGTAGTGGGTTACCACCGCCTGGGCGAGAGATCCCACTCCGACCGGCACCGCGACCAGGTCCGGGCTGATCGTGAGCGCGTCGTCGATCTCGCCAGCCAGCGTCTCGTAGCCCTCGACGATCCGGGCCGGGACCTGTTCGTAGCCGGGCCACGCGGTGTCCTGGACGAGCTGCCGGCCCGCACCGTCCTGCGTGTAGGCCAGCGCGGCCCGGACGGCGTCATCGTAGTTGCCGTCGACCTCCTCGAATTGCGCGCCTTCGGAGACGATGGCCTGGCGGGCGGTCGCCGTCATGACGGCCGGCCCGAACACCGTCGCCGTCACGCCGAGCAGGCGCGCCATCCAGGCCACCGCGCGGCCGTGGTTGCCGTCCGTGGCGGTGACCAGTCGCAGGCCGCTGCCCTGGGCGGCCTGCCGCAGGGCCGCCAGGTTCAGGTCAGCGCCGGTGCGGCCGGCCACCACCTGCGCGCACGCCCACGATGCCCCGAGCACCTTGAAGGCTGGCAGGCCCAGCCGAGCGGACTCGTCCTTGACCAGCACCTGTCCCACGCCGAGCCCGGCGGCGAGAGCTGGCAGATCGACCAGCGGCGTCGGGGCGTAGCCGGGCAGCCCGGCATGGAAGGAACGCGCGTGGCCGCGACGGGACACCGGCGCGACCCAGTCCCGCGCAGCGGGCTGGGCAGACCAGGGTGGCGCGATGATCTCCATGACTCCTATCTTCTGCGGCTGCTGCGCGAGCTCGCGCAGCAGCCGCAGCACCATCGCGGCCGTGGCCGTGGCGGTGTCCTTCAGTCCATCCGCGGTCTCTCAGCAGCTGTCGACCCTGGAGCGCGCTATCGCCGACGCGGGCAAGACGCAGTCAGGAGTGTGACCCTCCGGCGATCCAGGTGGCCAGCGTGGATACCTGCTGGGCGGGCCACGCCCCGTCACATGGCATGTGGCCAGCGCGCACCGCGTTCAGGATCGCGTCCTGGTGGGCCACGACATCCGCGAAAGACCACAGGTCGAATGCCTTGAGCATCGAGGTTCGGTCCTTGTCCCTGAACAGCGGGCGAATGTCCCGCTCGAAGCTGAGCGGCTGGGCTGGCTCGTCCTGATGATCGGTCACGGAATCCTCCTGGAATTGTCGTCGGCTGGATGGCGGGCACGCTGACGGACTAAGCCTCTACGATCCCGCGACTGATGTCACCCGGCGGGTCACGATGACCGGCAGCGTGTTCGGCACCAGGGTGCTGCTGACGACGGGGTGCACGGCGGCGCCGTCGGCGAGCCGCAGGTCCCAGCGGGCGGCGATGGCGCTGAGCAGCAGGATCGTTTCGGTCCAGGCGAATCCCTCGCCGATGCAGTTCCTGATGCCCTGCCCGAACGGGAAGAACGACGCCCGTACTTCGGCCGGGGTGTAATCGGCGGCCCAGCGGCCGGGGTCGAAGCGGTCGGGGTCGCGATGCAGGGCCGGGTCACGGTTGAGCGCAAACGGGCTGAACAAGATCCTGCTCTTGGCGGGAAGCAGGTGGCCGCCGAGCTCGACGTCGGCGGTCGCCTGCCGGGGCAGGATCCAGACCGGGCTGTACAGCCGCAGGGTCTCGGTGACCACAGCGCGGGTGACCGGGAGCCTGGCCAGGTCGTCGTAGCTGGCGTCCCGGCCGGCGAGCACCAGGTCGGCCTCAGCCTGCAGCCGCTCCTGGACCTCCGGGTGCTGGCTCAGCAGGTAACAGGCCCAGGCGATGGTGTTCCCGGTTGTCTCCGAGCCGGCGATCACCAGCGTCGTCGCCTCGTCCCGCAGCTGCTTGCTGGTCATCGGTGTGCCGGTCTCGTCGTCACGGGCGCGCATCAAGATCGACATCAGGTCGCCGTGATCTTCGCCGGTCGCCCGGTAGCCGTCGATGACGGCCGTCAGCATCGCGTCAAGCCGGCGGTTGGCGGCACCGAACCGGCGGTTGGACCGGGTCGGCACCCAGGCGAGCGCCGGGACGTTGGCGATGATCCCCTCGGGCAGGAGCTCGGCGAGCAGCACGCGGAGCAGGCGTTCGATCTCGCCGACCGCCTCGCTGCCGAGGTCGCTGGAAAGAAGCGTCCGGGTCAGCACGGTGAGCGTGATCGCCCGCAGTTCGCGGTCGAAGGCGAGCGTCCCGCCGTCGGGCCAGGCATCGATGCGCGGCAACGCGACATCGCGCATCGTGTTCAGGTAGCGGGCGATCTGTTCGCGATGGAAGGCCGGCTGCATGAGCCGCCGCTGCCGGTGATGGTGCTCCCCGCCGGACATCACCAGCCCGTTGCCGATCAGCCGTTTGGCCCGGCCGAAGTCGAGGCCCTTCTCCAGCTTCCTGGCCTGGCCGACCAGCGCCTGCCGGATCGCGGCCGGGCTGTTCAGCAGGTAGACAGGGAACGGCCCGAAGCGGATCCGGACCACGTCGCCGTGCTCGCGCGCTCGCTGCAGCAGCCGGAGCGGGTCACGGCGGAACTCAAGCGCGTGCCCGAGCACCCGCCCGCCGCCGGGCAGCAACGGCACGTCACGCCGGGCCTGCCCGGTGGTTGCGGCCAACTCGCTCACCTCTCCCCCATTCTGCATCCGGGACCGGGCGGGTCTTCAGCCGAGGCCGCGCGGTCGCGTGCCCGGGGACGAGCGTTCCGGGATCGTTACGGTTCGCTGGCATCCTCGCTATGCCACGATGGGCCGCATGTCTCCTGATCTCGGGCTCGCCGGCCAGGCGCCGGCCAACGACTACGACAGCTTCGCCGAGGCGTACGCGGCCGAGACCGAAGCCAACCTCATCAACGGCTATTACACGCGGCCGGCCATCCTGGACCTGGCCGGGGACGTGGCCGGGCGGCGGATCCTCGACGTCGGCTGCGGCGCCGGGCCTGTCCTTGAGGCGCTCCGCGACCGGGGTGCCATCGTCACCGGCGTCGACCCCAGCACCAAGATGCTGGAGCTGGCCAGGCGGCGGCTCGGCGACGGCGCGGCCCTGCAGCGGGCGGATCTCAGCTACCCGCTGCCGTTCCCCGACGGCGCGTTCGACGATGTCATCGCGTGCCTGGTCCTGCACTACCTGCAGGACTGGACGGCACCGCTCGCCGAACTGCGGCGCGTGCTTGCGCCCGGCGGCCGGCTCATCGTGGCCGTCAATCATCCCTTCACCTACAAGCTGGCGCATCCTGATGGTGACTACTTCACGATCCACGAGTTTTCCGAGGAAAACACCTTCAGCGGGCAGAGCGCGGTACTGACGTACTGGCACCGGCCGCTGCACGCGGTCACCGGCGCCTTCATCGACGCCGGGTTCCGGATAGCGGTCATGAGCGAACCGCCCCCCGCCCCGCAAGCCCGCGAGCTGTTCCCCGACGACCTGGCGGGGTTCCCTTCCGGGGCCTTCCTCTGCTTCCTGTTCTTGGTCCTGGAGGCGCAATTATCGTCGTGAGGGGCTACAGGCGGGCTGGCCGGATAGGGACTGTCCGCTGGCCCGGCGGCGAGAGCGAGCCGCCAGCGCATGCCGGTGCGGGCGAGGGGGTTCCTGGTGCGGAGAAGCCGGGACCGTTCGGCAGAATGATCTTCAATGCCGGCGCGGAACAGTTCCTCCGCGTACGGCGAGACGCCGAGCGGGACCTCCGCGCGGAACTCGGTGAGCAGGTCCATCTCGTTCATGTCTGCGGCGGTCCGGCGTAGCCTGGCCCGGGCCCCGGCTCAGTCGGGCGCGCGCCGGACGCTGCTTGCGGTGAGCGGCGGGTAGACGGGCCCAGATGCGGGAAGGGAGGTCGAGGGAGCCAGCGCGGCGGAGGTCCGGAACATGAGCAGTAAACCGGTTGTGGCCATGGCCCTGGGCGGCCTCGGCGGCTTTAACGCCCACGACGCCGGGGTGCTGGCCGCGGCGCACGAGTCCGGCCTGGTGCCCGACATCATCACCTGCACGAGCGGGGCCATCGCGTGGACCCACCTGTTCCTGACCAATCCCAGCGGGATCCGCGACGAGGTGGTGGCCGAAGCAGACGCGGTAAGCGGCGCCAATGCCCTTGAAGTGGCCGTGCTAGGTGACCCGGGGATCTTCCAGCCCGCGTACGCCGCCTACTGGCGGAGATGGTTCACCCCGTCGTCGGGGGCGCCGGTCCGGAACCTGCTCGACCGCCTGTTCCCCGCGCAGCTGTACGAGTCCACTCGGCCGCAGGAGTACTTCGCCCAGATCGCCGCGGACTTCAACGACGCGAGCACGCCGATCATGTTCAACGCGTACGCCCTGGACAGCGGGCGGGAGCTGGTCTTCTGCAACGATGCCGCGTTCGGGTTCCTCGGCATCTCCCCCGGGCACGTGCGACCGCACGATATCCCGGGTGAGGACATGTCGACGCAGTACCTGCCGATCGACACCGACGCGGTGCGGTCGGCGCTGTGGCTGACGCTGTACGGCTTCGCCAACCGCTTCGACGGCGAGACGACCATCGACGGCGCTTACCAGCGCCAGGTCATCATGTCCGAGCTCGCGAGCTGCGACGTCATCTACGCGATCAAGCCTCAGGCCAGCGCCTGGCGGGGCCATCCCCCGGCCAACTACTTCGAGGTCCAGGACTTCAACACCGAGATGTGGTTCAACAGCTCGTTCGCCGCGGAGGTGGCCGGGCTTCGGGCCGCGCCGCGGGAGGCGGCCAGGGAACCGCTGCGGATCGAGCCGATCACCTTGCACCGGCCGCTGGGCTACTTCAACTACTTCGTCGAGAAGCTGCCGAACTACACCGAGGGTTACCAGCAGGCCAAGAAGATCTTCGAGCGCGATCTGGCCGGGTGAGCGCTAGAGGGTGCTCGTGACGGTGCGGACGGTATCGCGCAGCCAGCGCTGGGCGGGGTCGTCGTCGAGGCGCGGATGCCAGGCCATCAGGTAGCTCATGTGCTCGATCTGTTCTGGTGCCTTAACGAACCGGATGCGCGCGTCGTCGGCATATTGCGCGGCCAGCCGCCATGGCAGCGTGGCCACGAGCTGGGTGCCGGGCACGGCGAGCGGAGCGGCGGCATGGAAGGGCAGCGTGAGGCTGGCCTTGCGGGGCGTGCCGAGGGTGTGCAGATGCTGGTCGATCACCGGCTGCGATGCGCTGCCGACGCCGATGACGACGTGTGAGCAGCGCAGGTAGTCCGCCAGCGTGATGGCGGTCCGCCCGGCGAGCGGATGATCGGCGGACACGACGCAGACGAAGCGTTCTTCGAAGATCAGCTCGGAGCGGAGCGAGGGCGGCGCGGCGACCCCGTAGAAGACGAGATCGATGGCACCGCGCTCCACATCCGCCAGCACGCCTGCATGCCAGGTCTCGACCCTGACCGTCGAGTGGGGAGAGCGCCGGAAGATCTGCTGGAACAGCGCCGGGCCGAACACCGCCACGTAGTCGGTGCTGACCAGCCGGAACGTCTCGGCCGCGGTGAGCGGATCGAAGACGTCGCCCGCCAGCAGGATCTCGAGCCTGGGCAGGACGGCCGCGAGCTGACGCTGGATGCGCTCCGCCCGGGGGGTGAGCTGGTAGCCGCCCGCGCCGCGTACCAGCAGCTCGTCACCGAGCAGGTCGCGTAGCCGCTGCAGCGCCCGGCTCATCGCCGGCTGGCTGAGGCGGACCCGGTCCGCCGCGTGGGAGACGTGCCGTTCCTCGAGCAGCGCGGCTAGCGGGGCCAGCAGGTTCAGGTCGAACCGCTCTATATGCGTCATACGCATGAAGCGTATATCAAGCATTCATTGGACACATATCTGCTGGTATCGCAGGATGAAGATGCCGGACCGGCTGACCGGTGCCGGTGAACCTGAGGAAGAAGTGGAGCTCTGACTATGGCTTTGGCAGAACAGCAGCACTATGACGGGCGCGTGGCCATCGTCACCGGCGGCTCGCGCGGCATCGGGCGGCAGTGTGCCGAACGGCTGGCCGCGGACGGCATCGCGGTGGTGATCAGCTACGCCGCCAATCACAAAGAGGCCGATGCCACCGTGGACAGCGTGACCGACGGCGGCGGCCGGGCCATCGCGGTCGCCGGGGACGTGGCCGACGAGGCCGCCATGGCGGCCCTGTTCGACCAGGCCGAGCAGGCCTTCGGCGGCGTCGACATCGTGGTGCACGCGGCCGGCAAAATCGCGGTGGCGCCGCTGGCGGAGCTGGACCTGAAGGTTTTCGATGACCTGAGCCGCACCAACGTCCGCGGCACCTTCGTGGTGAACCAGCAGGCCGCGCGCCGGCTGCGGCCGGGCGGGTCCATCCTGAACTTCTCGACCTCGGTCGTCGGCACCTCGCTGCCGAACTACTCCGCCTACGCCGCCAGCAAGGGCGCCGTCGAAGCGATCACCATGATCCTCGCCCGGGAGCTGCGCGGCCGCGACGTCACCGTCAACACCATCGCTCCCGGTCCGACCGCCGGCGACTTCCTGTCCAGCGTCAACGACGAGGAGTCGCTGTCGCGGCTAGCCCACGCCGTCCCGCTCGAGCGGCTCGGCACCCCGGCCGATATCGCCGAGGTCGTCGCGTTCCTGACCAGCCCGGCCGGGCACTGGGTCAACGGCCAGCGGGTCCGGGCCAACGGCGGCCTGGTGTGAGGACCGCCCAGACGGTCGTCGTGACCGGGACCTCGAGCGGCTTCGGCGCCCTGACGGTCCGTGCCCTGGCCCGGGCCGGGCACACCGTCTACGCCGGCATCCGCGATACGGCCGGCCGCAACGCGCCCGTGGTGGCCGGGCTCATCAAGGAGGCCGCAGCCGACGGGCTCGCCCTGCACCCGGTGGAACTCGACGTCACGTCTCAGCCTTCGGCCGACGCGGCCGTCGACCGGATCCTCGACGAGCAGGGCCGCCTCGACGTCATCGTCCACAACGCCGGGCACATGGTCCTCGGTCCGGCCGAGGCGTTCACTCCCGAGCAGTACGCCAGCGTCTACGACGTCAACGTGCTCGGCACCCAGCGCGTCAACCGGGCCGCGCTGCCGTACCTGCGCGCCCAGCACAGCGGCCTGCTGGTCTGGGTCGGCAGCTCCAGTACCCGGGGCGGCTGCCCGCCGTTCCTCGCGCCGTACTTCGGGGCCAAAGCCGCCATGGACGCCATCGCGGTCAGCTACGCCGCCGAGCTGATCCGCTTCGGCATCGACACCACCATCGTCGTGCCCGGAGCGTTCACCACCGGCACCAGCCACTTCGCGCACGCCGGCGCCCCGGCCGACGCCGACCGGGCGGCCGCCTACGACGCCAGGTACCGCGCGCTGATGGACGAGGTCAATCCCCGTCTGTCCGCGCTGATCCCCGGCGACGCGGATCCCGGTGAGGTCGCCGACGTCATCGCCGGCGTCGTCTCCCGGCCAGCCGGGCAGCGGCCTTTCCGCGTCCACGTCGATCCCAGCCGGGACGGCAGCGAGGTGGTTTCCGTCGTCGCCGACCGCATCCGCGCCGACTTCTACCGCCGCATCGGGCTCGACGACCTGCTCACCGCCCGCAGCAGCCGCTGACTGCGTGGCTGGGGGCCGAGGCACCCGCTGCCCTGGGCAGAATCGCTGGCCGCGGGCCGATTCGTGCACGTACGGTCAGTCACGTGGCTGGGTCGGTAAGGCGTGTGCAGGCGGGCGGGGTACAGCTCGCCTACCGGACCTGGGGGCCGGCGGAGGCGCCGCCGGTGGTGCTGCTGCACGCACTCGGCGAGCAGTCGTCGGACTGGGCACGGGTCGCGGCGGCGCTGGCACCGTCGTGGCAAGTGTACGCACCCGATCTGCGCGGGCACGGGGACAGCGACTGGCCAGGGTCGTACACGATCGAGCAGCTCACCATGGACCTGTTCGCCTTCCTGGACGTGCTGGACCTGGAGCAGGTGACGCTCGGCGGGCATTCGATGGGCGCGCCGCCCGCCTACCTGTACGCGGCCCGGTACCCGGGGCGGGTCAGCCGCCTCGTCCTGGAGGAACCCGCCCCGCCGTGGCCACGCGCCCGGAGGACGGTCAGCCGGCCGGGCGGGCCGCTGCTCTTCGACTGGGACGCCACGCAGCTGAGCAACGAGTTCACCGAGCCACAGGTCAGCTCCTGGCGGGCTGAGCTCCGGCATATCCAGGCCCCGGCGCTCCTGGTCGCGGGCGGGCCGGACAGTCACGTCGACCAGGGCCAGCTGGCCGAGATGGCCAGCCGGATCCCGGACTGCGAGCTGGTCACGATCCCGGCCGGGCACCTGGTGCATGCGGCCAGGCCGGCGGAGTTCACCGCCGCATTGACCGCTTTCCTGGGCGGGCCAACTAGAGCGCCGTTCAGGCAGCGGTTAGACGTCTGCACAGCACCAAGACCACACGAGCCCCGGCAATCACACGTGCCGCCCGGGGGCCGCGCGCCGCCGGCTCGATGCTTCACCGCGCCGGCCGTAGCCGGCTCGATGCTTCACCGGGCCGGCACGGGCTCACCGCGGTCGGCCCGCATTCCCGGTACGCGACGGCCGCGCGAGGTGAACCACCACCATGCAGCAGCGCGCCAGGCACGGCCGGGACACGGCCGCGCAGCCCGGCACGCCAGTCCCGGATCCGAGCGGTCAGCTCCGCAGGGCGCCCTAGGTAGCCGGACCCGGCAGGAACTGCCGGAGCGTGCCGGCCGCGTTCTGCCAGGTCCACGCGGCCGGGTCGGTGTCCAGCCCGCGCACGCAGTCGGCCAGCTTGGCCTGGAGCTGAGCGGCCGACGGCGGGCGAGCGGGCGACCCGGGCGGGAACTGCAGGCTTGTCCGCAGGACGGTCCCGCCGCTAGTGTGGATCTCCGCTTCCAGTTCGCCGTCGAGCAGCCAGTTGCCGCCCGGATCGAGCTTCACCTCGACCAGGCTGACCAGGCGCCGGGCGGCCTCCCGCCGGACCGCGGCGTCGGTGAAGCTGCCGAATCCCGGATACGTGTCAAGCAGCGCCGTCGCGGCGGAGTACTCCAGGCTGAACTTGCCCTGCAGCCCGGAATCTGGCCGGTGGTGGATAAGCGGCACGACTGTAGCTTCCGGGGTGCGCAGCACGATCCGGCGTACCTGCGCCGCGTCCAGACCCGGCGCGGCGAGCTCGGAGATGGCGCTGATAGGCCGCTGCAGCGCATAGCAGCACGGGTAGATCTTGATCGCCAGCCCGTCCGGCACCGCCGGGCCACCGACATCGACCGCGGCCGGATCGCCGCCGACCAGCTCCATCCAGGCGTCCAGCGCCGTCGGATCGGCGCCCGCGCCCGCGGCCGCGAGCCCGGCCGCGCGGATCCCCGCCTCGACGGCGAAGCCGACCTGCAGCGATTTGGCGTCCGTGCCGAAGGCCCGCTGGACCCCGCCGGCCGCGGGCACGGCCAGCGCCATGGCGACCGCGATCTTCTCGGCCGGCAAGCCCAGCGCGACCGCCGCCCCGGCAGCGCTGGCCGGCGCCCCGGCCGTGCAGGTCGCATGCCAGCCGGCCGAATAGTGCCGCCACCCTAGGGCCGTCCCGAGCCGCGCCATCACCCCCGCCGCGGTCAGGTAGGCACCCGGCCCGCCGCCGGCGGCCAGCGCCATCGGCACGCAGACCGCGCTGACGTGGGTGGTGGACGGCATGTGCAGGTCATCGAAATCCAGGACGTGCCCGGCAACGGCCCAGCGCGCGCCTTCCGGCAAGGTGGCGGCCAGCCGCGTGACACGATGCTCGCGCGCGGCGAGCGTCACCGCCACGGTGTCCAGCAAGGAGCGGTCCGCCAGCTCGAGATCACCCGGGGCCGGCTCGAAATCGGCGGCCCACTGGGCCAGGGCGGCGGCCACGGACGTCATCGGAGCTCGTCCCCGGCTGGGCAGGCCCTATACGTAGGTGCGGCCATGCAGCCATGATGACAGAGCCGGGCCGCGCAGGAGATCGGGTGAGCCGCTGCTCCGGACGGTGATGAGCGTTTCCGTGGCGCAGGAACCATGGCCGTTCGGCCCAAAATGTACTTTGGCCCTAAGCGGGGACGATGGCGAGCGAGGAGACGATGGTGATAGTGCGGACGTGGCGGGGCTGGGTGAGCACCGAGAAGGCGGCTGCCTATACCGAGTACGTGACGAGGACCGGGCTGGACTCGTATCAGAAGACGCCAGGCAATCTCGGGGCCGAGATGTGGACGCAAGATCTTGGTGACGGCCGGACGGAAGTCATGACGATCAGCT
>Ga0302325_10033639_pt1 | contig 10501 bp, 10 predicted proteins | sample Palsa_T0_2_FD_201948 | JGI IMG/M metagenome (GOLD analysis project Ga0302325, IMG submission 201948) | Peat permafrost microbial communities from Stordalen Mire near Abisko, Sweden - Palsa_T0_2 | ecosystem: Environmental > Terrestrial > Soil > Palsa > Peat permafrost | place: Sweden: Abisko...
GAGCGCAGGATCGAGGTTCGCGACCAGCACGTCGTAGGCCTCGACCGGCTGGAAGCCGCCCGCCTGCAGTGCTCGTCCGTCGCGCTCGAAGATCACCGACGGCGCGGTGTAGCGCACGGGACCATCCGAGGCGGCGGTCTTACCCTGCAGCTCCGAGGCCGAGCCGGCGGCGGTTCGCGCCTCTGCGCGGTCGCGCTCGTATGCATCGCTCACCTCGTGGCTGTCGAGTCGCGCGACGATCTCCTGGGCGCGAATGCCGGGCACCGCGCCAAGCGCATCGGCGAGCTGCGCGTCGTCGTCGAGCAGCAGCGGCGTGGTGAAGTTCGCGAGTGCCAGGGCACGGAACACGCGCCACTCACTGCCGGGGTCGAGGATCCGCGCCGCGACGACCGCGCGGCAGGCACGAGCGGTGGCGCTGATACGCGCCTTCGGGTTGGGCGCCAGCGGCATCCCGTAGCGGCGGTAGCGCAACTGGCCGCGCGCGGCTCGCAGAGTGGTGTATCCACGAGACTCGTACTGCGACGCGTCCTCGGTGAGACCGATCAGCACGAGCCGCCATTTCAGCTGATCGCGATAGCGCCACTCCAGCACGCGCAGCGCCGGGCTCGCGGAGTAGGCCCACGGGCAGGCCAGGTCGCTGTAGAGCGTCGCATCGATCATTGCAAGAGCAACTATACGACGGCGAGCGCCGCAATCGCACGGGCCCTACGACGGCGACAGCCGCACCGGTAGTGTCTTCAGCTGGTTGATGAACACCGACTCCACGATCGTCGGTCCGCCCGCCGGTTCCATCGCGGGAAAGCGAGCGAGGGTCTCCTCGAACAGAGTGTTGAGCTCCAGCCGAGCCAGCGCGGTGCCCAGGCAGAAGTGACGACCGCCGGCCCCGAACGCCTGGTGCTCCTCGGTGCGGCGCACGTCGAAGCGGTCTGGATCCTCGTGGCGGGTCTCGTCGCGGTTGGACGAGACGTACCACATGACGACCTTGTCCCCCTCATTGATCTTGCGCCCATTCAGCTCGGTGTCGCGAGTCGCGGTGCGGCGGAAATGTGCGAACGCGGGGAACATCCGCAGCGACTCCTCCACGGCGCCGGGGATCAGCGCGGGATCGTCCAGCAGCAGCCGGCGCTGGTCGGGGTTCTGCATCAGCGCCCGCATGCCGCTGCAGTAGGTGGCCTTCGTGGAGTCGTTGCCGGCGGCGACCAGCAAGAAGAAGCCCATCACGATCTCGTGTTCCTCGAGCTTCTGTCCGTCCACTTCGGCGTGCACCAGCACGCTTGTCAGATCGTCCGTCGGGGTCTCGCGGCGCTGCGCGATCAGCTTCCCGCAGCGCTCGAAGATCTCCGCGACGCCTTCCTCGATCCCCTTCAGGATGCTCTCGTGCGGGTTCAAATCAGGGTCGTCGGCCCCCAGCATCATGTTCATCAAGCGCGCCCAGGCCTCGTCGTCCTCCGGCGGGATGCCCATAAAGCTGCCGATCACGCGCGAGACCACCGGCTGGGCCACGTCGGTGACCAGGTCGCAGGTCTCCCGGGCGGGCGGGCCCTCTAACCGGTCGAGCGCCTCCACCACGATCGCCCTGACGGCATCCTCATGGGCGGCGATCCGCTTCGGAGTGAAGCCCGCCTGAAACAGGGCCTTGATGCGGTCGTGCTTGGGTGGGTCCATGCCGATGAACATCGCCCGCGAGAGCTCGATCGGCAGGCCGATGTTGGCAAGCGTGACACCCCCGCGCTCAGATGAGTAGGTCTGCCAGTCGCGACTCACCGCGTGGACGTCCTCGGCCGTGGTGACCGACCAGTAGCCGGCCTCCTTGGGGAAGTCGGTGATGCCCGCGGTCCAGTGCACTGGACACTCCTTACGCATGCGCGCGAACAGCTCGTTCGGCACGCCGTGCTCCCAGACCTCACGCTCGGTGACCAGCACGCCGTCTAGGTCGCTGCTGTCTACCGTTGCCATCGGGACCTCCTGGATTGCTGTCACGAGATGTTCCGCTGATGCTACTGGCTGTCCGGCCAGGATGGGGCCGGGCTCACCTCGCTAAGCGAGCGTCCCGACGATCGGCCGGTTCAGATCTGCGATATCGGGCTCCTCGGGTGCCCGCTCAGCGATCCGCGCGGCCTGCCGGCCGCGTTTGCGGGGTCGCCAGACTCGCACGTACTGGGCTGCGAAGTACGAGCCGAGCACGAGCAGCAGGGCGATCGCCTGACCGATGAACGTCTCCCAGTTGTTGAACAGGCTGAACCAGGTGCCCATCCAGCCGGGGATGTAGAGGCCGTGGATTTCGCTGGTCCCGATCCAGCCGGCGAGCTGCATCTCGTTGACCTCCTCGCCGACCGACACGAGCAGCACGAACAGCAGCATCACCCCGGTGATGATCAGCAGGCGCTTGTAGGGCAGGCGCTGGTGCAGCCCGAAGGTCAGCACCCCGGCGGCGGCGGTGAACAGGCAACCGATCACGACGCCCTCCAGCACGACGCTCGAGCCGTACAGCTCTCGCAGGAGCTGCAGGAAGATCACGACCTCGAAGCACTCGCGGTATACCGAGGTGAAGCCGAGCAGCGCGAGGCCGAGCAGGATCCGCCGCATGTTCGTCTCCGGATCGGCTGAGAGCAGGCTGCGCCGGCGCTTGTGGTGGTTCGAGATCCAGCCGGTCCAGTAGACCTTGTGGAAGAACCAGTTCATCACGAGCAGCAGCACGATCAACGAAGGCAGCCCAGTCGCTGCCTGCACGTCGAGCTCGCCGCCGTGGAACTGACCGATGAACCACACCACCCCGAACCAGGTCGCGATCCCCGCTCCGATCGCCGCCGCGCCGCCGAGCGCAACCGGGCGGCGGTAGACGCGGTTGCCGCCGAGGAAGCTGGCCATCACGGCCGCCAGCACGAGGATCGTCTCCAAGCCCTCGCGCAGCACCAGGACCGCGCTGTCGAGCACCACCGTCGTGCGGCTCAGACGGTGCCCCGGCGGCAGTGCGGTCGGGTCGGTGGTCCCGCCGCGGGCGTGCCAGCCGAGGACGACCACGCCCACCGCAACCGCGAGCACGATCGCGGTCCACACATAGAAGCTCGCGCGCGCGCTCGCGCGTTTCGCGGTCGGCGTCGTGGCCTGCGCGGTGGTGGCTGCTGGATCCGCGCTCATGCGGGCTCCGGACGATCTCCACGTGGCAGGCGACTGAATTCCGGCAGGACCATCATCGAGTTAGGGTACCCTAACTCACGTGTTCTACAAGCGGCGGACGGGGGTCGAACCCGCGACCTCAAGCTTGGGAAGCTTGCGCTCTACCAACTGAGCTACCGCCGCATGAACCCAGATATTACGCGGCGCGCGGCGCGTTGACGCGGCCCGCGCCGACACCCACGGAACGGCATGGCTCTACCCTTGGAAGCCGTGCGCCGTCGTCTGCTGCCGATCATCGTCTCGATCCTCGGCGCCTGCCTGATCGGGCTGCTGATTTACGGCATCTCCCATCAGTCGGCCAGCCGCACGCTCGACGAAGCGCTGGCGCATGGTCAGCATCCGCTCGCGCCCAATGCCACTCGAACGCTACCCGGGCTCTCTGGCGCTCATCGCGCCTCGCTCGCCTCGTTCAGTGGCAAGGTGGTCATCTTGAACTTCTGGGCCTCCTGGTGTGAACCCTGTCAGGACGAGGCCCCTCTGCTCGAGCATGCCCAGAGCCAGTTGCAACGCCACGATGCCACGGTGCTCGGCGTGACCTACCTCGACGCCTCCCCCGACTCGGAAAGCTTTGTGCGCCAGTTCCACTTGACCTACCCGAACCTGCGCGACACCAACGGCGACTTCGCCCACTCCTACGGCACCGACCAGCTCCCGGAGAGCTTCGTGATCGACCGTCACGGCCACATCGTGGCGATCTCCCGTGGCGAGATCGACCAGGCTTTCCTCGACCGCGCAATCGCGCTGGCAGAGAGCTCATGAGACGCGGCGCCGGGGCACTGATCGCTCTGCTGCTCTGTCTGATCCCATCCGTCGCGCTCGGCATGGGCGCCGCGGACGTCAGGCCCCAAACCTCCCTGCCGGTGATCGAGCGCCAGGTGATGTGCGTCACCTGCAAAATCCCTCTCAACGTCGCCCAATCGCAGCAGGCCAACCGCGAGCGGGCGTTCATCCAGAGCCTGATCGACGAAGGCAAGACCGAAGCGCAGATCAAGGACGCGCTCCTCGCCCAATACGGCCCGACGGTGCTGGGGCTGCCGGGCGCGCACGGCTTCGACCTGACCGTCTATCTGGTCCCACTCGCGGCGTTCCTTGCACTGCTCGCCACGCTCGCAGTGCTGCTACCCCGCTGGCGCCGCCACGCCCGCGAGCAGGCCGGCCGAGCGGACGACGCCACACAGCTCGACTCCGCCGACGCCGCCCGCCTAGAGGCGGACCTGGCGCGGTTCGACTGAGGCCTGGCCGATCGGCCGAGGTACCCGCGCGCCTACATCTCAGCCGGTGCGCTCACCCCGAGCAGGTCGAGGCACCGTGCGATCGTGCCTTGCGTCGCCACGGACAGTGCAATCCGCAGCGACTCGACCGTCTCGGGCTCGGCGCCGAGCACGCGGCAATCGCGATAGAAGGCGGTGAAGTCTTGGGCCAGCTGCAGCGCATAGGCCGTGATCCGGTGCGGCGCGCGGCGCTCAACAGCTTCTTGAACCTCCCCTGGGAAGGCGAGCAGTTGCATGACGAGGGCACGCTCAGCGGCATGCAAAGGCGCTTGATCTCCATTAGCCATACCCGCCAGCGCCGCCCCCACCCGCTCCTGATCCGCCCTTGCGAGCACGGCAGCAATCCGAGCGTGCGCGTACTGCACATAGTAGACGGGGTTCTCGCTCGACTGCTCGCGGGCCAGGTCTAGGTCGAGGTCGACCGTCGTCTCGTGCGAGCGCGCCAGCAGGTACCAACGCGCGGCGTCCACGCCGATCTCGGTCAGGAGATCGTCGAGCGTGACGAACTCCCCGGCTCGCTTGGACATCTGCGCACGCTCGCCGCCGCGCATCAGATGGACGAGCTGCATGATCAACAGATCCAGGTGCTCGGGGTCACCGCCGAGCGCCGCGTACGCAGCCTTCATCCGCCCTACATAGCCGTGGTGATCGGCGCCCCACACGTCGATCTGGCGGTCGAAGCCGCGCTCGCGCTTGTCCTGGTGATAGGCGATATCCGAGGCGAAGTAGGTGTGCTCGCCGTTTGAGCGCACGAGCACACGGTCCTTGTCGTCGCCGTAGTCGGTCGTTCGCAGCCACAGCGCCCCCTCGTCGCGATAGGTGTGCCCCTCACGCTCGAGCATCTCGAGCGCGTGCGCCACCGGGCTCGGATCGCCCTCGTGGAGCTTGCTCTCATAGGTCCACAGGTCAAAGCTCACGCGGAATTTGCTCAGCGAGGCGGCGATCTGGTCGATCATCGCCGCCACGGCGGCCCGTCCCAACTCGGCCGGCTCGGACTCGGAGGCATCCGGGAGATGGGCGACAAGCTGCTCGACGTACTCCCCGCGATAGCCGTCCTGGGCGACCTCCTCGCCCCGTGCCAGCGAGCGGATAGATTCCCCGAGCTTGCGGACCTGCGAGCCGGCGTCGTTCACGTAGAACTCGCGCGTGACCTCGTGACCGTGCAGGAGGAGCAGCCGCGCAAGCGCGTCGCCGTAGGCGGCGTTGCGCGCGTGTCCCACGTGCATCGGACCGGTGGGATTGGCGGAGACGAACTCGACCACGATCCGCTCGGGTGGATTGGCACCGCCCGCTCCGAACGACTCTCCGCCAGCGAGTATCTCGGCGAGCGAGCCAGCCAGCCAGCGATCGGCGAGAAACAGGTTGAGGAAGCCGGGGCCCGCCACCTCGAAGCGCTCGAGGCTCGCGCCGAGCCGCTGTTCGAGCTCTTTGCCCAGACGCTCCGCGACCTCGCGCGGCGGCGCCCTGAGACCCGGCGCCAGCAGCAACGCGGCGTTCGTCGAATAGTCGCCGAAGTCCGCCCTCGGTGGACGCTCGAGCACGATCCCCCCGCGCTCGCCGACCTTGCCGGACGACTCGCCGGCCAGCTCAACGGCCACCGCCAGCACGGCTTCGCGCAGGCCGTCCAGTGAAGTGGGGGCGCTCTTCAGGAGGGGCTGCATTGGGACTCGTTCATCGATCCGGGCTCACCGCTTGCGATACTAGCTGCGTGAACGATCAAGACTCAGGCGCCGAGCGCCACATAAACATCCACCTGTCCCCCGAGATCATGGGGGGTGTATACGCGAATTTCGCCAACGTCAGCCACTCCGACTACGAGTTCACCGTCACCTTCGCGCGCGTGGACCACGAGGTCGAGTCCGATGAGGTCCCGGGTGTGGTCGTCTCCCGCGTCAACATCTCGCCGCGCTTCATGCGCGAGCTGATCGACGCGATGGAGGACAACTACTCCAAGTGGCGCACCCGCGAGGGCATCAAGAACCTGCCCGAGTACGGTGGCACGGAGGCCGGATCAGAGGAGGAGTAGGGCTGCACGTGGACGAACTGCGACAGCAATGAAGGTCGCCGTCATCTCCGACATCCACGGTAATCGCCAGGCCTTCGAGGCGGTGCTCGACGCGGTCGCCGCGAGCGACGCATCCGAGCTGTGGTGCCTCGGCGACCTCGTTGGCTACGGCGCTGACCCCGATACCTGTGTGCAGCTCGCCCGCGAGCACGCGGCGGTGTGCCTCGCCGGCAACCACGATCTCGCGGTCGTGGGCAAGATCCCGTTCGACGAGTTCTCCCCCGGCGCGAGACTCGCGGCCCAATGGACCCAGGAGGTGATCGCGCCCGAGAGCCTTGCCTTTCTCGCCGAGTTGCGCCCGCAGGGGCAGGAGGGCCCGATCGGCCTCTACCACGCCAGTCCGCGCGATCCCGTGTGGGAGTACGTGCTCTCGGCGCTGCTCGCCGAGCTATGCCTGGACCGCCAGCCCGATCGCATCTGCCTGATCGGCCATTCCCATGTGGCGCTGTCGTTCGTGCGCCACGAGGGCGCACTCGCCACCGGCGAGCCCAAGCGCGAGGGCGCACAGCTCGATCTCTCAAGCGGCGAATGGCTGCTGAATCCCGGCAGCGTTGGGCAGCCGCGCGACGGGGACCCGCGCGCCTCCTGGCTGCTGCTCGACCTCGACGGGGAGACGGCCTCCTTCCGGCGTGTCGACTACGACGTGGCCGGCGCAGCCGGCGCAATCCGCGCAGCGCGTCTCCCGGACTCGCTTGCCGAGCGCCTGGAGTACGGTCAATGAACGTGAATCGTCGTACCCCATCGACCAAACAGGCCTCCGTTCGTCGCGCCCGGAGCCAGCTGCACCCGCGCATCCTGCTCGCCGGTCTGCTCGGCGTGAGCGCCGCCCTGCTCGTCGCCTGCGGTGGCTCCGGCAAGGGTCTGATCCCGAGCGCCAACGCCGGACCTCTGCAGAGCGATTTCGAAGCGGTCGCCCAGGCGGCGCAGAGTGGCGAAGGGAACTGCACCGCCACCGAAGCCGCGATCCAGAAAACTGAAACGGACTTCGCGGATTTGCCCTCGACGGTTGACGCTGGCCTGCACAAAACGCTCGACATGGGGATCTCGAATCTGCGTCGTCGCGCGCTCGCGCTGTGCGCGCAGCCCCTCCCGCAGACGACCTCGACGACGAAGACGAGCGCCCCCACGACGACAACGAGCACCCAGACAACACCAACGACCCCAACCCACACCGAAACGACGACCACCCCGACCACCCCCGCGGCGACCACCCCCACCGCCACGACCCCGGGCGGCGGCACTGCCGCTCCGGGAAGCGAAAGCGTCCCCGGTGCGTCCAGCGGACCTGGGGGCGGCACGGGCATCGGCGGTGAAAGCGGTTCGGGGGCTCCGGGCGCGGGCGCGGGTGGCGCACAGGAAAGCGTGAAATGAGCGAGGTGAAGATCGCCGGGCGCTACCGCCTGGAGGGCCGGCTCGGCTTCGGCGGGATGTCGACCGTGCACCTCGCGCTCGACCTGCGCCTGGAGCGCCAGGTGGCCGTCAAGCTGCTCGCCGAGCACCTCGCGGACGATCCCACCTTCGTTTCGCGCTTCCAGCGCGAGGCGCAAGCCGCGGCGCGCCTGGTCCATCCCAACGTCGTGCAGATCTTCGACTCGGGCCTGGACGAGCCCTCGGGGCGGCATTTCATTGTGATGGAGTACATCGAGGGTTCCTCCTGCGCGGAGATCCTGCGCGACGACGGCTGGGTGGAAGTGAACGAGGCGGTCTCGATCATCGAGCAGGCATGCGAGGGCCTGGACTACGCCCACCGCCACGGCGTCGTCCACCGCGACGTCAAGCCAGGCAACCTGTTGCGCGCTCGCGAGGGCGAGGTCAAGCTCGCCGACTTCGGCATCGCCAAGGCGACCGAGCAGTCTTCGATCACCCAGGTCGGCTCCGTGCTAGGCACCGCCGCCTATCTGGCGCCCGAGCAGGCGCGCGGCGAGGAGGCCGGGCCGCGTGCCGACCTGTACGCGCTCGGGGTCGTCGCCTACCAGCTGATCTCCGGGCGCCTGCCGTATGAGGCCACCTCTTTGACCGAGCTCGCGCTCAAGCAGCAGCGCGAGGAGCCCGCGATGCTCGACACGCTCGTCGCCGCCGTCGGGGGAGAGCTGGCCGAGGCGATCGCGATCGCGCTCGCGCTCGACCCGCGCGACCGCTACCAGACCGCCCGCGAGATGGGGCGCGCGATCGGGGACGGGGCGCGCGGGATCTCGCCCGTCGAGCCCGCCGATAGTGGTGGACGAGGAGGGCCGGCGACTGCGGCTACGAGTCTTTTGGCGACTGCCGGGCCACGCGGGTCCGAGCGCGGTGGTAGTGGCTCCACCGCGGGGGCCGTCACCCCCCGGCGTCCGCGCCAGGGGCCGCCGCGACAGCAGGCTCCGGTCGTGGCGCCGGCCTCCGCCTCCTCCGCGAGCTCGCCCGCCGGCCGGCGGCGGGGACGTCTACTGCCCGCGGTTCTCGTGCTGCTCGCGATCATTGTTGCGATCGTCGCGGTTGTGATCGCCACCGCTCCGGCGCCTACGAAGGTCGTGCTGCGCAATGTCGTCTACTCCGACGTCCAGCAGGCCTCTTCCGCGCTCAAACAGCTGGTCGCGGAAAACACCAAATAGGCACCCAAGCGGCTGATCAGCGTTTAGGGCGAAACTCTCCGGCGCGCCATCCACGTGCCACGTTTCTCAAGTCCCCGTCTAGGATTCCGGCCCGCAAATCTTTCATCAACCTCCCCAGGAAAGCGAGGTTGTGCATCGTCAGCAGCCGCGCTCCCGTCAACTCGCCGGCCCGCACCAGGTAGCTCAGGTAGGCACGTGACAATCCCCCTGCGCAGGCCGGGCACTCGCAGCCCTCCAGCAGCGGCTCCTCGGACTCGCGCCACTGCGCCTTCTTCAGGTCCACGCGCCAACGGTTCTCGGGATCGGGGACCAACGCCGTGCCGTGCCTGCCCAGGCGGGTCGGCATCGCGCAGTCGAACGTGTCGATCCCCAGTTCCACCCCCCTGATCAGGTCGTCCACCTCGCCGATCCCCAGCAAATGTCTCGGCTTACGCTCGTGCTCGCCCCCCAGCTCACGGGTCGCATAGCTCACCACCTCGTACATCTGCGCCTTCTCCGCCCCGAGCGAGCCCCCGATCGCAACTCCGTCGCACGCACTCGCGGCAATCGTTTGAGTGGACTCGCGCCTCAGATCCTCGTACACCCCGCCCTGCACGATCCCGTAGACGAGCTGGTCGGTCGGCCCGTGATCGGCGTGCCACCCCAGGCAGCGCTCCAGCCAGCGGTGCGTGCGCTCGGTCGAGCGCTGCGTGTACTCGCGGTCTACGTGGAACGGCGTGCACTCGTCGAACACGAGCGCCAGGTCTGAGCCCAGCGCTGCCTGCGTCGCCATCGAGCCCTCGGGCGAGAGGAACCGCTCGCGGCCATCCGTGTATGAGCGAAAGCGCACCCCGTCCTCTTCGATCGCGAGGATCGCGCCCTCTCTGTCGCTGCCCGCACTCCGACTGCGGGGTGGGTGGGACGCCTTGATCTCCTCCGCGACCGTCCCATGCCCCATCGAGAACACCTGGAACCCCCCGGAATCGGTCACGATCGGTCCATCCCAGCCCATGAACCGACCCATCCCGCCGAAGCGCCCAATCAGCTCCGGACCGGGATTCAAGAGCAGGTGAAAGGTGTTGCCGAGCACCATCTCGTATCCAAGCGCGGCCACCTCCGCCGGCAGCAGACCCTTCACCGTGGCCTTCGTGGCCAGCGGCACGAAAGCCGGTGTGCGAACATCGCCGTGCGCGGTTTCGAGTACTCCCGCACGAGCGTCAGTCAAGCCGTCGCGGGCCTGGATCGTGAAAGCGGCCATCTCTACGGCATCCTAAGAGGGACTCCCTCATGCTCGCGTCCCTCGTCAACGTCTCCCACCTCGTCGAAGTCTCCGGCTACCCGCTGCTGTTCATCCTCGTGATGTCCGAGTCGGCCGGGGTTCCGATCCCCGGAGAGACGGCTTTGATCACCGCCGCCGT
>Ga0302325_10033640_pt1 | contig 10501 bp, 9 predicted proteins | sample Palsa_T0_2_FD_201948 | JGI IMG/M metagenome (GOLD analysis project Ga0302325, IMG submission 201948) | Peat permafrost microbial communities from Stordalen Mire near Abisko, Sweden - Palsa_T0_2 | ecosystem: Environmental > Terrestrial > Soil > Palsa > Peat permafrost | place: Sweden: Abisko...
GTGGTGTGCTGCTTCGATAGAGAGCGCCGATCTGGGTAATCACGCGATCTACGGCGCCGCGCCGCAGATCCGCGCAGGCTTTGGCTCGCGCACCCATCGTTTCATCCTCGGCGGCGCGCAGGACGGCCAGCTTCAGTTCCGAAGGCCCGGCTATTTCGATGAAGGCGGAATTGGCCCGGAACTCGTCGGCGATCTCGCGGAAGTTCTCCATGTGCGGTCCCACCACAATGGGCCGCGAGAAGTAAGCGGGCTCCAAGATGTTGTGCCCGCCGCGTTCCACAAGAGAGCCGCCCATGAACACGGCATCGGCGAAACCGAATATCCCGCCGAGTTCACCAATCGTGTTCAAAAGCAGCACTTCCCCGGATACTCCGTCCCGCGAGCGAAGACTGAATGAAAGGCCGGCGTGCTCAAGCTTGTGCGCGACTTCGTCGAATCGGGTGGGTTGCCGCGGGGCGATTACAAGCTTCCAGCCAGGCATGTGGCGCTGGCAATCGATGACGAAATCCTCCTCCGCGGCGCGGTCGTCAGCGGTGGTGCTCGCAGCGATCCAAAGCTTGGAATCGCCTTTAAAATCAGCAAGCCACATGGATGAGTCGCGCGGAGTGAAGTCGTATTTGATGTTGCCGCCGACGATGACGCGATCGGCGCGCGCACCGGCTGCAAGGAAGCGAACTTGCTGTTGTTCGCTCTGCACGATGATACGATCGCAATGGGAGAGGACGGCGCGGAACACTACGCGCCATTTCGCATAGCGCGGCGCCATTTTGTCCGACATGCGGCCATTGATAATTACCAGGCGGCAACCGGTTTGTTTAGTTTCACGAAATAGATTTGGCCAGATCTCCGTTTCAGCGACTACCAGCAAGCCGGGCCTAATTGACCGCAAAACCCGGCGGACTGCGAACACGTAATCTAGCGGAGAGTAGAAGACATTGGTCTTTAGTTTTGAAACGGCCGTCTCATAGCCAGCCAAAGTGGTGGTGGAGACGAAGATGGGGGCGCAGGGGAAATCGGCTCGCATGCGGTCGATCACCGGGATGATCGCGAGTACCTCGCCTACGGAGACCGCGTGAAACCAGATGGATCCGCAAACGGTCTGTTGATATTCATCGGGTAAAGATCCGAACCGGTCATGCAAAGTTGGAAAGTAGCGGCGGTTCTGAATGCACCTCAGCAGTAAATACAATAGGACGAGCGGGCTAAGAACCGCTTGCAGCAAACGATAACAGAAGAAAATGCTCTTCGATTTCAAGCGGTGGATTCTTTTCACGAGTATAGCGGCCACGTTCGCGGCGGACAAGGATCACGCGAAGTTCGAGCCGTTGCCCGTGGCGCAGTATCCGAATCATCAATCCGAAAATGGCGTCACCATCGCAGCGTTGCCATACGAAACGAAAGAGCAGGCGGAACCGGCCTTTGGCAAGGTGAACCCTTACGAATATGGAGTACTGCCGATCCTGGTGGTGATCAAGAATGAGGGGAAAACGGCGATTCGCGCCGACCGCATCCACGTGCAATACATGTGGCCGGACCGGACCCGGATCGAAGCAACTCCGGCGCGCGACATTAAGTACCTCGGGGCGAAGGCTCCGAACGGGCGAGTGCCCATGCCGCTGCCGTTGGGCATTCCGCACTCCAAGGCCAAGCTGCCTCTCGGGGAATGGGAAATTGAAGGACGCGCGTTCGCGGCTGAGATGATTCCGCCTGGCGAAAGCGCCAGTGGCTTCTTCTACTTCCAAACGGGACACAGAACGGGGTCAACCCTGTTTGTATCCCGCTTAAGAGACGCTACGAACGGGCAGGAACTGATTTACTTCGAGTTGCCGCTGGCGGCGGTCAGGTAGCTACTTGATCGCCGAAAAATCGAGCGGATCCATAAACACGCTGTCGACGTGGGTCACGATCTTTCCGTTTTCTTCCGATGCGGCCGAGACCTTCTTCCATTCCGGATCGTCGCGGAACGCGGCCCATGATTTGGTGGCGGCGTCGCGGCTCGGAAACGCCAGGATGTAGACCAGGGTGTTGGGCTTGTCCTCAGGGGTGAAATAGCCAACGCTGGTCATGCTGTGGCGATTGAAAATATCGACGGTGTGTTCGCGGAAGCGCTTCTGCAGATCGGGAAGTTTGCCTTCGTTCGTAGTGTACGTGCGCAGTTCGAAAACGCGGTTCTTGGTCTGGCTCATTCCAGACCAGTATCCACCGGCGAAAACCAGAAGTGCCACGGGTAGGGTAAGAAGTAATTTGCGGGTCATGATAGAGATCTTATGCTGTGTAGGCTCTCAGCACCAAATAGACGATCACGCCGGTGACGGAAACGTAGAGCCAGATCGGAAAAGTCCAGCGGGCAACCTTACGATGGAACTTGAACTGGCTGCGCGTGGCGTACCAAAGCGTGGCGAAGATCAGCGGGAGCGCCGCCATCGAAAGGCCGATGTGGCTGATCAACAGCGCGAAGTAAACGGGACGGATCCAGCCCTGGCCGGGAAACTTCGTGTCGCCATGGAAGTAGTGATAGGTAATGTAGCTGACCAGAAAAAGCGCGGAGAACGTAACCGCGCCGAGCATGAAACGCATGTGTACGTCGCGTTTTCGCTTCCGGATGTTGATGTATCCGAAGACGAGGCAGATGGCGCTCAGCGAGTTAAAGACAGCATTGGCAGCGGGTAGCGAAGAGATCCATTCGGGCGCTTCGACGCGGCCCTTGAAATAGATCAGCCAGATCAGAAAGGCGGCAACAGTTGCACTGAGAAGCAAAATGGCGGGGATTGGTTTTCGAGCCAGTGCGGGCTCATTTGCGTTGGTCACGAGTTGTCCTTTTGTAGTTGGAGTGCGTCGGCGGTCACACGGCGAACAGGATCTTCATCCTGCGTGCCGTAGATCCCTCGCACGCGCCCTTGTTTATCGACCAGGACGAAGCGAGTGCTGTGATTCATCGAGCCATCGACGTCGCCTAGTTTGAAGGTTTCACGGGAGAGCATCTGCAAAGTGGCTTGCGGGCCCGTCAGGAAAACCCAACGGGCTGGGTTGGCCTGATATCTGGATGCGAAGGCGGACAGCACAGGCGGAGTATCTCGATCCGGGTCCACCGTGAAGGAGAGCATCCGAATTTCCGGGGTGCTCGCAGTCGCGGTCTGCACTTTGCGCATGTGCGAACTCATGCGCAGACAAGGACCTGGACAGTGCGTGAAGATGAAGTCGGCAACCCAGACGTGGCCAGCGAGCGACTCCGAGTGGAACGGTTTGCCGTCCTGCGAGGTCATCTCAAACGTCGGAACCTGACCCATGACGGGCAGATCGCGGTGCGGCGCGCAGGCGGATAGGACGAGCAGAAATGCAGTGAATCCGAAGCGCATGGCCTAGGCGGGACGGTCAAGAACCATCAGACCGTAGATCAGGGGCAAGTAAATCACAGACGCCAGCAACACCTGCCTGGCGCGCAACGCAGTACGGTCGAAGGCGACGCGGACGCCAACGTACAGAAACCATCCGCCGAGCAGCAGCGCGCCGACGACGTAGATCTTGCCTGTCATCCCGAGCAGCGTCGGGAACAGGCTCACCGGGATGAGCGTCGATGCATAGCCGACAATCTGGCGCGAAGTGGATTTACCATCCGGCTCGACGACGGGCAGCATGCGGATGCCGGCCCGAGAATAGTCGTCTTTGTACATCCAGGCGATGGCGAGGAAGTGCGGGAATTGCCAGACGAACAAGATGGCGAATAGTGCCCAGGCTTGAGGCGTAAGAACGCCGGACGCAGCGGCATAACCGATCATCGGGGGCATCGCGCCCGGTAGCGCTCCAACCACCGTCGAGAGCGACGAGCGCGATTTCATCGGCGTGTAGACGAACAGGTAACAGAGGAGAGTGATCAGGCCGAGCAGGCCGGAAAGGAGGTTGACGGCAAGCCACAGAATTAGAAATCCGGCAACGGCCAGCGCCCAGCCAAAGATCAGCGCGTGGTTCGCCAGCATACGGCCGCCGGGGATGGGGCGGCTCTTGGTGCGGCGCATTTTGAAGTCGCTCTCGCGCTCATACCATTGGTTGAGCGCGGCGGAGCCTGAGGCGATCAGAGCAGTGCCCACAAGCGTGGTCAGGAGGGCGAGCCAACTCGGCCAACCCATCCAGCGGAATGCGCCGGAGGGAAGGCCGAAGAAGTAGCCGATGCCCGTGCTCATCAGGATGAGCCAGGTGATCCGCGGCTTCGTCAGCTCAATGTAGTCTTTCATTTCCAGTTGGGCAATCATCAACGTACCGCAATCGGCTCCGCGGTGTAGTGGAACTCAACATCTTTAGATTCTTGCGCGCCTAAAATGATTTGCATTTCTTTCTTTCCGTATTTTTCATGCACGGCTTCCACCGTGTAATTTCCAGGCGGAACGCCTTTGAGAGAATAGCTACCGTTGTCGCCAGTTACGGCGAAGAACGGATGGCTTACAACCGCAAGATAACCACGCATCCATGGGTGGACGCCGCAGGTGACGGGAAACATAATCTCCTGTTTACTGAAACGCTGCATGCGTTTTTCAGCCCGCGGAGGTTCGGTAACGTTCCATGGCTCATTCACGCTCGAATCCGCGTGGATGTTGTGGTTCACAGTATCGGAATTCGAGATCTCGAGAGTTTGCCCCAGCATCAGGCCGAGTACATGGGGTTCGTAAACGCAGCCCTCCTGGTCCAGTTTCGCGGTCTCGGCGGGAGGGTTCCAGCGCGCGTCGGGCAATCCCGCCTTGATCCAGACGAACGTGTTGCGCAGGGTGCCGTTCGGATTGACGACCACTTCTTCAGCGTGGCGTGGCTTCTTATTCAGCCGCTGGCAGGTGGGGTTCGCGGACATATCCAGCACCGGCATGACGGGCGGTTTGCCGGTAAACGTGACCTTGCCGTTGATAACCGCGGTTGTGGCCGGATCAATTCGGGCTGTGGGAACTTCCTGGATGGGAGCCTGTTTTGAGCCGCCGCATCCAACCAGGAAAAGGAGCGAAAGGCCAAACGATAATTTCACGAACGCGTATGTTATCTTTCAGTGTCTCATGAAGCCGCTATTACTTCTCATGTTGCTGTTGGCCGGCTGCGGATCGAAATCGGATGCTCCGAAGAAGGCCCTGGTTGGAGCAAAGCTGGTGGATGGAACGACATCGGTGATCGTTATCGAAAACGGAGTCTTCACGGCGGTTGGGCCGTCGGCTTCCGTTCCGGATGGCTTCGAGACGATCAACATGAGCGGGAAGTTCATCGTCCCCGGATTGGTAGACGCCCACGTAGCGTCCAATGCGGATTTACCGCCGTTTTTGAGGGCCGGTATCACATCGGTGGGGGCGGAGATGAACGCGGTGCCGAATGGGCCGCATGTCTTCCCTTCCCTGGGCAAACAGCCCGGAATTGCGGATCTTGTGGTTGCTTCCTACGGATCGAACCCGGCTGCGACGCTGGCCAAAATCGAGCGGATGGCGAAGGCAGAGATCGCTCCGCTGCAGATCATCCAGGCTGCCACGGAGAACGGCGCGGCCTGGCTTCAACAGAGCAATCTGGGAGCGATCAAGCCTGGGCAACGCGCCGACCTTTTGGTGCTGAATGCCGACCCACTCGTGGATATCAAGAACCTGCGGCAGATTTACCGGGTGATGCTCGACGGCCATTGGGTTGAGACCGGAAACGTAAAATAATGTGAACGGCTACGGTTTCACTTCCGTATGCTTTCGACGAGGAACCAAATGCGCTGCATCATTCTCACAACTTTTGCCTGCTTCACTTTGGCCCTGACCGGTTGCGATATCGAAGACTTCGACGGTGGCGGCGACCGTTCCCAGGTGGATTTTCACTACAACTTCCCGCTCCATGCCGGCGGAAGCGTGAATATCGATACATTTAACGGCCCGATCGAGATCATCGGGTGGGATCAAGATGCGGTCGATATCTCGGGTACCAAGTACGCGCGAACGCCGGAATTACGCGACGCGATCAAGATCGACACCACGCACACGGACACTTCCGTTTCGGTCCATGCGGTTCGGCCGTACGACAATCACGGCAACATGGGAGCGCGGTTCGTGGTGCACGTCCCGAGGAAAGTGAACCTCGACCGCATCGTAAGTTCCAACGGCAAGATCGATGTACGATCCGTCGCCGGCTCGGCGAACCTGCATACCTCGAACGGCCACATCGACGCCGAACAGATCGACGGCCCAATCGAGGCGAGCACATCTAACGGGCATATCACGGTTCAAGAAGAGTTGTCATCGGGACGGTCTCCGATCCATGTGCGGACATCGAACGGCGCGATCGATATCACTGCGCGGCATCCAATCCTGAGCGACTTGCATGCCAGCACGAGCAATGGCTCAATTACGATTCACCTGCCGGATTCGACCTCGGCGCGTGTACGGGCTTCAACATCGAATTCGAGCATAAGCTCGGAGTTCGACGTAACGACTCAGGGCCGCTTGGACAAGCACCATCTGGAGGGCAACATCAATGGCTCGAGAGGAGATGCTCCATTGATTGATCTATCGACCTCGAACGGAAGTATCCGTCTGGCGAAGTTGTAGTCTATTGAATGCTGAGGAGCAGGTCTTTCGATTCGACCTGCTGCCCGGCTTTTGCGTGAACTTTGACTACCTTTCCCGCGACCGGTGCATAGACCGTGCTTTGCATCTTCATCGCCTCGATGACCAGCAGCCGGTCGCCCTTCTTTACTACTTGCGCTTCAGCAACCGCGATTGTAGTGACGACGCCAGGTAGCGGAGCGCCTACTTGCCCGGGGATGGTGACATCGGCCTTCTGACGCTGTTCGCCCTTCACTTCCAGACTTCGGTCGCGCAGGTCGACTTCGCGGGGCTGGCCGTTGAGTTCGAAGAAGATGGTTCGGTAACCATCGGCGCGGGCATCGCCCACGGCCAGGAACTTGATTACGAGAGCTTTACCGGGCTCTAGTTCGACGGTGATCTCGTCGCCGCGTTCCATGCCGAAGAAGAACTCAGGCGTAGGCAGGACTTCGACGTCTCCGTACTCCTGTTTGAGGCGCGCGAACTTGGTGAAGACGTCGGGATACATCAGGTAGCTGAGGACTTCGTCGTGCAGCGGTTCGCGGTCTAAGAAGCCTACGAGGTTCTTCTTGGTAGCAGTGAAGTCGACAGGTTCGAGGCGTGCGCCGGGTCTTCCGCGATCGGGCTTCTTACCCCGCAAAACGATCTTCTGGATCTTCGCAGGCCAGCCGCCTTCCGGAATGCCGAGCGATCCGGAGAACATGTCGACAACGGAGTTTGGGATCGGAAGCTCGTGATCCGGTCCGAGCTTGGTGAACTCGGCGACAGTCATTCCGTGGCTGACGAGGTAGATAGCAAGGTCGCCGACCACTTTGCTGGATGGCGTTACCTTCACGATGTCACCAAAGGCGAAGTTGACGTCCGCATAGGTGCGAGCGATCTCGGGCCAGCGGTCGCCAAGGCCGATCGCTTCGGCCTGTTCCTTCAGGTTGGTGATCTGGCCGCCGGGCATTTCGTGAAGATAAACCTCGGCGCTGCCTGTCTTCGGGGCCGAATCGAAAGGCAGATAGAAAGCGCGGACGCCTTCCCAGTAGCGAGAGGCTTCGTCCAGTGCAGTGAGGTCCAATCCCGTGTCCCGCTTGGTGTGCTGCAGGGCAGCCACGATGGAGTTCAAATTGGGCTGGCTAGTGGTGCCACTCATCGATGCAAGCGCGCCATCGGCAACATGGACGCCGGCGTCGGATGCCTTGAGGATCGAGGCCGCGTTGATGCCGCTTGTGTCGTGCGTGTGGAAGTGGATCGGCAGACCAATTGCGGCGCGGAGCGCTTTCACTAACACCTCTGCGGCATAGGGGCGCAGGAGACCGGCCATATCTTTGATGGCAAGGATATGCGCACCCATGCGCTCCAGTTCCCGCGCCATCTTGATGTAGTAGTCGAGCGAGTATTTGGAGCGCGCAGGATCGAGAATGTCGCCGGTATAGCAAATGGCGGCTTCGCATACACCACCGGCTTTGCGCACCGCGTCCATCGCGACCTTCATATTCGGCAACCAATTTAGGGAGTCGAAGATGCGGAAGATGTCGATGCCCTGCCGCGCCGCTTCGGCGATGAACTCGCGAACCACGTTATCGGGATAGGCGGTGTAGCCGACAGCGTTCGAGGCGCGGAGCAGCATCTGGAAACAGATATTCGGAATAGCCTCACGCAGGGTCCGCAAGCGCTGCCACGGGTCTTCCTGCAGGAAGCGCATCGCAACGTCGAACGTGGCGCCGCCCCACATTTCGAGGCTGTAAAGACCTGCCATGTTGTGAGAGACAAAGTTGGCAATGGCAGCCATGTCGTGGGTGCGCATGCGCGTCGCGAAGAGCGATTGGTGCGCGTCGCGGAACGTGGTGTCGGTCAGCAGCAGCCGTCTCTGGGAGCGCGTCCAGGCGGCGAAGGCTTCCGGCCCTTTGTCCAGAAGGATCTGGCGCGCGCCTTTCGGCGGAGCGGTGAAATCCTGCGTCGGGATGTAGACCGGCGAGACTCGTGTCGGCTTCGGCTTGCCCGCCACTTCAGGGTTGCCGTTGACGATCACCTCACCTAGGTAAGAGAGCAGCTTCGTGGCGCGGTCCTTGCGCGGCGTAAACTCGAACAGGCTTGGATTCTCGTCGAGGAACGAGGTTGTGATTTTGCCAGCCTGAAAGTCCGGGTGGTTGACAACGTTTTCAAGAAACGGGATGTTCGTCTTCACGCCGCGAATGCGGAACTCGCGCAAGACGCGGTCCATGCGATGGCAGGCCTGCTCGAAGTCGGCGCCGGAGCAGGTTACTTTGACGAGGAGCGAATCGTAGAAGGGCGTAATCGTCGCTCCGCCATAGGCGGAAGATCCGTCAAGGCGCACGCCGAAGCCGCCAGGGGAGCGGTACGTGTGGATCTTTCCGTAATCGGGCGCGAAGCCGTTGGCAGGGTCTTCGGTGGTGATGCGGCATTGCAAGGCGTATCCGTTGACGCGGATGTCTTCCTGCGCGGGAAGCGAGATGGGAGCCTCGAAAAGGTTGGCGCCTTGAGCTACGAGGATCTGAGAGCGGACGATATCGATACCCGTGACCATTTCGGTCACAGTGTGTTCAACCTGTACGCGCGGATTCACTTCGATGAAGAAGAACTCGCCCGTGTCGGCGTCGACCAGGAATTCGACGGTACCGGCGTTATAGTAGCCGGCCTCTCGCGCGAGTTTCAACGCGGCATCCGTAAGACCCTTGCGAATGGATGGATCAAGATCGACCGTTGGCGCTACTTCGACAACCTTCTGATGGCGGCGCTGGACGGAGCAATCGCGCTCATACAAGTGGATCACGTTGCCGTGGGTATCGCCGAGGATCTGTACCTCGATGTGCCGTGCGCGCCGGACATAACGCTCCAGGAACACTGCGTCGTTGCCGAAGGCCGCGCCGGCTTCCTTCCGCGCTTCTTCAAGCTTGCCGGGAAACTGATCCGCGTTTTCGACGACGCGCATGCCGCGGCCACCGCCACCGAAAGCTGCCTTGATGATGAGCGGGAAGCCGATTTGAGCGGCCAGTTTATGAGCCGTCTTTGGATTGGTAACGGGCTCTTCTGTGCCAGGAACAATCGGCACACCCGCACGCTGGGCCAGTTTGCGAGCCTCCGTTTTGTCGCCGAGCATCTCAAGCAAACGCGCACTGGGGCCGACGAACGTGATGCCGGCTTTTTCGCACGCGATCGGGAGAGACGGGTTCTCAGAGAGAAAGCCGTACCCGGGATGGATCGCGTCGACTTGCTTCTCCAGGGCGAGCGCGACGATGCCGTCCACGTCTAGATAAGCCTGAACGGGGCCAAGACCTTCGCCGATCTGATAGGCTTCATCGGCCTTGAAGCGATGTAGACTGAGCCGGTCCTCCTTCGAGTAGATTGCGACCGTTCGCAGACCCAATTCGGTGGCGGCGCGCATGATGCGGATAGCGATTTCGCCACGGTTCAATGCCAGGAGCTTTTTCATTCGCGGGACTTCAGTTCAGTATACTGAGCGCAAGTGGAATTTGAAGAGTTTGAAGAAGTAGAAAAGGTGCGCGGAGGCCCCAAAAAGCAAGGCTCCGGGGCACGCGCGGTGGCGACCCGGACGGGACAGGTAATCGGAATCGGACCTACGGGTTGCCGGGTGTTGAGCGGCGACGACGCGATCCAGTGCAGGCCCAAAGCGGGCCTCGCCGTCGGTGATTTTGTGGACCTGGATGACGCCAGTAATGTGAGGGTGATTCGTCCTCGGAAAACGACGCTTTCCAGACCGGATCCGAACAATCCGCGGTTAGAGCGAGTGATCGCTGCAAACGTCGATGTGGTGGTGATGGTGGTTTCGATTCGCTCGCCTCCCCTCCGGCCGGGCTTGATCGACCGCTATTTGATCGCGATTCAAAAGGGCGGCGCGGAACCTGTTTTATGCGTGAACAAGATCGACCTCGTGGAGAATGAATCTGAATACGCACCGCTTGAACCATATCGAGGGCTGGGCCTGC
>Ga0302325_10033641_pt1 | contig 10501 bp, 10 predicted proteins | sample Palsa_T0_2_FD_201948 | JGI IMG/M metagenome (GOLD analysis project Ga0302325, IMG submission 201948) | Peat permafrost microbial communities from Stordalen Mire near Abisko, Sweden - Palsa_T0_2 | ecosystem: Environmental > Terrestrial > Soil > Palsa > Peat permafrost | place: Sweden: Abisko...
ACCAGCTGGTAGTGCTCTGGTAGGTTCAGTGCGCGGGCTGTGACGCCGGACTGCTCTGCTGTCTCGAGCTGCTAAGGCTGACGACTGCAGTAATCTGATTGCGACCTCCATTTGCATCGCCGTGAAGTTCGAGACTTCTTCAGCGCTTGGTAAGGCGAAACATTCTAGATTGAAACACCGCCACTAACAGGTCCCCAGAGCGACCGTATCATCTCTCGATCTGCGTCCTGCTTTTGTCCGGTCTGTTCTGGTCTGCGCTTGCGAGGAGGAGCCCATCATCAAGAGGGGAGGACCTGGCAGCGAAAGACAACGACAATGCCTATGCGAAGCTTGAGTTCGAGATCCAGGATCGAGAATATGTGGGGAGGAGCGGGACACTACAGATTCTGCGGCACCTTGTGCGAGCCTGCAGCCAATGGACACACGCTTCGGTCTTTCTGGCAGCATGTATCGTCTCCCGCGTGATTATCTTCCGAAGTATTGTCAACGGGGTGGAATGTTCTTGGGATGGAGTTGAGGTATAAATAAGCTTGGAATAACGCATGCCGGGCTGGAATTAGAGCTAACGACGACTGCAGATCTTTCTTCCTCTCCTCCTTTGCCTCCTCGAACTTCTTACCAAAGATTACCGAACCCCTTCCATCTCTCGATTCGAAAACTCCACAAAGCCTGCCCGCTTCTATTCCATTCGATATGTGGTATTGGTTGCGGTATGGGCCTTGTCTGCATATGGCACCATCTCATTATCGGCGGACCATTCTACATATATTTGTCCCCAAGCAAACAAACTGGGAAACACCATCCATACACTGCAATGCCTAGGCTTGGTTCTGGATGCTGGAATTATCCTTATGGTCTCGCGGATGTCAAAAGACGGCCAGGATACCGGTCGACCTTGGGGACTACTCAGTCAATTGGCTTTGACAGCGGCCGGAGTGCTTGGCGCAATTGCATGCGTTGCTCTGTTGTGGAATCCACAATATATTACCTGGTCTCTCCATTTGAGCTACAAGACCATCCTCGATTTGTTCTTCGCCAGCTTGCTATGCATTAGTTTCATTATATCCGCAGTCTACTTAATGGGGGAGCTTCGCTCTACAACAATTGTTGTTACTATGAGCTGCGTTTGCGCATACATATACCACTTTCTTTCTTCGAATTCGGATTTCTCGATCATTCCTCATCGACCCCTTATGATAATGTGTTTGGTTGCTTTTGCTGCTACACTTGGACTTGTTCGACTGGAGAGAGAAGCCTCAAAATCTCAACAACTTTTCTCGCTCAACCAGACCTCTTCACGAGCTTTGATGGGCTTTTGTATATTATTGAGTGCCATCTTTCTCGGGAAGAAGTTCATGCTTTATTTGACGCCGAGCAAATTCTCGGCTCATCCTATTACTGGTCTTATCTCGGACGCTAGGTCGACTTCGGCTTATTGGCAAAAGCAGGCTGCAAAAAGCACTTCACTTAAAGACGCAGTGACGGAATATCACTCACGATATGGAATGCCTCCGCCGCCAAGATTTGATAAGTGGTATGAGTACGCCACCAAACGAGGCTCAATCATCATGGACGACTTTGGTCAGATAAACCACGATCTTTTGCCTTTCTGGGGCATAAAACCAGCTGAGATTAGGAATTTAACGGGGCACATGCTCGAGAGACCATGGACTGAGGTTGCTGGGCTTCGAATCTCCAATGGCACGACTGCTCTTGGACCACACATGGCCCCTACGCATCGATGGATGGTTGAAGGGGCAGCTGATATGATCAACAAATTCGCCGAATGGCTTCCAGACATGGACTTGGCTTTTAATCTCAACGATGAGAGTCGTGTGGCAGTTCCGTGGGCAGTGATGGAGGGGCTGAAGGCTAATGCGAGACTATCCAGAAATCAGCTCAATCAGACCAGGTTCCTGCAGTCATTCAGCACCGACACCCTGAAATTATGGCAAGGTAGTTTCATGGATCCAGAACCACCTTATTCTCCGGATGTACCCTCCGAATATTTTGTTGAAGCCTCCCTGGTGTCGTCTTTCGACAAATATGGAATAGTAGGATGCCCACCTAACTCTCCAAGCCAAAAGTATAAATGGTGGAATAAGAATTCATTCTGCCATGATTGTGTTTCCCCACACTCTATTGGTCCAATATTGGCCAATTGGACTCTATCTGGATCCTTATGTCACCAACCCGACCTCGCAAATCTCCATGGCTTCCATCTTTCACCTTCAGCATTCAAACCCACCCGAAGGCTCTTCCCCATCTTCTCCCAATCCAAAATCCCAACATTCAGCGACATCATATTTCCTTCACCATGGAACTACTGGGATAAAGTAGTCCATAACGCCAGCAGAGATATGCCCTACTCTGAAAAGGATAGGACAGTCTTCTGGCGTGGTGCAACATCAGAAGGATACGCCAACCGCGGCACCTGGCAAGGGATGCAACGCCAGCGCTTCGTCCACCAAGTCAACTACACCGACCCCAGCACCACCGTCAACCTCTTGCTCCAAAACAAAGGGAACGGAATGGGCTATACGCAGCAACGCACCGAGATCTCGCAAATCACCACCGTAACCAACATCAGCGTTGCCTTCGTCGGCGACCCCACCCGCTGCTCCGGGCCCGACTGTGATCTCGAGCGCCTGGAATTCTCCTTCGGCCCCTCAGTTGACTTCCAAGATCACTGGAAGTACAAGTTCCTCTTCGACCTCGACGGTGCCGGCTTCAGCGGGCGCTTCCTTCCCTTCCTCGAAAGCCGAAGCTTGGTATTCCGCGCTGCCGGATTTAGGCAGTGGTTTGATGAAAGACTAACTGCCTGGCGGCATTTTGTTCCCGTTGATGGGAGACTGCATGGGGTGTGGCATCTGCTTGGGTATTTTGGGGGCACGGGTGGGAATGCGCATGAGGTTGAGGGGGAAAGGATTGCGGAGGAGGGGAGGGAGTGGGCTACGAAGGTGCTGCGGAAGGAGGATATGGAGATTTATATGTTTCGGTTGCTGTTGGAGTGGGGGCGGGTGGTGGATGATCGGAGGGAAGAGTTGGGGTTTGTGATGCCGTGATGAGGAGAGAATGACAATAGATCAGGGCGCTGGAGGGGGGGATTCTGTATACTGTGGTCCAAGGGGTTTATAAAGTGGAATGGACAGTAATCCATCGACATGAGTCTGCGTCCCTACAAAAGAGCGGACGCGGCATTCAAGATGTTCCTTGTGAAATCATACAACAATAAGAGGGCGGCTGTTTTGAGCGACCCGGCCCCTGAAGTGGTCGCCTGTGGTATCCCTATTTTGGACCAGCCAGGAACTTCTCAGCCCTATCAAAGGGGGAAAACCCGCACGCACGAAACCCGAACACGGGCCCGGCCTTGCTTCCATTGTCCTAACGCGGAACTGGTCAGCTCGTATTCTGGGCTGCGTGGGCCTTGTCCTTCAATTTCAGCCCTGGTTGTATTTTTGGGGGCCAGGGGAGCTGTTTGGTTGCATAGGGTACATGGTACTTCAAACTTGCAAAGTGGAACAACCACTTCAATTGTGTCTTGAACTTCTCCGTTGCTTTCAATACGGCCATGGATTTTGATTGGAATATTTTCAAATTGAATAATCAAGGGGATTAAGGGACAACGAATTGTCCTCATAAAAGATACTTTAGGGGTGGGCAGAGCTGTATCTGAACGCTGGGAATAAGCATTGCAGGGATGTCTACTAGCTTCAAACATTCCTTGTTCCGGCGCTAAAGCGTTTGGAAGTCGTTTGCACATCCGAGGATAGGCTGAATTGGCTTTTCCCAAGACCAAGAGTCTGGAGATCGAATTTAGATTGGATGGGAGCTGTGGGGTTGGGTTTGGCCGTGAAGATCAAACTCCACACTGGACATGCGAAGACTTGGCACCTGGGGTTTGAGATTTCGTCCCATGCTACGCCACTCCCTAGCATGTTGGAATAAATGGGATTTCTTCAAAGGGTAGGCAAGGTGGGTATTCTCTGTTTCCCATGTTGAATGAGCATTGAACATCTTCTTTCTCGATTTTATTTTCGTTCACTCTTGACGCAATGACAGCCTACATAGCTCAATCTTCTCGCACAATCCTCGGACCATTGACTACAACCTTCACTGCTGCTTCGTCTTGTTCAATTGGAGCGAGGGCGTGTCCGACTTGCAACTATGCCTGGGAAGCACAATCGTGCTACAGCACTGCTAGCGGAAGCAGCGTAGTCTATAGTATTTCGGATGCTACGCAATGCTGGCCTCCGACGAGTTTGGGACTTCCTTCACCAACGCCACCGCTTTGGGGATGGGGTTTCTACTCACCTGGAATCATATGCCCGACGGGATATACGTCTGCATGCTCTGCAACAGCAGGACGTTTGATGACATGGACGCCCGAATGGAGCTTGGCCGCAGGAGAGACGGCAGTGGGATGTTGTCCTAGGTACCCCCTCACTCTCCCCATTCAAACCCCGAAAGGTGAAAACTGAACTGATATTTCGATAGTCAATATGTCTGCACGAATAACCAACCAAACGTAAACACCTGCCAGTTCGTAGCTTCCTTGACTAGCGTCCCAGTCATCACCTGCGAATCCGGACTCAGCGCAGACTTCACATACCTCCAAGTTCCCATGACGAGCAATGAAACAGCAACGCCGACATTTACGCTCTATGCACCGTTGATACAGATTAATTGGCAGAGTACAGATCTTCCCACTACATCCACAACCATCTCCAGGTCCGCCGCCGCAAGCACAATACCAAGTTTAAGTTTTATACCGACACCGACAGCATCTGCTGGAGTATCCACAATTCCAGCCTCGACATCGAACTCTACGACTTCGGGATTATCTGCAGGAGCAAAAGCAGGTATCACAGTCGGGGTGTCATTGATGGTCATCGCACTTGCGAGTCTACTCTTCCTGCTCCTGCGAAGGGGAAAGGGGAAGTACAGTCTCGCGGGGCAACATTCGCAGACGACTTTGCATGAGCTGAATGGAGGTGGAAGTGGAGGGAAGTATGGGATGGAGTATAGGTATGGTATTTCTGAGATGCCACATCACAAGGAACATTATCGGGGGCCACCGCCGGTGGAGATGGATGCTGGGAAGATGGGTGGGTACTTTGGGCCCCCTATACCTGTAAGATGAACAGGTGATGGTTCTTGATTTTGGATGCGGGAGTTTAGAGGGGGTTTGAATTCTGAGGTACGATACAGGTTTTGGTTGGTTTTAGCGTTCTGGTCTTCCCCTGCGTGAAAGGGGGTTGTTTTGTGATGACACGTATGTTTTTGAATGACAATACTGATCCGCTTGTCGCTTCATGAGCTATTTGTAGTACTAGCGAGCAAGAGACTCTTTGATAGATATTGTCTTGAAGTTTCAAGCAGACGACATCTCAAACAAGCTTCTCCTTCTCCAAATCTTGCCATGCATTCGCTATCTCGTTTCTATTTGCTCGCCGAATATACATACCCCAGAGGATCAAAACCACGAGTGTCAAGACAATAGTCGCGACAAGATATGTCCACCAGAGACGAGGCATCGCGATGCCCTCAGCGCGCAAGTTGACAATGCCTGAACTGTAAATGCTCTATTGAAATCAGTACAATGTTCTCGTCAATTACAGCTCATAGACAAACCGCAAGCAATGCAGCAGGTAAGAACACTAGTCCTAGAATAGCAATCGTCTTCATCACCTTTCCATCACGGAGTGTGGAGCGAGCGATATTTTTCGAGTCCCGTGCCGTGGACAGATTAATCCTGCTATCTCTCTGAGAAATCTGAGACGAGAGCTACAGTACCACATCTGTTATCAGAAGAATGTTCCTTTTCCTGCAGGAGATTTCACTCACCGTGCTGAGTTGCACTTTCGCCCGTTCCTGCAACCCTCTCCCATGATACCGGCGATTCTCACAGGTGCTCATCAACGACCTGAGTTCCTGATCGATGCTACTTCGACATCTTTTCGGGAGTGGAGTCAACAGTTGTTCTTCGCGCATCTCCTCACATCGCTCAACTACGACTTTTGCAAGCTTCAAAAGGCTGAGCTCGAAATTAGTGGTGCAATCAAGCCACGTCAAATTCGTGTTCGTCTTGTGCAGTTTCCTGCCCAGTGATTCCTCCTCTGCCATCCCCTCGCCGAAGCTCTGAATATCGAAGCCAGTTTTGACGATGCGTTGTTCGAGGCTCACGATCGAGATATCGAGCATTTCTCGCCATAGTTCGTTGCGGTAGCCGTACTCCTCACAGATAATACTTAAGAGACGGAGCGGGGATTCTTGTAGTTGCTTCATGGTTTTAGGGACGTGCAGGCGGGCGAGAAGGCTCCCGAGGATAACGTCGTCTTCGATTATTAGGAGACAGATTGTTGCGCTGTCAACGATTCTGGTGCGGAGCACGAGGGAAAAGTTGGATGCTGAGTGTGGCGTCTTAACTACCACGACTAAGAGGTCGATGAGTATTTAAGAAGGATAGGGCAAGTATATAGTAGCCGAAATAACTTACAGATCCACCCTGGCTTCTCTGCATCTTCTGTAAAATAGGCCGAGTAGCCTGTATTTTCGCACATTGCCTTGAGAAAGACTGGCGGGAAATCACAAGTGCGCATGATGCCGAGGAAATGATCTCTTTTGAGCGCGAGAGCCCTACTTTTTGGGAGGCCATAGGCGGCCCTGATTCAGAGAGTCAGTGTCGTGCGGTTCATTGCTGGAGCATCCAGAAGCCTCACAAGAACACGACCTGAGTTTCTTCATTACTCGTTGGTTGTGATGCCCCTTGCTTCTTGCTCAGAAAAGACTAGTCGTCAGTTGGTATGAGCTTGAATGAAGCGTCGAATATAGCTTACCAAGTTTTCTAACTTCAACTTCAACCCTTCGTCTTCGATCCATTTCCCGCCCACAGCCTGCTCGCCGCCAGCCTTCTCTTCCCCACATTGTTCAGGGGTAAGCTGGCCGCTCAAGTCAAAGTACCCAATGGTTGTGTCGTCGCCAAATGTCAGCGAGTCAAGATATGTCTTATATGCTAGATCTTCCATAGTGTGTCGTTTGGGGAGATGTTACGAGCCTACCCGATAAAGTCTGTGTTTTCAGGTCATCTCGCTAACTCGTAACGTTACTTTCTCCTGGGTTAGATGGATGCCTAAATATGTCGCGCAGGTGGAGCGGTGTGGTGCTGCAAGGCTACGGTTTGTGGCTTGCAGTGCACGGCACTTGCTCTTTGTACTACGCACTTGATTGATCGCGAGGCTACTGACCCAACTGGGAATTTCTTCTACATTATTTTTATTTTTTTGGGAAAACTTGAGCCAGTTCCACGAAGAGCAGACCATTGGCAGTAGTGACTACTCTACGTACTCGATCGACCACTCGTCGCGGACAATAAGTCTAAAGACCAACTTCCTAATCAGATAATAGTTCATAGTCGTCCTCGTGTTCTATTCCAATGCCTCCATGTACATCACTCAAATGGTCATAACATGATCGACCATTTTTAAAGGTCTCCAGACAAACCCAGCAGACGTCAATCTTGCAACCAGGACACTCTACATGGTTACAGCCGTCCGTTTTGTTCATCAAAGTCTTGCATCGAGGACAATCCTTGATGTTGTTTTCAAGCTTGAACGTTTGCATTGCCTGCGTGTTGAGTGAGTCTTGGTATTCGGCGCAAGTCATGCCTTCGTGGACAACGGACTTGCATTTGGTACAGATATTCGAGAGACAAGTATTGCAGAAAAAGATCGTGTTTTCCTCCGGGTTGGCGGATTCGTTGGCCTTGATTCGGTAGACTGAGGGGCAGTCGGGGGTCGCGCAGAATTGGTATTCGGCGGGATGTGTGCGAATGTGGATCTTGAAGCTCGACTCTAACAAGGCTTCGAATATAGCGAATGGGAGCAATTTTCGCAGTTCATCAATGCTGAACAACTGCAGTATATCAGCACAAGCTTAGCGGGATAGCAAATAGGTTAATCCTACGTTTGTACACTTTCCCTCATTGCCACAGCATCGAAGTGGGACATCATTGTCTCCCATTGACTCAACTTGATGAAGAAAGCACTCGCTGCAGTAAGTGTGACTACACTGCATTTTCAGTGGATCTGCTGCTTCCATCCAGCAGACGCTACAAGTTCCTGGCGACTTGGGTGGTGACCGTGGAGGACTGGATCCTTTCTCCGGAACATTCTCTTCGCCTTCGATGATAGATTTTGCGTAGTGGAGATCCTTCTTCGATCCCCGAAGAACAATCTTCTTTGGGGTACTTGCTACGTCCAGGATAATCTTGTCACCGAACGTAGATTTGAGTGTGGAGAATCGGCCTGTCACTACCGACTTCAACTGATCGGTTGTCAATATCTGCTAGACGTCAGCTATGGCATTCCACCAAGACATCCCGATCCACAAGATCAGAGGTGGTGGAAAGGATACTTACAATCATTTGAGGTGGATGGTTCAGCTGAGCGAGCTTTGCCATCAAGGCTCGTTGTGCAGCGCCCCGACTAGTTGCGGCTCCCCCATAGATAACCAATTGAGACTTGCGAAGATCTCGGTGAATGTAAAGCTGATTGGCAACTGAAATTCCCTTGAGGTAGGGCAGCGCAGCCGATGTGGCGAAGAACGAGTGCCATACCGGAAGATCATCATTCATGACAATCGTTCCTGCCAGAAGCTTCTCCAGTTCCACCTTGATCTTTGCGACGAGCTTGGGGGCGTCGGCAGCTGCTGCGGAGATACGGAGCGAGAGGTGTGTCTTATTAGTGGTATCTGAAGGAGGCACCTTCAGCTGAACGCGATGCTCTAGCCGACTCTGCTTCTTCAGTTTGTCCAGGTCCGCTCGAAGTGCTTCCACAATCTTGATAGGAACATTGAACTTCAAGCTAATCAGGGGCTTCACGGAGAGTTTACCAATGTCGTCAAAACACTTGTTCAACTCTTCTACCGCCTTGGTAACATTAGTTGGATCGAGGAACGATGCTGTGAGATTGAGCTTGCTCCCCCGAGGGCCGTTGTATAAATGTGATGATGCAAGAGGTCCGATGCTGCGGAGGAGCGTCTCAACTGTCTCTTTTGACTCGTCATTGGAGAGCTCATACATTGGGTCCCTCAACTTGATTTTCAACGGAGCCTCGATACCAACGAGAATGTTCTCAAGCCAGGACGTCGAGCAATTTGCCTCGAGGTTGCGTACTTCTAAAGTAAATCTGTTCGGAGGATCTTTCGGGCGTGGGGGCTTGAATGAGCAGACCAAAGAATGACCGGAAGGAGTAAGAGTTGTCAGAAGGGTATCCGCCGCTTCTGCGAGAGCCTCGAGATCGTTGTATGTGAGGAATGCCATGCGAGCAGGCTTGAACCAACTGCAGGCGACCGAGCTGATCTGCAGCCACTTTCCGAACTTGGACGCCGCCTGGAGTTTGATCGAGGTGACCGCAGCGCCTAGCCCAAAAGTAACAATGACTCCGCCGTAGACCCTAGAGCCAGAAATATCCTCCTCATCGACTCTGGAACAATGTCAGCACCAATAGGATGTTGCTTTTGGGGACCTGCGTACTTCGGAGCCCCGTCTTTGGCCACCTGCAGCTTTTCAATCTCCCCGGAGAGTTCCTATTCAACATCAGCAATGAAGTTACAAGCATGAGAGGATTTGATGGACCCACTTCTTCTTCGGCGGGTGTAAGCCCATTGGTAGAACCGATCGCAGGTGCTTGATGCAGATATCTGCAATTGTGGCCATATCTGCAAGTGCCAAATTGGAAGTGGTGGCAGGGGTGAAGAGACCTCGGAATGAAGGCTGGAGCCTCTGCTCTCAGCCCAAAGTCGTTGCCATTACCTGTTGCCATCTTGTACTTTGCTGAGGTTGATTTTGTTTCCCGCTACTTGTGGATGAAGAGAAGGGGGGAGGTGTTGAAGAGAAGAGAAGTTCGGGCCCGATCGGACTACAGAGTCATGAAAGCGAACCGGACAAAGACGGGTGGCTATCTGACCTGCTGCAGTCAACTCACTCATATAGTCTGAAGTTCTAGAACCTTGGAGAAAAATATCTCCCAGATTGCACTTTTGTTTCCAAGATCGAACAGCTGTAAGGGGAAAAGGTGCTACTGGAGTAGTTAGAGAAGATATGGCTGAGAAACTTCAATGACTGGAAGTTGAGTGATCTTAATCTTTCACTGTTGACCACCCTGACAAGATTGGCAATAGTAGTCTTGAACCGTTTCGCTTTGAATAGTCAACGTCTTGTGAATTTCAAAGTTTACTTTGAGTTGGTAGAAGCATCCCGAAGTAAAACCGACTTGAATCAAGGCTGTGTCTGAAATCAAGCAAACAGCGAAAGATGATACATAGTGAAAGAAATGTGAGGTGCAACCAACACATGGGGTATCTATTGCAGTGGTCGCGGGTGTCTACATTTATTAGGATCTTCAGCGCAGCTGCAGTACTATGCATTATACAAAGACGACTTGGTGGAAGCAAGCCTAACACTCAGTCGTCGGACCCGTCAACCGCAAGAGCATCAGGG
>Ga0302325_10033642_pt1 | contig 10501 bp, 9 predicted proteins | sample Palsa_T0_2_FD_201948 | JGI IMG/M metagenome (GOLD analysis project Ga0302325, IMG submission 201948) | Peat permafrost microbial communities from Stordalen Mire near Abisko, Sweden - Palsa_T0_2 | ecosystem: Environmental > Terrestrial > Soil > Palsa > Peat permafrost | place: Sweden: Abisko...
GATCATCCAGATTTCTAACGTGTATCCGCTTTCAGCTCCCTCCCTTTCAAAATCACACCAAGATCCACATTCCATTGGCAAACCTGCTTGCATTTGTAACACATAATTCCTAACAGCAGTCCCACGCACATGCCTTATTGTTCTCACTCCGGTGAAAAAGAAAAGCATAAAAGGCGCTCCCTTCCTTAAATTAAACCCAACCATCGGCCCCTCGCAATGGCCGGCGTGCAGACTTACAAACTTGGAGATTGGAAGCTCCAGTCCGGAGAATCAATTCCCGATGCTCATCTAGCATACAAGACCTTTGGAGACCCAAACTCGCCAGCAATCATCTACCCTTCCTGGTTTTCTGGCTGTATGATACCCCTTACTGTTATGTACGGAGCTTCTGCTAAGACGTATCTCAAGCTATTGCCGACAATGAATGGCTCATAGGTGAAGAAAAAGTTTTGAGCCCGGAGAAATACTTCATAATTATCACTGCCCTTTTCGGAAACGGGCAATCTACCTCCCCCTCCAACTCCAATATCAAGCCGTTTCCAAAGGTCACATTGTTTGACAATGTAAGGGCACAGCACACACTTGTTACCAAGCATTTGGGAATTAAACACGCTCGAGCGATCATTGGATGGTCGATGGGCGCCTGCCAAACTTATCAGTGGGCCACAAGCTATCCAGAATTTTGTGATATATGTATTCCGTTCTGCGGCTCAGCAAAGACTTCTTTGCATAACCAGGTTTTCCTTGAAGGCGTAAAGTCTGCTTTACTCGCTGCCAAGAAACATTCTTCGGCAGGCTCTTCCAAGGACGGTGTTCTCCCTGAGGGAGAAGAATATCGAACCTGGACGACAGAAGAAAAAGAGGTTGGCTTGAAAGCTTTCGGTAGAGTTTATGCTGGCTGGGGCTTCAGCCAAGCGTTCTACAGGGAGAAACTGTATGAGAGCGCGCTAGGATTCAAGGACCTCGAGGATTTTATGAAAAACTTCTGGGAGACTTGGGCTTTGTCTAAAGGTATGTTACACTTGAAATTCTAGAGCCAGAAGTTGATGTGACAGTAGACCCCGAAAATTTGTTGGTGATGCTTTACAGCTGGCAATCTGGAGATTGTTCAAACCAGGAGCCGTACAACGGTGACTTCAAAGCTGCTATGCAAGCTATCAAAGCAAAAACGCTCGTTTTGCCAGCAGTGACAGACTTGTATTTCCCGTAAGTGGCCGCCAATATAGATTATAAAACTTGCTGATCATAGAGTGCAGACCCGAGGATTCTGAAATCGAGGTTGCAAATATGAAAGAAGGCGTTGGCCAGATGATAGCTTTTCCAAGCATCTGGGGGCATTGGGCCGGTGGACCTGGAGATAGTAAGGAGGATGCTAAGTGGCTTGATGAAAGGCTCCTAGAAGCTGGACTTTGATCTGAAAGCTGTGGCAGTCCCATGAGCGACGAACTTCTGCTTGTGCAATTGTATGTGTTGTGCTGAGTAGATGGCAAATCCAGTACTACGTGCGCATTCCAAGTGGAGAACAGAATGGGATAAATTCACCTTTCGAAATCGAATGAGAATTGAAGGTCTCAAGGATAAAAGATGTTCCATAAGCGCAATTGTTTCTCACGTGACTAATGACAGGGGTGGCCAAGAGCTTCATCATTTTGAAAGCCCAAGATATCAAAGCATCAGTCACATCACAAATCCGACCCAACTCTCATGATGGCCAACGCCAATGCAGAGATGGCAGAAGTGTCGTTTAGGCCTGTTGAACTCTCCTTTCCTCTCCCAAAAGCTCCAGAGACTAGAATACACCTTCAACTCACCATCCAGACGACGTCCATCCTCCTCTTTCTAACTACTGTTATGAATGGTGATACCTCGACAGCCGCGCCATTGGGATCATTTATTTACGCCCTTCCTGATGTAAGTTAGGTTTTCGACTCTATAGCTGAGACGTTCAGAGCTGATAGGATTACAGAGAATGAATCCCGGACAGACTATCTCAACACCTCTCTTCACTTACGAGTCCTCTGTCGAGTTCACCACCCGCCTGGCCAGACTACTAGCACGGAAAACGGGAAAGCCAGTCTACGTTGGAAATTCTATAAGTTTTGCCAGCACCGGAATGGGCGGTACTGTTGAGGAGGAGATGGAAGGATTCAAGAAGGTTGTGGAGGTCGTAATGGATGAAGTTCGGCAGAATGAAGGGAAGGGTTCTTGATAGCAGGAGCTGAAAGGATGAAGGATCGATTTTTCGAGGTCCCGATCAATATTTGGTACCGTCACTCAACTGGTAGGTTTGAGTTGGATCTCAGCGTACCTACCATTCGCACGTACCCCGAACTAGGCTCGATGTCAGAGTGCCCCAACAGTGTAACTGGCCCGATGGAGGCAGCGTGTTCAATGTGCTACACGGAGAAAGAGAACTCCCAACCGAACGCATTGCAGGGCGCTGAGCTCCGAGTCCCAACCCACTTGGATCCTTGACGAGCACAAATTTATTGTTGGCTAGGATTCGGATATGGCTCAAGGAGAACTAACGATTAGCTTGATTCGTTTTTCAGAGCAGACGGACCTGCCAGATTCAGAGAAAATTGAAATTATGTCTTTTCTGTCTGTCCTACCTCTTGTTCCACAAGGTGCCCGTCACCAGATTCTGTTTCACCCCGGTTGAGGATACTAGAGTCATTCGTCAAATTGTCCTTGCAACCGTCGTGTATCTGCTCATAGCAAACTATTCAGTTTGTTGATGGGTCACCTCCTACAAAACAGAAGTGCTTTATTGAACTCAATGAATGTTGAGGGTCTTTGCTGGATCCTTGAGCCCATGCCGGACAGGAGCTTCAACTCAGCATATGTTTACTCCACGGCTCTTCCCCGAAAATGGGTATCAGCTGATACTGTTGGCTACTCACAATCCGCGTTAAGACATTTATTTGGGCTATTCTGGGCCGAAGCATGATGATGTGGTACAGCAAGGTAGTGTGATCCCTTTGGTTTCATTCTTACTTCCATAACAGGAAGTGAAATTAGAAGACCAAGATGCACTGTTTATTTGCGAAGAGAGCCCCCTTTCCCTAATACTCAAAATTCGCAAAAAATATGTAAAAGCTGATGGGGTCAACTTTCAACCCTGAGGAGATCTGAACCACTCAAATAGGTTCGCCAGGAGTTATAACGCGTCTTTAGATCAATAGTCTCGCGATTATCCATCTGTCTCCCATATCTGCTTCCTCTAGAACAACTGTGACCATTCATTTGATCTTGGAAACTGAGTTTTACTTGCGCCCTAATAGCTATCTACGACTTGGGGAAAAGTATCCGTAACTTTGGTTGTTCTGTCCCTGTCAGAGACTTTGAGGTGTGCCCGTACCTTAATTTGACCAGATGAGAGTACTGTTATTCCAGATTTTGAGGAAACTCAAAATATTAGATAATAGTAGTTCAGGAATTTGTGCTAATATTATCCCAACTAAATGAGGATTATTTAGCGCACCAAGTAAAGTGGCTTGATATCACCAACACCTTTGAGCTACAGCAATTTACCAAACGAATTTGACCAGGTTTTGTTTTAAAGGATTTCAATGGGAAATTGGAGAGTATATGCACAATAAATTTTAACTTATGCACAAGTCTGATTATAGATGTTAGATTCCGAGTTTCCCTTTCAAACTTCTAGTGAGATCAGGCAAATGATGCTTCAGGCAATTCCGCCGGCACTCGAAATGCAGCCCTTGTCCCAGCTATTCTTTAGACGCTTTAAAATGTTCTGGTTCTGTGAACTTTGAAGTCAGTTTTCACATATAAATTTTGGTGGTACGCTATAAACTGTGGCAAAGTGAATATTTCTAAAAGTTGGCGAAAATCTGGGACCCGAGACCTCCCCCACCAAAACAAAAGCGGGAGGGAGGCGAGCGCAAACGTCGACTGGACGGTATGCTGGTGCTTCTTCCACGATCTCTCATCACCACTCTGCTATTTCCCGATTCTGTCTCTTTGAAGGATTGAAGAATTGCAAGTTTCTAGTCGTGAGCACCCGATCGTTCCAGTTCTTTCGTCTGGAGCGCAGCAACCCGGTCGCAAACAGCCACCATCTAACCACTCCACTCTGCCCTGCCCTCCCAAACACGAAGGTATATTTCCCCACACCACCACAGACATTGTCATCGTTCAGTGATAATGGACTGCTGATATTGAATCATCTCTACTGTGTTCAAAACATGCAGAAGGCCCTTGTATGTCAAAAGCTTACCAGAATTCCAGATCCCCAGGCGTTTTACTATGTCGACCACCGCCGAACTTTGATGTCCCACGAGTCATTTTGTGCCACATAACAGCGGAAATTCTACCTCGACTGCGTACCTGCATATCATTGAAACGCCATAAGAACGAGCTACCGACAGGGCTCTGAAGCCAGATGACAGTCATGGCGTGGCAACCGCAGCAAGAGCCATTGGGGCAGTTATCAGGATGTCTGAAGGATTCACTGAGCGGGCACAACAAAACAGCCCAGAAGCAAGCCGAGATTGTATGTGAAAGTTGCAAAATATTAGATTCCTCCAATTTTCTGCCCGAAAATTGAACGTTTGCTGATATTTTGGCGATCTATACAGATGCTTGCTCAAGCAAAATCCTCCCCCGATATCAACAACTATCTCACATACCTCTTTTCGAGTTCACATGCTCCACCTGGGCTAAACTACACTCCAGAAGAATACCATGCAGTCCGTTCGGCAGCAGCTGTGATGCTTAAAAACAACATCAGGACTGGTTATAAAACGATACCACCAGAATCACTTGCCCTTGTTCGGCAATCCGTTCCATTAGCATTGCAGGACAAAAACCAATCAATACGAAGTTATGCCGGAAATGTGATTACAGAAATTGTCAATCGTGGTGGTATTCTCGGATGGCCAGAATTACTGCCTGAATTGCTGGCATTGGTTGGGAATGATACTGGAGCAGTCTCTCCCGAAGCACAGGAAGGGGCAATGTCTGCTTTGGGAAAAGTTTGTGAAGACAACAAGAAGATGCTCGATAAGGACTATCAAGGGCAGCGACCTCTTGCATACATTATCCCAAAGCTTATATCCTTCACCACGAACGAAAAACCGAGAATTCGATCCCTGGCCCTTGCGAGCATTAATGTCTTTATTCCTCAGAAGCCGCAGGCTCTTTTGGTAAATCTCGATGACCTTCTGAACCGACTTTTTCAGCTTGCCAACGATACTTCCTCAGATGTTCGGCGACAGGTTTGTCGAGCCTTTGTACAAATCGTTGAGATTCGACCGGACAAGATTCTGCCTCATATCTCTGGTCTTGTCGATTATATGATTGACCAGCAGCGAAAGATTGAGGATGAGGAATTGGCGTGCGATGCGGCGGAATTTTGGCTCACTGTGGGAGAGCACAACGAGCTGTGGAAGTCGCTTGGCCCATATCTCAACAAGATAATCCCTGTTCTCCTGGAAAGTATGGTTTATAGCGAGGAAGACATTGCCATGCTGGAAGGTGGTGGAGACGATGCCGACGAGGAGGATCGTGCTGAGGACATCAAACCAAAGTTCGCCAAAAACAAAAGTGCCAGGACTACCGCAAACGGAGAAGAGGCCGAAGAGAGTGGTCAAAATGGTAGTTCTTACGCCAAGCTAAGTGATATGGAGGAAGAGGACGAGGATCTGGACGAAGGCGAAATCGAGGAATTCGATGATGACGACGATGGAAACCCTGAGGACAGATGGAATCTGAGGAAATGCTCAGCCGCCGCTTTGGACGTGTTCGCAACAGACTTTCGAGGACCAGTCTTTGAGACGATTCTGCCTTACCTGATGACCAACCTCAAGCACCCCGAGTGGCCATATCGAGAAGCTGCTGTTCTCGCACTTGGCGCTGTTGCAGAAGGCTGCATAGACGTCGTAACGCCTCATCTTCCTGACTTGGTCCCGTACCTGATTTCACTTCTCAACGATCCCGAACCCCTTGTTAGACAGATCACCTGTTGGACTCTGGGAAGGTACTCAGCATGGGGTGCTAGTCTCAGTACCCCGGCGTTACGAGCCCAATACTTCGAGCCTATGATGGAGGGCATTCTCACCAAGATGCTAGACTCCAACAAAAGAGTGCAGGAAGCAGGGGCTTCAGCGTTTGCACACCTTGAAGAAAAGGCAGGAGCGACGATCACACCCTACTGCGAGCCTATTATTCGCCAGTTCGTCCGCTGCTTTGAAAAGTACAAGGACAGGAATATGTTCATCCTGTACGATTGCGTCCAAACCCTGGCAGAACATGTGGGACACGGGCTCGCTCAACCTCAGCTGATTGATCTATTGATGCCGGCACTGATCCATCGATGGCATAAGGTATCGGACCAGTCACGAGAGCTCTTCCCCCTTCTTGAGTGTCTATCGTATGTTGCGACAGCCTTGGCTGAATCTTTTGCACCATTCGCGCAACCGGTCTTCGCCAGATGCATAACCATCATCCATCAAAACCTGGAAGAATACGTAGCTGCGGTCAATAACCCAATTTTAGATACGCCTGACAAGGACTTTCTCGTAACGAGCTTGGACCTGTTAAGCGCTATTATCCAGGCCCTAGATGATAAACAGTCCGCCGCCCTCGTATCCGGCTCACAACCTCGAATTTTTGGGCTGCTTCAGTTTTGTATGGAAGATCCCGAAAACGACGTTCGCCAATCATCCTACGCACTTCTTGGGGACTGTGCGAAGTACGTGTTCCCTCAGCTTGAGCCCTTTTTGGCAACTCTGCTACCGATACTTATCCAACAACTCGACTTGGATACTATCATCGACGAGCAGATTGAGACCGGCTTTAGCGTCGTGAACAATGCTTGCTGGTCTGTCGGCGAGATCTCAATTCAGCATGGCAAATCTATGGCGCCGTATGCTGAGCAATTACTCCATCGATTCCTTGAGATCTTAGGAAATCCCGAGGTCCCTAAATCTGTACTCGAAAATGCTGCCATCGCACTTGGACGACTTGGTTTGGAGAACTCTGGGATTCTGGCACCTCATCTAGCATCATTCTCGGAGCCATTCCTCAAGTCTATCAACAGTGTTGACTACACTATGGAAAAAGCGACCGCTTTCAAAGGTTTCAGCTTGATCATTATCAGCAATCCACAGGCGATGGAGAAGGACCTTGGCCGACTGTTCACCGCGATTGCTCGGTACAAGATGGAAGAAGCCTTCAAGATACCTTTGACAGCAGATCTGCAGCAGCTTTTCCAACACGTAAGTAACTCACTTCGACCTATCAAGACCTAAGCTTACCACCTAAATAGACGCTTGATCTCTACAAATCCCTTATTCCCGAGTTCAGCGCATTCATCAGTTCGCAGATATCTGCAGCAGATGTGAACAATCTTCGAACCATCTACAACTTGTAAACAAGCAAAAGCAAGATCCATGTTAATTCGGCACAGCAGCACAACGGGTGCGCAAAAGACGAGAAAGTTTAACTTTGCACTTGAAACATGGAATGTGATACTGTATTTACGAAGGCATGGCACTCGAAGCTCATCCATTCAGTCATCATTGAGGCTGCAAAAATAAACAAGCATTCCCGGTTGTTTTCGTTGATTTTCTTGCAGTTCAGCATTTGAGGCAAGGCGTTGGCCGTTTGCAATGAGCGATGGTTCAGACAATTAGATAGATATACCTTTGGCTGGGTTGTTCGGGTGTAAGAAGGCCCTAGCATGGTGATGGATGAGCTGCGAGGTGGAGAAGAAGGCAGTTTAGATGCGGAAGACATCGTGCTGTTATGCGTGGAGGCTTTTGCTCGAGGGGCCCGACTGTGGAGATGCAAGAACGCACTCTTTAGTCACCAGTAGTTAGATACTTAGGTAGTTGAAGCCGCAAATCCGGCGACATAACGTGGAATGAGCAAATAGGAAATAAGACATTGGTGTGGAGCTTTGCTGCTGCATTGCCTGGTCGTGCATCTGAGAAGTTTGAGACAGCCAAGTCCCTGAGTTTGTATTGTCTCAGCACGTACTCAAGCCCAAATCAAAGCCAAGCGTCCAAACAAGTCTGATAGTCTGCCCCTTCCCCAGCATGAGTTCCTGCATTCCAACTGAGTTCCGGTCGTGTCCAAGTGGGAGAACTCGCCGACATCAGTCCCCCATAGAAGAATGTCTAGCGTTTATTTTCAGGCTAGCCCAACGAAGTCGGTTTTGTCGCTGTTTGTTACGGTTGCACCTTCTCTGCTTCTCGGGCTCAGTTTCTATAGTGGTGTTGTTGTTCCTGAGTAGAACTAGTCCTCCCGAAATTCGAATCCCTGGTCACATGCGCCCGCAAACCTGTATTAGTTTTCGAGCTCCCCGTTAACCCTCTTCTTTCCTTAACTTAGAATCGTCGAATTAGAGACCATTCAAGCCACGATTTTCAAGCACGAATGCCGTACTCGTGAAAGTTCACACCTCGGCGCGGCTTTATTCTCTCCCACACTGCCCAACTCGTGACCGCGGGCCTCTCTTCTTCTTCTGGCTAGACTCCACCTGATCACCAAGCAATCCTCGGAATTTTTATTAAGTAATTAAGTATTTGTAGTATAGTCGATAGTTACTAAAAACGTGAATTTGCGAAATCGCGTTTTTAAGGCTGATTGCATACGGCTACAGCGCAGCGGCTGTCACCTCGTTTAATATAGAAAGGATCATCGTGATGTCCGTCGCAGCGTCCCCATCAACATCAACATGTCTTCAACATACAGCCATCGTAAGTATAATCCATTTCCTCTGTCTTATCGCGACTGCATGGCAACGGTCACCTCACTATATTTAGCTAATGAGCATCAAGCCTCCAGCGCTCAGGCGACTGCTCCCCCTTCGGGATCCCACGCGATCTCGACAGCTCCTCCAGGTTTGAAAGACGAGAATGCCAGCATAGAGATCAGCCCTACTCCCACAAACGAGGATGCTGCCCAACGGCAGACCCAGCTTCGATCCGGTTTTCTGATTGTTTCCTTGCACGAAGGTGTCGGCATCTCCCTTCCAGAGCACTACAAGCAGCAGCTTGACGGGCGCAACGATCAACAGAGCACTGAATCTAGGCCAAATACCGTCCCCGGAGGCGAAATTTATGCCGTTCTGGATTTCGATAAGTCACAGGTGCTTGTCCCTGCGACTTCGGGGACGGTAGAGCATCCCCTGTGGGCTGGATGTTCACGCAAGTTTGACCTGTCGCACCTGATGGAATTATCGGTGTATCTTTACGTAAGAAATGCACTCTCCACGCGATACGCTGGGAGAATCCAAGATATATGCCTTGGTGTAGCGAGAATCCGTCCTAAGTTCGAGGAACACGATCGTTTCGAGGACCTTAAAATGACGGAGTTGACCATTGCGGAGCTCAATCAACAAAACACGATTTCGCATCAGAAGTGGTTAGAACTTGAATATGGCACTGGGAAGATCCGTGTGAGCGTTGATTATTCTGAGAACAAAACACAGCTTCTGCAGATGCAGGATTTTGTTACCCTAAAGTCCTTGGGGGACAGCAGTTCTAAAAGGGTCTTCCAAGTCAGAAAAAGGGACAGTGGCCAATTTTACGCGTTGAAGAAGATTCAGAAAACCAGCATGTTTTCGCAAGCCGAAGCTGCAGACGCGTTCGAAATTGCAAAGCGATCAGTTCTTTCCCAGATCAAGAATCCTTTCCTCGTATCTGTCAAATTCGCTTTCCAATCGCCAGAGGGCTTCTGCATGGTGTCACCATTTGTTCATGGCGGGGAGCTAATTGAACTCCTTAATAAGGGACAGTGTTATGGTGTGGACAGTATCAGACTTTATACCGCAGAGATTCTTTGCGCTTTGGAGTTTCTGCATGATTTCGACATCATTTATGGTGATCTGAAGCCACAGAACATTCTTCTGGACTATTCGGGGCACGTTTCTGTATGTGATTTTGGGCTCTACATGAAGGAGAAAATCGATGAATCTTGCGAAAGCCCGTATCTAGCTCCGGAAATTAGCCTCGGTCAAGCTTATACTGAGGTGGTGGATTGGTGGACGCTGGGCATTCTTCTTGCTGAAATGTTGACAGGACTGGCACCCTCGTGGTATGACGAGGACATCACCGGAACGAATAGCGACATCGAGTCATTCTACTTTAGGCCCAGGAATGGAGGAACGATGTCATTCTACTTTCCCGATCCAGATGTCGTTCCTCCATTGGCCCAGGATATCTCAATTAAGCTTTTTCATCGCGACCCCGAGCAACGACTGGGTGCGAAAGGCGTCGCTGAAATTAAAGTCCATCCATTCTTCGACGATATTGATTGGCGTAGGGTTCTTCAGCGGGGATACGAACCTGTCTTCAAACCCAACAATGCCGATTTTCGTCTTGATACGAATCCTCAAGACCACTCCGACTTCTTGCCAATGTCCAAGGAAGAGGCACAAAAACTATCCGAGGCGACGGAAAAGTTACGTGGTATGTTCGCCGGATGGGATACGTAAAGCCGTTGGGGCATGAAAGCAAAAGGGGTTTCGCCA
>Ga0302325_10033645_pt1 | contig 10500 bp, 5 predicted proteins | sample Palsa_T0_2_FD_201948 | JGI IMG/M metagenome (GOLD analysis project Ga0302325, IMG submission 201948) | Peat permafrost microbial communities from Stordalen Mire near Abisko, Sweden - Palsa_T0_2 | ecosystem: Environmental > Terrestrial > Soil > Palsa > Peat permafrost | place: Sweden: Abisko...
TGCGGCTTTCGCGGTGTTGGAACGCGCCCGAAGTTTCATGCTGGAAAATGCGCAACCCTTCGAAGTCGCGCTGGCTATCACGCGGGCGGGGAATCTTTTTACCACTCATACAGCAGTGGCTGCGGGCTTTGACCGTTTCACTCCGGCGCTTATCGAGCAATACCTTGGCGGGTATGCGGAGAAGAAACTCGGAATTTCCCTCCACGACTTTTTGGCTTTGGGTCGGCAGAATCCGAATGACGCTTCGGAAAGTTTCAACATGGCCTACCTGGCCATGCGGGGGAGCGGGTCGGCCAATGGTGTGAGCAAATTGCATGGAAAAGTAAGCCGGCATCTTTTTGCGCCGCTTTTTCCGCATTGGCCGGAGGACGAAGTGCCCATCGGCCACGTGACTAACGGAGTTCACATGCCGACTTGGGACTCGGCGGTCGCCGACGATCTCTGGACGAAAGCTTGTGGAAAAGACCGCTGGCTGGGGACGGGGAAGAACTTGGAACAAGATATTCGCGGCGTTTCCGATGCCGACCTCTGGAAATTTCGCACCGACTCCACCAAGTCTTTGGTTGAATACGCGCGCGAGCGTCTGGCCAGGCATTATGCCGCCGCTGGCGCGCCGCCCGAAACAGTCGAACAGGCGAGGCATCTATTCGATCCCAACGTTCTGACCCTTGGCTTCGCGCGACGTTTTGCAACTTACAAACGACCAAATCTGCTGTTGCATGACCCGGAGCGGCTCCTCCGTTTGTTATCCAATTCGCAACGACCGGTGCAACTGATCATCGCGGGCAAGGCGCATCCGGCGGACTTGGCGGGACAAGCTCTGATTCAGAGATGGATACAATTCATTCGCCAGCCTTCGGTTCGTCCACATGCGATTTTTCTAAGCGACTACGATATGCACTTAACCGAGCGTCTGGTCCAGGGAGTGGATGTCTGGATCAATACGCCACGGCGACCATGGGAGGCGTGCGGCACGAGCGGCATGAAGGTGCTGGTCAACGGCGGCATCAACCTTTCGGAATTGGACGGCTGGTGGGCCGAAGCGTTTGTCCCCGACTTGGGCTGGGCACTGGGCGACGGTCAGGAGCATGGCAGCGATCCAGCATGGGACGCAGCCGAAGCCGAGGTTCTGTACGAACGGCTCGAAAAGGAAGTCATCCCTGAATTTTATAATCGCAATGACAGAGGCATTCCGGTTGCCTGGGTGGCGCACATGCGGGAAAGCATGGCGCGTTTAACACCGCTCTTCTCCGCCGACCGCGCGGTGCGCGAATATACCGAGCAACACTACCTTCCGGCTGCCACCGCGTTGCGCTCACGCGTTGCCAACAAAGGCGCAAGTGGCAAACAGATGGTCGATGGCCGACACAGTCTGGAACAGAAATGGGGCGCGCTGCGCTTTGGCGAAGTGAAGGTGGAGACCAAAGAGCAGCAGCACATATTTGACGTTCAAGTTTATCTTAATGACCTCGACCCCAGGGCGGTGCAAATCGAGCTTTACGCCAACGCAGTCAACGGAGGCAGCCCGACGCGACAAGAGATGAAGCCCGTTCGCCCGCTGGTCGGCGCGGCAGGTGGTTACGACTATAGGGCGGCGGTGTCTGCCGCCCGTCCGTCAGGCGACTATACAGCGCGAGTGATACCGCACTGCGACGGCGCCGCGGTTCCGTTGGAATCCGCTCGAATCCTATGGCAACGATGACGAAAGCGCCTCTACGCGAGTTGCACGAATATATGCCGGAGGTCTCCAAACGTGCCGACCTTCTGGCGGGCTCCCCCGTGCCTTTGGGAACCCAGGAAACGAAAGGAGGAGTTAATTTCGCCATTTTCAGCCGTTACGCCACCCGCGTACGACTTGAGTTCTTCGACCACCCGGAAAATGCTGCCCCTGCCCGTGCAATTGATTTTGATTCAGCGCGCAACCGCACTGGCGATATCTGGCACATTTGGGTGAAAGGGATCACTTCCGGTCAACTCTATGCCTATCGCGTGGACGGTCCTTACGAACCAAACAAAGGACATCGTTTCAATTTCAAGAAGCTGCTTCTCGATCCGTTCGCCAGCGCGATTTCGAGTTCGCCGCCATGGGATTTCGCGTCCGCGCTTGGATACGACCCGTCCTCGCCAGAGATAGATTTGACTCCCTCGAAGCTGGACAATGCCAAGACGATGCCGAAATGCGTCTTTGTCAATGATCACTTCAATTGGGCTGGCGACCAACCGCCCCTGCATCCGTGGTCGAAGACCGTTATTTACGAAACGCATCTTCGCGGCTTCACCATCCATCCCAAATCAGGCGTAAAACATCCGGGAACCTACCGGGGCCTGATGGAAAAAATTCCCTATCTCAAAACCTTCGGGGTGACCGCCGTGGAACTGATGCCGGTGCAGGAGTTCAATGAAGCGTCTGTCACGCACAAGAATCCCCAAACGGGGCAAACACTCAAGAATTACTGGGGATACGATCCTGTAGCCTTTTTTGCACCCAAAGCCTCATACAGCAGTTTGGCAGATTTGGGCCAGCAGAAGCTGGAATTCAAGGAAATGGTCCAAGCATTTCACAAGGCCAGTATCGAAGTGATTCTGGACGTGGTGTTCAATCACACGGCGGAGGGAAACGAACTGGGACCGACGCTCTGTTTCCGCAGCATGGATAACCTGATCTTTTACACCCTGGAGGACGACAAGCGCCACTACAAGGATTGCGCGGGAACCGGCAATACCGTTAATGCCAACAATCCCGTAGTAAGGGAGCTTATCTTGGCCGCGCTTCGATATTGGGTGGTCGAGATGCATGTGGATGGATTCCGGTTTGACGAGGCGTCGGTGCTCGACCGGGACAACGCCGGCAATCTGCTCCCCAAGGCCCCGCTGCTCGGCCGGATTGCCGAGGACCCGATCTTGAAAGACGTCAAAATCATCGCCGAAGCATGGGACGCGGCCGGGGCGTACGAAGTGGGTTGCTTCTCAGAACGGCGTTGGGCGTCGTGGAACGGCCGGTATCGGGATGATGTCCGCCGTTTCTGGCGTGGCGACGATGGAATGCTCGGCTTGTTCGCTCAACGTATCTGCGGCAGCGCCGATATTTATTCCAAATCCGGCAAAGGTCCTGAGAGCAGCATCAATTTTGTCACCTGTCACGATGGCTTCACCCTGAACGACCTCGTTAGTTATGGGCACAAACACAATGAAGCCAACGCGGAAAACAACCACGATGGGACAAACGGCAATTCTAGCGAGAATTATGGCGCAGAAGGCGGGACGAAGGATACCAGGATCGAGTCCGTCCGAAACCGCCAGATCAAGAATTTTCTGTTGACCCTGCTGGTTTCGCGCGGAGTGCCCATGCTCTTGGCCGGAGATGAATTCCGCCGCACGCAAGGAGGCAACAACAACGCCTACTGCCAGGATAATGAAACCAGTTGGATTGATTGGACCGATCTTAAAAAGCATCAGGAGATTTACCGTTTTGCCCAGGGTATGATCGCCTTTCGCGGCTCCCATCCGGTCTTGAGCAAGGAGCAATTCTATATAGACGGCGAGATTCATTGGTTTGGTCCTCAAGGCGGATTGCCCAAATGGGCCGAAGAGAAGGAAAAACGCTTCGGCTGTTTAATTCAGGAAGATGAGCAGTGCGCATTGTGCCTTATATTCAACGCGGGAACCGATGCGGTTGACTTCCGTTTGCCTTCCATACCGCCCGCGGCTCAGTGGCATCTGGCGGTAGATACCTATGGTGAAACGCCACGCGATTTGTTTCCTACCGGCGAGGAACCCGTTTTGCAATATCCGCAAACTTACCTCCTGCAACCGCGCTCCAGCGCCATCCTTCTGTCGCGGAAAAAGCAATCTTTCAGGGAAGGCGGTTTCAAATGAACGAACGAGCCGCCGGTATCCTGCTCCACCCAAGCTCCCTTTCCAACCGCTATCCTATCGGTGATTTGGGGCCGACGGCAAATGCCTTTGCGGATTTTCTGGCCAAGAGCGGACAGCGTTGGTGGCAGATGCTGCCCATCGGCCTGGCTGGCGGAGAAAATTCACCTTACCAGTCGCCCTCTGCCTTTGCGGGTAATCCCCTCCTGTTGAGTCCCGAACGGATGGTGGAACAGGGGTTTCTTGGCCAAAAGGACATTGAGTTTAGCATCTATGGGAGCGAGGGAAAGGTGGATTATCCTGCGGCTGCAGGCTTGAAAATGCGATGGTTAAAGAAGGCATTCGAGAATTTCGAGAATAACAGTCACGGCGGTCAGCAATCCGAGTTGGACGCATTCGCCCACGCGGAATCTTATTGGCTTGAGGATTTTTCTTTGTTTTTAGCCATCCAGGAAGAGGTGGGCACTTCGGATTGGACCCGCTGGAACCAAGATATTAAGACGCGTCAACCGGACGCCATCCTCCGCGCGCAGAAATCCTTTGCCCCCAACATTCGCTACTATCAATTCGTCCAGTGGCAGTTTTCGGTACAGTGGAAAGCCTTGAGGGCTTACTGCACGTCAAAGTCGATTCGTTTGATCGGCGATATTCCGCTGTTTGTGGCTCATCAAAGTGCCGATGTCTGGGCCCACCCCCAACTTTTCAAGCTCAACGCCGATGGAAACCCCACAGTCGTTGCGGGAGTGCCTCCTGATTATTTCTCCAAAACCGGCCAACTTTGGGGTGTTCCTGTGTATTGCTGGAAGGCACTTAAAGCGGAGAGCTACAGATGGTGGATCGAACGCCTGCGAACCGCATTACGGCGGTTCGATGTTAATCGACTGGATCATTTCATCGGCTTTGTCCGCACCTATGAAGTGTCTGCACAGGCCAAAACGGCAGTGAGCGGGGATTACCAATCAGGCGGAGGAGTTCGATTTTTCGAAGCCGTGCGCAAAGCACTTGGGTCATTACCTTTTATCGCGGATGACCTCGGTGCCGTCACTCCTGACGTGGCGGCTCTGCTCGATCAACTTCAGATTCCGGGCACCCGCGTGCTCCAGTTCGAGTTCGCCGCGAAACTTCAAAACGACTCGGTTGCACCAGCGCCTCATCCGATGAAATCAGTGGTCTATAGCGGAACTCATGATAACGACACGACGGCCGGCTGGTACGCAAAACTGCCCGCTGCACAACGCGCAGCCTTGCAAAAGGAGTTGGGAGCAAACGACCAGGAGGTTGTCTGGGCCATGATCCGCGAGGCGCTGGCATCGCAGGCTGACATCGCAATCATTCCCGCGCAAGACCTTCTGAAGTTAGGATCGGAAGCGCGAATGAATCTCCCCGGAATTGCAAAAGGAAGCTGGCAATGGCGCCTGAAAGATGGAGCGCTGACCGACAATCTCGCGCAAAGATTGCGGAGCATCGCGACAACCTATGGCCGCGTCGCAAACGGGGGGTCACAGACAATTCTTCCTCGTCAAGAGGATGATCTAAAACTACAGATCGAGAAGCGGGCCTATGAACTTTTCGAGAGGAGAGGCTTCCAGAACGGCCAAACCTCTCAAGATTGGCTCCGTGCGGAACAGGAAATAATGATGGAGGCAAAACGATGACAACTATGAATTCAAAACAATATGAAACAGGCATGGTGGGGCTGGGCGTCATGGGACGTAATCTCGTGTTGAACATGGCCGACCACGGCTTTTCTGTGGCGGGCTATGACAAGGACAAAATCCAACTCGAAGCCCTGCGAAAGGAAGCCGCCGATCGGCCGATTTGCAGCGAGGAAAATATCGGCAAGTTCGTCACTTCGCTCCGCCGGCCGCGAGCTGTCATAATGCTCGTGCCCGCAGGCGCGGCCGTCGATTCGGTCATCAAAGCGTTACTGCCACATTTGGACAAAGACGATCTCATCATAGACGCGGGGAATTCTTACTTTAAAGACACGGACCTGCGCGCTGGCAGCTTGGCGGCCAAAGGAATCCAGTTTCTCGGCGTGGGCGTATCTGGAGGAGAAGAAGGCGCGCGGCGTGGGCCGAGCATCATGCCGGGCGGCCCAAAAGAAGCCTACGAACGCGTCCGGCCCATCTTTGAAGCTGCCGCCGCAAAAGTGAACGGCGATTCATGCGTGACCTGGCTGGGGCCGGGATCGTCAGGGCACTTCGTAAAGATGGTCCATAACGGCATTGAATATGGCATCATGCAGCTTCTCGCCGAAACCTACGACCTTTTGAAACGCGGTCTGGGGTCGAACGACGATCAACTGGGCGACGTCTACACCCAATGGAACAATGGCGAACTGAACGGTTACTTGACAGAAATCACCGGGCACATTTTCGGAAAGGCGGACCCGGCCTCCGGCAGGCGATTGATCGACGAAATCCTCGACGTGGCCAAGCAGAACGGCACTGGGATGTGGACGTCGCAAAGCGCCATGGAACTGCAAGTTCCAACCCCGACAATCGATCTGGCGGTGGCGATGCGTGACCTGTCGGTTTTGGTGAAGCAACGGGAGCAGGCTGGCGTGATTTATCAGCGATCCCTGCGGCCTTTTACCGGTGAGCGCCCTGCGATCATCGCGCAGCTCGGCCGCGCATTATTTGCGTCAATGATCACCGTCTATGCGCAAGGCATGGCTCTTTTGGCGGCAGCATCAGTTAAATACAACTATAACCTCGACCTTGAAGCCGTGGCGCGAATCTGGCGAGGCGGTTGCATCATCCGCGCCAAATTGCTGGACGACATCTGCACGGCGTTTCGCGCCAGGCGTGATCTCCCGAACCTGCTGCTCGATCCCAATTTGTCGCGCAAGGTCATCGAGCATGAGGAGGATTTGCGTCAAGTCGTTTGCCAGGCGGCTAATGTCGGGACGCCAGCGCCCGGATTGATGGTTTCGTTGGGTTATCTCGACGCCTATCGCAGCGCCTGGCTGCCAGCCAATCTCATTCAGGCCCAGCGAGATTATTTTGGAGCGCACACCTATGAGCGCATCGACACAAAAGGAACATTCCACACCCAATGGGAAAAGGAATAGGGATTTTGAAAACCAACGATCAGCTTGATCCGACTGTGTTCGTCATTTTTGGCGGGGCTGGCGACTTGACCTGGCGGAAACTTATTCCGGCATTGTTTGATCTTACCCAAGACCGCAGCATGCCCGCCCATTTTTCGATTATTGCGGTGGATCGCGTCAATATGAGCGACGGAACTCTCCGCCGCCGACTGAAGGAAGGCGTCAACAAATTCTCGCGCTTTGGCAAGGCAAGCGCCGCGGCCTGGAATCAATTCGCGAAACATATCTCCTACCAGCAAGGTGATTTCAAGAAGCCGCCGACTTATGCGGCTTTGGGCAAACAATGCGTGCAACTGGAGAAGGAGTGGGGTGTCAAAGCTCATCGCATTTTCTACATGGCAACGCCCCCCAGCATGTTCGGCGAAATCCCAAAATATCTGGGGAAGGCCGGGTTGGCGCGCGACCGGGAATGGGCGCGTATTGTGGTTGAAAAGCCGATTGGCTATGACCTGGAATCCGCCCGATCTCTCAATGCCATTCTCGGCGCCAATTTCGAAGAATCCCAAATCTTCCGCATCGACCATTACCTGGGCAAGGAAACGGTCCAGAACATTCTGGCCTTCCGCTTCGCCAATCCGCTTTTTGAACCCATCTGGAACAGACGTTATATCGACTATGTGACCATTACTGTGGCTGAGGCTGTGGGCGTCGAACATCGCGGCGGTTATTACGATCACGCGGGGGCGCTGCGCGACATGGTGCAGAATCACTTGATGCAGTTGCTGTGTCTAGTGGCGATGGAGCCAATGGTTTCCTTCCAGGCCGACGAAATTCGCAACAAGAAAGTGGACGTGCTGCACGCCGGCCGCCCGATTCACCGCGACGCAGCGCCACAAAGCGCGGTGCGCGGGCAGTATGGCCCCGGCGTTTCCGACGGAAAGAAAGCGCCGGGCTATCGGGAGGAAGAGGGAGTGGCGCCGGATTCAAAAACGGAAACATTTGTGGCGTTGAAATTGTTTGTTGACAACTGGCGCTGGCAGGATGTGCCGTTCTATCTCCGCACCGGCAAGCGTTTGCCTCGGCAGGCCTCTGAAATTTCCATCCAATTTCGACCGGCGCCGCATCGCTCGTTTCCGCCGGAAGCATCGCTCGGCTGGCAGCCGTCCCGGCTCGTTATGTCGATCCAGCCTGAGCAGGGTATCATACTGAGCTTTCAGGCAAAGTACCCCGGGCCGAAGATGCAACTGCGGCCGGTGGACATGAGGTTCAGTTATCGCGACAGTTTTGACGCTCCTTCGCCCGATGCCTACGAAACGCTGCTGTGGGACGTGATGAAGAACGACGCGACGCTTTTCATGCGCGCCGATCAGGTGGAGGCGGCATGGGAGTGGATTATGCCAGTGCTCGATGTGTGGGAGGCAGCTCCGCCCAGTGATTTTCCAAATTACCTCGCTGGCACGTGGGGGCCGGAGGAGACCCAAGGCCTGCTCGCGCAGGGACACAGTTGGCCTATGCCGACAGAATTGGAAGGGAAGGGCGAGCAAAAGGGCAAAAAAAGGGCAATTCGAACCCAATGAAAAAAAGCGCCCCGATCAAGGCATTGTTTCTGGACATAGGCGGCGTATTGCTCACTAACGGATGGGACCATCATGAGCGCAGGCGGGCGGTGAAGCATTTCAAGCTGGATTGGAAGGAGATGGAGGAGAGACATGCCTTGAACTTCGAAACGCACGAAGAGGGAAGGATGACGTTTGAAGAATATTTGAGTCGAGTGGTCTTCTATCAAAAACGTCCATTCACGCGGGCTCAGTTTAGGAGCTTCATGTGCGCGCAATCGAATCCTTGCCATGAGATGATTCATCTGATCGCCCAACTCAAGGTTCAGCATGGGCTGAAGATCACCGTAGTCAGCAACGAATCACGCGAACTCAATGCGTATCGGATTCGGCAATTCAAGTTGGTCGCGTTTGTGGATTGTTTTATTTCCTCCTGCTTCGTCGGACTCCGCAAACCCGATCGGGAAATGTTTCGACTTGCGGTCGACATCGCCCAGACACCAGTCGAACAAGTGGTCTATATCGAAAACACCTCCATTTTCGTCCAGATCGCCGAAGGCATGGGGATTCGGAGCATTCTCCACACGGATTACAAGTCCACCTGCGCTAAACTGGCTGTGCTAGGACTCATCCTAAGAGAGCCAGTCAAACCGCGAAACAAATAACGGCGCCAATTTATGAGCACTAAAATCACAACACCAACTCTTCCTCCGACCCGACCAACTATAATCTCTTTGCTCAAGGCCACGGATCGTGGCAAACAACCAACCGATGACGTAGTCAGGAATACGCCCGACCGTTCTGCCCTAAATGGGCCTGGAATTTCCGCGCGCTGGACTTCCAGCGCCAAAACTGGACTTGGCACCGCCCTGAGCAGCCAGAGCCGTGTCTGGTTCACGTTGAGCCACGGAATCCTCAACGAGATATATTACCCCCGCATTGACCAGGCCTGCATCCGCGACATGGGATTGATCGTCACCGACGGCGAGACGTTTTTCTCCGAGGAGAAACGCGACGCAGAACACAAAGTGGAATGGCTGGCCGACGGCGTGCCGGCCTTCAAGCTGATCAACACCTGCCGCGATGGCCATTACCGCATTGAAAAGCAGATTGTGACCGACCCAAACCGCAATACGGTGTTGCAGCAGGTTCAGTTTCACCCGCAGCGAGGCGTACTATCAGACTATCACCTGTACGTCCTGCTCGCCCCGCATTTGGGGAATCACGGCGGCGGCAACACCGCCTGGGTGGGCGCATTTGAGGGAACGCCCGTGCTGTTTGCACAACGGAACGACTGCGCCCTTGTCCTCGCATGTTCCGCGCCGTGGACCAAGCGGTCGGCGGGGTATGTCGGTTCGTCGGATGGCTGGCAGGATTTGGAGGCGCACCATCGGATGACTTGGGAATACACGCGGGCGGAAAATGGCAATGTGGCGCTGAGTGCTGGAATTGATCTTTCAAAATCGCATGAAAAATTTGTCCTTGCCCTTGGGTTCGGCAAAGACCCCGATGAAGCAGCCCGGAATGCCCTCGCCAGTCTGGGCGATGGTTTTGATAAGGCAAAGCATCACTATGTCAGCGGCTGGAAGGAATGGAAGAAGACGCACGCGTCGCTAGAGCCGGGAGCAATCGATCTGGGCGATCTTACACAAAAATGCCTCGCCGTCGTGCGCACGCATGAATCCAAGCAGGCGCCCGGCGCACTCATCGCCAGCCTGGCGATTCCGTGGGGATCTAGCCATGGTGACAAGGATCAAGGTGGTTACCATCTGGTCTGGTCGCGCGACATGGTGGAAACAGCGGGCGGTTTGCTCGCGGCTGGCGCGCACGAAGACGCTCGCCGGGTTCTCGCGTTTTTGCAGCGAACCCAGCATTCGGACGGTCACTGGCCGCAGAACATGTGGTTGGATGGCTCGCCTTACTGGAATGGGATCCAGATGGACGAGACGGCGTTGCCGATTCTCCTGTTGGACCTGGCTCACCGCGAAAAAGCATCGGCCGAGGGCGATTTGATCA
>Ga0302325_10033646_pt1 | contig 10499 bp, 12 predicted proteins | sample Palsa_T0_2_FD_201948 | JGI IMG/M metagenome (GOLD analysis project Ga0302325, IMG submission 201948) | Peat permafrost microbial communities from Stordalen Mire near Abisko, Sweden - Palsa_T0_2 | ecosystem: Environmental > Terrestrial > Soil > Palsa > Peat permafrost | place: Sweden: Abisko...
GCCTCCAGCGGTGGGTCGGGAGGGGAATCCCGCTGCAAATCACGGCACAGAGCCTGCTCGGGAAGTTTGGTCCGGAGCGGAGACGGTGGTGCTTGCAAATGCTGAATGAAGGACTGGTGCACTTTGTGGCCAGCGATGCGCATGATCTCATCCACCGGCCACCTCGGCTGGATGAAGCCAGAGATTTTCTGGTGAATCACTTTAGCGAAGAATGTGCCGAATTATTGCTGGCAGTGCACCCTCGTGCGGTCATCGAGGGGCGGCCGCTCGAGATCAGTCCCATTCCGCATCGTCCAAAAAAGCGGAGAAGATGGTTTCCCTTCGGGGCCTCGCCCAGTTCTCCAAGATGAGCAGCTTCGTCGAAAGGGCCTCACGATTCGTCGAGAGTTCCCACTGCACCGAGCTATTCAGGCCTCTCCGACGGTCGCCGGCGTTGCCGCAAAATGTCGAGTGTGAACTCCTGCACCGGCGAATGAAGCTCAACTCCGCCCGTTAGAGTCGCGGACGAGAACCTGGAGTGGGGATATTACCCATTCGCCGTGCGGACACCTTCCGGTGAGATAAACTGGATATAGGCGTAAGCGTAGATCGGAATTTCGTTGAGCACCGCGAAAACGGCTTTTACTTCGTGGGGAGTCGCGTGCCGATTGACCGCATCGTGCGGGAGTATCGCAACGGCGAACAACCTGACGCGATCCATGGCGCGATCGCCTTCTACTTTGGCCATAAGGACGAAGTGGAGAAGTTCATCGCGGAACGGGAGTGCGTGCAGGTTCAGCAAGACACACCCAGCGCCGCACCTAAAGGCGAAGCTGGAGCGCGTTCGACAACTGCTGGCGCGATGAAACTGACGGGTGATCCGCTTCCTGGCGGATGCCGACCTCGACTACGCGATCGTTAGCGGTTGCTTGCGCAGAGAGCCCGCAACGGACTTCCTCTCCGCGAACGACGCAAACCTAAAGGGGGTTCCGGACTCCAGAGTGCTGGCCCTGGCCGCCGAACAGGACCGAATTCTTGTGTCACACGATTTCCAGACCATGCCGCGACACTTTGGCGGGTTCCTTGAGGCAGGAGATTCCAGCCCAAGCCTGTTTCTGGTGAAGCAGTCTGGTAATTATCCCTTGGTATATTGATGAAGATTAGTAATCTTGCTCACTGCAGGTACAGCGGCTAGGGGCTTTCTGTCAACGAGCTAAATAAAACGGAACCCTCCGAACCGCGCATCTAGTCAAGGACCTGCGCAACGAGGGTGAAACGATATGGATGAGCAGTTGAAAAATATCGACATTGATTATGACCCAACGAACGACGTGATGTATTGCGCGTTCGCAAGGCACCCGCTGAAGCGATCAGCATGGAAACTTCCGAAGGTGTATTCGTGCGCTTGGACGCCGAAACCAACAAACCTGTTGGAATCACCCTTGTTGATTTTTCGCGGCGATTCGTCCAGCATCCTGGCCAGAAGGTTTCGGTCGCACTCAGTCCGCCAGTTGCTGTAGTGGCGTCAAATTCGACTAGGAAATTGGTGTAGACTTAGATCGCATGCCAGGAAGCCCGCGAAAGCGACCAGCCCGAAGGATTGGCAGCAAGCCCAAGCAGGAAGCTGCGGAGCTTCTCAGGGACGCGCCGGGGATCACCGAGACGCAGTTTGGGGGCATGCTCGGACGCCTCATTTCTCCAACCGTCAAGCCTCATCAAAAATTGACTTGATGCCGATCTATCTTTGGGGCGGCATTCATGCGCCCAAGGCCCTGCCGTTGCGCACGGGCCAGTAACGGGGTCTGTCAACACCCCGTTACTTCTTAGATGCTCGTTTCGATACTTCAGCCAAAATCGACTTGAAGATCAGGTTGCCTTGGTCGCGCCGGTTGTAGCGGTAGCTGTAATAGTCCAAGCAGGTCTGCGAGTACTTTTTGGCTGACCGCATGGCTGACAGCGTCGTACACGCCGCCGATTCCGCGCTTAATGAGGCTCCAGAAGCCTTCGACGGTGTTGGTGTGGATATCGCCCATGACATAGACCTTGGACGCATGGTGAATGCGGCGGTGCTGATAACCGAGAAGCTTGCCTTCAGCCGATTTCAACTTTGGGATGGAGTTGTAGGCCATGTACTCGTCGGTGTAAACCGTGCTCTCCGGCAGGATGTGCTCTTTCGCCATGTCAAGCAGTTGATTCTTGCCCCTAACGCACGGCTTGGTCTTGGCTACCACTTTGCCTTTGCGCTCCACGATCCCGGCCATCCGGGTCTTGTTCGCCATGCGTTGACGGCCAGCTTTGCCGATGTGGAGGCATCCGCCGAAGTATGTTTCATCCATCTCGGTTGGCCCTTCGAGTTTGATGTCTTCCGAAAGCAGCGAACGAATCTGTTTAAATATACGCCACGCGGTTTTGTGAGTGACGCTGGTTTCGCGCTGGATTTGCTTGGCCGAGATTCCGCAACGGGTTCGAACCCATCAGGTACATGGCATAGAACCACGTCCGCAGGCTGGTAGTGGTCTTTTCCCGGATCGTACCGGCGGGGGGTAGATGTGCCAGCCGCAAGTCTCGCAGGCATAAGCCGTGCGATCAGTGACGCGATGATGTTTCTTGTCGGACTTGCACTTCTCGCAATACGTGATGCCACTCGGCCAGCGCTGTTCTTTTATATGCTCAAGGCAGGCATCATCGTTCGGAAACTGGCGGAGGAAGTCCTCGAAGCTGTACCGCAGGTGTTGCGGTATCGACTGCTTTGCCATGATGTCTTTCACTCCCTTGTCCTGAAGGGACAATTGCGAGCAGTCTTCACCAGTTGGCGACTGTCATCAATGAACTCGTGCTCGTTTGGGCCTCCTCGGAAGCTGGCGAATGGAAGGACCGGATTTTAGAGATTCCCCTTTAGCCTGGCTCGAACGTTGCACTCGGCCGCCCATCCTCTTTTTCGGAAAAGCGGTTCAGGCGTCTGGCCAAACGGAAAGACGCAAGACTTTTGAACGTGCAGAGTACACAGTCATGTGCAGTCACGAAAGCCAACTGTTCCTCGTCTGGGTTCTCGGCCCCGGCTGAAAAAGCGGAGAAGGTGGCTTCCCTTCGGGGCCTCGGCCAGCGCTCCAAGATGAGCAGCTTCGTCGAAGCGCCTCATGATTCGTGAGAGCTTCCATGGCGCCGGGCTATTCAGGCGCGGTCGGCGGTGGTCGGTGTTGCCGCAAAATGTCGAGTGCGAACTCCTGCACCGGCGAATGAAGCTCAGCTCCGCCGTTCGAATCGCGGACGAAGAGCGCGACCGCCATGGGATCACGATTCGAGCGCTTGACTACCATCGCGACCTGCCACGGCTCCGGAAAGAAACGATGAAAGAACGCGCGAGCATGATCGGACAGCCCCACATCATGGCGGCTGCTGGACTGATACCACCCGACGGGCGTCAGGCCAGACAGTTCTTCATCCGCGGACGCAGCAGTCAGCAGGTGCTCGAAGGCATCGTAATCTTTTGGAGAAAGTTCGAACGCCGGACCATAGTGATGCTCACATTCCGCCACGCGGCTGGAGCAAATGTAAACCGTGCCAGATTCGTTCTTACCGAACAGCACACCTCCGACTTCCATGCCGCCCCAGGTGTAGCGGCGATAGCCACTCATCGCGAGTTCGGCGATCTCCGCGAGCACGCCAGCATCGCATTGCACCTCGGGAACTGTGCTTTCGCTGTGCCAGACGATCATAGATGCGATATGCTCAATCAATTATGCGATCTTTCCGTCTTCTCCTATTGTACGATCTCGACGATCTGGCTTTCGCATTGGATTGCTAGGGAAATGGAACCTCACGAGCAACGCTTAGTTCCTGCTGCATCGCAGGAAGATCATCGCCATTCGCGGTTTTCGAGTCATGAAAAGACCGATGCCGTGCTGCGGCTGCTCAAGGGCGAATCCGTTGAAACCGTCAGCCAGGAGCTCGGAGTTACGGTTGGCCGCATCGAGCGCTGGAAAAACAACTTTGTAGCAGCTGGATCCGCCGAGCTTGCCAAGCGAAAAGACGATTCCTCGAAGAGTTGGGCGGCAAAGCATTCGAGAGCCATTTGGCAGTGGATGTGGCTGCTGGTCGCCCTGGTGGCGGTCATTAGCATCTTGGTTCTTTTTATGCAGCGCGGCTCCCAGGAATGAAATAAGTCCCGATTCCGGGGTTTCACGCTACGATATTCCCCGCCCTGCATCAATCTGTTCCTTTTCCAAACATCACCGTTTCCTAGATCACACTAATTAAGCCTGCTTCGCTCCCCTTTGCATTGATGGCCCGTTCAAGACAACAGCCCTGAGGGCATTTTGGTTCAGATTTTGGATGCACTGCAAACGTTTTTGGCTGCATTGTTATTTGGAAAACAGTGCCCTTTCTGGATCTATAGAAAACTTCTAATACGAGTACGTCGTGTTTGTCATACATTTGATGCTTGACGATAAAGTCTATCGTAGTTTAAACTATAAATCCCCTGTTGGGCCATATCCCTGGGTCCGCGCTGTTCCCAGATCGTTTCAGAATTAAAAGGAAATAGGAACTAGAAAGGGCGGTAGCTTGCTCTATTTCATGGGAAGACTGTCGTCCGTGAACACTGCTACGTGAGTCGGTTCGAGACATGCGACTACAAAAGTACAGGGAGGTCCCAGCGCGTGATGCTAGCTAATCTGACTGAATTGGTCACAAATCATGTTCCTGCCGCACTCAACGAGGCCGAGCAGTGGTTCGCAATTTACGTTCGCTCACACTTCGAAAGAGCGGTCGAAGAATGCCTAAAAGGGAAGGGATACCAGTCCTTCTCTCCGTTTTACAAAACGATACGAAAGCGGTCGGGCCGGACCAAGATTCTCGACCTCCCGCTATTTCCCGGTTATGTCTTCTGCTGCTTTAATCCCCACAGACGGTTGCCGATTCTGACAACGCCCGGCATCGTCAATATTGTCGGATCGGGGAAGATTCCTGAACCTATTAATGTCTCGGAAATCCGTTCCATTCAGAGGGTTGCGGAATCGGGTCAATCGGTACAGCCTTGGCCGTTTCTGCAGCAGGGCCAGAAGATTCGCATTGAGGCCGGCCCTCTCTCGGGCACTGAGGGCACATTACTGCGAGTGAAGAACCAGCTTCGGCTAGTTGTGTCGGTAACGCTTCTGCATCGATCTATTGCCGTGGAAATAGATCAGGAACTGGTGCGCCCGCTATTCTAACGCCCTTCGGGAAAGTTCCCGCGTCGCCTGAAGAATGATCCGGCAGACATTGGTATTCGCCTGCAAGACTTGGCCTGCAATCTACGAATTGTCGCTTACCATTCTGATTACTGCTTTGTTTACATTGACCTCACACGCGAGTTCCGTTAATCTGTAGTCCTGAGGGCGTGCGTTACGCCGGGTTGTTTGTTTTGTTGGTGGATTGAAAAGAACGCTATGACCAATTTGTTCGATGACGCGGCTCGCATCCTGGCGGGTCCGCTGCTGCGGCGGCAGGCGCTGAAGGCGCTTGGCCGTGTCCTGGCGGGGAGTCTTCTCGCGGCGTTTGGTGTCAGGCAGGCTGAATCTCAAGCTAATGGTGGCAACTCCTCACCCTGCCGCCCGGCGTGCGGTCGTGACCAGATCTGCTGTCCGGGAGGTGGAGGTCAAGCGTTTTGTATAGGTTCTGGTCGGCTCTGCTGCGGCAACGAGTCCTGCGGACCTGGCTCGGCTTGTTGTACAGGTAGCAATGGACAAAAGTTCTGTAGTGGCGCAGGCAAAACATGTTGCGGCGATACGTCCTGCGGACCGGGCTCAATTTGTTGTACCGGCCCTAGGGGCAGCAGATTCTGTGCAGGTGAAGGACGCAGATGTTGCGGCGCCACTTCCTGCGGTCCGGCGGAGGAATGCTGCACAACAGGTTCCGAGCCATTCTGCGCTTTACGCGGTGCTAGTTGCTGCGGGAACACATCGTGCGGGCGGACTGAAACCTGCTGCGCGAACACCGTGTGCTGCGGAGCAAATCAAGCTTGTAAGAACGGACGCTGCGAAGTCTCGAGATCCTGATCAGCCTTCTTAACAAGAATAGGATGCGAAGCACGCCCAGATGGCGCACTTCTCTTAGCCGTTTCTCGCGGGTCGCTTGCTTCATTCTATTGACGAGTGCAGTTGCTTGGGCTGCCCTCAATCAAGGCGGCCGACTTTCACTTGGATGGAATGAATCCCTGCTGATCATTGGGGCCGGGGCCGTCTTTTACTTGCTTGCGGTTTCACCTGCCGATCGTCCACCGTTGCTGCGGCAAGTTCTTGGCTGGGTTGTGCTGCTGCCTCCCGCGTATGTCGGGTTCCAGCTATTGCCCCTGCCTTTGCCGCTACTGAAGGTCCTTTCTCCCGCCCGGGCACAACTGGCCTTCAGTCTGATGCCTATCGGGAGAACGCCCGCGTTTGCCTCCCTCAGCATCGATCCAGCCACCACCGCCGTCTTCCTTCTGAGAACTCTCGCGTACAGTCTCACAGCACTTCTCGTCTATGAAATCTCCTGGTACGGATGGCGCCGCCGGTCCTGGGCGGCCGTCATTCCCCTAATCGCCGTTGCGGCCCTTGAAGCCTGCCTGGGAATTCTTCAATTTGCTGACGGCGGTGACGTGGCCGGCACCTACCGGAGCAAAGATCATTTCGCTGGTGCGCTTGAAATGGTGTTGCCTCTTGCTGTGGCGTATGCAATCTCTCGCCTCAAGGAGTCTGACGGAGAGGAAAATTTACCGATATCCAGAGCCCTAAAGGCCTGTGCCGCCTTTGCTTTTGCAGCCGCGATGTTGGTCGGGCTTATCTATTCCCTATCCAAAATGGCTTTCGCGGCTGGTCTGGGCGGCTTGTTTGCGATGGGTGCCCTGGCCGTCCTCTTGAAACTCAAAGGCGCTGGAAGATGGCTGGCTGTTGCAGGTCTGGCTGTTTCCATTACTCTGATTTTCGTTTTTCTTCCAACGGATCAGCTTGCCAACGCCTATGTGCAATTCTTTTCAAACAACCCGGCCTCCTTCGAGGGCCGAGCGCCGATTTGGAACGACTCAAGGCAATTGCTCAGCAGTTACCCAATTTTTGGCACCGGACTTGGCACCTACGCAACTGCCTTCCTGAAGTATCAATCGGCCAACGTCGATTCCGAGTATACGTTTGCGCACAATGATTACCTTCAGTTGACCAGCGAACTCGGCGCCCTCGGGTTTGTGATCTTCGGCGGAGTGTTCCTGATGGCCGTGATCAAGGCAGTCCGCGCAGCATGTAGTGAGGATTGGAACGCTCGGCTTCTTGGCTTGGGATGCACGGGCGCCCTGACCGCCATAGGTATCCACAGCCTGGCAGATTTTAACCTCTATATTCCCGCTAACGCCCTTCTCCTCGCCTGGATTGTTGGAGTCGCGATCGGTATTCCATCGCGATCTGACTACGAGAAGGATGAACGGCCGAGCCCGCATTTCAGTGTTGTTCGATCCGTGAATCGGCTCGTTCTACGCGGGGTTCCACTGCTCTTCGCCTGGCTGCTCGTCACCTACGCCACTGCTGGGGTAGTTTTTGAGACTAAGTATAAGAGTGATCCCCGAGCGGAAAGCGTCTTTTGCCACTTCGGAATTTGTGATACCGATGCTGTCGTTGCAGACGGCGCGATCGCGAGCCGCGGAAGCGCGCCCATAGCTCCTCTTGCGATGCTGGTTGAAGCTGTCAAAAGCGATCCGGCTGCACCGCATCGATGGTGCGACCTGGGTGACGCTTTTCTTCGGGCTGGGCGCCTGGAAAAAGCCCGGTATTGCTACTCCAACGCCCTGGAACTCGGCCCCGAGATCCCGCCCGTATTGGTCCGAAGCGCGAAGTTCTATCATGCCGTTCAGGAAGACGAACTTGCGCTGAAGCTCGGGGCACGCGTGCTGGAAATAACGGACGCGTACCACGCATCCATACTCGACTGGTATCGGGATCAGAAGTTTAGTGTGAATGACATCTTATGTCGTGGCCTTCCCCCTGGCCCTCGCGCCGTGCAAGCGTATCTTCGTTATTGGATGGGATTGGGGGACCTCGCCAATGCGGGCACCACATGGGGTTGGATACTTTCACATCATTATGCGGACGTTCCCTCCGCTCGCGAATATATCAATTTCCTCTTTGGGAACGGCAACTATCAAGAGGCCGCCGATGCGTGGGCACTTTTCCTTGGTGATCGCCGAAATGGTTATCGCGAGACGAAGTGGCTCTTCAATGGTGATTTTGAAACAGAGCCCTCCGGAGTGCCCTTAGATTGGGAAATCGAGAGCGCAGCGGGCCAGGTGGACACGGCTCTCGATTCGAACGTGGCACATACAGGAACGCATTCCCTGCGGATTCGATTCGCCGGAACAGAGAACGTGAGTTACGCGCACACATCGCAGAAGACGTCTGTGCCCCCCGGCACATATCGCTTCACGGCGTTCATCCGCACCGAGGACATCACCACGGACAAGGGGATCGCGTTTCGTATTTTCGATCCCGAGAAATCATCCCGCCTGGACGCCAGAACGGACCAGTTCGTTGGTACAACTGGCTGGAGGAGAGTTGAACAGACCGTCCGGGTGCCGAGCGCAACAAAGCTGATCGAGATCCAAGTGGTTCGCGAGCCCACCATGAAGTTCGACAATAAGGTGAGCGGGACAGCCTGGATTGATACGGTGAGTTTGGCGAAGATTGAGTGAAAGGAACCCAAGCGGGTTTGTGCTGACCTATGTATGACGCCATTCTGTTGCTTGCGCGGCTGATCCTGGCGGTGGTGTTCGTCATCGCGGGAATCGCGAAGCTGGCTGATCCTGCCGGCTCCCGAAAATCGCTAACCGACTTTGGGGTGCCGAAGTCCTTGGCGATCCCGCTGGCTTGGCTTTTGCCGTTCGCGGAGTTGATTTGCGCCGGCGCGCTGATTCCACATGCTACCGCCTGGTGGGGGGCGACGGGCGTGTTGCTCCTGCTGCTGAGCTTTATCGTCGGAATCAGCGTCAGCTTGATAAGTGGCCGAAGACCGGATTGTCATTGCTTCGGCCAGTTGCACTCTTCTCCCATCGGCTGGCGCACGCTGGTGCGGAACTCCGTGCTGGTAGGAATCGCTGCGTACATTGTATGGCAAGGCCGGGAGCGTCCGGGCGCGAGCGTCACTGATTGGCCGCATGGCATGAGCGAAACCGACTTCAAGCTAATTGTCCTTGCAATCGCGGTGGCTGCGCTAGCTGGGTTCGAGTTGTGGGCACTTATGCATGTCCTTCGTCAAAATGGCCGTCTGTTGCTGCGTCTCGAAGCAGTGGAGGCAAAGTTAACGAGCGGTGTTGAGGCGCCACCACCGGGCTTGCCTGTGAATAGCATCGCCCCGGCTTTTAGTTTGACCGATCTTGTTGGCGATACAATCTCACTTGCAATGCTTTTGAAGCGCCGTAAACCCCTGCTGTTGTTGTTCACCGAGCCAGGCTGTGGCGCTTGTGACGCAGCCCTTCCCGAAGTCGCTCAATGGCAGCGCGATTACGGTGACCGGCTATCGATCATTCCCATCAGCCGTGGCGACGTTAAGGAAAATCGTGTCAAGAGCACCAAATACGGTCTTCGAAACGTGCTTCTCCAGGCTGATCGGGAAGTCGCTCAAGCCTACCAGGCGGAAGGGACGCCCAGTGCGGTGCTGGTGAAAGAGAGCCGTATTGAGAGTTCGCTGGCAGTGGGCACCGACGCGATCCGTGGACTTGTCGCACGGGCAACTCTGCCAGCCCCGGTGAATACCGGAGATCTCGTGCCGTCGCTCCGCCTTCCCGATCTCAGTGGAAAGCTGTTCGATCTTGCCCAACTGCAAAACCGCCGCACATTGATGTTGTTCTGGAGTCCCTCCTGCGGATTCTGCAAGGACATGTTGGAAGACGTCAAGAGATGGGAGAGTGGTGCCCGCGAAGACGCACCGGAGCTAGTGGTTATCTCCGCTGGCGCTCTGGACGAGAATCGCAAACAAGGATTCCGCTCACGCGTGCTTCTGGATCCATACTACGCCGCCAGTCAAGTCTTCAATTCGGGCGGCACGCCTTCCGCCGTCATGGTTGAGCGGGGAAGAGTCGTCTCCAGCGTTGCGGTGGGTGCTCAGGCCGTACTAGCATTGGCGGGAGCGGTTCCTGGCGGTGACCACCAGCCAATTTAAGTGCGATTGAGACGGCGGCCCACCTGCCACGGCTCAGTATGCGAGTCTTTCTGACGTAAACCCGGCACTTGGTTGCGACGTGCTAGAGCATCGCCTCGTTTTAGCAAACGCAATGCCGCGGACAGTCTCCCTACCAGCAGGGCGAAATGTTATGGAAACTGTTGATATCGTCTGGAACAATCCACGCCTGAAAGAAAGAATCTCTGAGTTGGACGCCGTGAGAGGATTGGCGATTCTGCGTGTCCTTCCGGCAAGCCTGCGTAAGGCGGCCGGAATCAAGATTTCTTTGGGGCCAGGAGGCGGCGGACAGAGGTTCGGCCTATTTCAAGCTGGTTAGCGATTTCGGATTTACTGATTCCTTGCCG
>Ga0302325_10033647_pt1 | contig 10499 bp, 16 predicted proteins | sample Palsa_T0_2_FD_201948 | JGI IMG/M metagenome (GOLD analysis project Ga0302325, IMG submission 201948) | Peat permafrost microbial communities from Stordalen Mire near Abisko, Sweden - Palsa_T0_2 | ecosystem: Environmental > Terrestrial > Soil > Palsa > Peat permafrost | place: Sweden: Abisko...
GGTGCTGGTGGTTCTAAGGAAGCGGGATGGCGCAATGCTAGCCAAATACGGCTATTAGATGTTCGGAACGGATGGAAAATTTTGGTGAGCGCGGAAGGGCTCGAACCTTCGACCCATGCCTTAAAAGAGCGACTCGTTCGGAGGCTGCCGCGCATATTCAATAACTTAGAGTCACAGCAAGCGATGCAAAATCATGGCGACGCATGGTAGTCGGGTCTTAATCGTCACGCTAATAAACATCGGCTGCCTCGGCGAAGTACAATCGCCAGATGCTTGATGCCGTTACTTCCCTCGCTTTCTCTATTCAGTCTAGCAAGGGTGTCTACGCCTTACTTCTCGGCTCGGGTTTATCTACAGCAGCCGGAATTCCTACCGGCTGGGACATCACTCTTGATTTGATTCGGAAGAGTGCTGCCGCAGCCGGGGACGATTGCGGAGCCGACGCCGGCGCTTGGTACAGGGCCAAATACTTACGAGAGGCGGATTATTCTGAACTCCTCGATGCCTTGGCTAAGACGCCTGCGGATCGCGCGAACCTGCTATCCGCCTACTTTGAGCCGAGCGCCGACGATTTGCAGAGCGAATTGAAGGCTCCCACACGCGCGCACAAGAGCATTGCCCGACTGGTCGGGAAGGGGTACGTCCGGGTGATAGTTACGACTAATTTCGACCGGCTCCTGGAACGCGCACTTGAGAGTGAAGGCATTAGCCCTACAGTTATCAGCACTGCGGATGCTGCCCTCGGGGCGATGCCACTGGCACATGCACGTTGCACAATCATCAAGATCAATGGCGACTATAGAGACACGCGCATCAGAAACACCGTCGTCGAACTGGAATCATACGACGCTGAGATGGATGGTCTGCTCGACCGAGTCTTTGACGAATACGGGTTGTTGGTATGTGGCTGGTCAGCTACGTGGGACAAGGCTCTTTCCCGTGCTTTGCTGAGATGTCCTAGCCGAAGATTCACGACATATTGGACCAAAAAAACTACCTTGAGCGACGAAGCCCGCGCTCTTATAAGCCACAGGCAGGGGATTGAACTGGATATCGATTCAGCGGACGCATTCTTTATCGCGTTGGAGGCGAAACTCGATGCGCTCGAACGCTACGCGGAGCCGCATCCCACTTCGGTCAAGCTGGCGGTCGTCTCGTTGAAAAAATTCATTGCAGAAGACAAGTACCGAATAAACCTTCGAGACCTAGTCGCCTCAGAAACCGAGAGGGCCTTCCAGAGCTTATCGTCTCTCCAAATTTCCGGTTGGACCCTGACGTTGGACCAAATCCTCGAAAGGATGAGACTTTACGAAAGCGTGTCGCAAATCCTGATTCATCTGCTCGCGAACGGGGCCTTCTGGGGCGGAGTAGCGTCTCAGGGCCTTTTGTGCAAAGCGATCAGGAGAATTGCAGGACTGAAGAAGATGGCCAGCGGACTGTTGGACTTGCTTGCGCTTCAAATCTACCCAGCCTGTCTGCTGTTTTACGCTGCGGGGCTCGGTGCTATCGCCGGCGACCGATACGAACTTCTGAAGTGCATTTCTCGTGACATCGCCACGGTTGAAAACGGGATAGAAACGCCTCTGTTAATGGTGGTACTCCCGTGGCGCGTTCTCAGCCTCGACGCGGCACGTCAATTACCTGGCTATCAAAATCGTCGAACGCCCATAAATGATAGGGTATTTGACATCCTGCGCGAACCCTTGCGCGAGTATCTGTCCGCAGATTCGGATTACACAGATGCGTTCGACCGCTTCGAGTATCTGACGGCCCTCGTACACCTTGATCTTTATTTTACGTCTGAAAACAAGACTCTTTCGTCTGGCGATGCTCCCATCGGAGCCTTCAGTTGGCGTTCGATGCTGCAGAACAAGTCGATTATGGAGAGATTGTCTGAAGAGGCTGACAAAGAAGGCGAAGATTGGGCTCCCATCAGGACAGGACTGTTCCCTTCGTTATCGCAATTCCGCGAACGGGAGGCCTATTACCAGAAAGAAATCTTACCTCGCCGAGTGCACAGATGAGTTAGTGTGAACGAGTTGCCGTCCCTGAGACCACCTCTCGCATCGTCGTGTTATTGTTGGCACCTAAGATCGCGATCACCCTCGAAGGTTGTAAATCGACATACATAGATATAGATAGACATCTATATTCGCGTTGCGCTACACTCTCCGCAACGGCACGATTCCGTAACAGGAGCACCCCCTAATGGCCAATACTTACGAGATCGTTTGGAGTGGCACGAAGGAAAAAGAGTTGCACGATAGACAGATTCGGCCCGCACCCCCATTGCCGGAAGCGCGTGGAAAGACGGGACATGTACAACTCCGCACAGACGGCGGACGCGCAAACGAAGAACCTGCCATCGTGAACATACGGGATACATGGATTGCAGGGAAGCGTTAGCGCAACGTCATGCAACAAAATCAACCTCGCAAAGTTCTAGGGCGCGATGCGCCGTTGGATGGCCCTGGACGACCGCGAAAACGTAGGATTCAACGAGAGCTTCCGCAACTGGCTCTGCGCTTTGATCCACACCGACACTAGCCGATTGTTTCGCGGAGGCGCATGGCGAACACTTGTAGCATTTGCAGTCGCGCGGATCGCCCTGCCATCGAAGACGCCCATATAGCGGGCGCATCTTTACGCATGATCGCAAAACAGTTTCCTCCTGCCTCGCCTTGGGCGTTGCGGAGACACTTTCTCCATCTGCCCGCGATCATCGCGCAAGTTGCGGAGCACCAAGAACAACGGAATCAGACAAGCGCGACGTTGCCGATCCGCATCGAGGAACTTATTCGAGAAGCGCAATCAATCATCGTAGCGGCGAAGAAGAGAAAGAATTACAACGCGGCGGTTGCGGGCATTCGCGCAACCTTGAGTTGTCTGGAAATGCTAGGCCGCATCTCGGGCGAGTTGAATGGGCAGCACGGCGAAGTGATACCAGCGGTTGCAGCAGGCGCATCGGCGTCGGTCAATTTCACTCTTCCGGCACCCGCGTCCATGCCAGAGCAACCCCACGACGCGGCAGCCCTGGTAAAACGGTTGGCGGAGATTTACAACCTGAAACCATCACCACCGAAAATTCCAGACACGATCATGTAAGATGAACCCCGAAACCCATGCCATCGTAAGCCCTACAAGCGGATTTCCGAAAGAAAGAGCATGACCCTTTGTATCGCAGCCATCTGTGATGATCGCAATAGGACTGATCCTAAGATCGTTCTGTGCGCTGATATGGAGAGGACGGCAGAGGGAATAGGAGCTTCTGAGATAGAGGATAAACTCGGATTCGTGAAGCATGGGTGGCCCACGCTTGTGGCTGGAACGATTTCCAGAGCAAATGAGTTGATAAATGTTTATGCGGGGTATTTCAAAGATCACGAAGGTGAAATTAACGAGTTCAACTTGATAGATCATCTTCGCCTTCCGGCCCACAACCAAAAAGAAAAGTTAGTTGAGGAATATCTGAGACAGACTTACGCATTTGATCGTGCGTACTTTTACGGTTCTGGTGGTTCTTCTTTACCGGAAACATTCGTATCCGCTGTGACTGAGAACATATCGCGAATAAAACTGGACGGGAGTTTGCTTGTAGCAGGTTTCATAAACGAGACCGATTTTGACTCGGGAGACATTTCTCCAAGACCGTTCCTAGGCGTGATTGATGAAACAACCGACGTTTCCGGCTCTCAAGAGTATGTTCGGCTGGAATATGAATTTGCGGCTATTGGTAGTGGTCAATACACTGCTCTTTCCTCTCTTTATCGAAGAGAACAAGACTCTACAAATTCCTTGAGGCGTACCCTCTATAAGGTCTACGAGGCGAACCGCCTTAGTGAAAAAGTTCCCGGAGTCGGAGAAGAGTATATCGCCATGTACATTCTCTATTCTGACGGGCGGGTAGAGGAACTAACGACGGAGGGATACAAATATCTACGCGACCTTTACAAAAAGTTTGGACCCCAGAAAATTGATAGCAAGAAGTTCCTCAACAAGCGAGAGTTTTTCAAGGCGCTGGACATCAGCGCAAAAACTCTGAAGCGTCCTCCCTCGCCGATGCCAGATCAATCAGAGTTGTTGTAACGCTTTAGGCGGATTCGCACGGGTAAATCCATGTCTGTTGCAGGCATGGGTCATTGTCGCTGTGCTCTTAAACCCGCGCCGGTTAGCGGCTCTTCAGCGACACTGCTCGCCGATGTTTGACCTATGACGATTAAAGGCGTGTGGGACTGCATTTCCGAGTGTGCGTCAAAAGTCAATCGTGCTATTCAGGACGCTCCGTAGAGAATGCGGGCCTGACCTTCCCATCGGTGGGCAAAATCGCGCAAAAGGTCCTCGCTAAAATATTGCTCGGTGGGCCATCGAAGCGTCTCGCTAGAGTTGGGCCAGAATCGGCAACAATAATCGTTCCAAACAGCGCTTCGAGGAAGAATTTCCGGAAGCCGTTTGCCTCGACTGGAAATGTCTGCAAAACGGGGAGCGCAAAGTTGGAGAACCAAGTACCCGGCAGCAAAAGTGTATACGTAAACTTCGAGGTCCTCCCAAACTCTATCTCGTGCGGGTATCTGCAACCCAAGGACATAAGAGAAATACAAACCCGTGAGAATGGGCGATCTCATTCCCCCAAACCAAGCGCTAACGCCGGGGGGGATTTGTCTAGAAACCCTAAATCGGTCACGGGCAGCTCGCGTAAAAAACGGCTCTTTCGTCGGATTGAGGCAGCTTGCAATGACAGATTGCTTAAAGATAAAAGAGGCTAATTTAGCTCTATCCCGCCGAGAGAAATACATGCTCTCACCGTCTCTGATGATGCCGGATAACAACGGCTGGACCTCAGATTCCAGGTTGCTCATCCAGCCATTGTTGCAATCGTTGCATACGGCCGTAACCTTCAACTTTAGAGATTTCATCCGTCCGTAAGTGACGATGGAGCGGTTCTCTGGGTCTACGGACCTCCAAGCGAACGATTGACTAGGAAATAATCGCCCCATCCAGGCACTCCACATATGCTCTTCCGCAACGGGGGTTGCCGGATTCGGACAGAAGGCACACAATTTCGTAGAAGATGGCTCCATAAGCGCCAGAAATGGCACAGTCGCTTAGACATCATCGAAGTGACCGTTCTCACAATGCCATGCCCAATATTGGATGAATGGTTCGTATTCCTCATTGGGTCTCATAAACTTAGGCCGAGAACGGAGTTGGGAAATAAGGGTCTGCATCTTCGTGCAAGGCTTCCCTTCCTCATCTTCGTGTCCGCATTGTCGCTGTTTATCCATACTTCAATTTTACGCTTCCCGCACCCGACGCGCGTTGTGCCGCAATAGTCAGCCATGTATGTTAGCACCAACTTTCCGCTTGATTGTGCGCTGGAGTTTGTGAAATTGTTAAGACTACAAGTTCCGTTGCGCCTGAACAACGCAACGAGCAAGAAGTGCGGCGAGGCTGGAGTGCCAGTTTTTCTCCTGACCGGGTGAGCTGGCCACAGCCTCAATGCATGATTCATCCGGTCCAAATGGCCTTCCTTCAAAATTCGAGTGCGCCCCGGACCGGGCAGTTCTCCGCGAGCCGGTAAGGGCTTTCAGTCCTTGTCTAGATTCGCGTGAAACTTTTGGTCCACACGCGGACCGCCTTTTTTAAAAGAACGGCACGACGTTCTGGAGGCGGAATTTTGCGCGGCGGACCACACAATCCCGCACTAAATCCTAATCGCGAAAATCCGGGAGAACTTCGCCTGCCTGCTCACAGAGCGGGGCGGGCCGAAGTGCGTTCGATTCAGGATCATTCGGGAGTCGATACGGCACGGCAGGGAAGAGAAAAAAGGCAAGGCACGGCACGGCGAGACAGAAAACAAAAGACCGCACGTTTGGTGCTCGATTCCCAAACGCGCGGCCTGATCGAAAACCTATCTCTACGGGGCAGTGTATCACAAGCGCCTGGATCTTCTCGGTACTGCGTAACCAGCGCCCCAAAAACAACGGACCGAGCACGACAGTGCGTGATGGCGAAACCACTTTTTTACAGATGGCTGGTCCATCTGCTTTTTTACTGGGCTCCGGAAAGGTGCTCGATCCTCTTCCGCGCGGCAACGCCCCAGTCGAACACTGCAATGTTCAAAAACAAGTGGGTCATTAGCCTTTCTCATTTGATGGGCATGAGAACTGTTGAGCGCGCTGTGTCTATCGCGTAGAGACGATAGAAAGATTCTGCAACGGTATGCAATATGCAGATGGGATGGCCGCGTTGTGTTCAGGAGAGGGAAAAAGAGACAGGATTCTAGTTGCACGCGATAAGTAACCACAACATCGGTTGTCGCAAAGCCCGAGCGGAAAGGCAAGGCAAGATGGGAATGAGAGTGGCCGATGAAAACACCGACTACGGGATTACGCCGGGAGCGCGGCGATCCACAAGCTGGCCTGCTCGTCGATTGCCGGTTTTTGTTCGCAGTGGTTCTGTTCTTCACTGGCATGAGCAGTTTTCAGATCGCTATATTCGGGCATCACGAGAAAGGCAGGAGGGAAATGGGTAGCGGCGCGCGGGTCAACGAAGTGGAATTTCGAGAGGCACGCGAGATCATCATGCGCGTGCATGAACGCATCGGGCAGCGGACAGTCTACACGCGCGGCGACTTTGAGCGCGATCAGAAGTTGATTCGAGACAGCGCGCAACGCAAGCGATTCCTGCGACAGCAAGAAGCCGCGCAATTTGTCGAGATTCAGCCACGGCTTGCCGAAGCGGAGAACGCCAAACCCTCACGGGAAGCGGCTTTAGAGGCACGGCGATGAAAGCAGATAGGAGCGCGATGCCCAAGGTCACACGGCCTGCCGCAAGATTGCGCCGTTCGTGCAGTCGGAGGAAAACAGGTCACGTGAGTGCATCGACGCCCGTCGATCTATTTGCGGCCGATCTTTCGTTGACGCCGGCAGCGCCAGTGCTCATCCTTGCGACCAAACTCGGATCGCGTGGCGGACGGTCGGAACGCGATTGTGGTATCTCGCAGGCACTCGGCCATCCGGTAGAAGAATACGTTCCACGCGGCCAAGCGTTTGCCGATAGCCGGACTCGCGAGGTGCTCCGACTGCTCGACTTGGAAGTGGATGCCGCACCGTTCCGACCCGTCACGCCGATGGCCCGTAACAGCGTCGTCGATCCTAAGCCTCGCCCATCGCGCAAGGTGCATCCTCGGGCAAAGGCTTGCGACGTGGCGGACCAATTTGTATTCGGCGTCTTGGAGCGCGAGCCGGATATTTCCGCAAAGGAATTTTTTCAACAGTTCGATCAGGCGATCTATCGGGAGCGCAACCAAAACCGACTCAGAGCTTGGGAGCCGCGCGAGCGTTGGATAAAGGCAACGGGCAAGCGAACCTGGGCGGAACTTCATCGGCATCGGCTCACCAAGAAGTCGTTACAGACGTGGTTCGACAGACGGCGGGCGAAGTGGCGCGCTACCCAAGTGCTACGGTAGCGAGAAGTTTCGCCAATGTTTATGCGGGTGCGACGCGCTACCGCTGTTTTTGCCGTAGACGGACGCGAGGGTTTAAGGGAAAGTGGGGAAGTATGAGGACGAAGATAATTGTGATTGAAAAAGAAGCGGCGTTGGAATGCGGACGGCAACTCCGACGATTACGGCGCTCGGCAGGTGCGAGCTTGCCAGACTTGGCGGAGCGGACCGCGATTTCTACCCGGCGGCTCTCGCTTGCGGAATCTGGAGTACAACCGTTGACTCCGCAAGAATGGCGGCGAACGTTGCGAGCGTTGCGGGCAATGCTTTCGGATCGGGTTAGCGAAGCGTTGGGCGGGTTGCAGTCCATTGCAGCATCGTAAGCAGAGCGGGCAAAGGGGAACGGCATGGCGCACGGCAAGGCACGGACGATGAGAAAAAACGAAAATGAGCGACGGCTACATTTCCGACGAAGGGCAGTCGGGCCGCATCTTGAAATTGCTCAAGGAGCGGAGCGGCGAATGGGTGCCAGCGCCAGAGTTGTCAGCGATTTCGTTGCAATACTGCGCGAGAATCTTCGCTCTGCGGAAGGCCGGAGTGGAAATCGAAAATCGAACGGAGCGGAGCGGCAAGATACGACATGGCTTCTACCGCATCCCGATAGCGGGTCGCGACAACGAAATCCGTACAATTCCGTACCAAACGGACACAATAAAACCGGCTCAACTGCCGTTGCTTCAGACCGAAGAGGCGACTTGGCACGATCCCGAGGAAGAGGGAATGCGGGTTTAGTCGTCATAGTTCAAAGTCGGCTCTTAATGGATGCGGCAAAAGCCTTGATGGGCGCGGGTTTACAGGCGTGACAGTGTAACCCATGCTTCTACCGGGCATGGATGGGAGGTAAGCGTGGCAGCGGAAGTTACGGCAATGCGACGACCGATGGCAAGTGAGCAGACGATGGTCCATGCTGAAAGCGCGGTTGAGGTCATCGACGCGAAACAACTCGCCGCGCGGTTGCGGTTGCCAGTGTCTTGGGTTATGGAAGCCACACGAAGCCGCGCGATTGATCCGATCCCTTGTCTGCGATTCGGCAAGTACGTTCGTTTTCGATGGGGCAGCCGTGAGCTTGCGGCTTGGATCGAACGGCGCGCGAGTGGCAAGCAGGGGGACGAATGAACGCGGGACAGCGAACAACCGAGGAGGCGTCATCGGCAATCGTCACGGAAGCAATTGTCACCCGCGAGCTTGACCCAAAGAGTATCGAGCAACTCGGCATCGCGGGCGATCGGTTGATACAGGCACTTGCTATGCGCGCGCCGATCAGATTCACCTTGTTTGATGAGGCCGGAATAAAGGTACTCAGCGAGAGTGATGGTTACCACGGAACCATTGATGAACTGTGGCGAAGATCGGCGCGAGGTATGAGTCTGGTCATTCGCGACGGCGACGGCAAGACGGCAAGCGTGGAGTTAATCGTTGCCTTAGTGCAGTGAAATTCATTCGCAGGAGAAAAAAAGTTATGGAATATCAACCGCCCGCAAACAACCCCACAGATCACGGAATGGGTCCGTGGGTGCAGCCGCGTGCACCCGAGCCGGTACTGCCTGCTGGCACAGTCACGGCACCCTTACCGCCACTCGCACCCGGCAGCGCGAAACATCCGGTCGGCACGCCAGAAAAATAGATTTCGTGTGATTGCTTGCACGTCAATTTGAGCGGAGGGGAGTGAACTATGGACAGTTGGTCTCTAGGCGGGAAGTTACAGACGCGAACGTTCACGATTACCCCTGCGCAGATATTAAGTCTCGCCGAACATCCCGTAATGTTGCTTTCCAGTCCTGGCGCGGGGTTTGCGACGCTGATTCTCGCGTTGACTGCATCGCTGGAGTTTGCGGGCACGCAATATGCGGATGGCGGCGAACTTCAGCCCGCGTCCGCCTGTGTATCTTACGGCGGCCCGAGTCAACTCGCCGCCACTGTTTCCGGGACGGCCAATTCTAACGACCTGAAAAACTTACTTACAAGTCCCGCGTCTGCCGTTGCAGTTCAACAGGGAGTGACCGGGACGCTAGCCCGCGCGGAGATCGAAGCCGTTCCCATTTTCCTGTGTAACCCGTTTGTGCCGAAGTACGATTTCACGGCAGGCAACTCAACGTTACAACTCTCGGCAATTTTTGCGACGGTGCAACTCTGAACGGTACGCAACTCTAAAGAATCGGGGGTTTTTTCTCATGGCAAAGATGAGCAAGGCAGAGCGCGCCGAATGCGAGAAAAACTTGGCGTTGTGCAAGGCGGCCGTGGAAACGTTCAACAAAATGCTCGCCGAAGATGACGAAGCGGCAGAGGCGACGAAGGCCGCGGCGCACTCAGCAACCATCGCAGGAATTGCACAGCGCGACGGAGCGGCAGCCGCGATTATGGCGATTCGCGAATCGGGACGCAGACCGGGCCAGACGGAGTAACGATCATGGATGTACAGCAAGTACTCGACATGGGCAGACAGCGAGTCAAGGCAGCACCCGAAGAACGCACAGCGGAGAAAGCCGAGTCTGCGTCTGCGTTAGAAGTGGAGCGCGCCAAGCGCGGGCGGGTTCTGTTTCAAGATGGCCAATGGGCCGATGACAATTCGTTGACGGCGGATCGGGCGCTAGCGAAGCGCGGGAAGCAAGCGGCAGAGGCCGCGTTAGACGAGCTGCGCGCCAATGCACGCGGTTCGGTTGCCTTGAAACGTTTTCAGCGGTAGGACGAAAGAGAGAGAACCAAATGCAATTTCCGTGGACGAGAAAAGCACCCGCAGCGCTTTCGGTTGTGGCAGTACCAGCACCCCAGACCGCGCCCGATGAACGCGACGAACTCGCAAGTCTTCAGCGCGAAATCGAAGCACAGCAAGCGGAGTTGTCCGACCTGGAGCAAGAGGCGCGCGAGATTGGCAGTCAACTCGCCGAAGGCGCGCAGCTCGCGTCACAGTTAAAAATTAAAATCTCCGAAGGCAATGTGGATGCGAACACGGCGCTCGATTCTTTGGAACGGGAGCAACGGGCGATAGAGCGCCGTC
>Ga0302325_10033648_pt1 | contig 10499 bp, 13 predicted proteins | sample Palsa_T0_2_FD_201948 | JGI IMG/M metagenome (GOLD analysis project Ga0302325, IMG submission 201948) | Peat permafrost microbial communities from Stordalen Mire near Abisko, Sweden - Palsa_T0_2 | ecosystem: Environmental > Terrestrial > Soil > Palsa > Peat permafrost | place: Sweden: Abisko...
TGAGGTCCATGAAGCTGGTAAATCGCATCCAGATATCTATTCGTCTGCCGTAGACGATCGAGTCCTTGTTGCGGCAATGTTGGAGCTAGAAGGCAGAATCAATAGAATCCAGCAGTCGAAACAGGACAAGCGATCCGCCGAAGACCAAGCAATCACGGCAGGGGAACTTACCCGAGGGAATCTACAGAAGAAAATGTATCGGCTTCTTACCGCTGCGGGCAACAACGAACAGGAGGTAGCCCTCAAGATTCATCAGTTTCTGTCATCCCTGGAGTAAACGTGGTTCTACTGCGGAAGGTTTTATCAGTCGGGACTGTCCTCCCTTCAACCAGCGCCAATAAGAGATGAAATAGGCCGCAGTTCGAAGCACTAGATAGCGTCTGGCTCACCGTCAGGTCGAGTTAGGCGCTATTTGTGTGTTTGGTCAACACGCGAGACGGAATCTTCAACGCCACGAGAGCCCTAGTTCCGAGGTAGGGAGCGTTTCTCTTTCAGAGTTTCGAGCCCACCCGGTTCAAATCTAAAACAAGGAGATGCAAATGTTACTCACACCAACAGCAATAGGAGCACTTCTAGCAGGTGCTGCGTTCTGGTGCTTGTTCTGGGCCGCGCTGCGCAAGCTGGGAAAGATTCCAGTATTGAGGGACTGGCTATCAACTGCCCGCTGCTTCGCCTGGATTCGGCAGAATCAAGGCCTAGCTTTTCTGATGACGGAAGCCTTCAACTTCCTGATTCACGGGTTCAACACACCTGTCGGAATCCTCTTTGCATTGGGAGGCACGATGGTGAACTTCCTTTTCATCTTCGGCTATTTGCCTAGCCGAGATGTCCTGGGAGCTATCTCTGCGAGCCTGAGGAGGCTGTCATGAAGGATCAGCTGACGTCGTCTGAGCTGCTCATCGAGGCCGTACGCCAACCTGGCAGGATCATGCAGGCGTATACGGCCTTCTATGGGCAGTACAGTATCGGCAACTGCCTACTTGCGTTGTCTCAGTGCCTCCAGCGTAAACTTGCGCCAGGTCCGCTGGCCACGTTCATGCGCTGGAAGGCGTTGGGGCGGCATGTGAAGAAGGACGAGAAAGCGCTCACGCTCTGCATGCCCGTCAGCGCCAAGACGAAGATAGTCAATCCGAAAACACGACAGGAAGAAGAGCGAGTACGAACTTATTTCGTCCATCGAACGAACTGGTTCGTTCTCGCCCAGACCGAGGGAGGTGAGTTTCATCTCTCCATTCCTGGCTTTGATATTGAGAAAGCGCTTCAGGTTCTCGACGTCAAGCGAGTTGAGTTTGATCTGATGAATGGAAATGTCCAGGGCTTCGCTCGGGACAGATCTGTAGCCATTAATCCTGTCGCTCAACTACCAAGCAAAACAACCTTCCATGAAATTGCGCATATATTGCTTGGCCACACTAGTGAAGAGACGTTAGTCGATGAGGAGTCCACTCCTCGGAACATTCGTGAAGTGGAAGCTGAGGGTGTTGCGCTCATCTGCCTTGAAGCGCTCGGCATTGAAGGTGCCGAGTTCTGTCGAGGCTACTTGAAGCATTGGTTGGGTGATCGGCAGGAAATACCAGCCATCTCCTGTCAGAAAATCCTCACGGCTGCCAGCCTCATCATCAAAGCTAGAGAAGTAGAACGAAGGGAAGGGAAGAGGATTTATGCCTTCTTTCCTTCCCTCTTCCTGCGTTTAGCCCAAGACCTCTTCAAGGCTATCGAGATCTTTCTGCGCTTCTCGTCAGACACACCCGAAGACTTACCGCCGCTCAGCGTAGCGATGGCCGAGTTAAGGGCGGCTACACGCTTCTGTAGCTGTTTCCTTTCGTTCTTCAGTACTGTTACGGAATCCATGCTTGCCCCCTGGTGGGGATACTAGCACAAGCATAGCTTCCCTTATCTCGGTTTAATCTCAGCTAGTTAGCTCGCCAACTGCCCCGCTCCTCGACCGCTGTGCGTGGCGGCGGCTTTATCCCTCGCATTTGCAATGGGTTGCAACGTTGTAAAGTACTTTTCATTACAAAGCTAGACTGGGCTCCAGGATACCCCCAGAAAGCAATACGGAGCCCTTGGACGAGCGATATCAGGGGCCGACATCTTGCGGGGTATACCTTTAGGGTCGCCGGAAGAATCATCTCGACTTTTCGACTTTTCGTTGACAAGAATTCGCCTGTTTGTTACATTTATCTTCGGGACAGTCCTTCGATCACGTAGCTGAAACGCCTATCCGGCTAAATTCTAAGTTTTCAGGTGATGGTCGATAGTCCGATGGCTCGGCGAGCAATGAAGTAAAGCTCACGGACGAAATACACCGAGCAAACAAAACACGACCTCCCGGGCCTTTTCCCCCTCTGCTCCCACCTAAAGGGAGAACTCTGCCAACGCAAAGCCACTTCTTTCAGGTTTGTTTCATGGCGTTAGCCATGAGGGAATAGGTCCATGGAAAAGAAAATACGTAAGAAGCGCGAACGTAGGTCCGCGCTTGAAGTGGCGAATAGCCAGAACCTCCTGATCCTCCGCAAGTTGGTTCAGGAGCAAGTGATTCCTGGCGAACGTGTAGCTCAGCTAATACAGGAATACCTTCCTGTAGCTCAAGCAAAGGCTGCCGAGTAAGAGGCAAGTGGCTGGAGGAGGTGGCTGATGGCAGCTACCTCCTAAGCCATTTCATATGCCCTACAACTCGGTGGCAGTGGTTTCGAGTGGATCGGGTTTAGCAAGTTCAGCGAGTTTAGGTGAGGCAATCGTCTCGCCTAATATAGTGGCGTCGAGTCAGGGAAAGAGGAAGTCCATGACTCAACGCAGTGGTCAGTCAGGTACAGTTGTCGCAAAAGGAGGTATGTGGCACGGGCGGTATTATGAGGACGTTTGCGGTCAGTTCAAACGGAAACGTAAATCGGTACCGATCGGATTGAAGGATCAGATGACGAAGCCCGAGGCGCGCCGTAAGCTAAGGGCAATGCTTGAGGAGTTGGGTGTGAATACGAGCGCCCATCTCGAACGTTCTCTCAAGCCAGTTCAGACTTTCTCGCAATACGCTGACTGGTGGGAGAAGAACATTCAGGCGATGCATCAACCGTCATCTCGGAACTCCAGCCACTACATCCTGAAGAAGCACCTTCGTCCAAGGTTCGGTCCCATGCCGATGGATTCCATAACTCAGGAGTCCGTGCAGGAATGGGTCGCCGATCTCCAACACGAAGGAAAGTTGAAGCCGAGGAGCATCAAGAACGTCTGGAAAGTTCTCAGACTTGTCCTCGGCAAGCAACGTGTGAAGGACTGGAGTATTCGTTTACCGAAGAATCCGAAAAAGGAGCAACGTTGGTTCACTCCAGAGGAAATGCTGAAGGTCATTGACGGCGCCTGGGGCCAGTACAAGCACGTGTTCCAGCTGGCCTGGGCAACGGGAATGAGATCTGGAGAAGTCTTCGGATTGAAGGTGGAGGATCTGGACTTGGAGAATGCCATCGTTCATGTTCGTCGTTCTGCCTGGCAGCATCTTGAGGTCACACCCAAGACTGATGCTGGCCACAGAGACGTGGATATTGACGAGGCAACGGTCAAGATGCTGAAGGAGCATCTCGGCGAACGCGCGACGGGGTTGGTTTTCCCTTCCAGGAACGGAACGCCGCTGGTGAACCGAAACGTCAACGTCAATGTCCTTCGCGTCATTTGCGAGAGGCTGAAAATACCCAATGGCGGAATGCACGCTATTCGTCACGGTAGGATCTCACTCTTGCAGGCGATGGGAGTTCCAGGAGACCTGATCATGAAGTGGGTTGGGCACACGTCGCTGAAAATAACGAGTGTTTACACGCACTTTTCAGATCAGTTTCGAAAGCAAACCGTCGCGAGGACGGCCCCATCGTCCCAGTTGCAGCAACCGTAAGTACCACGGTATGCTGTGTTTAGTACAGCCAGCGGGTGGGCGTGTAGCTCAGCTGGGAGAGCACCTGCTTTGCAAGCAGGGGGTCGCCGGTTCGATCCCGGCCACGTCCACCAAATTTCCTTTGTAAAAAGCTACTTTCTCGAAACGACTGGAGTCTCTAGCGAGTTGGTTTTACCTTAGTATTACTCTTGGGTTGCTGTCAAAATACATGAGGCGGACGACGCTGCGCTGGAACGTCTTTCGCAGATAGAATACCATCCTCGACTTATGGCAACAGCTGCGCCACTACCGATACTGCGCGCCATTTCCCCGCTGAAAGAGATGGGGGCTTACGAGGCCCTCTGGGCCAAACCTGATGCGAGTTTCAAGTCGCTCGCTCGGAAGTTTCATGCCAGCCCTGACAATCTTCCGTCAGATTTCGTCACCGAATGGGAAGCTGTCTACTTCACTCAGGTCGTTCTCGGAATGCTGCGCGAAGCGGGAATCGTGCAGTTTGGAATTCGAGTTCACCGAGCCGGTGAGTATCCCGAGAAACTGCGCGACGCAGAAGACCCTGTTGAGCTTTTGTACTACAGAGGTTCGTGGGACCTTGTCGAGACGCCGTCGGTTGCAGTCGTAGGCACGAGGGAGCCTTCGGCGCAGGCACTCGACGATGCGACGCGGATCACTCGACTTCTTGTTAAGGACAAATTCACCGTCGTTTCGGGGCTCGCGAAAGGAATCGATTCAGCGGTCCATAAAGCGGCGATCGAGTGCGGCGGAAAGACGATCGCGGTGATTGGGACTCCACTTAACCGAGTGTATCCGCGAGAAAATGCGGTTTTACAAGAGCAGATCGCGCAAAAGTTCCTACTGATTTCTCAGGTGCCTGTGTACCGTTATTCGAAGCAAGACTACAGGCGCAATCGTGGGTTTTTCCCTGAACGCAATAAGACGATGTCAGCCCTTACGGAAGCCACGATCATCGTCGAGGCCGGAAGCACGTCTGGTACTTTGATTCAAGCGCGTGCCGCCCTCGCGCAACATAGGAAGCTGTTCATCCTTGAAAGTTGTTTCCGCAGACCGGATTTGGCTTGGCCTCAGGAGTTCGAATCTTTGGGGGCGATTCGAGTCCAGAAATACGAGGATATTCGCAGAAACTTGGACCGTCCTGATGTTAACCAAAATCGATGAACTCATTCTGCCTGACCACGCGCGGTTGGAACCAAAGGACGAATGCTATTTCATTGGAGAATATACAAAGGGCGGGGGATACCAATACAGTTCGACGAATCAGTTCGTTTACAATCTCAAGAAAAGCGTCACTCGTCGTGGCCTACCCGACTACCACTATAAGACGGACGCGATTCACCGTGCAGCGCGGGAGCTGAGGCAGTCTCTTAATCCAGAATTCATTGCGCTCGCGACATTTGTACCCATCCCACCAAGTAAGACAGTTGACGATCCCCTTTACGACGACCGCATGACTCAGGTTCTGGGACAGCTTGATGCGACTGCTGACGTGAGAGAACTGGTTCAACAGTTGGTGAGTGTGCCCGAAGCACACTTCTCAGCATCACGGCCGGGACCGCAAGAGATCTATGAGAATTATGTAATTGATGTCAACTTGATTGAACCGACGCCGGCAGTAATCGCGGTAGTCGATGATGTACTTACGGCAGGTGCACACTTCAAGGCAATGAAGCGACTTTTGATGGAGACTTTTCAAGATGCTCACATCGTCGGTTTGTTTTTGGCGAGAAGAGTACCCAACACGGAAATCGACGGTTAGATTCAACGCTTCAGCCAGTTTGGGAGCACTGCGATAAACCACGCGTGCCTGCAGCAGTCTGTCGTCGCTAAGAACCCGGATTCAGGCTTTTCTAGTGCTTCGTTCTTTCCCCTGCCACGTTCACGGTCCGGATATTTCAGGATCTCAACCGGCCAGCGCGAAATGCTGTCAATGTTCGATGCGAGCATTTCACTCGCGAGAAACGACTCGGTTAGCTGCTATAGTCGCCGATCTGCACGTTTCGCCAGAAGGTTTAGATACTCCTGCTCAGATTCCTCGGCAACTTTGGACACTTCGAGCGCGCGCTGCGGCAGAAGGCTTTCAATTTCCGTTCGCAGGAGAGCACGGAGAATTCTGGCTGGCATGGCTTCGGCTTCGACGGTTTGCTTAATCCTCAGGACTCTGCGATCTGACTTCTTTCGCGGTTTCCTTGGCAGATCAAAGCGCCGAATTTGTTCGGGCGTGATCGCGAGACGGCGAAAGTCGAGGTTGATATTTGTGTCGAGATGTATCCGCAGTTCTTTTTCGATTGCAAGGTCAATTAGCACGCCTGCGGGATCGTAGTCACCGATATAGAAGATCACAACGGATCGCTTGTCGATAGCGAGGGCATTGATCTGCTCTGCGGCTTCGTAGCAAAGCGTGACGGAGGAGAAGCCTCCGGCTGGGTACAGGCTTACGGCGAGTTCTTCACAGTCATCTTGGATCACGGCGGCGATCGATCTTGATTCACACCACACCTCGACGTACGTCTCGGAATCTCGCCACAGGTCAGCGCGGTAGAGGCCTGCGACGTTGCGCAGGAATTCCGCTGCACTTCGATATGTGTTTGTGAAATACCCACGGCGTGTTGCGTCGGCGATCCAGCCGTAGGGCAATCTTCCGTCGCGGCGCAACTTCAGGCACCGATACTGAACCTGATCGTATCCTCGCTCACTTTTCTCGACATATTCGGGAAGCCGAGGATTCGTCATTTGGTAATACACATGACGGACTGATTGCGGATGATCTTCTTCAAGGGCTTGGAGGATTTGCCGGTCGAGTTGCTCGATTTGAAGGCGCGTGCGTCGCCTTCTTATCAGGCCTGCCGGATAAACCGCCGCGTTCATCGAACATCTGAATTGTCACAGTGCGAAGTGCGGGTCAACGCAGTTCGTGTGCTAAATATTGTCCCAATCTTCAGCACAGATCGCCTTCCGAGTTTGATCCATACTTCTGCAAGTTCACGGAGGCAATATGGAGTTGATCTGGCCCGAGAGGTTGTTGAACGAGGCGGAAGCCGCGCAATACCTTGGGATTGCACGCGGCACGTTGAGCGTATGGAGATGCGTAGGAAGGCATGAGTTGCCATATGTGCGCGTGGGTAGACGGATCAAATATAAGTTCAGCGATTTGCAGGAATGGATTTCGTCGCGCACGGTGAATCGCCCGCAGGCTACGAAGCGGCGCGCTCATCACGCCGCATAGCACGGCGACTTGCCGATTTAATTTCAGGAAAAGTTACCCGGACGAAGAGTTGCCGCGAGTCCGGCGAAATTGGGTATTCGGCCCCGTAGTCGCCCGGTCACCCGGCAGGTGACCTAAACAACGGGCTGGCAATTGTAGGGGCAGCCGATTTCAAATCCATGAAACGCCGGAGGGCGACATGGTCCCCAACCGGCTGCCCCGATGCGAATCGCATCCTACCACATTCCGGTCGGTGGGCTAGCGGATGTTGCGGCGCTGTACCGGGGGAACTCGCGTCGGCACCCCACGCGAGACCGACCGAACGTCCGAACCGGAACTATCTGCCGAAAAGGTTTGAGAGACCGCTACCCCAGTTGGGGGAAAACTCGGGGGTGTCGCAAAAAAATGGCACGCGCAGGCTGGGGCTCGGGACGATTGCAAAATACGGTCTTCTGCATTTTGAGCAGTGGGTCGGATGTTGGAGGTTATTGATGCGAAAAGGGTTCGACAAAAAACTCGGCGCTTAGTTTTACTGCCGTTATCCCACGAGACGCGTCCCACTGCCCCACGGGGGTCAATAATGTCGTGCAAGGTTTGCGATCACGCCCACAAGGATGAAATTTCGCAGGCGATCCGGAATGGTTTGAGCACGAGAGAGATCGCATCTCTGTGGACGGGATTGTCGAAATCAGCGGTTCACAGGCACGCAATGCATATTCCGAAGATTGAAGGCGCGCCGCCGCTGCTTGAGTCTCAGAGAGTTATTCGCCAACGTCGCGGAGTTTTAGAGCGATTGTTGCTCGCGGCCGAGGCCGAAAACGACTACAAAACTTGTGTCGGCATCATCAAGCAACTTTCCGAGCTGGACGCGCGAGTATTCGATCCCATCGATCGCGCCGCGAATAAAGAATTACGCGTCCGCATCCTATACGGCGATCCGCGTGATGAGACCGGGGAAAAATGCATCGAGCAAGGGCTGCCATATTTGAACGCGAGCGTTCAAGTGGCTGGTTGGAAACCAGCTTTGAAGTGCATATTGGAAAGAATGAAGGATGCCGACGACATGGGTGAGCTAAGCGCTGCCGAGAAAGCAGCAGCGGATTCGTTTCTGACCGTGTTATTGAACGAGCGCGATCGTCGAGAGAGCGAGAAGACAAGCGCGAGGATCCAAGCGGACCGTGACGACCCAAGAAAATAAATAGAAGGTTGTGGCCGAACTGAGGGAGAGGCGCCAAAAGTTTTCATGGGACGATTTCTCAACTCGTGTGCTGAAAGGCGCAAATAGCAATCGCACAATTTCATTGAGTTGAGCAGGCGCGCAGAATATAATTTTCTTGTTCGAACTCACGCTGAGAAGCGTTGGAGCATCAAGGGCAAATGGCAGGAATCCGCAGTCGCTATCTTTCCACTCTCACATCGTTCCAGAATCGTCGTCGCGCCTTCGTGCTGACGATACACTCCTTGAATTTTTCCGCAAACGACAGAGCCGCACTTGGGTCCGCGATCTCGAAGGAGGCGCATGAGCTGGTTTGAGAAAGCGCGTGCGATGTTCCCGACGATCGACTGGTCTGCGGAACCCGCTCCGCTTCTTGATCGTGAAGAGCAACCGGCACAGGCACAGGCAGAAACGCAGCTTCCGACGACGCAGACAGCTCGTCCGAACCGTGACGACTGGCGCATTCTCAACCAACAGTCGTGTCCATCGGCGAGCGGCTCCTACCTTTGCGCCGGCTTCAGCGGTGATGGCTCGCCTGAAGTTTTTTATCGCGATGCGCGAACGAATGAACGCATCAACGTCGATCGGCTTGATGGATATGTCTTTGATGGTTCGGCATCGTCATCGTCAGCATCAACTACGAGGACGAATTGTATGCCGCGAAGATTCGGTGCTGCTATTGCGCGAATGAACTTCTCGAATGGGAGAAAAAATGAACGACTCACATGAAACAATTTTGAGGGCCCGTGAACGCCTCGAAAAAGAACTGTTTCGAACTTCGCCCAGCACGGACGTGAATATCCCGACGAATCTTGACGTGTTCCAAAACGTGCCGCTGGAACTCAGATGCATCATCGGCTGTTCTGACGATGAGCTGAGCGCTCTAGCGTCCGTGTGTCCGCCAGCTGAGAGCATCAACGGGCCCGAGGCACGCACCCTGACGGAGGGTGAACGCGCGGCATTCGACGTCGAGATTCTCGTTGCAGAAGTCTTAGGCGCGGACATTGTTCTCGGCGAACCTCCCGCGCCACTGCGCCGGGAACGGATTGATTCGAACGCGGAACTTCAAGAGATGGTCCGGCGAACGACGGCGGCTGTCATTTCTGCAGCGAAAAACGGTGACAGGGCCGCGATGGCGATTTTGCACCAGAAGGCCGCTTCGTCGAATCCGAAAAGCGCGAGCCCGGTGTCAGTCGGCAAAATCGTGCAGCGCATGGCGGCGCTCGCGGACGAATTTCATTCATCAGCCATGCCATTCTTGAGGTCTTACGTCGCCAACGACCGGGCGGGAATGCGCGCGGCGGTCCGCGAAATATTGACCCGGAGGGCGTGAGGATTCCCCGCTGGAGCCCGTCCGGCCCGACTGAATATGAAAGACGCAATGCGCTGTGATTGCCGCGCCGACCGGATTCTGTGTCACGGTGATTTAATGGACCAGTATAGGCGTGGAGAAGGGCGTTTCGTCCCTCGATATATCGGTCGATTGCAACCGCATCCGATCATGCGTCTACACGAAGGAACGATTCCGGATTTCAATCAGGATGTCTTAGAAAACAAGGTTGCTAATCTGATTGAGCATTCACTGTGGGAGACCACCGAGGAAGATATATTTCCACTTTTCAATCGCCTCGACATGCCGTCCGGCTGCTTCGAGCTTCAACGCATCGACACTGTTTTGAGCATCTGAGTTTATTCGCGTGCGGATCTTTGTCAATTCCTCCAGAGATAACGGCTTGTCCACTCGCGATATCCCGTAAATTGGGTCCATAAATTGTTGACCGACATATGTCGGAAGCCGATGCAAGACAGTAGCAATTCCAACGGGGAAAGTTGTTAACGTTTCGCGACTAAAAATATCCGCACATATCAATTCCAAATGGAAGGATCTAAAGAGGTCGTAATTCTTTCGACTCCAGTACTTTATCATTTTGATCAGAGGCTTGAGCTTACCGCCGCAATGATCATTTGCCTGCGTCAAAAGTTTCGCATGGGCATCAGGATCACTCGGAATCCAAATTCCCGAGTCGGTGTCAGGAATCCAATAGCCATCGGGGTCCCTCAACTGACCGGCCCGATTTGTTAGTCCAGGAGAAGTGAGAGTTTTTATATCACAGCCATGGGCTGTGAAGATGAATTTGCTCCCCAGGGGCTACAGGCCGCCGGCGCCGGCGGCCTGTAGCCAA
>Ga0302325_10033649_pt1 | contig 10499 bp, 6 predicted proteins | sample Palsa_T0_2_FD_201948 | JGI IMG/M metagenome (GOLD analysis project Ga0302325, IMG submission 201948) | Peat permafrost microbial communities from Stordalen Mire near Abisko, Sweden - Palsa_T0_2 | ecosystem: Environmental > Terrestrial > Soil > Palsa > Peat permafrost | place: Sweden: Abisko...
CTTTGGTCGCCACGCCGCATGTTGGCTATTTGTTGTCCAACTGGGTGTCGGGCAGTTTCGTCAGTTACTCCAGCAAACTTTCCTTTACCATGACGATGAATCTGTCGATTGAGGCAAATTTTGTCCCAACTCCTTTCGGGGCGGTGGAGGGAACTTACAACGGACTTTTCTACGAAACCGCTGGCAGTGGCGTCGCTTTGCAAACCGCCGGCATGCTGAGTGGACTGAAGATCGGTTCACTGGGGACCTACTCAGCCCAACTGGCGCTCGGCGGCGTGACCTACCCGATCAGCGGCACATTTAACCTTCTCGGTCAGTCCAGCAATTATGTCTCGCGTCTCGCCAGCAAGGGAGGCCCCTTCGAACTGTTGATGGATTTGGGCTGGACCAACAACCAAATCACGGGAAGCGTGGCCGCGGCGAATGGCGAGTGGACATCGGCCCTTTATGCGGAGGAAAACGCCGCCTCATCTAGTTCGGTTGAATCGACCATTCTCCTGGAACCATCGACCAACGGCGTCGGCGAAACCCCGCCCGGGTTTGGTTATGTATTGTTGACAAATCACTTGGGCGCGCTGACTTTGACCGGCGCACTTCCGGATGGCACCTCCTTCACCCAGCGCGTGCCGCTCGGCATATTGGGACACGTTCCGGTCTATGAGAGTCTTTACACGAAGGGCGGATTGGTTCTCGGGTGGATTTCCTTGACCAACGGCCTGCCACAAGCCGCCAACGGTGTGGCCTGGATTAAACCCGCGTCGAAAACGACCTTTTATCCGGCCGGGTTAACGAACGTTCTCACGGTGGAGAGTTCCCTTTGGACCAACAGTTCCCTGTTTTCCGCCATGGGTGCGTTGACCATTTCCAACACCAGCATTGATCTTAGCAATTCGGCTTCGATTAGTGATGACATCCTCAGCGAGACATCCGCCGGCGACCTAACCTTGAAGGGCACGGTCAATCCGAATACTGGCCTCGTGAGCATTACTTTCGAGCCGGGAAGCAAACAGGCCTCCATCAAGGGTTACGGCGTCATTTTGGAAAACACGGCCACGCTGGGCGGCTTTTTTACCACCAAGACTAACGCCGGCCTCATTCTATTTACGCCGCAGTAGGCAAGCATTGCAGACTAATTTTCACCACGAAGACCACGAAGTTTTAAAAGACAACATCTTCTTCGCCAAAAAAAGCGGGCAGGGGAATGCAGGGCAGGGGAATTAAAAAAGCAGTCATGCCGCTGTTTTATTCCATGGCCCAACCTTCACGTGCCGTGAATTTTTGCTGGCTTCGCCATCTCCTTGGTTTCGGCTCGTCCGCGTTGCGTTCTTTGCGAGAAAGTCCTATTCCGGCGAATTCGTATAGTTGCTTCGATATAGGCTTGCCAACGGCAGTCCGGGTTGGGTCAAAATAAACCATGCGACGCATTTTATGTTTGGTGTTCGCCCTGTGCCTTTGGCCCATGATCACGCTGGCCGATGGCGCAAACGATAACTTCGCCCGCGCGACGGCCGCCATTGAGGCGGCGACGGCCCGTGCCCAGGCCGATCCGTACCATCCCATTTATCACGTGGCCGCGCCCGCGCAATGGATCAATGATCCCAACGGCCCCATTTTTTGGAAAGGTTACTATCATCTTTTCTACCAACTGCACCCTTTCAGCGACAGGAGCGGGCCCAAGTATTGGGGCCACGTCCGCAGCCGCGATTTGGTGAAGTGGGAGCATTTGCCCATCGCCATCTGGCCTTCCAGCGAACTAAAGGAAACGGAAATCTGGTCGGGCTGCTGCACGGTTAGCGGTCTTGGTGTGCCCACAATTTTCTATACCAGCATGACCGAGGGCAAATCGGCCGGGGACCATGCGGAACAATGGTCGGCGACCAGTACGGATGACGATTTGGTCCATTGGCAAAAGTCTCCTTTGAATCCCGTGATGACCGAAGCTCTGCACGGTGACCGGAAAATTTACGACTGGCGCGATCCGTTTGTTTTTCATGACGGGCAAAAAACTTTCCTGGTGACGGGCGGCAATCTCAACCGAGCGGCGGGCGGCCAGGCGACAGTCAATATTTACGAAGCGCAAAATCCCGAATTGACCCAATGGACCTATCGCGGGATCATGTTTCAACATCCCGATCACGACGCCCGCACCGTCGAATGCCCGAATTTTTTCAAACTGGGCGATAAGTATGTGCTGATCATGTCGCCCTACGGAGCGGTGCAATACTTTATTGGCGACTTCGATGCTGCCACCTGCCGCTTCGAAGCGCACACGCGCGGGCAATTGGACTACGGCCCAAACTTCTACGCGCCCAACACGATGCAGGTGCCGGATGGCCGCCGTCTCCTTTGGGGCTGGGTGACAGGAACTCCCGAAGGCCATGGTTGGAACGGCTGCCTGACTTTACCCCGGCAATTGAGCCTGTCGCCGGACGGGTACTTGCGACAGGTGCCTGCGCCGCAATTGGACAAACTGCGCGGCCCAGGGGTTTCCTGGCGAAATATCGTGTTGGCCGCACACGGCCAGTCCTTAAGCCTGCCCAAAACCAATACTCTGGAAATTCTGACCAGGATCGATTTGAAAGCGGCCAAAGCAGTAGGCTTGACAATCACGAGCAGCGCGAAAGACGCGCCTCCCATAACACTTCATTTCGACGGCTCTGAGTTGGCGGTGATCGACGCGAAGGCGCAATTGCGCCGAGTCAAGAAGAGCGAGGAGTTGACGCTGCGGATTTACCTGGATCGTTCCGTCCTGGAGGTCTTCGCTAACGAGACATTATGTTTTACCAAAACCATTGTGCCGCTCGCGGCGGATCCTACCTTGGCCATCAACTCGGAAGACGGCGAGGCCAAAGCCATTTTGATCGAAGCGTGGCCGATGAAAACTATTTGGTGAGCGTGGATTGAGTTTGAACATGAAACTTTCACCTACAATGCATTTGGCCTTGGCAATGGCTTGCCTCTTTTCGGCGGCGAATCTTTGGGCCGACAATTTTCCAGATCCGCTGGTCATTTCGTCAGGTTGGAAATTGCAGTCCATTCGCAAAGTTTCACAAGCGGGCAACGTGGTTTCCCAAGCCGCATTTCATCCTGAAGGTTGGTATCCCGCGGTTGTGCCCGGGACAATTTTGACCGCGTTGGTGGATGATAAAATTTACCCTGAGCCATTATATGGAGAGAATAACCGGCCGGACAAAATTCCCGAAAGCCTCTGCCGGGTATCCTGGTGGTATCGGACGACTTTTAGCGTGCCGGAGAGTTACACGGGCCGGAAAATCTGGCTGAATTTCGAGGGTATTAATTATTCGAGCGAAGTTTGGGTGAACGGGCAACAGGTGGGCGAGACGCGCGGCGCGTTTGCCAGGGGTATTTTTGATATTTCCAAAATTGTCGCGCCGGGGCAGGAGGCCGTGCTGGCGGTGCTCGTCGCGCCGCCGCCGCATCCGGGCGAACCCCACGAACACACGCTGGCCGCCGGCATGGGTTTGAACGGTGGCGACACGGCCATCGATGGGCCAACTTTTCTCTGCACCATCGGCTGGGATTGGATTCCGGCCATCCGCGATCGCGACGCGGGAATTTGGCGAAAGGTGTTCCTTTCGGCGAGCGGCCCCGTTGGGATTAACGGCCCTTTGATCACCACGGATCTGCCCTTGCCAGATTTGAGCAGCGCGGATGTGAGCATCCAGGCCAACGTGGCGAATTTGACCGATGATCCTCAACTCGGCCTGCTGAAAGGAAGCTTTGGCGATGTTTCTTTTCAACTTCCTGTCCAACTTTTTCCGGGCCAGTCGAAGTTGGTTTCGGTCGATCCTAAAATTTTTCCGCAATTGCACGTGCGCAACCCTGCGCTTTGGTGGCCAAATGGATATGGGCCGCAAAATCTACATACTCTGAAACTGGGCTTTGAGGTGAACGGAGTCGTTTCCGATCAGCGGGAGGTGGTTTTTGGAATCCGCAAAATCACTTATGCCGTTGCCGACTCGGAAAATCTGACGATCTCGGTCAATGGCGCGCGTGTATTTTGCCGAGGAGGGAATTGGGGTCTGGACGAAGCAATGAAACGCATTCCGCGCGAACGGTTGGAGGCCCAAATCCGCATGCATCAGATCGCTAATTATACCATCATTCGCAATTGGGTCGGACAGAGCACGAGCGAAGATTTCTACGAGCTATGCGATAAATACGGCTTGCTGCTTTGGGATGAATTTTTTCAGCCGAATCCCAGCGACGGCCCCAACCCCACCGACCTCGAAACCTATCTAGCCAATGTGCGCGACAAGATTTTGCGGTTCCGCAACCATCCGAGTATCGCCGTTTGGTGCGCGCGCAATGAGGGGCTTCCGCCCAAGGAAATTGACGACGCGTTGCGCAAGTTGATGGCGGAACTCGAGCCGACGCGCCTGTATCAGGCCAGTTCCACTGACGGACGCGGAGTCCATTCCAATGGTCCCTATTGCTGGCGGACGCCTCGTGAATATTATGATTTCAACACTAACGAGGCCTTCAAGACCGAGCTGGGCAGCGTTTCCATTCCGACGTTGGAATCCATCCACGGCATGATGCCGGAGAAAGATTGGGAAGTGATTGATGACGATTGGGCCGAGCACGACCTGGCCAAAGGCGCGCAAAAAGGCGATGTCTATCCGCAGATGATTAATGAGCGCTACGGCAAAGTGGCGAACCTGGCGGATTTTGTCCGCAAAGCGCAATTGGCCAATTACGAGGCGTATCGGGCGATGTACGAGGGCCGCAACGCCCAACTTTTCAAGCCTTGCACCGGAGTCATTACCTGGATGAGCAACCCGGCGCAGCCCAGTTTTGTCTGGCAACTTTATCATCACGACCTGGAACCAAACGCCTCCCTTTTTGCCGCCCGCAAGGCCTGTGAGCCGGTGCATATCCAACTGAACGAAAAGACTGGAGACGTTGAAATCATCAACAATCTTCCCGCTCCCCTGCAAAAGGCTCGCGGTCTTCTGGCGCTCTATAATATTAACGGTACGGTGGCTTTGAAGCATGAGTACGAGGTCAATGCCGGCGGTGCTCAAGAAACAAACCTGGGCGCGGTGACCTGGCCAACCAAGCTTTCTCCCATCCATTTCGTCAAACTCCAATTAAAGGATGACAGCGGGAAAATTCTTTCCGACAACTTCTACTGGCGCGCTTTGCCCGCGCATCCTGACGACCTCCGTGAATTGGAATCGATCCCGCCCGCAAAGATTGATGCGAAGGTTTCGCGCCAGAATAAGGATGGAAAGTGCTTCCTGACTGTAACGCTGCATAACCATAGTTCGCAGGTAGCGCTTATGATTCACCTGCAACTGCGGCGCAAGGATTCAGGCGAACGGGTTTTACCGGTTTATTACACTGACAACTATATTTCCCTCGTGCCCGGCGAATCTCGAACCTGTTCCATTGAAGCAGCGGCCTCTGACCTGAATGGGCAGACACCCTTAATAGCGATTGACGGGTGGAATATCGAAGTCAAACCAAGCGCTTCCAAGGAAGTGGCCGTGGCCCTCAACGAAGATGCTCAGGTAAGCCATTGGCCCGTGACCGGTTTGCCCTTTCGCGCCCATTGATTGGATGTGCGCGCAAAAGGGGCCATCAACCGGCCGAACCTGAGCGGGGTTTGGAAGCGAGCAAGGATTTCCTGAGATTTTCCAGGAGTTCGTCGGCGTGCCGCGCTTTTTCGATGGAAACCAAAGCTTGATAGGTCGTGAGCGCGGTCACCGCCGCCGCCAAATCGTTGTTGATGGCCAGCACGAGCGCTAGATTGAAATAGGCGTTGGGAAAGGAAGGGTCGATTTCGTTCGCGATTTGATAATGAAGCTGTGCGAGGCGATGATCATTCAAGTCGAAATACATGTTGCCCAGGTTATAATGGGCCTCAAAGTGTCGCGGATTGTGCTTGAGTGAAGTGGTGAAACTGTCAAAGGCTTTGGTGGTGTTGCCCTGCTTGGATTGGATAATCCCCAGGTTGCAATAAGCATCGGCGACACAGTCTTGCTCGTTGATCGCCTGCAAATATAATTCCTCAGCTTTGCCGTCCTCCCGTTCGTCCAACAAGAGAGCCTGTTCGAAGAGACCAAGCTCCGCCGCAAAGTTCAGGATTTTCGCCGTGGGCTGGGAGAATAAATGAAGCTGATTCGGATTCTCGGCCGATTTGGCGCGTCTCTTAACGCGCTTATAGCCGAACTTCGACGCCGGAGCAGGAAATTTTATGATTTGCGCCATGCAACTTCCAACCAATACGCCAAAACCCCGGTTTCGTCCCGAATAAAATTACGCCGCCTGCCGCTTTTGTTTGGCCGGCTTGGCTTCGACTGCTTCCTTCTTTTCGCCCTTGGCCTTCTCCATCGGCTTCTTTTGCGCCTTGGTGCGTTCGATGCTTTGCTTGAGCGCCGTCATGATGTCCACGACCGGTTTCTCTTCTTCGGGAACGTTGACAACTTGTTTGCCGGCGATCTTGGCTTCGATCATCTCGCGCAAAGCGTCGCGATAACGATCGGTCAAATCCATTTCTTTGAGGTTCGAGGCCATGGATTCCACCAGGCTGATCGAAAGTTTGAGTTCGTCCTTATTCGGCTCTTTTTTCTCAATTTGCGGAACGCTCTCCATTTTTCGCAATTCATGGGGATTGCGCAATTTATACAGTACAATGCCGCCATCGAGCGGCGCGATCATCATGATTTCCTCGCGGTCGCGCAAGACGACCTTGCCCACGCCCACCTTGCCGCTGGCCTTCAACGCCTGGCTCAAGAGCGAATATGTCTTGGCGGCGACGATGCCATCGGGACCGGCGAAATAGGGCGATTCATAAAGTGTCGGATGAACTTCGCTCGCGTCGATGAAGCCTTCGATCTCGATGACTTTCGTGCTTTTGATTTTGATCTTTTCGATGTCCTCGGGCGAAACGATAACGTACTGCTCCGGTTCAAATTCGTAACCCTTGACGATTTCATCGGACGTCAAGGTCTTGCCGCATTTCTTGCACTTCTTCTCGTAGCCGACGGGGCCATTGTCTTCCTTGTGCAGTTGATTGAAGCGGATGGTTTCCTCGGTATCGACCGCATTGTAAATGCGGATCGGAATTGTCACCAGCGAAAAACGAATGTGGCCTTTCCAGATTGATCTCATAATCTTTTTATCGGCAAAAAATTGATCTAATTTACATTCAAATCCGGCCGCATCCGAACGAACACGGGCTCCCGCAACATCGCATCAGGCGTTAACGAAGCATAACGCACTTCGCACACCAGATGCGGCTCAATCCACACAGACCGAGCATCATCTATCGGTTTCTCTTTAACCGGTCTCTTGATTTTTGTCAAGAGGAGTAATTCCGCCCATACGGACTGCAATAAGGCGTCGTCAAATCCAGTGCCGACTTTGCCCACGTATTTGAGTTCGCCGTTCTGTTCCTGGGCCATATGCAATGCGCCAAAAGTGCTTTTCCGGTCGCCCGATCCTTCCGTATAGCCGATAATGACACATTCGGTGGTTTGCCGCGCTTTGATTTTCAGCCAGGAATCGCTGCGCTTGCCGCACTGATAAATGCTGTCCCGGCGCTTGGCCAGGATTCCTTCCAGGCCTATTTCTCGCACGGCTGCAAAAAAGGCGGCGCCGTCATCGAGCGCTTCGCTGACGCGATAGGCGGAATCCTTCTTGACGGCGTCGGCCAGCCATTCCCGGCGTCGAGCCAGCGTTTCGTTGACAATAGGGCGGCCATCCAGATAGAGACAGTCAAACAAATAACACACGGCCGGATATTTCGCCTTGGCCCGATCGATCGCGCCTGCGGTTTTTTGTTGCATGCGGTGGATGACGTTTTTGAAGGTGGGCTTGCCATCGGCTTCGAGGCAGACAATCTCGCCATCAAACAATCCCGCCGTTGCGCGGAAGGCGTTCTCGGCCAGCGTCAGCTCCGGGAATTGCGCCGTCATATCCATGCCGTTGCGGCCGCGAATTTTGACCACTCCTTCGTCCACTGAAATCATCGCCCTCAACCCATCCCATTTCATCTCATAAAGATAATCCGGCGACGACGGCGGCTTGTCCGCAGACTTGGCCAGCATCGGTTCGATATTCTCGCGCAACCAATCCGTTTGCGGCGTATCGAGACGCTCCAACAGCCATTGGTTCTCTTTGGTATTATAGATTCGATATTCCGCGCACAACTCTCGTGAGCTCAAACGAAAATAGAATCCGTCTTTTTTTTCTTTGGTAATCTCATAGCGCCCTTGCGCAAATTTCCACATCATGCCGCCGCCGTATTCGCCTTTGGGAATCGCGCCTTCAAAATTGACATATTCCAGCGGATGATCTTCCACGTTGACTGCCAGGCGCTTAATGCCAGGCCTGGGCGGCAAACCTTTCGGAACCGCCCAGGATTTCAAAGCGCCGTTCTTTTCCAAACGCAAATCGTAATGCAACCGCGAGGCATGGTGCCGATGCACGACAAACGCGCTCCCGCCCGTGACGGCAACGAGAGCCGGAGGGGGCTCCGGCGTTTTGTTGAAGCTTCGCTTTTTTGAGTATTGCGCGAGCTGCTCCGGCGTTTTGTAAGTGCGCGCGGCTGCGAGATTTTTCTTCGGCGTTGGGGCCGATTTTCTCTCGGTATGGATGACGGTGGCATAAGCGCCTATGCCTTCCCACGGGTCGCCTTTTTCCTTGATGCGCTGGGGCACATAATGCAGATCAAACATTCTGGGGGTTTCGATCGAACTTAATTCCTCCCATGTCAGCGGCGTGGAAACTGGCGCTCCCGGCAACCCGCGCACGCTGTAGGCGGCGACAATCGTTTGCGAGGTGCGATTGCGGTAGATGTCGAGCAGGACCTTGCCTTTGCGATGTTCCTTTTTGATTTGCAACGTCAACGCCGAGGGGCGCGCATCGACAAAGGGCAGCGCCACGGCTTTGGCGGTTTCGAAAGCTTGTTGAAAATCCCACTTGACTTCGATGGGCGTGACCACGTGCAGTCCCTTCCGGCCCGTAGTCTTGACAAATGGATGGTAACCGAAACCTTCCAGATGTTCCTTGAATTCCAACGCCAATGCGGCCACGTCGGGAAATTGGAAATTTTCCGGAGGGTCAAAATCATAGGCAATGTAATCCGGCTTGTCGAAATGCGGCGCGCGCGAATGCATTTGGTGCAATTCGATGCAAGCCAGGTTGGCCAGCCAGACCAGCGACGCATCCTCACTGGCAATCACGTAATCCTTTTTCTCCTCGCCTAACGTCACGTGCTCGATCCAATCCGGCGCCCAAGTGGGCCGATTTTTCTGAAAGAACGATTCGCCGCCAATCCCATCCGGATAGCGCACGAGCGAAAGGGGACGTCCTTTGACATGGGCCAGCACGCTCGGCGCCATCTTGAAATAATACTCAATCAACTGCGCCTTGAGAATGTGATCCTCTGGGTAAAGAACCTTGTCCAGATTCGACAGTTCGATCTTTCGTTTGCCGACTTGCGTGATTTGGGCCGTGCGCGAGGGCATAGACGGAGATTTTAGTTCGCCGGCAAGCCAGTCAACTCTAGAAATCTTTTGGCCATGGCCGGCCCTTTGCCTTCGTCCTCGTGTTTGAAGAAGATGAACGCGTCCTGCCAGGGTTGCTGGCGCACTCGCTCTGACCACGCTTTCAATTCCGCATCGCCGTAATCCGGCTTGCGCAAGCGCAGGTAGCCCCAATCCGCAGTCGAAAGGAAAGGGATATCCAAATCATTTTCCGCCTCGGCCATGCACAACACGGCTTTGTGCTCGCGCAAGAGGTCGAAGACGTCCGGTTCAAACCACGATTGATGGCGGAACTCGAACGCGGCGCGAGTGGGAGGCGGCAGCAAGGCGAGAAATTCGCGCAGGCGCGGCACATCTTTTTTCAGGAACGGCGGCAATTGGAATAACAACGGCCCCAGCCGGTCCTGGAGCGTTTGGGCCACCGTCAGCAGATATTTTACCGAGTCGCCCGATTCCTTAAGTCGCTCCTTATGCGTAATTCTTTGCGAGGCCTTCAGCACGAATTTGAAATCAGCGGGGACCTCCTGCGCCCACGCCTCCAGAACGGAGGCTTTGGGCATGCGATAAAACGTATTGTTGATTTCGACCGAGCGAAAGCGTTCGCCGTAAAATTGCAGCATTTTCTTGTCCGGCAAATCCTCAGGGTAGAACGGGCCTTTCCACGGCTTGTAACTGTAACCGCTGGTGCCGACGTAAAAGTTCATAATTTTTTCGCAATCACCGCGTCGATCCAACTTGCCATCGCGTCCAACATTTCCATTCTCCGGTCGGCCTCGCAGCGGCCGCTGCTCTTGGGCGCGTGAAACGAATGATCGGCTTGGTCGAAGAGTTTAAGCGTTGCCCGCGAACCAAGGCGCTCGACGATCGGCTGCACAAGGTCCAAATTGGCAAATTCATCCCGGCTTCCTTGCAGGAAGAGCATGGGAATTTGCAGATCGAAGAGATGCTTGGCGCGCTCGTCCGAGGATTTGCCGGGTGGGT
>Ga0302325_10033650_pt1 | contig 10499 bp, 10 predicted proteins | sample Palsa_T0_2_FD_201948 | JGI IMG/M metagenome (GOLD analysis project Ga0302325, IMG submission 201948) | Peat permafrost microbial communities from Stordalen Mire near Abisko, Sweden - Palsa_T0_2 | ecosystem: Environmental > Terrestrial > Soil > Palsa > Peat permafrost | place: Sweden: Abisko...
CTGTCGAAATTCCCCGGCGTCATCTGGAATTATTCCCAGCCCATCTCCGACAACATGGAAGAAGCCGTCTCCGGCGTCAAGGGCGAACTGGCGGTCAAGCTCTACGGCGACAACCTGCGCACGCTTGAGCACAAAGCCGAAGAGATTCAGGCGCAGATGGCCGGCGTCAAGGGCATTGAGGATCTGGGAATCTTCCGCATCGTCGGCCAGCCCAATTTAAATTACACCGTCGATCGCGACGCCGCCGCGCGCTGGGGCATCAACGTAGCCGACATTCAAGACGCCATCCAAACCGCCGTCGGCGCCAACGCCGTTACGCAATTGCAGCAAGGCGAAGCCCGCTTCGACGTAACCTTGCGCTATCAACAGCAGTACCGCGATACCCGCGAAGCCATCGAAAATGTACGCCTGCTTGCGCCCTCGGGCGAGCGCGTCTCGCTCGCCCAGCTCACCAAAGCTTCCACTGACGACGGTGCAGAGCAGATCAACCGCGAAGGCGGTCAGCGCTATATCGCCATCAAGTATTCGGTTCGCGGCCGCGACCTCGGTTCAACCGTGGAAGAGGCCATCGGCAAGGTCAACAAATCCGTCCAACTGCCCGCCGGCTATCACCTGGAGTGGGCCGGTGAATACGAAAGCCAGAAGCGCGCCGACAAGCGCATGGCGCTCGTGGTTCCCATCACGGTTCTGGTCATTTTTCTCATTCTCTACACCATGTTCCGCTCTGCCAAATGGGCCATGCTGATTCTCATCTCCGTGGTCATGGCCTCCATCGGCGGCCCGTTGGCGCTCTTCCTCACCCACACCAACTTCTCTGTGTCGTCCGCGGTAGGATTCCTGGCGCTCTTCGGCGTCTCGGTGGAGACCGGAGTCATCATGATTGAGTTCATCAACCAGTTGCGTTCCCGCCGCAAGGGGATGGAAGTCTCAAGCCACGAGCACATTGTTGAAGCAGCCGTCGAAGGAGCGGTTCTCAGGCTGCGCCCCGTCATGATGACCATGCTTGTCGCCACGCTCGGCCTTTTGCCCGCCGCCGTCTCGCACGCCATCGGCTCTGACTCGCAGCGCCCCTTCGCCATTGTCATCGTTGGTGGTCTGCTCGCCAACCTGGTCATCGGCGTCTTCCTGCTGCCGACGCTTTACGTCTGGGTAGCCCGCGAACACGACGTCCTCCCCGCCGCCGAAGCCAGCGAAGATTTCTAGAAGCAGGGATCAGGGAACAGGGTTCAGCAAAGACTCTCAGTGCCCCATCCATTCGCGTCTTTTGCGAATGGGTGGGAGACCGCGAATGTCCGCCCGCGCCCCGGCCGTTCCCTATTCCCTGATCCCTGTTCCCTGCCTCTATCACTCTTCGCGCAATACTTCCAGCGGCCGCAACCCCAGAATCCGATAGCTGGCAATCCACCCCGTCGCCGTGGCCAGCACCGCCGTCCCCACCAACGCAACCAGCGTCGCACCCCATTCAATATGGAATCCCACTTCCAGCCGATGCAGCAACACCCGGGTCAGAACATTGGCGAACACCACGCCAACTGACCCCGCCAGCAGCCCAAGCACGCTGAACTCCACGCTGAACGTGCGCACAATCCGCATCCGCGTCGCTCCCAGCGTCTTCAACACCACCGCCTCGCGCATCCGCCGGAATCGCGTGCTGGCAATGCTCGAAGCCAGAATCATCAACCCGGCAAAGATCGAGAACCCGGCCAGAAAGCGCACCACAAACGTGATCTGATTGACCACAGTTTCGATCCGGTCCAGCACATCCGCCAGGTTGATCACGGTGATCGTCGGATAGGCCGTGAACAGCGCTCGCTCCATCGCCGCCACCCGCTTGGGATCGACGTGCGCCCCGCCGTACCACTCCGACGTGTGATCCTTCAATTGGCCTGACGGCAGCACAAACGACACGCGCGAGGCCAGGTGCTGCCCGTCCGACCGATAGATTGCCGCCACTTTCAGCGAGAGATGTTTCCCTCCGACCTCCAGTTCCACCGCCGAGCCCACGCCCAGGTGCAACCGCTCGGCCGTGCCTGAACCAACAGCAAGCTCTGCGGCGTCACTGCTGGTAAACCATTTGCCCTGCGTCACCTTGTCGCCCGCCGGCGGGGCATCGGCCCAGGTCAGCTCCGCATTCTCCAGCATCCGCCGCGGAAAGTGCTGCCCCTTCAACTGCTCCAGCGTCTTGCCGTTCAGGGAGACAAACCGGCCCGTCGCCCCTGGCATCAGGTCCAGCGCCTGAATCACGCCCGGCTGGTGCGCAAAGAAGTCCTTCACCCCCGCAACCTCGTCGGTTGTCACATCGATCAGGAAGATATTCGGCAACTGGGGCGATGCCGTCTCGCGCAGATCGCGCAGCAGCGCGGCCTGCATCAGGTAGACCGCCAGAATCAGCATCACGCCCAGACCGAGGGCTGCCAGGACGGCCGCCGACTGATTTCCCGGCCTGTAGAGGTTCGCCAGCCCGTGCCGCAGGAAGGACGGCAGCCGCAACCGCACGCTGTTCAGCATGCGACGCAAGGTCCAAAGCGTGACCACCGCCATTACCAGCAGCACCAAAAGCGCAACCGCGAACAGAAACGCGAACCAGCCGCCCACCTTGGCGGAATCCGACAGCGCCCACGCAATTCCGCCCAGCGCCGCAACCACCACGATGGAAATTCCCAGTTGCAACCGCCGCGCCCACCAGCGCGCAAACCATCCGCCAATGCCGTCGGGGCCAGGCTCAACCAGGCGTCGCAGCACCAGCACCGGCCTCACCCCGCGCACATCCAGCAGCGGCGGCAGACAGAAAAGCAGCGTCGTCAGCAGTCCCGTTCCCAAACCCGCCGCAATCGATTTCCAGGGAAACTCGAGCACAGCATGAACAGGAAGCAGGTTGCCAAACACGGCCGGCAGCGCCGCCATCACGCCCACGCCGGCGGCCACGCCCAGCAGACCTCCGGCCAGCCCCAGCCCCAGCGTCTGCAGCAGAAAGATCCGAAGCAAATCACCAGACCCGGCGCCAACAGCCTTCAGAATCGCCAGCATGTCCATGCGCTGTTCCAGATGCGCGTGCATAGCCATGGCAACGCCGATGGCCCCAAGGACCATGGCCACCAGGCAGATCAGGCTCAAGATCGCGGTCGAGTTATCCAGTCCCTGGCTAAGCGCCGGATTGCCCTCGCGAAAATCCATCACCTGCGCATCGGGCAGCGCTTCCTCCACTTGCTTGCGCATGGCCACCGGGTCCGAGGCAATCGCTGCGTTCAGTCCCGCCTCGCCCTTCTCCGGCAGTTTCAGCAGCAGCCGCTGGCTGGCCCGGCTTCCCGGAGCGATGAGCCCGGTCTCGTTCAGGGAGGCCTGCGAAATCATCACCCGCGGCCCCAGGCCTGCGCCGGCCGTAAGCCGGTCCGGCTCCTGCTTCAGCACCGCCGCAATCTTGAAGTTCCGCCCGCCCAACCGCAGCGATTGCCCGACTTGCGCGTTCAGCCGGATGAGAAACTCCTCCGCCACCACCACCGAATCCCCGGCCAGAGCCTGCGGAAGGGTCATCGCCGGCTCGAGCTCAGCCGTTCCGTAATACGGATACTCGTTCGGGTCGACGGCCTTGAGCGAAACCAGCAGAGGCACCGGATCCGGCGGCACCGACGCCATGGAAATGGTCTCCGTCACCCATGTCGATCGAATTCCGCCTCCGTCTTTATTCAGAAGCGCAGCAATTCTGCCTTTGTCGTCGTCTGTCGGCGTACGAAACAACCGAGCACTCAAGTCAGCCGCCATGAGTGATTTGGACTCTAAACCTAAAGTTTTTCTGAAACTTTCACTAAAGCCGCGCACCCCCACCAGCGCCGCCACTCCCACGGCAACCGAAAGCACGACAAACCCGAACTTCCCCGGTGCGGACTTCAAGTCCCGCCAGGCAATGGCCCCCGCCCGCCGCCAGCTCAATGCCCGCTTAGCCATTGACGCCCCGTTCCAGAACGGCTTCCGGAATCGACTCGGCAAACGGCAGCGTATCCTCGACGACCAACCCGTCCCGCAGCACAATCTTTCTGTCCGCCCGGCTCGCCACTTCCGGGTCGTGCGTCACCAGCACGAGCGTCGTCCCGGCGGTCCTGTTCCGCTCCAGCAGCAGGTCCAGCACCAGCTTCCCGTTAGCAGAGTCCAAATTGCCCGTAGGCTCGTCCGCCATCACAATCGGCGGCTCAACCACAAAGGCCCGCGCCAGCGCCACCCTCTGCTGTTCCCCGCCAGAAAGCTGCACCGGGTAGTGATCCATCCGCTCGGAAAGCCCCACCTCGTCCAGCAGCCGCCGCGCCTGCTTCAGGCCGCTGCCTTCCAGGTTCAGCTCGTAGGGCAGGAGCACATTTTCCAGAGCCGTCAGCGTCTGGATCAGTTGGTACGACTGAAATACGAATCCAATCTTCTTACCTCGCACCGAGGCGAGTTCCGCCTCGGCCAGATTGTGGATCGGCACTCCATCCAGCCAAATCTCGCCCGCACTGGGCGTGTCCAGGCCTGCCAGCAACCCAAGCAGCGTGCTTTTGCCGCTGCCGCTCGCGCCCACAATCGCCACAAACTGCCCCGCAGGAATGGTGAGCGTGATCCCCTTCAGAATCTCCACTCGTCGTGCCCCGTTCTGTATCCACTTCCGCGCATCCCGAACCTCAATCAATCCCAACCTCCCAACCCAAGTCCCTCAGTCCCTAGTCCCTTGGCTCTTGCTCTTCGCTACACTAACAATGTGGACGTTCGTCGCCGATGTATCGTTTCGTTCCTGGCGCTTCTTCTCGTCGCCCCGGCGCTTGCCGCCGACCGCCCCGTCATCGTCTGCTTCGGCGACAGCATCACCGCGGGCTACGGTCTCCAAACCGGCCAGGCCTATCCTGACGATCTTCAGGCGAAGCTGGACAGCCACGGCTACCACTACAAGGTCGTCAACCAGGGCACCAGCGGAGCCACCACCAAGGACGCCGTCGGCGACTTGCGCTCCATCCTTGAACTGCACCCCGAAATCGTGATCGTCGAATTCGGTGGCAACGACGGCCTCCGTGGCCTGCCCACCGACCAGACGCGCAAGAATTTGGATACCGTCTTAACCACCCTCGAAAGCGCGCACATCAAGATTCTGCTGGCCGGCATCACCCTGCCGCCCGACTACGGACCTGACTACATTCACGCCTTCGAGCAGGTTTTCAGCGGCCTGGCCGCCAGGCACCACACCGCCTTTGTGCCCATGATCTACAAAGACCTGATCCACGTCCCCAACACCATCCAGCAGGACGGCATTCACCCCACCGCCAAAGGCTCGGATATCCTGGCCGACACCATGTTCGCCGCGCTCAAGCCGCTGCTGCACAAATAACAGGGGTTAGGGATTAGGGGTTAGGGATTAGGGGTTGGCAAACCAACCCGTGCCCCATCCTTGCGACTTTTTTCCGTCGCAAGGGTGGGAAACCAAAGAGCCGAGTCAGGAATCCACCACCAAACCTTGCGCCGCCCATGGGTCAACTAATCCCTAACCCCTAATCCCTAACCCCTGCGTTTACCCCATCACCACTACCGGCTGAAACAGAGTTCCCGCCACGCGTTTTGCAATCCCCACCAGTTCCCGCTGTCCGGCAAATACTTTTACCATCGGCGCACCGGAAAACTCCGGCAGATTGGCCTGCGCGCCGTTCCGCAACCTGCCCAGGACTACGGCGTCTCCGGTAACAGATGGCATCTCCGGGAGCAGCGTGCGCGGGTGGACGCATAGGTCTTCCAGCGCCTCAATGATCCCCGCCAGCGCTTCAAATTCTTCCAGCGTGTGTGCTTCGCTTAAGGTGAACACGCCTGCCTGTGTTCGCCGCAACCGGCTCAAATGGCCGCCGCAGCCCAGGTCCTGCCCCAGTTCATGCGCCACCGAACGCACGTACCCGCCGGCGCTGATCCGCATTTCGAAGGCCGCCTCGCTCTCTTCGAGTCCAGTAATCGCAAAGGAATCAATGCGGACCCAGGCGGGCTTCAAATCAACGGCCTTGCCCTCGCGGGCCAGCTTGTATGCGGGCGTTCCGGCAATCTTCTTGGCCGAATACGGCGGGGGCATCTGTTCCATCTCGCCGTTGAAACGCACGGCCGCCGCCCGCACCCGATCCAGAGTCAGCGCCGGAACCAAATCCGGTCCAGCCGCCACTCCCGCGGCGTCATAAGTATCGGTGGAAAACCCAAAGCGGATCGCCCCGGAGTAGCTCTTCTCTGCGGAAGAAAAGTATTGCGCCAGCCGCGTGTATTTGCCCAGTACCAATGGCAAAACGCCGGTGGCCATGGGGTCCAGGGTGCCCAGGTGGCCAATGGACTTCTCGCCGGTGATCCTGCGCAGCCTCCCCACCACATCGTGGCTGGTCATGCCGCCCGGCTTGTCGACCACCAGAAGTCCGTTCACTCTTATAACTGTAGCGGACCCGCCCTTTGCTTGCAGTGCACCTATTCCTGCTCCGCAAAAGTGCCCCGGGAATGCTTACCTCCCCTCAGGGGCTAAAGCCCAGGTTCGTTTTGCAGCCCTCTGCGGCACGACTGAAGTCATGCCCCGAGGCAGCGTTTTGCCAGAAGCGAGTTACGCAGTGCGTCCTATCCCTGCTGGCGAACCAGCGACAGGAATTCCGCCCGCGTCTCTTTCTGCCGGAAGCAACCCACCATGGCGCTGGTCACCGTCGACGAGTTCTGCTTCTCAATTCCCCGCATCATCATGCACAGGTGCCGCGCCTCGATCACCACGCCCACGCCCTGGGGCGCAATAGCTTCCTGAATGGCGTCGGCAATCTGCCGCGTCAGCCGCTCCTGCACTTGCAAACGGCGAGCAAACACTTCAACTAATCGCGGTATCTTGCTTAATCCAATAACTTTGCCTTTAGGGATATACGCCACGTGCACCTTGCCGAAGAAGGGCAGCATGTGGTGCTCGCACAGCGAGAACATCTCGATGTCCTTGACGATCACCATCTCGTCGTAGTCCACATCGAACATCGCGCCCTGCAGGATTTTCGTCGGATCCTGGTCGTAGCCTTTGGTCAGGAAAGCCATCGATTTCTCTACCCGCGCAGGCGTGGAGAGCAAGCCGTCGCGGTTGGGGTCTTCGCCCAGGCGGCCCAGAATCTCCCGATACATCTCCTGCGTGCTGAACTCGCTCAGCCCTTCGTCAATCCCGACGGCTCTGCGGACGGACTTACTCACTGCTATTGGCTGCGCCATGATCCTCTTTTCCTGCCCCCTAGGGAACTGGGCCTCTGTCAATCATTCCATCAGTTCTGCAGAAGTGTCTCGCCGCAGTACTCGAAGAAGTTATTCTCGGTTTCTTCCACCCGAACCTGCACAAGTTCTGCAGGATCTACGGCGCCATCCAGCAACTCGAACACTGCCCTGCAAAGATTCTCTGTTGTCGGCACACGATTCGAAAAGAGCGGATCGAAGTTCAGATTGGTATGGTCAAACCGCTCCATCACCCGTTTTTGCACCGTTTCATCCAACGCAGCCATGTTCAAAACCATCCCCGTTTCCGCGTCGACCCCTCCGCCCACCAGCACTTCAACCACGTAGTTGTGCCCATGCCCGTGGGGATTGTTGCACTTTCCGTAGGCCACCCGGTTCTCCTCGGCTGAAAGCGCATCGCTGTGCAGCCGGTGACTCGCGCTGAGCGAATAGCGCCGTCCAAAATAGGCCGTTTCTGAATTCTCACTCATTGCCCACCTCGGTATTCGGCAAAAATCTCCGCCGTCTCATACACCCTCACCCGATTCAACTGCGGCCCCCCGGCCGAGTTGACCGCGGGCTCCAGACGTTTCCAGGCCGCAATTGCAATGTTTTCCGTTGTCGGGATCAGCTTTCCCGCAGTAAACTCCGCAACCTCCAGATTCAAGTGCCGATGGTCGTATGCCGCCAGAACCTCGCGTTCCATTACGTCCTTCAGCCATTTCAAATCCAACACGAATCCAGTCACCGGGTCCGGTTCTCCGGCCACCGTCACTTCCAGGGTGTAGTTGTGCCCGTGTCCATTGCGATTCGCGCAGCGCCCAAACACCTGCTCGTTTTTCTCCGCCGTCCACGCCTCGTTCCAGTAGTAGTGCGAAGCCGAGAAGGTAGCCCGCCGCGTTAAAAAGACCATTCCTGCCCCTCAATCGTACAGATGCGCTCGCATCCTCAAAGTTTCATCCTGCCAACTCAAATTTCTATGCAGTGAAAAGATACTCCAGCGGTGCGCTCCTCGCCAACCGGGGACGCAAGGCTAACCCCCGTACTCCCGTCCCTTCCAGCTTACCCTTTTCAGAATTCGATGCTGAAACCAGCTTCTGTAGAGCAGCACCACGAACAGCGGCAGCCCCAGCGGCGCCAGCGCGCAATCCCAAAACGGAAAGTTCGACTTCGCTACCCGCGCATAGAACCGGACCACGGTCCGGATCCACAGCAGCGCCAGGACCCATCCAGCGCCCAGCCACTGGATCGAATGTGCTGCAAACCGCGCATTCCAAAGCTCGATAGCCAGCACCGGCAGGCCCACAAGCAAGAGAATATCGAGCGCCCGCCACAACGCCAGCGCCAGCGAGTTATCAAAAAGCAGAGCCAGGTTCTTCGTCCAGCCTTCGATCATCGCCCCGGTCGACCGGTACATCCGCGTCGCCACTGCGTCCTCCGCATACCGGAACCGCAGCCCTACCTTGCGCCGCTTGGCCAGAAACGCAAGTTGCACGTCTTCAAGCACTTTGTCCGCCACAGACGCGTGTCCGCCCAGATGCCGGTAGGCCTCCCGCTCCACCAGCAGAAACTGCCCATTCGCCGCGGCAATCCGCTGGTTTGGGTCCGACACCTTGGCCGGCGGATAGGCCAGCGCCAGCTCGCAAAACACCAGCGGCATCAGCGTCCGCTGTGCCAGGCCGCTCACAATCTGCCGTGGCGAGTAGCTCAGCATCCCCGCCTTGTGCCGCGTCGCTTCGTGGATCGCCCGGCGCAAGTCCCCCGGCTCGTGAATCGTATCCGCATCCGTAAACAGCAGCCAGCGCCCGCGCGCCTTCTTCGCCGCGGTCCAGACCGCGTTCGCCTTCCCCGTCCAGCCTTTCTCAAGCTTGCCTGCCCTGAGCACGGTTACCCCTGGTAACCGAGCCGCTATCCCCTCCGCAATCCGCGCCGTCCCATCCGTCGAGTGGTCATCCACCACCACCAGCTCGAAATCCCGGCCCAGCTCAAAAATCTCCTCCGACTGGCTAACCAACGACTCCAGGCAGGCCCCCAGGCAATCTTCCTCATTGCGCGCCGGAACAATCACCGTCAGTTCAATCAGTTGCTCCGGCTCCGGCTGGTCATAGACCGACCCAACGGCCCATCCCCAACGCCCTGGAACGGCAACCTGCTTCCCGGTCTCCTCGGAAAGCCCAAGCACAGGCGTGTAACCACCAGCTAATGCTTCCCGATTCCCTGTCGGCCGGTCCTTGCCCATCACCATGTGCCCATCACGACTCTCCCGTCCCAATGGCCGATGACGAATCGCCCTTTCGCTCCGTATTATAGAGACGTGCGGTCCTCTCGATTCCTTCTCGTCTATCTTCTCCTGCCTCTGGCCCTGGTCTGCGCCTGCGACCGCGGCGCGCACCCTGACCAGACCGGCAAAGTAGCCCCCGACTTCACCGTCTCCGATGGCGCGTCCACCATCCACCTGGCCAACTACCGCGGACAAATCGTTGTGCTCAACTTCTGGGCCACCTGGTGCGCACCCTGCATTCATGAAATGCCCGGCCTGATGGAACTCCACCGCGACCGTCCCGACCTGGCCATCCTTGCCGTCAGCATCGATGAGGACGAAGACCAATACCGGCGCTTTCTCGACACACGCCACATCGACCTGATCACGGTACGCGATCCAACCCAGAGCGCCGCCAAGCTCTACCACACCGAAGGATGGCCCGAGACCTACATCATTGACCGCAAAGGCGTCATTCGCCGCAAGCTGGTCGGCGACCCCGACTGGTCCAACCCCGAGATCCGCGCCTACCTCAGCAGCCTGTAGGTCAATTGAGGAGTACAAGGCAGATGATCTTCAATCCCGCACACCCCGGCGAAGTACTTCGCGATTACCTGGGGAACATGCGTGTTGGCGATGCAGCTTCGTGGCTTGGAATCACGCGCGCGCATCTTTCCCGCATCTTGAATGGGCATGGGGGTATTACCGCTAATATGTCGTTGCGCCTGTCGGCGGCGTTGGGCACCTCGCCTGACTTCTGGCTGAAAATGCAGATGAATTATGACCTTTGGGTGGAACAGAAACGGTCATCGAGGATCAATGTCCTTCCCTTTCCTCATGTCGCAGCGGCCATGGCGTCCCTGGTCAGATCGCCCCGGCGCGTGCGTACCCAGCTCGCCAGACCCCGAGCCAAGCGAAGGGCGCTTTCGGCCGCCGCAGGCACCTAATCCCCCCAACTTGCTATCATCGCACTATGACCACGGTGGAGATTCTCTTTTCCTACGCCACGCCGCCCACGGAACTCGCCGTCTCC
>Ga0302325_10033655_pt1 | contig 10498 bp, 7 predicted proteins | sample Palsa_T0_2_FD_201948 | JGI IMG/M metagenome (GOLD analysis project Ga0302325, IMG submission 201948) | Peat permafrost microbial communities from Stordalen Mire near Abisko, Sweden - Palsa_T0_2 | ecosystem: Environmental > Terrestrial > Soil > Palsa > Peat permafrost | place: Sweden: Abisko...
ATCAGCGATGCGAACGTGCTCCACCTCCGCCCCGGCTACTTCATGGAGAACACTCTGCCGCAAGTCGGTGCCATTCGCATGTTGGGCAGCGCGGTCGGCCCCTTGCGCCCCGATCTTAAGCTTCCCATGATCGCAACTCGCGACATCGGCGCCGTGGCTGCCAACGCCCTAGTGCGCCTCGATTTTCGTGGCAAGCGCACCCAGGAACTGCATGGGGAGCGCGATCTCGACTACACCGAGGTCGCGACGATTATCGGCAAGGCGATTGGAAAACCCGATCTCGGATACATACAGGCGCCGGACAATCAGATCCTTGCTGCAATGGTTCAAATGGGAATGTCTGAAAATGTGGCACAAATGATTCTCGAAATGTCCGGCGCGCTGAACCGCGGACACATGAAGACGCTCGAACCGCGCTCGGCCACCAATACGACCCCGACGAAGTTCGAAACTTTCGTGTCGGAGACGTTCGTTCCCGCCTACCAACAGCAGACCGCAGCATAATCGACTGCTCACATACACATAGACACAACAATCGGCCACGCATGCTTACCGGCGTGGCCGACTGACTTGCGATGCCGATGCATAAACTCTAGTCGAATTCGATCTTCTGGATTCCCAACCCCTGCAACAGGCTGCTGATCGTCGAGGCGCCGTTCTGTTGTGCGTTTCGCAAAATGCCATCGGCCAAGGCCGCCTCCTGCATCTCACGCTCGGCCTCCTGCCTCACCTCGGTTTCTAGGTTCGGGTCTGTCGGCACGAGCAACCCGGTTTGCCTGGAATAAACTCGCGTCTTCGCGCTGTCCAGCCGAACGCTGAAAACCTGCGCTGCTGGCAGATGTAAGCGAATTTGTTTGCCGTCGACTCTGACCTCGTCCGGCTTGAGATTGGAGAAATCAATTCCGGCCACAACCTCACCGTGCACCATCATCAAAAGCCGGTCTCCAGTGAGAAAGTCGGGCAGAACAGGATTTTCCTTCGCGCCGGTTACCAGCTTATCCATGGTGTAAACAACAGTCTCAAGCCGTTGCAGCCGCTGAATCCGATCGACCACGGTAGGCTGGCTCACGTCGATCGAAACCGTTCTGCCCGTCACCGCCGAGATCCAGTAACTCAACAAAGCGCGCCCGGAATTTCGCGAGATCATCAGCCATCCCGTCGCGCCGACAACCAGGACTCCGAGCAGCACACCCGCTGCAACAGCGATACCGATCGATCTTCCGGGTTGCCCTGGTTCTATTTTCACGGTCTACCACTCTCTTCCCGGCTGTATTGGTTCCGCTTCTTATCCTCATGCCGCTCGATCCCAAATCGGATGAGACGATCGATCAACTGAGGATAGGACAAACCCGATGCCGCCCACATCTTCGGATACATGCTGATTGCGGTGAACCCTGGCATGGTATTGATCTCGTTAACGTAGATTCGCCTCGACTTCGGGTCCATCAGAAAATCGACGCGCGCGAGGCCGGTGCAATCGACCGCTTGAAAGGCCGAGATCGAGAGCTTCTGCACCGTCCTCATCTCCGCCTTTGTAATCTTCGCCGGAATCACTGCCTCCGACCCCTCCACCAGATACTTGGCGTCATAGTCGTAAAATTCCTTACAAGGAACAATCTCTCCCGCCACCGACGCCTCCGGATCGTCATTCCCAAGCACGGCGCACTCAATCTCGCGCGCCTTGTTCTTTTTTCCGCCGACCCCCTCCTCAATCACGATCTTCCGATCAAACTTCGCCGCTTCCGCGATTGCCGGACCGAGTTCTTCTCGATCATGCGCCTTCGAGATTCCAACCGACGACCCCAAATTTGCCGGCTTTACAAATACGGGATACTTGAGCTTCTGCTCCACCAACCGCTCGACTTTCTTGGGTTGGCGTTCGAAATCGCTTCGCAAAACCGTCACATGTTTCACGATGGGCAGTCCAGCCGCGCGAAACAAAGACTTCATGATGTCTTTATCCATGCCGGCGGACGAGCCGAGAACGCCCGCTCCGACGTAAGCGATGTCTGCCAGTTCAAGCAGACCCTGGATCGTTCCATCTTCGCCAAAAGTCCCATGCAGCACCGGGAAGATGACATCTACGTTGATCGCGCGGTCGGAAGCGCGCCGCAGACTGTCGTCGCTTTGAAACGGCGTCAACCCGCCGCCGCGTCGGGCGGGCTCGGGAGGAACGACCACCGCCGCGCCCGAAGCCAACACTGCCGCTCCCGGCGTGGCCTCCGGATCGCCCGCCCGAAGCGGCATCACCTGTCGAGAGCGGACACTCTTGTCCGCTCGCTCTTCGCCCTTCAGCAAACGTTCCGCGTGCTCCGCTGTCAGCCAGCGACCGTCTTTCGTGATCCCGATCGGCACCACTTCATATTTCGTCTTATCAATCGCATTCACCACCGACGCAGCCGACAGCAATGAGACTTCATGCTCGCCGCTTCGTCCGCCAAACAAGATGCCAACCCGGAGTTTTGCCATGCCATTTCAGTCTGGCTCTGCCGATGTTTTCCGTCAATCGCAGCTCTGGTTCGTTCCGTGAGCGACCGGCAACAAAGATTTAATGGATTGGTTCAAACTTCGACGCTTTGCTTGACACCTTCGCGAAACAGGTGTGAAATTGTCGGGACTTCAAAGGCCGGTGTCGACGCTTCCCCCAAATGCACTCGCGCCCAGAAGCTCTAACCGATTAAGCCCATGAGCGGGATTGCAGGTTGGACGATACCGTCTCGCCCCCTATCTTTCCTGCGGCATGATTTTGTGCGCAACAAGCGTCGCATCTCACAGGAGCAGCTATGATTTCAAGCAACCAGGGAAACAATGTTCTGCCGAAATTGGCCGTATTAATGTCTCTCCTCGTCGCAACCGCGATTGCTTCGGCACAGAATAATAAGAAGAGCGCGCCTGCAGCAGCACCCCACGCTGCCGCTCCGAGCAGGCCGGCCGCGAGTGCTCCGCACACCGGCGGAACCGCCCAGCGCCCCGGGGCCGCGGGCAACACCAACAATCGCGGAGCGGGCGCACAAACCAGCCGTCCCGGAGGCGCCAACACAAACGGCGCCAACCGCGGAACTGGCGCCGGCACAACGAATCGTGGCAATGTCGGAGCGAATAACAACCGGACTACCCCCGGCGGCACAGCCAACCGCGGAACCGCTGGCGCGAATGCAAACAATCGCGGACAAGGAGCAGGCGCAAATAACCGCCCGGGCGCGAACAACAACAACGCCCGCGGCGGAGCGAACAATACCAACAATCGTGGCGGCGTGAACAATGCCGGTAACCGTGGCGGAGCCGGAGGCGCTGCCGCCCATCACCAGCCCGCCGGAACGAAAACCGTAGCCATGCGCGGTGGCGGCAGTGCGACCTTCCGCAGCAATGGCCAGGTTCGTACGATCCAGGCCCATGGGATGACGATCAATCACGGCATGCGCGGCAACACGCGCATCGTCAGCACCCACAACGGACGCACCATAGTCAGCAACGGACGATACGGCGGATACAGCCAGCGCGCCTACTACAGCCGCGGCGGTCGCGCCTACGTGCAGCGCACCTACTTTGTCGGCGGACATTACTACGCTTACGGATACCGCAGCTACTATTGGGGTGGACATCCATACTTCGGCTACGCCCCCGCCTTCTACTTCGGCCCCGCCTACTACGGGTGGGCCTACAATCCGTGGGCCGTCCCGGTCGCTTACGGATGGGGTTGGGGTCCATCGCCCTGGTTCGGCTTTTATGGTGGTTACTTTGCGCCCTATCCAGTCTATCCCGCCGCCGCATTCTGGCTGACCGATTACCTGATCGCCGCCAACCTGCAAGCCGCCTATGAAGCTCAGCAGGAGGCCGCCGACCCCGGCGACAACGGACAAATGATTCCACCGGCGACTGAAAATCCATCCTCCGATGAAATCGCGTCGTTGTGGTCGACCGATCCGCTGCTGGCTGCGAATCTCGAGACCGCCTACGGCGCATATATGCTGGGCGGTGGAGCGCCACAAGCGAGCGGCAACACGCAACTAAGTCCCGACGTCAAAAAAGCGCTGGCCGACGAGATGAAGCAGGAGCTCGCCGCCGAAAAGGACGCTGCAGCAGCCGGCGGGAATGCTCCGAGCGGGGATCAGGTTCCAGCCGCGCTCGATCCCAAAATTCGCCTCTTCGTGGTATCGAGTGAGGAGGATCTGACGACACCCGACGGTGTAGAGTGCGCGTTAACCGCAGGCGATGTGATCTATCGCACCGGCGACAAACCGGACGATGACAACATGGTCGACGCCACCGTAAAGAGCAGCAAGAAAGCCGAGTGCACCGTGGGCGCCACCGTCTCCGTAGCCGTCGATGATCTGCAGGAGATGCACAATCAACTCCGTATCCAGATGGATGCCGGACTCAAGGAGTTAGCCGACAAGCAAGGCAAGAACGGACTCCCGGCCGCTCCCGACACCAAGACGCAGCCCGGCGAAGTCCCCGCACCCGCGCCGGACACGAGCGTAGGTAACGATTTGCAACAGCAAAAGAAAGATGCCACCCAGGTAGAGGCGGAGGCCAAGCAATCGCAGTAAAGTTAAACTAGACAAGCGCTGGGACGGAAGAGAGCGGAAATGAACCGGAAACGACCAGTCACGGGAATGTTCCGTCCCACGCCGACCGGATCTGATTACAGGAGGAAGGTTAGAATGCGGCAGAAAATTGGAATGGCCGTCCTGGGGTTCACTTTGATCATCGTCGCGCTCACGCCGCGCCTGCCTGCGCAAGCTCCTCCACCGGTTTCGCTTGAGGACCAGCTCAAAGCGCAATACACCGTAGTAAAAATGGGCGCCGATTCGGGTGGACCTGCCGTCATCGAGCAAGGCACGATCCTCGTCGTAAAGAAAGGCGGAATCCTCAGCGTCCCGTACTCCGAGCAACCCGTGGCCACCAAGTATCAGGACGGAGCGGTCCACCCTCCGAGCGCGTTGATGATGGGCGCCAGAGGCGGGCTCATGGGGAAATTGGGCAGGCAGCAATCAACCCAGTTCTACCAGGTGGGTATAAAAGTGTATCCCTCCCGAATCATGGTCAACATGGCGAAAGACCAGGTCATCTTTGGCCTCATCGCCTGCGATTCCTGCAACAACGTCAGTCCGACAACCTTCAACAAAGCCGAAGTCATCTTCCAATTTCCAAAAGGAGCGCTGCCCAATACGAGTCCCTCCGAGGTCGAAGACACCATCAGCGGCCTTCTGAACTTCGACGACAGCGCCGGCGGAGATCAGGGCAACGGACAACAGGGCGGCAATGGCAACAACCAACAGGGCAACGGACAACAGGGCAATAACCAGCAAGGAAACAACCAGGCAGGTGGAGGACAAGCGCAACAAGCACCCCCGCCACCTCAGCAAATCGAGAAGGGACAAACACCCGACCAGGTGGTAGCCGCCATCGGCCAGCCCGACAAGATCGTCAATCTCGGAGCCAAGCAGCTGTACGTCTACAAAGACATCAAAGTGACGTTCATGAACGGCAAAGTTGTGGATGTGCAGTAAGGCGTTCAGTAAAACGTGCGGTAATCCGAATCCGAGATAGATTTGGTGCCGAGGCGTGTCTTTCGAGACTTGGGATACGCCTAACCCTTCCCCGCGCACTCCTGAATTTTCTCCACGCAACTTCTTTAAATTGAAAAGGGGGGAAGATGGAGCGGCATAGATGAGGCTCAAAGTATCTTCTTACCAAACGCCGAAAGCGCCAGCTCGACCGCCAAATCGGCCGTCCGATTGTGCTCATCAATGACCGGATTCACTTCCACGATTTCGAAGCTGAGCATGTGTCCATGGTCAGCAATAATCTCCATCGCCAGATGCGCTTCGCGGTAAGTAGCGCCCCCCGAAACGGGCGTGCCCACTCCGGGCGCATCCTCCGGATCAATCCAATCCATGTCGAGCGAAACGTGATAGCCGACAGTGCCATGTCCAGCCATGCGAAGCGCTTCTTCCATAACGGTCCGCATTCCGCGTTCGTCGATGTCGCGCATGGTGAAAACTTCGACTCCAGACTTGCGAATATTTTCTTTCTCGAAATTATCCACATCGCGAACGCCGATGAGCACGCAATTCTCCGGACGCACCTTGGGAGAAAAATCGTAGATTTTGCCTAGCTCAAAGGGAGGTAGTCCCATGATCGAGGCCAGCGGCATTCCGTGCACATTGCCGCTGGGCGAAGAATCGGGCGTGTTCATATCGGTGTGCGCGTCGAGCCATATCAGCCCAATCTTCTGATTCCTGCGCCGATAGAACTCGGCAACGCCGGAAACGGTGCCGGCCGCAACCGAATGATCGCCGCCAAGAATAAGAGGAACTTTGCCCGCTTCGAGGGTCTTCAAAACCAAATCAGCACTCTTGACACAAGTCGCGGTAATTTCCTTCAGGTATTTGGAATTGGCCGCACCTTCTTTTTTCTGCTCCGGAATGGCGACGGCAATGTTTCCGGCATCTTCGACAATGTGTCCGACGCCTTCGAGCCGAGCTTCAAGTCCAGCGACGCGAACGGCAGAAGGGCCCATATCAACTCCGCGCCGCGATTGGCCAAGATCAAGAGGGACGCCAATCACTCGAATTTCGCGTGGAGCAACGCTGCTGAACATCGTGGTTCGCAGTGGCATAGACCTCAATCCGTCCTGGAGAACTGGAACATATTTTCCGGCGCTTCCGGCGCCTCGTCGGCGAATAGATCGGGTGAATCGATCTACGGATACAAGCGATGCAGCATGCGCGGAAACGGAATCGTCTCGCGCACATGCTCCAGGCCGCAAATCCAGGCCACAGCGCGCTCGATGCCCATACCGAAACCGGAATGCGGAACGCTTCCGTACTTTCGGAGATCAAGATACCACTTGAAAGCTTCTTCGGGCAGATTGTGTTCGCGAATCCGCTGCAACAGCAAGTCATGCGAAGCCATGCGCTGCGAACCGCCGATAATTTCGCCGTAGCCTTCAGGAGCGAGCACGTCAACGCAAAGAGCAAGTTCCGGACGCTCGGGATCAGGCTCCATATAGAAAGCCTTCACGACGGCGGGATAACGGTGAATCATCACCGGCCGCTCGTAGAGTGACGAAAGATAAGTTTCATCAGGCGAACCGAGGTCACCGCCCCACTCGAATTTATTCTCGAGCTTTCCTTCGGCGTGTCCTTCCTGCAGTTTCTGAACCGCTTCGTCGTAGGTGATGCGCGGAAATGGCACATCGATTTTCTCGAGCTTCGAAATGTCGCGGCCAATGGTCGCGAGGTCGACCGGACGGCGCTCGAGGCATCGTTTCACGAGGAAAGTCAGCAAGCATTCGGCGAGCTCCATCAGGTCGTCAAGGTTCGCATAGGCGACTTCAGGTTCAACCATCCAGAATTCGGTAAGGTGACGTCGGGTCTTCGACTTCTCCGCGCGGAAAGTCGGTCCGAACGAATAGACCTTGCCGAGCGCCATCGCGGTGGCTTCAATGTAGAGCTGTCCCGACTGCGTCAGGTAAGCCTGCTCTTCAAAGTAATCGACCGGAAAAAGCGTCGAGGTTCCTTCACAAGCCGCAGGAGTGAGGATCGGCGGATCGGTAAGCGTGAATCCGTTGCTGTCAAAGAAATCGCGGGCCGCCCGAATGATTTCGGCGCGCACCCGCAGAATGGCGGCCTGGCGGGGCGAACGCAGCCAAAGATGCCGATGCTCCATCAGGAAGTCGACGCCGTGTTCCTTCGGAGTAATGGGATACGGGTCGGCCTCGGAGACACGCTGCAGCACCTGGACATTCGAGACATCAAGTTCATAACCGCCAGGAGCACGCTTATCGGCGCGAACTTTGCCTTCCACGATAATGCTCGATTCCTGAGTCAGTCCTTTGATGGCATCAAAGACTTCGGGTGCAACGGCGTTCTTCGGGACCACTCCCTGGATAACGCCAGAGCCGTCGCGAAATTGGGGAAAAAGGAGTTTGCCGCTTTCGCGGAGGTTGTAGAGCCACCCGCGAATGGTGACGGACTGGCCTTCGTGATTGCCGATTTCTGCAATCGTGCTTATGGGCGAGGACATAGAGATTTTTCACCACCGAGACGCCGAAAAACCTATCTCAGGATTGTTGTCTCGCGAGCTAGAGCGATGTGGCGATGCTACGAGTCTTCCAGCTTGCGGAAGGTTGTGCTCACTTCTTCGCCAGCGCTTTTCTTCTCTTCACCGTCGATTTCGAGCAGCAGAGGCGGTTTTTGCGGAGCGGTGCGAAGCAATTCCATGGTCTGTTTCCAGTCGATGGAGCCGTCGCCAGGCCAAAGGTGCGAGTCTTTATCCTTATTGTTGTCGTGCACATGGGTCGAACAAATATGGTCCTTCAGGATGCCGAAGCCCTCCGGAATGCCGCTCATCATGTGAGCATGACCGCAGTCAAAGCAGACGCCGATGTCGTCGAAATGCATTGTTTGGATGAACTCGACCAGGCGCTCGGGCGTAGAAAGTTCGTTGGGAATATTTTCTACAAGCACCCTCACGCCGAGCGGCTTCGCGAAAGCGCGCAGATGCTCGACCGAGGTCATGGCATTTTCAAATTTCTTCTCATCGAACGCTTCATTCGGAACGCCAATGTGTTGGACCAGAAAGCGAAACGGAATATGTTCGGCAACTTCGAGCGCACGTTTGATCTCATCCATGGCATCGATGCGTCCGGCGCGATCGGTCGAGGCAATGTTGACCGGCGGCGATCCGGCTCGTCCCCATTCGTAATCAGAGTACAAAGGCGCGTGGACGGAATTCAGCGGAGTGCCGGTGGACTTGAACCAGTCCGCGATTTCGCGGACGTGTTGTTTGCGATTGGCATAGTCGAAATGCTGGCGCGCGGCGAAGATTTCAATCGACTGCGCCCCCGCCTTCACAAGCTCATCAAGCAAGCCCGGATGAAGCCGTTCCTTCACATAAACATAAGTCGATACCGCCCTCTGCATCAGTAACCTACCGCCTTTCCGTTGTTCCGTCCGTCGGCGCCGCCGAGCCGCTCGCCAGTTTTGGGTTCAATCATGATGCATTCCGAGTCTCCCCAGAAATGTCGAACCGCGAGCTTGTGTCCCTTCGCGCGGAGAATATTCATTGTATCGGGAGAGAGCCGGTCTTCGACGAGAATCTGATCAGGGAGCCACTGATGATGAAACCTGGGCGCGTTGACCGCTTCCTGGATATCAAGATTGAAATCCACAACCCCCATGAGGACGTTGGCGACGGTGGTGATGATGGTAGGACCGCCAGGCGAGCCGAGGACGAGGAAGAGCTTGCCGTCTTTCAGCACGATGGTCGGCGTCATGGCGGAGAGCGGACGCTTTCCTGGACCAATGGCGTTGGCGGGACCCTGAATGAGTCCGTAACCATTGGGGACGCCCGCTTTGGAGGTGAAGTCGTCCATCTCATCATTGAGCAGGAAACCGAGACCCTCGGCAGTAGCTCGCGAGCCGAAGGAGTCGTTGAGGGTGGTGGTTACGGAAATCGCGTTGCCCTCGGCATCGACGACCGAATAGTGCGTGGTGTTTTCCGGTTCGCGAAAGAATACGCTGCGGGACTCCGCGATCCGTTCGAGTTCGTTAAAGATCGCCGGACGCTTCAGATCCTGACTCAGGCTCGCGTGATTCGGATCGATCGAGTCGCGCCATGCCGCGGCGTATCTTTTGTCGATCAGTTGGGCGACGGGCACCTTGGCGAAATCGGGATCGCCCATGAATTCAGCGCGATCGTCGAAGGCTCGGCGGAAAGCTTCGACCTCGAGGTGAATCGCGTCTCCCGATCGGTTGCCGAGTTTGGCAAGATCGAAACCTTCGAGGATGTTGAGAATTTCGACGAGCGCCACTCCCCCGGAGGATGGCGGAGGAGCGCTGATGATGTCGTAGCCGCGATAGGTGCCGTGAATCGGCTCGCGCTCTTTGACCTCGTAAGCGGCGAGATCTTCGGCGGTAACCAAGCCTCCGCCTTTGTGGATGGCCGCGGCCAGTTCGCGGGCCATAGCACCGTGGTAGAACGTGTCGGGATCCTTGGCGATACGTTCCAGCGTTCGGGCGAGTTCGGGTTGCTTGAACAGGTCGCCCGGCTGGTAATAGTTCCCGTCGCGCAGGAAAATGTGCTTGGTCTCGGGAAACTCGGCGAGGTGCTCGTCCCTCCTGAGATCCTGCACATCTTCGTAGGCGAGCGTGAAGCCGTCGCGAGCAAGCTTGATGGCTGGAGCTATTGCTTTTTCGACCGACAACTTGCCGTATTGTTTTTCCGCATAAACGAGTCCTGCCACGGAACCGGGAACGGCGACAGCCTTGTATCCAACGACGCTGGACTCCTTGCTGGATCCCGGGATGACATTGCCCTGAGCATCCAGATACATGGTCTCAGTGGCTGCCGCGGGCGCCCTTTCGCGGAAGTCGATGAACCGGGTTTTGCCGTCCGCATTGCGAAAAAGCATGAAGCCGCCGCCGCCAAGATTTCCGGCTTGCGGATGGACGACCGCGAGCGCGAATCCGGTGGCAACGGCGGCATC
>Ga0302325_10033656_pt1 | contig 10498 bp, 7 predicted proteins | sample Palsa_T0_2_FD_201948 | JGI IMG/M metagenome (GOLD analysis project Ga0302325, IMG submission 201948) | Peat permafrost microbial communities from Stordalen Mire near Abisko, Sweden - Palsa_T0_2 | ecosystem: Environmental > Terrestrial > Soil > Palsa > Peat permafrost | place: Sweden: Abisko...
ACGTCGCGGTCGGCCACCGCCGCGCCGTCGCCGTGCCCGCCGTCGCGGTCCGCGTCAATGGCCACGCCCAGGAAGGCCAGCCGCTGCGCCGCCCGCTCTCGCACCAGGGCTGAGTTCTCGCCGACGCCGCCGGTGAACGCGAGCACGTCGAGGCCCCCGGCCGCGGCGCTCATCGCGGCCACGCCACCCGCCAGCCGGTGGATGTAGACGTCGATGGCCAGCCGCGAGTCCGGATCGCCGCGCGCCGCCGCCGCCTCGATCTCGCGCATGTCACCGGTCCCGGCCAGGGCGGTGAGCCCGGACCGCTGCTCCAGGGCGGTGGCGACCTCGTGCGGCGAGATGTGCTCGTGCTCTTCCAGCCAGAGGACCAGACCGGGGTCCACGGTGCCGGAGCGGGTCGCCATGACCAGCCCTTCCAGCGGGGTGAAGCCCATGGTGGTGTCGACGCTGCGGCCCTCGAGCACCGCGGCCAGTGACGCACCCGCGCCGAGGTGGCAGGTGACGATGCGCAGGCCCGCCAGCGGCCGGCCGAGCATCTGCGCTGCGCGGGCGGAGCAGTAGGCGTGCGACAGCCCGTGGAAGCCATAGCGGCGGATCGCGTACCGCTCCTGCCATTCGCGCGGCACCGCGTAGGTGGCGGCGGCGGGCGGGATGGTGGTGTGAAAGGCGGTATCGAAGCTGGCCACGGCGGGCACGCCGGGCAGCCGGGCCGTGACCGCGTCCAGCCCGGCCAGGGACTTCGGCTGGTGCAGCGGGGCCAGGTCGGTCAGGTCGGCCAGCTGCTGCCGGACCGCGTCGTTGACCAGGACCGGGCCGGTGAACGTCATCCCGCCGTGCACGACCCGGTGGCCGGCCACATCGGGTGCGGCCCATCCGTTAAGTATCTGAGCGAGCCGGCTGGTATCGAACCCGGCTGGCCCGGCGGGCAGGTCGGCGCTCTCCTCGACGCGGTCATCGCCACCCAGCAGGCGCAGCTTGAGGCTGGATGACCCGGCGTTGACGACCAGGACGCGCACGGTCAGGGCCGTTCCGGCCAGGTCCAGCCGGAAATGGCCGGGTCGTCCTCGCCGTGCTCGCGGGTGTAGGCCCGGGCCGCGAGGCGGGCGTCGGACATCTGCTGGCGCAGCGTCGCCGCCCGGGTGCCGACCGACGGAACCCGGTCGATGACGTCCATGACGAGATGAAAGCGGTCAAGATCGTTAAGCATGACCATGTCGAAGGGGGTGGTCGTGGTGCCTTCTTCCTTATAGCCGCGCACGTGCAGGTTGGTGTGGTTCGCGCGCCGGTAGGTGAGCCGGTGGATCAGCCACGGATAGCCGTGGTAGGCGAAGATCACCGGCTTGTCGGTGGTGAACAGGGCGTCGAAGTCGAGGTCGGACAGCCCGTGCGGGTGCTCGGTGTCCGGCTCCAGCCGCATGATGTCCACCACGTTGATGACCCGGACCTTCAGGTCAGGCAGGTGCGCGCGCAGCAGGTCCGCGGCGGCCAGGGTCTCCAGGGTGGGGATGTCGCCGGCACAGGCCAGCACCACGTCCGGCTCGCCGTCGGTGGTGCAGGCCCACGGCCAGATCCCCAGCCCCCGGGTGCAGTGCGCGATGGCCTCGTCCATGCTCAGGTACGTCAGCGCGGGCTGCTTGCCGGCCACGATGACGTTGACGTAGTTGCGGCTGCGCAGGCAGTGGTCGGCCACCGACAGCAGGGTGTTGGTGTCCGGCGGCAGGTACACCCGGACGATCTCGGCCTTCTTGTTGATCACGTGGTCGATGAATCCCGGGTCCTGGTGGGAGAAGCCGTTGTTGTCCTGGCGCCAGACGTGCGAGGACAGCAGGTAGTTGAGGGAGGCGATCGGGGCCCGCCACGGGATGCCGCGCGTCACCTTCAGCCACTTCGCGTGCTGGTTGAACATCGAGTCGACGATGTGGATGAACGCCTCGTAACAGTTGAACAGGCCGTGCCGCCCGGTGAGCAGGTAGCCCTCCAGCCACCCCTGGCACAGGTGCTCCGACAGCACCTCCATCACCCGGCCGTCCGGGGCCAGATGGTCATCGCCCGGCAGCGTGATCGCGTCCCAGGCCCGGTTGGTCGCCTCGAACACGGCCGTGAGCCGGTTGGAAACCGTCTCGTCCGGGCCCATCAGGCGGAACCGGTCCGGGTTGCGGTCGATGATGTCGCGCAGGAACGTGCCCAGCACCCGGGTGGCCTCGCTGGATTCGGTGGCCGGGTGCTCCACGGGCACGGCGTAGCTGCGGAAATCCGGCATGGCCAGGTCGCGCAGCAGCAGCCCTCCGTTGGCGTGCGGGCTGGCACTCATCCGCTGCGGCCCCTCGGGCGGGAGCGCCTGCAGTTCCGGGATCAGCTGGCCATCCTCGGTGAACAGCTCCTCGGGCCGGTAGCTGCGCATCCACTGCTCGAGCTGCTCGCGGTGCTTCGCGTTGGTGCGGGTCTCGGCCAGCGGGACCTGGTGGGCGCGCCAGGTGCCCTCGACCGGAAGGCCGTCGACCTCTTTCGGCCCGGTCCAGCCTTTGGGGGTGCGCAGCACGATCATCGGCCAGGTGGGCCGGGCTGGCCGCGGGCCTGCGCCCGGCTTCAGCGAACGGGCGGGGTCGCGGGCGTCGTGCTGGATGGCGGCGATGTCGTCCAGCACCTCATCGAGCGTGGCCGCGAGTTCCTGGTGCACGGCCCCGGGCTCGTCGCCCACGACGAAGTGCGGTTCGTAGCCGTAGCCACGCATCAGCGCGATGAGCTCGTCGTCGGGGATGCGGGCCAGCACCGTCGGATTGGCGATCTTGTAACCGTTGAGGTGCAGGACCGGCAGCACCGCGCCGTCGGTGCGCGGGTTGAGGAACTTGTTCGAGTGCCAGCTGGCCGCCAGCGGGCCGGTCTCCGCTTCCCCGTCACCCACTACGCACAGCACGAGCAGATCCGGGTTGTCGAAGGCGGCGCCGTACGCGTGCACCAGGGCGTAACCGAGCTCGCCGCCCTCGTGGATGGAACCGGGTGTCTCGGGCGCGACGTGGCTGGGGATGCCGCCCGGGAAGGAAAACTGCCGGAACAGGGCCCGCAGTCCTTCCTCGTCCTGGCCGATCGAGGAGTACACCTCGCTGTAGGTGCCTTCCAGGTAGGCGTTGGCGACCAGTCCCGGGCCGCCGTGACCGGGCCCGGTCACGTACAGTGCGCTGAGATCACGTTCCTTGATGACCCGGTTCATATGCGCATAAAGCAGGTTGAGCCCGGGCGTCGTGCCCCAGTGCCCGAGCAGCCGCGGCTTCACGTGCTCGGCCCGCAGCGGTTCCCGCAGCAGGGCGTTGTCCAGCAGGTAGATCTGGCCCACGGACAGGTAGTTGGCCGCGCGCCAGTATTTGTCGATCAGCTCGAGTTCCTGCTGACGGCCGGTCCGGGCCTGCGTCAGGTCGGTGCGTGGCACAGTGTCGCTCCTGAAAGGTCGCTCCCTGGAAGGCAGATGATCGTCGCCGCGGCGCGGGCGCACCTCACGTTTCGGCGCCGCTGGCCGTCTACCAGTCAACACCACGCACATGAACTGGAGATGGCGATGCCTACCACCAGCAGCACCATCGGCACCACGGTCCATACGGCCATCAGCTCGCCGGTCGGCGAGCTGACCCTGGTCGCTGAGGACGGCAGGCTGACCGGGGTGTACTTCCCGCATCACTGGTACCGGCCGGATCCGGCCACGTTCGGCCGGCCCAGCGACGCCGGGTTCGGTGAGGCCCGGCGCCAGTTCGCCGAGTACTTCGCCGGCCAGCGGGAAGGCTTCGATCTTCCGCTGGGCGCCCGCGGTGACGAGTTCCAGCACCGGGTCTGGGACCGGCTCGCCGCCATCCCGTACGGTCACACTGTCACCTATGGTGAGCTGGCCCGCGAGCTGGCCGGTGCGGGCGGCGGCCAGGTCCTGGCCAAGGACGTGGGGGCGGCCGTGGGCCGTAACCCGCTGTCGGTGGTCGTGCCCTGCCACCGCGTGGTCGGGAAGGACGGCAGGCTCACCGGTTACGCGGGCGGGCTGGCCCGCAAGCGGTTCCTGCTTGACCTGGAGGAGGCGGCCAGCCGCCGGCCCGCGAGGCTTTTCTGACCGGCTGGCTCACATTCGACCGACCTGGGGATGCCAACTGCTGTCTGTTGAGTATGTAGGAGGATGCGTGAGTGAATTTGAAGGTGCGGGTGCGGTAGCAGGGTGTCTATCCCGTGGCCGTGTGCCGCTGATTCCGGGAGGGAGGCTGCAGGTTCCGGCGAGGCGTGTACGCGGGCTGATCCTGGTGGACGCTGTTCCTGTCCCGGGGGCTTGCCGTTGACAACGCCCGCGTCTTTTCCGCAGGCCAGCGGTCTGATCTTGACCGGCAGGTCGCCAGGTCGCGGCGCAGGCGGCAGGCGAAGGACTCGGCCGCGGGCGCGTGACCGCGGCCGGCCCGCGGGCAGCATCGATGGCGGCTGGCGCACTCTCGTCGGCCGGAGGAGTGCAAGCCGGGCGGTCCGGGGGCCGTCAACTGCTGGCTGGGCGGCGGTGTGGCCTGGCTGACGTGGGTGTGCGGTGTGCGGTAGCGCCTGTGTAGGGGGCTGCGGGCCGGGATGGGAATGTCGGATGTTCCTGGGATGGTGGGCGCATGAGCTGGTTAGGTGGCGGGCTGGGGAGTGGCGGGTGAGGGTTTTCCAGGCGTACCGGTTCGCCTTGGATCCGTCGGCGGCGCAGGAGCGCGGGCTGCGGTCGCATGCGGGCGCCGCGCGGTTCGGGTGGAACTGGGGCCTGGCGAAGTGCCAGGAGCGGTATGCGGCCGAGGGGACGTGGTATTCGGCCCTGGAGCTGCACCGGCTGTGGAACGCGCAGAAGAAGGCTGACCCGGCGCTGGCGTGGTGGGGCGAGAATTCCAAATGCGCGTATCAGGAGGCGTTCCGGGACCTGGACCGGGCGCTCCGGGACTTCGTTAGGTCTCGGAAAGGTGACCGGAAGGGCAGGCGGGTGGGGTTCCCGCGGTTTAAGAAGCAGGGCCGGTGCAAGGACTCGTTCCGGTTCTCTGCCGGGGTGATGCGCTGCGCGGGCCGCACGGTCACCCTGCCCCGCCTGGGTGTGATCCGCACGCATGAGTCCACCCGCAAGCTCGCCCGCAGGCTGGGTAACGGCACGGCCCGGATCTTGTCGGCGACGGTGTCCCGGACGGCTTCGCGGTGGTTCGTCTCGTTCACCGTGGAGGTGCAGCGCACTGTCCCGGATCGGCACGCCCGCCCTGGGAGCGCCATCGGGATCGACCTGGGCGTCAAGGCCTTGCTGACGGGAGTCGATGACGGCGGGAAGGTCATCACCGTGGCCGGCCCGAAGGCGCTGCGCTCGTCGCTGCGCGCGCTGCGTCGTGCCAGCCGCGTTCATTCCCGCAAAGAGCCGGGCAGCGCCGCCCGGCGCAGGTCCGCGGCCCGGCTCGCCCGCATCCACGCCCGGGTGGCCAGCGTCCGGGCCGACGCGCTGCACAAGGCCACCACCGATCTGGCCACGCGGTATGAGACGGTGGTGGCCGAGGACCTGAATGTGCCGGGCATGACGCGCAACCACCGGCTGGCCCGCGCCATCTCCGACCAAGGCTTTGGCTATGCGCGGCGGATGCTCGGCTACAAGACCACCTGGCGCGGCGGGCAGCTGATCATCGCCGGCCGGTGGTTTCCCAGTTCTAAAACGTGCTCGGACTGCGGTGCGGTGAAAGCCAAGCTGGCCCTGTCCGAGCGCACGTATACCTGCGCCAGCTGCGGTCTTATTCTTGACCGGGACGTGAACGCCGCAGCGAACCTGCTCAACCTCGCGGCCAGTGGGGCCGAGAGCCAAAATGCCTCCCGAGGGACGGCAAGACCCGGCCACGCCGGGCACGTCCCAGTGAAAGAGGAACCCGGCACCGCGACCGCGGGCCAGACCGGGACCGCCAGCAGGCAACCGCTGGCTACGGGACAGAAGCTCACCCATGCTCACTGACCCGCAACGGCGTCTACATCACGTGACCGGGAAACAGCCATTCGAGATGATCGTCGCCCGGCACGGCCCGGCCGTGTTCCGGGTCTGCCGGGCCGTCCTCGGCCCGCGCGACGCCGACGACGCATGGTCCGAGACGTTCCTGTCCGCCCTGAAGGCCTACCCGGACCTGCCCGGCGACGCGAACGTCGAGGCGTGGCTGGTGACAATCGCGCACCGCAAGGCGATCGATGTCACCCGGGCCGCCGCGCGCCGGGCGGTGCCGGTGGCCGACGTCCCCGAGAATCCATCCGCCCGCGGGCCCGGGCCGCGCGACCTCGAGCGTGACCTTGACCTGAGCGCGGCCCTGGCCGCCCTGCCGCGCAAGCAGCGGGAAGCGGTCGCCTACCACTACCTGGCCGGCCTGCCCTACGCCGGCGTCGCCGCCGTCCTCGGCGGCAGCGCTGACGCCGCCCGCCGGGCGGCCGCCGACGGCATCGCCGCCCTGCGGAAAACCTATGCGGCCACAGACTTCAAAGGAGAAGACCAATGAGTGACGAACAGGAGGCCGCCGGCCTGCTCGATGCCCTGCCCGCCGTCACCGGGGAGCAGCTGCGCGCCCTGCATGACCGCCTGGCCAGCCAAGCGGACGCCGAGGGGCTGCTCGACGTGGCCTACCGGACCCTCGACACGCCGGTCGGCCCGCTGCTGCTCGCGGCGACCGCCCGGGGCCTGGTCCGGGTGGCCTATGACACCGAAAACCACGACCACGTCCTAACGATTCTCGGCCGCCAGCTCAGCCCGCGGATCCTGAGCGCTCCGCACCGGCTCGACCCCGCGGCCCGGGAGATCGACGAGTACTTTGCCGGGCGGCGGCGCGAATTCGACCTGCCCCTGGACTTCAGCCTGGCCCATGGCTTCCGCCTGACGGTGCTCAGCCACCTGGCCGGCATCGCGTATGGCCGCACCGCCAGCTACGGTGCCGTCGCCGCCGCCGTCGGCCACCCCAAAGCCGTCCGCGCCGTCGGGACGGCGTGCGCGACCAATCCGCTGCCCGTCGTGGTGCCGTGCCACCGGGTCGTGCGCTCCGACGGCTCGCTGGGCGGGTACCTCGGCGGCCTCGCGGCCAAGCGGGCCCTGCTGGCCCTGGAGGCCGCCTGAGCTACGTAGAGCGGGCGGGCTGCTGCGTGGGATCGATGAAGACGTGCGGGACCAGCGGAAGCTGCTCGGCCAGCCGCTTGTCGATGTCGTCGGCCAGGTTCTCCGCGCCGTCCGCGCTGACCTCGTCTTCCAGCGTCACCCGGGCCGCGACGATGAGATGGTCGGGTCCCAGCTGCATGGTGAGCAGCTCGAGCAGCTCACCCACGCCGGGTGTCCGCTCGATCTCCGCCCGGATCACGTCCAGCTGCTTCGGGGCGGCGGACTTGCCGATAAGCAGGTCCCGGCTGTCGAGGCCGAGCCGGACGGCTACCACCACCAGCAGGCCGCCGATCGCGATCGACGCGGAGCCGTCCCAGACCGATGACCCGGTCAGCTGGCGCGCGATGACGCCCCCGGCGGCCAGGATGAGGCCCACCAGCGCGGCGCTGTCCTCGAACAGCGCGGCCTTGACGGTGGTGTCGGGGCTGTTGCGCACGTATTCCAGCAGCCCGGTGTCGCGCTCGCGAGATTCCGCGGCGACCTGGTGGTAGGCCCGCAGCAGTGAGGTCCCCTCGGCGATGGCGGAGACGCCCAGCACGATGTAAGCGATGGTGGTGCCGTGATCGCTGCTGGAGTGGAACAAGGTGAGCAGGCCCTCGAAGACCGAGAAACCGGCCCCGGCGATGAAGATGCCGAACGCCGCCAGCAGCGACCAGAAGTAGCGTTCCTGGCCGTAGCCGAACGGGTGGCCGGAGTCGGCTGGGCGTCCGCTCTTGTGCACGGAGGTCAGCAGGAAGGCCTGGTTGAGGGTGTCCGCGGCGGAGTGCGCGGCTTCGGCCAGCATGGCGCTCGACCCGCTGATCAGCCCGGCCGCGAGCTTCGCCGCCAGTACCACGACGTTGGCGGCGCCGGCGACGAGGACCGTGCGGCGGGTGGAATTCTCGTTGGACGAGGGCGGCACCCGCTACGCCGCGGCCTGGAGCCGGCGCGGGGGCAGCGCCTCGTACACGGCGAGCGTCTCCTGGCTGACCCGCTCCCACGAATAGCGGGCCTGGGCCCGGCTCGCGGCGGCGATGCCGAAGCCCTCGCGCAGCATGGGGCGCTCGAGCAGCTGGCTGATCCGGGCGGCCAGCAAGGCCGGCTGCCCGGGCGGCACCAGGTAGCCCGTGACCCCGTCGATCACGGCGTCCCGGCTGGTCCCGGCCCCGGACGCGATGACGGCCAGGCCGCACGCCATCGCCTCCAGGGCCACCATGGCGAACGGCTCGGTCGTGGTCAGGCTGAGCAGCACGTCAGCCGACCGCATCAACGCTGGCATATCGGCCTGGCGCACGTCTGCGGTGCAGCTGAGCCTGTCGTGCACACCGAGCTGGCGGGCCAGCCTGGTCAGGGCGCGGTAGCCGGGATCGCTGGCCAGCCGGCCGCGGGCCGGGCCGCTGACGATGAGGAGTTCCGCCCCGGGCACGTCGGCCAGGGCGCGGGCGGCGACGGCCAGGCCCGGCTGGCCGTCCGGGGCCGCGGGCGCCAGCGGCGCGACCATGAGCAGCCGGGGCCGCCCGCTCCGGGCGGCGGCCGGGCCGAACGGCTGGAAGGCGGCGGTGTCCACGCCGGGCGGCACGACGCTGACGGCGGCGGGCGGCACGCCCAGCCGGATGAGTTCAGCCTGGCCGGCTGAGCTGCCGACCAGCACGGCCCGGGCGGTGCGGGCCAGGGCGGCCTCCAGCCGGGCCCGGGTGGTCATGCCGGGCGCGGGCTGGCCGTGGCCGGCGGGTGCGTGGCCGGCCAGCGAGCGGAACGTCTGCACGACCGGGATGCCGAGGTCGGCGGCGCCGCCGAGCGCGGCCAGGCCGCTGGTCCAGTCGTGGGCGTGCACCACGTCGGGAGCGCTGCGCCGCCAGCGCTCAGCCAGGTGGCGGCAGAACGCGGGGATGTGCGGCAGCAGCAGGTCAGCAGGCAGCCTGGCCGGCGGCCCCACCGGGAGGTACTCGATGGTGACGCCGGGGCCCAGGTCGGCCCGGCCGGGGAGGGCCGCGCCGTCCTGGCGGGCATAGACACTCACCTGGTGCTGGCGGGCGGCGAGGCCCTGGGCCAGCGTGAGGACGCCGGCGGCCGGGTCACCGGGATAGGCGCCGGCGCCAGCGGGGGCGGGCGGGCCGGCCTGCTCGGCGATCAGGGCAATCTTCATGATCGTCTCCCTCGAGTCCGCCTCGGGCCGGTCCGCCCCGGGCCTGGAGCCTGCCTGCCGCGTCGACACTGACCAGCGCTTGGCACTTCCCGGCCGCAGGTCAGGTAAACGTCACGCTGCCCTCGTGTAGCCCGGAGGAACGCGGGTAGAGGAGACCAGCCGGGTAGAGCAGACCAGCTGGGCGCGAATCGCCGGGAACGCCGCGCCGGTGGAAGACCGCAGGAAGACCGCGCCGCCGGGAAGGGCGCGCGCCGGGGAGCCAGGCCAACTGGCAAGAGGCATGAGGCATGGGAGGGCGACGAACGATGACCCGCTACGGGTACTTTCTGGCCTCGGAGGAACACGAGCCGCAGGAGCTTGTCCGTCAGGCCCGGCTCGCGGAAGAAGCCGGCTTCGACGCGCTGTGGATCTCCGATCACTTTCACCCGTGGCTGGACGAGCAGGGCCAGAGCGGATTCGTCTGGTCCGTGATCGGGGCCATCTCGCAAGTCACCTCCCTGCCCATCACGACCGCGGTGACCTGCCCATTGCTGCGCCAGCATCCCGCGACCGTGGCGCAGGCCGCCGCGACATCCGCGTTGCTCACCGGCGGGCACTTCACGCTGGGCGTGGGCACCGGGGAGGCGCTGAACGAGCACATCCTGGGCCGCCGGTGGCCGTCGGCGGAAGAGCGGCTGGAGATGCTCGAGGAAGCCGTGGACGTGATCAGGGAACTGCTCAGCGGCCGCCTCATCACCCACGCGGGCGCCCACTACACGGTGGAGACGGCCCGGCTCTACTCGGTTCCCCCGGTTCCGCCGCCCGTCTTCATGTCCGGCTTCGGGGACAAGGCCATCAAGCTGGCCGGCCGGCTGGCGGACGGCTTCATGTGCGTCCAGCCGAACGCCGGCTTCGTCCGGCTGTACCGGGAGTCCGGCGGCGGCGACCGGCCGGTCCAGGGCGGGCTGAAGGTCTGCTGGGGAGCCGACGAGGCGCAGGCCCGCAAGACGATGCACCGTCTCTGGCCGACCGACGAGATCCCGGGCGAGGCGGCCCAGCTCCTCCCGCTGCCGCGGCACTTCGGCCAGCTGGCCGAGCTGATATCCGAGGACATGATCACCGCGCCGTGCGGCCCCGATCCGGCGGTGCACATCGAGGGGATCCGCGCCTACACCCAGGCCGGCTTCGACGAGGTGTACATCGGCCAGGTCGGCGCCGATCACGACGGTTTCTTCGACTTCTACGCCGGGCAC